>WNGL01010373.1_pt1 | contig 10753 bp, 11 predicted proteins | sample 5400591 | NCBI WGS metagenome assembly WNGL01 (sample SAMN13153377, study PRJNA577476) | soil metagenome | isolation source: 80 cm soil or saprolite under Garry oak tree replicate 1 | place: USA:California | collected 2016-06-15
GGGGGCGGTGGGCCCTGAAGCGCTCGTCGCGACCGTCGCGCTGACGCCCGGAACGCTGCTGCGCGCCGAGGATGTCGCGTGGCGGCCGCTTAGCGGCACGGCCGCAGGCGGCGAAATCCTTCGCCCGGATGACGCACAGCGCAAACAAAATCCGGTCCTCGAAGAACAGACCCGCGCCGGTGTCTATGGAGCGGCACTGCGCGTCGCGCTAGCGGCGGGCGAGGCAATCCGCAACGATCTCATCGTCAAGCCGGGCGAACGCGATTTTCTGCGGGTGGTTCTAACGCCCGGCGAGCGGGCGATCTCGATCCCGGTCAAGACCGGTGGGGCCAGCACCGGGCTGCTCGACCCCGGCGACCATGTCGACGTCATCCTGACGCAGAAATTCGACGACAAGGCCGAGCCGATGGCGCGCCGCTCGGTCGCCGAGACAGTCGAGGAGAATCTGCGGGTGCTGGCGATCGATGCGCGGGCTACGACGGAGGGCGCTGCGCAGGGCAACAACGATTTCGGCCGAACCGTGACGCTCGAGGTGACCCCCGCGCAGGCGCAGAATATCAATGTCGCCGCTGAGCTCGGCAAATTGTCGCTGACCCTTCGCCCTGCCGGGTCGAAGATCGCCTCTGGGGCACAGTCAAACGCCCCGACCTGGGCCGGCGACGTCTCGCCCGCCCTGGGCAGCGTGATGCCGCCGCCCCTAAAGGTGGTAGCCGATCCGCCCACGGTCGCGGTCATGCGCGGCGGCAAGGCCGCAGAGATGACGAAGCTGCGGTGAGCGAATGCCGACGGACCCGTGCGCAACGGCGCCGGGAACGCCCTACCGGACGGGACACCGTCCCGCCGGAAGGAGATCGCTTGAACCACTCAACCAGTGAAAGCACCCGATATGGCCGCTGTCCAGTCCGTGATTAACCTCGCCGAACGCGCCGCGGCGGTCGACAATGCGCCGAAGGTAGCCGCCGGGCGCCCGCCGTTCCTGGCTTTCGTTGCTGATGCGGCGACCGAGACGGCCATTAACGACTGCGCCACGCAGCTCGCGGTAATGCATTTCCGCGTTCTGCGCGGCGGCATCGCCAAGGCCATTCAGTATCTCGAGGCTGAGCGGTCGCCGGCACTCCTGATTGTCGACATCAGCGATGTCGATCTTCCGGTTTCGAAGGTGCAGGCTCTCGCCGAAGTGTGCGAGCCCGCCGTCACCGTCATCGCGATCGGCAATAACAATGATATCGGCCTCTATCGCGACCTGAAAGAGGCAGGAGTCACCGAATACATCGTCAAGCCGATCATGCCGCAGCAGCTGGCGAAGGCGCTCGCGGGAAAGTCGGCCGATGGTGCACCCACAACGATCAGCCAGAAGCTCGGCAAGCTCGTCGCCTGCATCGGCGCGCGTGGCGGCGTCGGCACGACCACGGTCGCGGTCGATCTCGCCTGGCATCTCGCCAATCGGCAAAGCCGCCGCGTCGTGCTCCTCGACCTCGATCTGCAGCACGGCCACTGCGCCCTCGCGCTCAACATGCGTCCGACCCCCGGGTGGCGCGAGGCGTTGACCAACCCGTTGCGCGTCGACGGCATTTTTCTTGACCGCATCATGGCGACACAGGGCGAGCGGCTTGCGGTTCTGAGCAGCGAGGAGTCGTTGCGCGATGACATCCAATTCACGGTGGACGCGGTGCAGACCTCGATCTCGCTGCTGCGTGCGCAGGTCCACTACGTCGTCGTCGATGTCCCGAGAATTGCGGCGTCACCATATCGGTGGGTGCTCGAAATGGCCGATTTTCGGGTAATCGTGGCCGATCAGACATTGCAGTCAGCACGCGACGCGGCGCGGCTGCACGAGGCGTTCCCCGAGGATGGAGCCCGGCACCGCAACCTTCTCGTCATAAATCGCGGCGGGGAAGCCGGACGCTATGCTGTCACCGTGAAGGAGATGCAAAAAGTCCTTGAGATCCAGCCAAACGTCATCATCCCGTACGATCCAGTCGCCGTCACCAAGGCGATGAATGCGGGGCAGCCTCCGGCAGCGCGGCGCGGTCGTTTCTCGGATGCAGTAGCGTTGCTCGCGAGGGAAATGTCCGGGCAGGAGGCGACGCGGGGCGGTTGGTGGAGGTTCGGTAAATGAAATCCAGCTTCGGGCGCCGCATCGTCGGACCGAGAGGGCGCGACCTCGTCCTCATTGAGGGGACCGGTGACGATGCGCCGCTGCCGCACCAGGTCCAGAGCGACATCAAGGAGCGGATTTGGACCGTCCTCATGTCCCGGATCGATCCGACGGCCGCCGGCCGCCTGCCGCGGCCCACGCTGACAGCCGAACTCGCCAAGCTCGTCGGCGAGATCGCGACCCAGGAGCGGATCGATCTCAACGAAAGCGAAGAAAAGGCTCTCGCGACCGAATTCTCCGACGACATGATCGGCTTGGGGCCGCTCGAGCCGTTTTTGGACGACGACGAGATCACCGACATCCTCGTTAATGGGCCCTATAGCGTCTATGTCGAGCGGCAGGGCAAGCTCGAGCTGACGAGCGCGCGGTTTCGCAATGTCCAGCACGTCGTCAATGTCGCGCAGCGCATCGCCTCTGCGGTCGGGCGGCGCATCGACGAGTCGAGCCCGATGGTCGATGCCCGGCTCGCTGACGGCAGCCGCGTGCACATCGCCTTGGCACCAATCGTGCTCAATGGTGGCACCATCTCGATCCGCAAATTTCCGAAGCAGAACATCACCCTCGATGTGATGGTCCGGCAAGGCAACCTGTCGGCGGCGATGGTGCGGTTTCTCCAGGTTGCTACGCAAGTGCGCGCCAGCATTCTAATCTCGGGTGGCACCGGATCCGGCAAGACGACTTTGTTGAACGCCGTCTCGCGGTTCATCGGCGCTGGCGAGCGCATCATCACGATCGAGGATGCCGTCGAGCTGCGGCTACAGCAGCCGCACGTGGTACAGATGGAGACCCGCACCGCCAATATCGAGGGTGTCGGCGCGATCCCCCAGCGCGAACTCGTCCGCAACGCGCTGCGCATGCGACCCGACCGCATCATCGTTGGCGAGGTCCGCGGCGCCGAGGCCTTCGACATGCTGCAGGCGATGAACACCGGGCATGACGGGTCGATGGGGACAATCCACGCCAACACGCCGCGCGATGCGCTCTCCCGCCTCGAAAGCATGGTGTTGATGGCGAGTGTCAACCTGCCGCTGCAGGCGATCCGCGCACAGGTCGCCAGCGCCATCAACCTGGTCGTGCAGGTCGAGCGCATGCGCGACGGCATCCGCAGAGTTGAGCGCATCGTCGAGCTCAGCGGCATGGAGGGTCAAGTCATCACGGCCCGCGACCTGTTCACCTTCCAATATAGCGGCCAGGGTCGCGACGGAATCCTCAACGGCACCTTCGAGCCGAGCGGACTGCGCCCTGATCTCGCGTCCCGTGCCACGCAATACGGACTCGAAAGGACGGTGCTCGAAGCCGTCGGTATCGCGGGAGATTGACGGTGCTGGAGAGAGAGCAGCCCAGTCGGACAGCCGCGGCGCCTGATCCACTCGGCGGCCGTTTGGAACAGAGCGTGACGTCATGAACGAGCTCAACATCATCGCGGCGCTCGGCACGATGGTGCTGCTCGGTGCGGCGTTCCTCTGGACGGCACTCGCCGACCGTCGCCGGGGGAGCTTGCAGCAGCGTCTGAAAGCGGTTGTTACGATCACGCGCAGCGCGGACGAACCCGTCGCCACGCTGACGCTCCGGCGCAGACTCTCCCGAGCCGGGCCGGGCTCATTCTATAGCCTGCCGGCGGCATTTTGGGAGCGGCTCGACTCGGAGTTCGCCGCGGCCGGAAATCGCATCGGCTTGCCGTACCTCGTCGTGGCCGCGTGCGTCGCGGCGATTATAGTGTTCGGCTTCGTCTACCGCGTGTTGGCGTTAAACCTGGTTTTTGCGGTGCTCCTCGGCGGCGCCGCGGCGCTGGCGGTGGCGATCGCCCTGCTGCGCCTCGCGCAAAGCCGCTACCGCAACCGGTTTCTCGAGGCTTTCCCGAGCGCGCTCGACCTGATCTGCCGCGCCGTCACGGCGGGACTTGCCGTCACGGAGGCGATGGCCGTGGCGGCACGCGAAATCGCCGATCCGGTCGGCAGCGAATTGCGCCAGGTCCTCGACGAGGTGCGGATCGGCATCGAGCCGCACGAGGCCCTTCAGAGGGCGGCCAACCGAACCCGCGTAGCGGATTTTCGCTTCTTTGCCGTGGCCCTCACACTGCAGAAGAGAACAGGCGGCAGCCTCGCCGAGACGCTCGCGAACCTCAGCGCCGTCATTCGCGCGCGCAAGGCGTTGCGTCTAAAGGCCCGCGCGCTTTCGGCGGAGGCGAAAGCTTCGGCCTTTGTCCTGGCGCTTCTGCCTTTTGTCGTTGGCGGGCTGATGTACGTCATCAGCCGCAATCTGATGTCGATTCTGTTCAGCGACCCGCGCGGCCAATTGATGCTCGGCCTCGCCAGTCTGAGCCTACTGGCGGGCATTGCCGTCATGACCGGTTTGATTAAAAGGAGCCTGCGATGAACGCCCACAGTCTGGTCGAAAGCGCAGGGACTTATCTCACCATTCGGATCGGCGACATCAGCCTTGGCCCGGGAGAAACATTGATCCTTGCCTTGGCGCTGGCGGCGGTCCTGCTGTCGGGGTTTCATCTGTGGCGCCTCGGAAATCGGGAGGATCGCCAGATGCGCCTCGCGGCGCTGCGCGGCGCGACGCCCGATCCCGCCCATAACAGCGGCGTCCAACGCCTGCCCTGGTACCGCCCTCTGGGGAACCTAGTCGCGGCGAGCCCTATCCTCGGCGCGTCCGAGCGGCAGAGATTGTTGAATGTGCTAGCCGCGGCCGGGATAAAGCGGCAGGGACGCCTCGCCAGCCTCGTTGCAGGCAAACTTTGCGGGGCGCTGGCGCTCGCCGCACTGGTGTGGCTGTTTCTCGAATGGCGCCACCTTTTCGCGACAGTGCTTGTTGTCCGGCTGGGCATACTGTGCGGCGCGTTGATGATTGGCTGGCGTCTGCCTGACATTATTCTATCCCGCCTTGTGGCGCAGCGGCGGCGGTATATCGAACAAGGTATGCCCGACGCGCTCGACCTTCTGGTCATTTGCGCCGAGGCGGGGCTGAGTCTCAATCAGGCGGTCGAAGTGATCAGCAGCGATCTCCGCCCCTCCAACCCCGCCGTCGCCGACGCGTTCGCCGAGACGGCGGCGGAAATGCGGGTTCAGCCGGATGTCGCCCAGGCGCTCGACAACATGGTGCGCCGCATCGGCCTCGACACCCTGAGCGGCGTGATTGCGACCCTGAAACAGTCGATGCGGTTCGGTACCCCGCTTGCCGAATCGCTGCGGCTTCTCGCGGCCGAGATGCGCACGCTGCGGCAGGCGCGCATGGAGGAGCGTGCCGCCCGCCTGCCGGTTCTCCTCGCGATTCCGCTGATGATGTTTATCCTGCCCTCCCTGTTGATGGTGATTGGCACGCCGGTCGGCCTCCGTATCTTCGACACCATGAAGAACGTCATGCGCAACTTGCCCTCGCCCCCCGCGTGATTCTCCGATGCAACAGGAACTGGCCAGACGCATCGATCTTCGCGTCGCAAGCCGCATTCGCGAGCGGCGGTTGTGCATCGGCATGACCCAGCAGCAACTCGCGCGGATCATCGGCGTCGCCTTTCAGCAGACGCACAAGTATGAGCGCGGCATCAGCCGCGTCTCGGCCGGCCGCTTGTACCATATCGCCACCGCATTGCAGGCGCCGATCGAGTATTTCTTTGCCACGGAGGACGGTGGCGAAAGGCAGCGCATGGAAGTCGGCAATGGTGCGTAAAGCGAGACATGGATTTTGGGGGGTTTCCCAGCAGCTGTGGCGCGACGATCGCGGCGCCACTCTGGTGCTGATGGCCCTGACCACCACCGTACTGCTTGCCATTACCGGGTTCGCCGTTGATGTCGGATGGTGGTACACGATCCAGCGGCAGAACCAGTCGGCGGCCGATGCCGGGGCGCTCTCCGCCGCTTACGAATTGCTCCCCAACCCGACCTGGACGGCGGCGCAACTGACGCCGTTTGCGAGCCGGGCGGCGGCGCAGAACGGCTATGCCGGAACCACCCCGGCGGTCACCTATCCCTGCGGCAGTCCTCCGTGCTTGGCGCAGAATAGCGGCGGCATCCAGGTCGTGCTGCAGCAGCCGCAGAGCACCTGGTTTGCCGCGCTCACGGGGCTGAACAGCGTCACGATCGCCAACCGCGCCGTCGCGAAAGTCGTGCCGCTCGACAGCCCGTGCAGCTATGTGTTGAACCCGACCGCTGACAAAACACTCAGCATCACCGGTTCGGCCACTATGTCATCGCCCGGCTGTTCGATCTGCGTCGATTCGAACAAGGCCGACTCGATCTACATGCAAGGCAGCAACAACGCTGTATTAAATGCCGACACGATCATAACCGCAGGCGGGATCGCAACGACGGGGCAGCCGGCGTTTAATCTGAAATACCCCGCGCAAGTTGGTGCGCCACCCTGCGCCGACCCCTATGCCAGCACGCTCACGCACAGCTTCCTGACGAGCGGCAGGCCGAGCACGCCCTGCCCCATCCCCAGCCAGGATTCGAATACCAATGTAACCACTGTCAGCGGCAGCTGCTCGATCGCCGGTTCGGCGATCAGCCCTCCGAAGTCCAAGGGAACCGTCAATATGTCGGGTAATATAAATATCACCGGCGGCTTGGACATCAAGAACGAGACCGTCAACCTGGCGCCCGGGACTTATTGGATCACGGACGGTGATTTGGCTTTGGATTCAAATAGCACTCTGGAATGCACCGCCTGCGTCCCGGGGGGCGCCGGCGTCACGATCATCCTGACAACCGACGGTAGCCCCGCCATAGTCGGCAACGTTACTCAGGTAGCCAACGCCGTGGTCGACAGCCTGAATGCGCCGGGCTCGGGAACCTATCAAAACCTACTGCTCATTCAGGATTCCAACGGCTTGCCGACGGGAACGACCTTTACTGAGCCGGGCAATTGCACGAGCTCCTGCAGCACCTTCCAGGGATCGTCGGGGCAGACGCTCAACGGGCTGGTCTATTTCCCGGACAGCAATCTGACGTTCCAAGGAAACCCGACGACCGGCAATAGCAGCTGCCTGTTGACGGTCGCCAATACGTTGACCCTCGCCGGAAATGCGACCGTCCTCGCGACGACGGGGTGCCCGACTAGCGGGCCCGGTGGCGTGAAAAAGATCTTTACCGTCGCGCTTGTCGAATGAGGCGGCTGATGCCACGGAGAATTGCAGTGCCAGGACAACGGCCCGCCCGACGGTTTCTCGGTACCGCGGGCGGCGCCGCCGTCGAGTTTGCTCTCGTGACGCCCTTTCTGTTCCTGCTGATCTTCGGCGGCATCGATTTCGGCAATTTTTTCAACAGCAGCCAGGCGATCGCCGCGGCGACGCGCGCCGGCGCCGAATATGCCCGGGGCAGCTTGACCTGCCAGGCCGGCATCCAGGTCCTCAATACGCCGCAGATCAGCCCGAATTGCACCACCGGCATCACGGACGCGATGCAAAGCTCATTCAGCTTCAACCCGGCGCTGACCTTCCCGACCCCCCCTGCGCTGGCCTGCTATTGCGATGGCGATAACGGAACGATCACCTGCGGCAACTTCTCTTGTGCCACCGCAGGCAGAGGCAACAACGAGGTCTTCGTCAGCGTTAGCGCCAGCCAGGCGATCACGCCGCTCATTCCTTTGCCGGGATTTCCGGCGACCCTGAACGGGCTGACCGAACTGAGGCTGCAATGATCCGGAGCAAACCGACTCTGCGTGGCCGGGACGAGGGCGCGGTAGCAGTCGAATCGGCGATCACCCTTTCGCTGCTGCTGCTGCTGATCCTCGGTATCATTGAGTTTGCCTTCGCGTTCTGGCAGTGGAACACGATGCTTCTCGCCGTCTCACAAGCCGGCCGCTATGTGATGGTCAGCCATGGACCCTTTGTCCCCTCAAACTGCGACACGAGTTGCGCGCAAACTCAGATGCAGGCGATACTGACGAGCGCTGCGGTTTGTACAAGTCCTGTCGCTGATCAGACTTGCGTCAGCGCCAGTCTCAGTACTTTAAACGGAACTGATGGAATGACGCTGACCGCGTTCTATGGGTTTAATTTCATTGCACTTGCCGGCCCGTTCACGATTTCGAGCGGGATCTGGGTCCCGCTGGATTAGGGGGAGCACGATGCAAAGCGGAGGGTTGGCGGCGACCATTATACCATTTCCTATCGCGAGCGATAATTGGATACAGCTGCGGCAATCGACGATTTACGATGCTCTGATGCGTCTGCCGTTTCTGAGCTGGATGCTCTTCGTCGCGACAGTAACCGTCATCCAGTTCCTGCAGTATCTCCATAAAGGTGCTGCATTACCCACCATTGTCTTTGCCATTAACTGCGCAATGCAGCTGGCGACGTTCATCTTTCTCGTTCTCCTCGCTGCGGCGGTCATTATTCGAACGCGGCCGACGGCAAAGGCTCATGGGGTCGGGCCACGTCTTTCCGCATTGATGGGCACCTTCCTCATTTATGCCATTTGTCTCTTTCCCCGCCGTGAACTGTCGCCCGTTGCCGGGATCGGCGCGACGCTGCTCATCCTCCTCGGCACAGCGAGCGCGGCGTTTGTGCTCAAGCAGTTGGGCCGCTCGTTCAGCATCATGGCCGAAGCGCGTCAGCTCGTCACTTCGGGTGTCTACGGCTTCGTACGTCACCCGCTCTACCTTGCCGAGGAGTTGGCCGCGGTCGGAGTCGCTATGCCGTTTCTCTCGTATTGGACAGCGCCCATCCTGGTCGGGCAGATCGCGTTCCAGCTGCGCCGGATGAGGAACGAGGAGGCAGTCCTTGCAGAGACCTTCCCTGAATACACGGCGTACGGCGCGCGCACCGCACGCCTGATCCCGTGGGTCTACTGAAGTTCAGCGGTCGCTGGGGGGGGTTGTGTTTCGCTGGTTGCGTAGACGGATAGGTAAACATTTCGACAGTGCGACTGCCACGGGTTGGCGGCGGTGGCCCGCTTCCCCATCATGGAAGCGGTAGGCGGCCGGGTTACGGCCTAAGCGCGCGGTACGCTGGGCGTTGCTCCAGGTTCGTGTAGACGGATCTAACTTTGCTGGCTGTCCGGAGTACCAAATAGGCTCGAAACGACTCGTCTACCGCGCCGACGCCCTTGGCCACATCGTGCTCACCGCGAGCGTCAATGGAGCTCCAGTACGGTTTCTCGTCGACACCGGGGCGACCCTCGTCTCTCTCACCACGGAGGATGCCAGTGCCGCCGGCCTCGCGCACAGCGAGTTGACGTTCGACCAGACGGTCAACACCGGCGACGGACCGGTTCATGCCGCCTTTGCACAATTGCGGGAGATCCATATCGAGCAGCTGGAGGTGGACAACGTGAAGGCCGCGGTGATCGACAGCCTCAAGCAGTCGGTGCTCGGCATGAGCTTTCTCGGCCGCCTCAAGGGGTTCGAAATGCGGAATGGCACAATGACTATCGACTGGTAAAAGCTGGCAAATTACATCTGGCGGACGGTGGCCCGAACAGGATCAAATTGGCGCCCATGCCCAAACCAAGCGTCGCCGGCGGCGAGCGCCATGATTTGGGCCTTGCTGACCACGGGAACGGCTTCGAAGTCGAAGGTGCGTGAACATCAACTTATATTACCGGTCGTCGTGTCGGCGGCCGAACTGTCGGCGCTGATCGGGATCCATCGACTGGGCGACACGCTGCTCGCCGACACGTCGTTGGGCGACGCTCGCGGAGCCGGGCCGGCCGCCGAAGCTGATCGCTGCCGCAGCGCCGGTGATCGAGGCGAGAGAAGCGCGCGCGGCGACGAAGAAGCCAATGAAAGCAGCGGCACCCGTGAGCATCACGCCGCCAAGAACGGCGCCAGCGTGGGCGTCGATATTCGATCCGCCCTCGGCCGCAAACATGGCCGAAAAAGCAATCGCCATCAGCGGAAGCGCCAGGGCGACGAGGCCATTGATGAAACAGAGGCGGCTCCAGACTGATGACGCGCGTCCGGTGAAGACGATGAGCGCCGTTAGAATGAAGGCCGTGGCGATGCCTAGCCGGTGCGAAAGTGCATCGCCGCCCGTCAGCACGCCGATCGGCAGCGCAATGGTGAAAATGCTGACTACGCCCATCAGGATGAGGGCGAGGATTCTATTGATCATGGCGTCTTCCCGCCGCTTTCAGCTGGATTTTTCGGAGGGGCCTCTAAAAACGCGGACCGCGGCTGCGGAAACATCTCTTAATACAGGGGCACATATTTTGATTGTGTTACTTCATTTAAGCGTCAATCAAATTATGTCGACGCGCGATTAAGGAAGGATTAATACCAAATCCCTGTGATTAAAACCGGTGTGCCCAGGCTCTGGTAGGGCTTATTTGAACGCCGCCATGGTCGGCGTCCTGGAGTAGTGTGCGTCAAGTTCTGCAAAAGGGCAGGCTTGGTGATGTTGGGCGTGGGCGGCGCGGAGCCCCCGTGTAGCGCAGCGCTGCCCACGCCCGCCGCCGTCAGGTGTATTAGCTGAGAGTTGTTTGGCGAGGGCCACCTTGGCGTAAGTGTCGATGACGGTCTGCTGATAGATCCGCCCCACCCCCTTCAGCGTGCCGACATAGAAGGTATCCTGCGCCCCGCAATAGCCGGGACACTCGCTCTCGAACTCGCCATGCGCCTCCTTATCGGCCTTGGCCTTCTCGAGCGCGGCGA
>WNGL01012159.1_pt1 | contig 10750 bp, 15 predicted proteins | sample 5400591 | NCBI WGS metagenome assembly WNGL01 (sample SAMN13153377, study PRJNA577476) | soil metagenome | isolation source: 80 cm soil or saprolite under Garry oak tree replicate 1 | place: USA:California | collected 2016-06-15
TGCTCCCTCAGATTAAGAGAATGGTCAATGATAATGGTCTCGTGAGTCTACATGAGGTTGAAGTGTTCTAAATATAAAAGAAAATTTAGTCTATATCAATAGAGCAGCTTATCAGAAAATTCAAAATTATCATGTGACAATCTGCTGAGAAATAATGCCAATCTATCAAAGTCTACATTATATTGGCAATCTAAGCGTGGATGTAACCTTCGATCTGAGTGCACACCAATTGAGACATCAGCTTTCGCAAAAGCGTAATTATCATTTTCTGAATCACCTAGATACATTACCTTATTCTTTGATCTGTCCATATCGAGAAGTTTCAATACGGAGTCAAATGCAATCCCTTTATCGCACTTGATACCATAGATATCAATGAAAGGATGTGTAGAATACATTTCAACGTATAGTTTAGATGCTGAAGATGATGTTTGAGACTTCTTAGTTTGTTGAATCATTTCGTATAAAATCGGTTCCACTTTTGCCTTGTATGATCGCCAATCCTCCAATTGACGATAGTCTATTGTAATTCCTACAAGCATCCTCTCTTTAGAAGTATACTTATAGTCTATAGATACATCGTTAAAAGTCGTGGCTACTTGCTTTCCCAAGGTGGTTAATAGTTTAGAGTTATCGCTTAAGGATGTAACATCTGTAATTAAATGAGCCACTTGCCTCTCTAGAACAATAGTTTCAATACCCATAATACATGACACAATTCTAGCAAATCTTGTCTTGTCAAAAAGAAAGCCGTAATCCTTACTAGATATAATGCAGACGGGTATTTCTTTAGAAATTTCCGATAACGTTTCGTCTACTTTTATAGGAATTTTATTTCTACTACGATCCTTCATATTGCTAGTTGGACATAAAGTTCCATCATAATCAGAGAAGAGAGCGGATATTTGCACTAGTATAATACGGTCACCTCACCTGGTATTAATATTCATCTAGTGGTCGAGTGTTATTCAATATGGCATTCTGTCCAGATATGCAAAGAATGTTTTTTCAGAAGTAAAATTACGACATAATAAGTAATTTCAGAAAGGACGATTCTTATTTATTCCACTTGAAAGAAAATGTGTAGCACTTATTGTTGTATGTTTCATGAAATGGCCGCTCGATCCAACATGCCCACGAATAAGTAAAGATCATCAATCCAACGACTTCTAAAGTGAATAAGCATTGACATGCAAATGAGAAATCAACGATTATTAGGATTGATTGCAGTCGCATTGTTATCTACAATGATAATCTCTGTAAGTGCATCACAAAAGTCCTTTGCGCAAAGCCAAGTGACTCTTAATGGAGCTGGCGCAACCTTCCCATTTCCATTAATTGATACATGGCGTGTTGCTTATCAAAAGATCCACCCCGATGTAAACATTAACTACCAATCTATAGGAAGCGGTGGAGGAGTCAAACAATTTACTGCAAAGACAGTAGATTTTGGTGCTTCCGACGCACCCCTCACTGCTAAAGAACGACAAGCCGCTCCAGGGGCTGTCCAAATCCCCGAAACAATAGGTTCAGTAGCGATAGCGTATAACGTCCCTGGCATTCCAAGTAAGACTTTGAAATTTACAGGTCCGGTCCTTGCTGACGTCTTTCAAGGTAAAATAACAAAATGGAATGATCCACAGATACAAGCGCTAAATCCGGGAGTAACTCTACCTGCCGCTAGTATTGTAGTTGTTCACAGATCAGACGGATCTGGAACAACCTTTGTCTGGACAAGCTATCTCTCTAAAGCAAGTCCATCGTGGAATCAGACCATTGGAGCCTCAAAGTCAGTTCCATGGCCAACTGGAATAGGTGCACCAGGTAACGAAGGTGTCGCAAATGCTATCAAAGGCTCACCCAATACCATAGGGTATGTAGAACTAAATTATGCTCTTACCACTGGTATACCTTATGCTCTCATAAAGAATCCTGCAGGCAACTTTACCGCGCCTTCCTTGAATTCAACTCAAGCGGCAGTAGCCAATGCGCCCATAGCTAAATCTCTTCCTGCAGGCGATCAATCGTGGACCAAAGTTTCGCTGTTAAATTCACCAGGATCAAGTACATATCCTATAGCAACTTTCACGTATCTGCTTCTACCCAAAGACTTGAGCACCAATCCCAGCTTAGATCAAACCAAAGCAAAAGCGTTAGTTGACTTTATATCATGGGCAGTTACTGATGGGCAAAAGCTTTCAGCAAACCTAGGTTATGTTCCACTTCCTGTAGAAGTAGTAAAGCACGATCAAGACACACTGAAGTCATTAACTTTCAAGGCAACTCCTCTATATACAGGACCATAAAAATCCGAAATGTCTGGAGAGGTTTCCCTATCCACATATTTTTATTCTATGAATAAGAAATTGGTCTGAAAATATTCTTTTAGCACTGTCATTTCGTTGTTGATGTTATTGCTGCTAGATCTATTGAAATGCTCGCATTTATTCACAAATGCCAAATTTGAGTTTTTACATAATCACTCAACCGCATTTAGTATTTTTACTATCTACTTTTGATAGGCATTCTAACGACCCTCAACTTCCCTTTGAGAGATTGACAAATTTTTTTCTTAATAGAAATGCTATCGTGGATGTTCCAACAAAAGTGGCAGACCAATAGAGCCATAAGTTCCCTAATACACCAGATAGTAAAGCAGGAGCTAATGAACGTGCTGGGTTCATAGATGCACCTGAAATGAAGGCCAAAAAGAAAATATCTAGGCCAACTATTCCACCGATGGCGATTCCACTAAAACCTTTCAATCCTTTAGTATACACAACCGTAAAAATAACGGCCATAAGAAGTGCAGAAGTCAATACCTCTATTCCAAAAATGACAGGTAAAGGGAAACTATAGTTTGGCGCATTTGCACCTAGGTTCGCATTGACCCCAATTGCGTATTTTACGAATAGACTTCCTAGCAAAGCACCGATTATTTCTGCACAAAAGTAATATGCTAGTTGAATTTTTGTGATATGCTTTGTAATTAGAAATCCAACAGTAACAGCAGGGTTAAAGTGTGCCATTGAAATCTTTCCAAATATGTAGACTCCAATTGCTATACCTACAAATGGAGCAAACGCAATAAATGGAATTCCTAATTCTTTATTTAGTCTAGCATCAATTACTATTGATCCAGTGGCAAATACAACGAGAATAAATGTGCCAATGACTTCGGCTAACAACCTCTTTTGATTAGGAGTTAACTTGTCGACTAGTTTGACTAATACTTGCGACAAGTTCTTTCACTCTGGACTCGATCACGTCTCTAATCTCTCTTACTTTCTCTAGTGGTTTGTCTTTGGGATCTTCTATGTTCCAATCTATTACATCGTGGATGAATAGGGTGGGACAAGATTCCTTCTCGATACAACCCATATTTACTCTCGCGGTAGATTTCCTAATCATATCTTCAGTTATAATCTTCGGTCTTTGTTTGCTTATATCTACACCAACTTCTTTCATTGCTTCTATAGCAAGAGGATTGAGATTTCCTGCTGGTTCGATTCCAGCGCTTAATGCTTCATAATTCTCGGGGGCATACTCTCTGAAGAAAGCTTCAGCAATCTGACTTCTTCCGGCATTTTGTACACAGACAAATAATACAGACTTCTTATTCTTCTTGTCTTTTGAGCTACCAAAGAATTTCAATTTTTTCATCACTTTACTGCTTTTATAACGAGACTAGTGATTTTTCTACCATGTGCCTCGATGTAAGGCGTTTCCTGTACGATCTCTATGTTTTTGAATCCCCCTTTTCTAATACTATCGATATAGTTTTCCTTTGTTAACGCTCCATCTATACAACTACACCACTCCTCTGAATTTGCTGATTCGAGGCCAATTTCTTTACTTGTAACTAGATCAGAAATTATCATTCTGCCATTGCTTCTAAGGATTCTATAGATCTCCTTGAATGCTGCGACTTTATCAATTGTCAAATTAATAACGCAATTACTGATGACTACGTCTGCAGCATTATTCTCGATTGGAATTCCTGATTCTATATCTCCTTTTTTGAATTCCACGTTTGTAAATCCGCTCCGTTTTGCGTTATCTCGTGCCTTTACTAACATTTCATCCGTCATATCAATACCGATTGCCTTTCCAAACTCCTTGACCTTGTTTGCTGCCAAAAATACATCAATTCCTCCGCCGGAACCTATATCAACAACTATTTCACCTTCATGTATATCTGCAAAGTTTATGGGTGCACCACAGCCTACTCCAAGAATGGAAGATTCGGGGACGGATTCCAATTCCTTTGCATCATAACCAATATTTTTCGCAATTTGAACGGATGAGGTTAATGAAACACCACCTACGCAACATTCAGTAGATGCGCAGCAACCTTCAGAATTTCCTGCTAATGCAATCTTTCCATATCTTTCCTTTACTTTTTCTTTAATTTGCTGGTATTTCATAAGGTTGTTTACAAGAGAAACTATTTAAGTTGTCAAGGGAAAACAGATAAAGTAAGTGTTATTATGGAAACTAAAACGCGAATAGTAAAATTACCAACAATTCGTGAACAGCAACAAGGCTGCAGTTTTGAAGGCTATGACGCAACATCGCTTATGGCTGAGACTGCAAAACTACGAAAATTGATTACAAAAAGAGGAACTCTTGAAATTCTGATTCCACTATGTTGTACTACAAATCCAGTAAGACATATGAAGTTTAGACAGACATTAAAGGGCTTTAGTAGCAAAACACTCGCTATTCGACTGAAAGAACTTGAAAAGGGTGGGATTCTAGAGAGGCGAGCATTTAATGAAATCCCTCCTAGAGTAGAATACAAGTTAACAACTAAAGGACAGGAACTCGTTGAATCCATAGTTGACTTACTACAGTGGATGAGAAAATGGTCCAATCAAAACAAAGCACTTTAGAATAAGCTCCGATATTATATCGAAGAACATCAGTTTGGCCCATTAGAAGAGTATCTACGACGAACTTGTCGTCTTACATCGATTTGGCCATAGTTGCCAATTTTTACACGATCTTTGATACACCGAGATTTGTTCCACACAGCATCAGGTATAAAATTGGCAATTTCTCCTTATAGCTTATGAGTTGAAAGTAGTAGTTTTGTGATCTCACGGAATTGCCCATTTGTATACTGTTCCACCTTCGCAATAAAGAATCTGGACTGGAATGGCGCCGATATTTTCTTAATTTTTCTATTCGTTGCAAATATTGAAATCTTCTCACTCGTGGACCATAACTTTGGAATAACGCTTCCAAACAAACTATTCCAAAAACGCCTTTTTTTCATTTATTCTTTCATTTATTCTTTCATTTATCAGGTTAATCCGTCTATATAGATGATTTAGTTCTATATTCTTCCTGTAGGTAATTCTAAAATAATCATAGCTCTTCTCTAGGATTGTAAGGAGGCGTATTATTATTCTCACTGAATCTCGTGAGCAACGTAACAAGAAGCTGTCTTCTTTTTTCCTTAGGGGGAAACGAAGAGGAGACAAGATTTTTTATATTGTGGCAATAGGTGCGGCTGCATATACCCTTTTAATGCTTGCTCTAATAACTTATGCAGTAGGAAACGGATCTGAGAAAATATTTTCCATTGAAGGTTTAAAGTTTTTTACAAGTACTGACTGGAACTCGGTAGAAGGCCGTGAATCATTTGGAGCTTTGCCATATATCATCGGAACGCTGATTAGTTCTGCAGTAGCTCTCGCTATCGGAGTTCCGATCAGCTTAGGAATTGCAATATTTCTTTCGGAGATGTCTTCATCGACCATCCTATCGAAAATTAGTACTCCGTTATCTTTTGTTATTGAATTGTTGGCTGCAGTACCAAGCATAATTTATGGTTTATGGGCATTATTTATTTTCAGATTCTGGGTTCTCAATTTAATTGAAATGCCTCTTTACAACACCTTCGGAAAGTCAATTCCATTTTTTGCTGCAACTCCATTTGGTCTTGATTGGTTTACGGCTGGCATAGTCCTAGCAATTATGATCATTCCTATTGTATCTTCAATATGCCGAGAAGTCATGAGGGCTGTCCCAGATTCTCAGAGAGAAGCTGCATATAGTTTGGGAGCAACAAGATGGGAAACAGTTAGGATTGCAATTTTTCCTTATGCAAAATCTGGAATACTAGGGGCAGCAATGATGGGATTAGGAAGGGCAATAGGAGAAACAATGCTCGTGACTTTGATCATTGGAAACGCTATTGGGGCAGCCGCTATCCCCTCTTCCCTTTTCTCTCCGAGTCAAACGTTATCAAGTTTGATCGCTAACGAATTTAACGAGGCATCTTCTGATCTCCATCTTTCTGCTTTAATTGGCTTGGGAGCAGTTCTGCTTATGCTAACTATGGCTATCTTGATTGGAGCGCGGTTACTAGTTTCAAGAATGGTGAAAGTCAGCCCAGGATTTAGGGAGTAAAGGAAAACTTGCAAGAAGAATCCAAAACTAACTACAAAGAAAGGCTTCAAGACTTGATGTTAAGGCGGTCTTCAAGGCGTAAACTTGTAGACAAAGTAGTTAGCGTATTCGCAATATTCTCTGTTATACTTTCAGTAGTACTGTTGGGAAGTATTTTGATAGAAGTTGTAATAAATGGTGCCAGAGCTTTGAGCATCAATTTCTTGACACAGACACCAGGAGCCATAGGATCTGGACTAGGCGGAATAGGTCCTGCTATTCAGGGAACATTGATTGTGGTTGGCTTGGCATCAGCTATCGGAGCACCTGTGGGTGTGCTTGCTGGGATTTATCTATCAGAATTTGCAGGGAATGGGATATTTCCTTCGAGTGTTAGGTTCTTCAATGATGTTCTCGTAGGTTTGCCTTCAATAGTGATTGGCATAGTAGCATACGTTACGCTAGTTATAACACTGGGTTCATTCTCTGTCTGGGCAGGAGCATTTGCTCTGTCAATAATTATGATCCCAATTGTTGTAAGGGTTACTGAAGAAACACTGAAAATTGTTCCAAACTCTATGAGAGAGGCAGGACAATCCTTAGGAATTCCAAAAAGAAAGATAATACTGCATATAGTTCTGAAGAGCGCAAAGAGTGGAGTAATCACAGGAATAGTATTAGCTATATCGAGGATAGCTGGAGAAACAGCACCTTTAATCATGACAATATTAGGAACGGATCTGTACTTTACGAGCCTAACAGGACCGGTAGACGCACTACCTCTGAGGATCTGGAGGTTAGCATCTCAACCATATCAATATGCCCATGACTTTGGTTGGGGGGCTGCGCTTATCCTTATACTTCTTGTTCTTGGCTTGAGCCTCGGTCTAAGGCTCTTAGCGCATAAACGTGGATTTAAGATTGGAAGCATTGCAGCGAGATGACTTTTATTTATGCCACCTATATATGCAAGAATATTTAAGGTAAATTACTACAACAATAACAAAGGAGAACCAAGTTGGGGTTAGATGAAGAATCGTTTACGAGTGGAGAAAAGCTAAAGGATGAAGAAATCAAAGTTGATAAAGCCATAGATAGACAGACACAATCAAAACAAGATCAGCAAAAACAACAACAAGTTCATAAAGTATCTATCAAAAACCTAGAAGCATGGTTCGGAACTAAACAAGCATTAAAGAACATCAATCTGGATGTCAAAGAGAAAACAGTTACAGCATTTATCGGGCCTTCAGGTTGTGGTAAAACAACTCTCATCAAATGTCTTAATCGTATGCATGAGATGACCCCTGGCGCAAAGGCAAAGGGCCAAGTTATTATAGATGGTATCGATATTTATGATAGAAATATCGATGCTGTAATTATCAAAAGACGTATTGGAATGGTATTTCAAAAACCAAATCCGTTTCCTACCATGAGTATTTATGATAACGTTGCAGCGGGACTGAAGCTTAACGGAATAAGGGATAAACAATTGATGGACTACATCGTAAAAGAGAGTCTTGAGGGTGCAGCACTTTGGGATGAAGTAAAAAATGAGTTAGGTAAACCAGGAATGGGCCTATCAGGCGGTCAACAGCAGCGCCTTTGCATAGCTAGGGCATTAGCTATGCAACCCGAGGTGTTATTGATGGACGAACCAACATCTGCACTTGACCCCATCGCATCTTCCAAAATCGAAGACTTGGTACATGATTTAAAAAAAAGATTTACTGTAATTATTGTAACGCACAATATGCAGCAAGCAGCCAGAGTTTCTGATGACACTGCATTCATGTACCTTGGAGAGTTAATAGAGCATAACGAATACAATTAGTAAAGTTATTTGTAGCATCGTGACGGTTTATGATTTAAGGCATTTACTCAAAGCTAATCAACTATCACTTTAGGACGAAAATGGAGATAACAAGCTACCAAATATCTCTATATAGATCATGTAGTATATATATGAATGACATTTAAGTTGGAATCAAGCATATACCATTATTATGACGACGGTTAGGCAGTCTGTAAATACAACAGGCCGCGAATCTAAAGTACGGGTAGCGAGTATAGTACAGATCGCAGACAAGATAAAGAATCTACACACAATAACCTGCGATCTTTGCAATACTAGAAGAGCAACATATGATGTTTTTATTGATGGTGTAATTAAAGGAATACCTACCTTGAAAAGATGTTGTGATAATTGCATAGGTCAATATGATTTAATTTAACTACCACAAATCATACTAGTACTCGCAATACTACTACTGGCTGTTAGTTATCATCTTTATTATGAATAAACAAACTCCAGCTATTGCAGCGCTGGCTGGTATCGTTATTATCCAGGCATATACTATGCGTTTTCCAACCCCCCATCTAACAGCTGAAAGCCTTCTAGTTGCACCTACACCCATTATAGAACCTGCTATCGCATGGGTAGTACTCACAGGAATTCCAAATAATGCCATTGATGTTAAAATGGCCCCCCCGCCTGTTTCTGCGCAAAATCCTTGGTATGGTTTTAGGTCTGTTATGCGGAAAGCCATCGTTCTAATTATCCTCCATCCACCAACAAATGTTCCTAGAGAAATGGCAGAGGCTGCAACAATTATGACTGGAATAGGAACTATAAAGGATTTCGAATGCAACAGTCCGCCTGCAATCAATAATGCTGTAATAACACCCATTGTTTTTTGACCATCGTTTGCCCCATGAGTGAGAGAAAAGAATGTGGATGAAGCTATTTGTAATTTTCCAAATACCTTATTTACTTTTGAATGGCTTGTATTGCGGAAGAAGTACACGATTATCATTGCAAAAACAAAAGCAATTACAAATCCTGCAATCGGCGAAACTACCATAAAGGTTAATGTCTTTTGAATTCCCGTCAAAACAATCGCCTTGAAACCACCTGCAATTAGGGCAGACCCAATCAAACCGCCAATTAATGCATGGCTGCTTGATGACGGAAGTCCAAAGTACCAAGTAATAAGATCCCAAACGATTGCTCCTATCAAGCCGGCGAGAATGACGTATACAGTAGAAAATTCTGGTTGTATAATTCCTTGCCCAACCGTTGTTGCGACTGCAGTACCAAAAACAAATGGGCCTGCAAAATTTGCTAACGCAGCAATTCCTACTGCATGAATAGGTTTCAAAACTTTTGTTCCTATAACTGTTGCTACAGAATTAGCAGAATCGTGAAAGCCATTTACAAAATCAAAAAATAAAGCTGTCGCTATTGCTCCATATATAATAGCTTGAAGCTCATTCATGTCTTCATACCACCATCCACCCCCACATCATTATCAAGTGTATTTTAATGTGATATCCTCTATCACATCTGCCACATCAGCACATCGGTCTAGTGCACCTTCGAGGGTCTCATAGATTTCTTTTAATTTTATTATCTCAATTGGGTTATTTGTTTCAAATAATTCTGCAATGGCATTTCTGTAAACTGTGTCTCCTTGATGCTCGTACTTGGATATATTATGACAATGTTCCACTAGATCTGTGGTTCTTTTGAAGTTTCTTATTTGTAATATCGCCTGGTACACTTCTTGGGATGCAGAAAGCAACACTTTTGCTATTTCTATCATATACAACGTAGGTTTTTTTATCTTGAATAGCACAAGTCTGTCAGCGGCACCCTGCGTAGAATCCAATATTTCATCCATTGAACTAGTTAGTTTTGATATATCCTCTCGATCGATTGGTGTTACGAATGTCTGATCTATAATGTTGAACAGTTTGTGGGCAATTTCATCGCCTTCATGCTACATATCGGTAATTTTAGATAGATATTCAGGAACACTCTCATATTTTGTCATGAGTTCCACAAGCATTGATGTTGCCTTCAACAAATTTTCAGCTTGTTCTCCTAATACATCAATAATTGCTTTGTCATTGGAACGTATCCAAGATAGCCAGCCCTTAGCCATATCAGTAGATTCACTTTGTCTGCATACATATAGTTATGTCAAATTAAATATTCCTTTCTGCCCCAACTTGAAAGGTGTACTTCGACCTTTCCAACATGACAAGCACTATATAGATAAATCTTCATATTATACAGAATAAATGTAAATGAAGCGACATAGACTCTCGGCCAAAGCACGACAGAAACAAATGGACAGCCTTAGAGACATAGCGATATTTGCTTTAGAACCGACTCAAGGAATGAGTGCTTTAAATGAACTTGCTGCCTATAACAAGCAAGCCATTCCAAGACTTGTAGAAATCACCAACAGTTTTAAAACAGACATAGAGGTAAGACTAGCTGCTAAACATCTAATTGGACGCATCCAGGTGGCAATGAAGATAACGTAAACGATACGGGACAATA
>WNGL01022326.1_pt1 | contig 10750 bp, 8 predicted proteins | sample 5400591 | NCBI WGS metagenome assembly WNGL01 (sample SAMN13153377, study PRJNA577476) | soil metagenome | isolation source: 80 cm soil or saprolite under Garry oak tree replicate 1 | place: USA:California | collected 2016-06-15
CATTGAGCCGCGAAATAACAGCTCCGGGGTGCCGACGTCGTCACACGAGGCGGAAGGCCACACCTCCGGCGGCGCTAGCGCGAGCCGTCTGGGGGACCCCGCGCGGTCTGAGGACCATGGCATGCACGGAGTCCTCCCGCGCGAGAACCGGGAGATCCCATGCTCGCCCACCCGGCTGATCACCGGGCGGGCCGCTTAGGGAACGCGGAGGCGGACGCCTGAGATGCACGAGCGTGGGAAGTCGGACGGTCCCGTAGTACCTGCGAAGCCGCCGAACAAGGCCGTGTCAGCGGCCGCGGAGGTGGTGGAGGAAAGGGGATCGGTCAAGGGGAACACGGGCGGCTCGACACGTGCCGGACACAGGGCCGGAGATGGCGTGTCAAGCGGGCTGGACCGTGTGCGTGAGGTAGCACGGCGGGACAAGGAAGCGCGGTTCACGGCGTTGCTGCACCACGTTGATCTGGACCAGCTGCGGGCGGCTTACCAGGCGATTCGCCGGGAGGCCGCTCCGGGGGTGGACGGGGTGACGTGGGCGGCCTACGGGCAGGACCTGGAGGCGAACCTCGCCGACCTGCACGAACGGCTGCATGCGGGGCGCTACCGGGCGAGTGCGTCTCGGCGGGTGCGCATCCCGAAGGCGGACGGGCGGTCTCGGCCGCTGGGCATCGCCACGCTGGAGGACAAGATCGTTCAGCGGGCCGTCGTCGAGGTGCTCAACGCGATTTACGAGGTGGATTTCCGGGGTTTCTCTCATGGGTTCCGGCCGGGGCGTGGCCCGCATGATGCGTTGGACGCGCTGGCGGTCGGGATCGAGCGGAGAAAGGTGAACTGGGGAGCGCCGGGATAAACCGGCCTGGAGAAGGGACATGAAAACGTCCTACATCGAAGGAGTAGCGATCCACGGTGACCTCGAGTCATGCGTCGGTGCCCGTGAGGGTGCAGGCGAAGCGTTGACAGAGGAAGACGTAGGCCGAGTTATGGAGCCGCGAAATCATCGTTCCGGGGTGCCGACGCCGTCCCAGTGGTTGGAAGGCAACATCGCTGGCCGCGTTAGCGCGAGCTGCCAGCGGACCCCGCGCGGTCAGAGAGCCTGTGCATGCGTCGAGTCTCTAGGCACGAGAACCGGGAGATCCCATGGTTGCCCGTCAGGTAGTGATGGCAGGGCGGGCCGTTCGGGGAAGGCGAAAGCCGTACGCCCGAGATGAACGACCGTGGGAAGTCTGACAGCCGTGTAGTACCTGTGAAGCGGGCGAACAACACCGGGCGATCGGTGGCGGAGCCGGTGGAGGAAAGGCGGCTGGCCAAGGGGAACACGGACCAGCAAAACGCGTCGCGGACTCTGAGCCGTGATGTTGGCGCGTCAAGTGCGCTGGACCGTGTGCGCCAAGCGGCACGAATGGACAGGAACGCGCGGTTCACCGCGCTGCTGCACCACGTCACCGTCGACCGGCTCCGACAGGCCTACTGGGCGATCAACCCGAGGGCCTCGACGGGGATGGACGGGGTGACGTGGGGGGCCTACGGGCAGGACCTGGAGGCCAACCTTCAGGACCTGCATGCCAGGGTCCATCGCGGCGCGTACCGAGCGAAGCCATCGCGAAGGGCGTACATCGCCAAGGCGGACGGCCGGATGCGTCCGCTCGGCATCGCCGCCGTGGAGGACAAGATTCTCCAGCGGGCGGTCGTCGAGGTGCTGAACGCAATCTATGAGGTGGATTTCGCCGGGTTTTCGTATGGATTTCGGCCGGGGCGTAGCCCGCACCAGGCGCTGGATGCGCTGGCGGTCGGGATCGATAAGAAGAAGGTGAACTGGATACTCGACGCGGACATCCGTGGTTTCTACGACGCCATCGACCACGGGTGGCTGTGCAAGTTCGTCGAGCATCGGATCGCGGACAAGCGGGTCCTGCGGCTCATCCAGAAATGGCTGAACGCGGGAGTGATCGAGGACGGGTCGTGGTCGGCGAGCGAGGAGGGGGCCCCGCAGGGGGCGACAGCATCTCCGCTGCTCGCGAACGTCTACCTGCACTATGTCTTCGATCTGTGGGCCCAGCACTGGCGGAGGCGGCAGGCGAACGGTGACATGATCATCGTGCGTTTCGCCGACGACATCGTTGTTGGTTTTCAGCATCGGTCTGATGCCGAACGGTTCCAAGCGGATCTGGTGCAGCGCCTTGCCAGGTTCAACCTGGAGCTCAACACCGAGAAGACGCGCTTGATCGAGTTCGGGCGGTTCGCCGCCGAGAACCGCAGGCGGCGGGGTCTCGGTCGGCCGGAGACGTTCGCGTTCCTCGGCTTTACGCACATGTGCGGGAAGACGAGGGCGGGACGGTACGCGCTGCGGCGCAAGACGATCGCGAAGAGAATGGCGGCCAAGCTGCGCGAGGTGAATGCCTTGCTCCGGCAACGTCGACATTGGCCCATCGCAGAGCAGGGGCAATGGCTGGGCAGCGTGGTGCGCGGACATACCGCCTACTACGCGGTTCCCGGCAACATCGCCGCAGTGTCGGCCTTCCGCAAGCAGGTCACGCGTCTCTGGGGCCGGTCGCTTCGGCGCCGGAGCCAGCGCCACCGCGTGACCTGGTCGCTTCGACGCCCGTACCCAAGGCAGGAGCCCAGTGCGGTAGTTCCGCTCGCTGGGATCTGCGCGGGGGGCCGCCCGTAAGGGCGGTCCCTACCGCGAATCATTGACCTGGACGTGGAGAAATTCTTCGACAGCGTGCCGTGGGACCTGGTCATCAAAGCGGTGCGGGCGCACACCGGCGACCCGTGGGTCGTGCTCTACGTCCAGCGGTGGCTACGCGCGCCGCTGGCGCTGCCCGACCGGGGAACCCCACAAGGATCCTCGATCTCGCCCGTGCTGGCGAACCTGTTCATGCACTACGCGTTCGACGCGTGGATGGCTCGGCAGTTCCCGGCGATACCGTTCGAACGGTACGCCGACGACGTGGTCGTGCACTGCCGTAGCCAACGCCAGGCGCACTACGTGCGCAGGGCTGTCAAGGACAGGATGGCACAGGTTGGGCTGCGGCTGCACCCGACCAAAACCAAGGTGGTGTACTGCAAGGACAGCAACCGGCGCGGGCAGCACGAACACACCGCGTTCACGTTCTTGGGGTACACCTTCCGCGCCCGCGCGGCCCGCAACAAGCGCCAGGCCAAGACGTTCACCGCGTTCGTGCCGGCGATCAGCAAGGACGCCCTCAGCAAGATCAGCAGAGAGGTGCACCGCTGGCGGCTGCAACGCAAGACCGGCCATACACTTGCCAGCATCGCGCGATGGATAAACCCGATCGTGCGTGGTTGGATGCAGTATTACGGAGCGTTCCACCGCTCCGCGCTGTATCGCCTCCTCGCCCGCATCAACACCTACCTGGTGCGCTGGCTTCGGAATAAGTACGAACGGCTCAAGCCCTTCAAGAAGGCCAAAGCGGCCTGGCAGCGCATCATCCGCCAAGACCCGGAAACCTTCGCCCATTGGGCATGGGCCACCACCTTCTAGCGATCAGAACGGCAAGAGCCGTGTGACGGGAGACTGTCACGCACGGATCTGTGGGGGGCGGCGGGTGAGATTCCCGCCGCCTACCCGGCTGGCCAGACCCGTCGTGGCGCTGGCTGCGAGTGTGCCGAATCGTCTTTAATCGGGTCTCTCTTCTCGTCAACGATGTCGCTGCTAGGCCGGGGTGGCCCAGTCGATGTGGTAGCCGTACAGCTGCCTCGCCCGTTTGCTGTTGGCGATGAACTTCAGGGCGACAGGCAGCATCATGTCCCGAACGACGCGGGCGGGGCCGGTGGCGGCTTTGCTGTTGTTGATTCGAGCGGCCTGTTTGACGATGCGCTGCACGCGGGGACGGCGCGCCTGCTCGAAGGCGGCGAACGCCCGATTCGGATCGGGTCGGTCGCGTAGGCATTTGGCGAGTAGGACGGCGTCCTCGATGGATAGCGAGGCGCCCTGCCCGGAGGACGGGGAGGGCGCGTGCGCGGCGTCCCCGATGACGATCATCCGGTCGGTGTGCCAGGTGGGTAGGCGGGGCAGGGTGTGGATCGGGCTGGCCGCCAGGTTGTGGGTGGTGGCCTGGATGAGCCGGGCGGCCGGGCCGGCGTCGTCGGCGAACAGCTCGATCAGTCTCCGCCGCCACACGTCGGTGCCGATGCCGGCGAGCGAGCCGCGGGCCGGCTCGTTGGGCTGTGGCAGGTTGGCAAACCACCACACCTCGCCGTCGGGGGCGTGGGCGTAGCCGAAGAACGCCCGCTTGCCGAAAATCATGTGGTAGGTGCCGGGATCGGCGGCGACCTTCACGCCGCGCACGTAGCCACCCAGGTTGAGCAGGCCGGTGTACGTCGGCGCGGGCGCGTTCGGGTCGATGATCCGCCGGACCGTGGAGTTGATCCCGTCGCAGCCGATCAGGATGTCGGCGGTGGCGTCGGTGCCGTCGGCGAAACTCCCCCGCACCCCGCCGTTGACGTTCTCGGCTGCGACCAGGCGCCTGCCGTGCTCGATGCGGATGCCCCGGCCCGCGGCCTGGTCGTGTATCGCGTTGTACAGGTCGGCGCGCTTGAGGGTGTGGCCGGTGGTGCCATCGTCGAGGGTCATGCTCACCTCCGCGGTACCCAGGCGCTTGCCGGTGCCGCTCCACAGCACGGTCGCGGTGGTCGGGAACCCGGCCGCGACCGCCGGCTCCTCCGCGCCGAGCGTGCGCAACGCGTCCACCCCGTTCGTCGCCAGGGTGAGGAACACCCCGATCCCTTCCGCAGAGCTCGGGTGCGCCTCGCAGACTGTCGATTCGATGCCTGCCTTCTGCAGCGCCATCGCCGCGGCGGGTCCCGCGATACCGCCGCCGATGACCAGGGCGGTGCGTGTGTGTGTCATGACTCCTGCTTCCGGATCTCGGCCAGGTTCGCGACCGACGCTACGGTCGGCGGCGCCGGGTAGGCATCGGGAAGCCGTCCTATCCGGGTCCTCAGACCTGCGCCCGACCGTCCTCTGCGGACCGAGGAGACGTTCCGGCAGGCCGGCTGAAGGGGAACCCGCCCGATGGCACCGACGACGTCATTCCGAGGTGTTGGTGTCGTACAGACCGAGTCTGTGGGCCGCGGCGGCGGCCTCGCCGCGGCTGGCGACGCCGAACTTGGCGAGAACGTTGGAGACGTGGACGCTGACCGTCTTTGCGCTGATGAACAGCTGCTCGGCGATCTGCCGGTTGGAGCGTCCAGCGGCGACCAGCCGCAGCACCTCGGCCTCGCGGTCGGTCAGCCCCAGGCGCCGCAGCGGGTCGGCGTCCCCGGCCGTCGCGGATCGGCCTGGGAGCTCGATGTGAGCGGTTCGGGCGAGCAGGCGGACCTCCTCGAGCAGCCCTTTCGCGCCGAGCTGGTCAGCCCGGTCGGCGGCTGCCTCCAGCCAGTCCCTCGCGCCGGCCCGGTCACCGGCCTTGACGGCGGTCCTGGCGGCGCGCAAGCGGGCGCACGCGGCCCGGTAGGCATGGCCGACCAAGTCCCAGGCGGCGACCACCTGCGGCCAGGAACGAGCTGTCTCGTTGACTTCGGCGGCGAACTCGGCGGCATACGCGCACAGGACCGGCGTGCTGGCCGGCAACCCGGACGCGGCCGTACGCAGCTCCTCGGTCCTGGCCTCGCCATCCGCCGAGCCGGACATGGCGTGGGCCCGCATCTGGGCGAGGGTTTCGACCCGGGCGGCGGTGACGAGTAGTTCCCATGCCTGCGCAGGTGTGCCCCGGTCCAGCGCGACCGGTAGTGCCTCGGCGACGGTCCGGCGCGCGTCCTCGATGCGGCTCTGCCTCATCGCCAGCTCGGCCTTCTGCCGCGTCAGCGTCGGTGTCCATGCTGCGGCGTGGGCGGGTTGCCCGGTCAGCGCAGCGGCCAGCGACAGCTCAGCGCGCGCGGTTTCGAGGTCGCCGCGGGCGAGGGCGATCTCGGTGCGGGCGGCGTGGAAGGCGGTCACGCAGGTGGCGGGCGGGTCGAGCTCGAGCCCTCGGCTCACGGTCGCTTCCACGTCGTCCCAATGGCCCGCCGCGGTGAGCGACGACGCGAGGCTGACGTAGAACAGCGCACCCAGAGGCCGCTCGACCCCCGCCGCCCGGGCGATCGCCAGCCCGGTCCGGGCGACGTCGACGGCCGGCCCGTACCGCCCGAGCTCGTGTAACGCCTCGCCGAGGTTGAGGTACACCCGCGCGAGCTGCCACGTGCCGTGGTCACCCTGCACCAGCCCCAATGTGGCCTGCAGCATCTCCACCGCCTCGGCGTGGGCGCCGGCCTGGGTCAACGCCCAGCCCAGGGTGGAGCGTGCGGATAACTCAAGGTCCAGGTCGCCCTGGTCGGCGGCCAACCGAACCGCCTCCTCCGCGACGCTCCTCGCCTGATCGAGATGTCCCAGCAGGACCAGCGCCGGTCCGAGAAGCTCCAGTACCCGAGCACGCTCACGGCCGGGAGCGGCCGGCAGCAGCCGCAGCGACTGCTCGACCGCAGGCATCGCGCCATCGCGGTGGAGGTTGTGCAGGAGCATGCCACGGTGGGCGAACAGCATCGCGGCTCGCCCGAGGTCGGCCAGCAGATCGGGGGCGGCCTGCGCTCGGTCGATCAGGTCGAGAGCCTGGTGGTAGTCCCCGGCCCAGGTGGCGGCGGCGATGGCCGACTCGAACAGCCCGGCCTGGTCCGCGCCGGACGGCCGGTCGGCGGCCGGGACCCCCGGCCATAGTCGCAGCGCCCGGTCGAGCATCTGGGCCTGCTCGGTGTGGCCGCCCATCCGCTCGGCGGCCTCGGCGGCGCGCAGCAGTGCCGGAAGCGCCCTGGCTGCCGCGCCGGCCTCGTACCAGTGGTAGGCGATTTCGGCGGCGAACCGGTCCGGTGCGACCAGGCCAGGGTCGGCCTCCAGGGCCTCGGCGAAACGTTGGTGCAGCAGCGCCCGTTCCACCGGCAGCAGTTCGGCTGCGACGGCGTCACGCACCAGGTGGTGCCGGTACACATAACCGGCGCCGTCAGGAAGCAGAATCCGTGCGTCGGCGGCGGCACGGAGCGCGGCAAGCAGGTCAACCTCGGACATCCCGGTGGTCGCGGCGAGCAGACCGTGCGGAATCCGGCGGCCGCCGACAGCGGCCCGGGCCACGACGTACCGGGCGTTGTCCGGAAGCTGTTCGACCCTGCGCAGCAGCAGGCCGCGCAGCGAGTCGGGCAGCGCGTCGGCGCTGTCGGCCTGGCCCAGTTCCAGCGCGTACAGGGCGTTGCCTGCCGAGCGGCGATAAACCCGGTCGACCAGATCGTCGCAGACGCGGTCCGGGAACGCCTCGGAGAGCAGCTCGGCGATCTCCGCCCTGGAGAAACCCGCGAGAGCGACCCTGCGCACACCAGGCACGCGCTGCAGTTCCGCCAGGAAGACCGGCAGCGGATGGCCACGATCCAGATCGTCGGCGCGGTAGGCCAGCACGGTGAGAACCCGCGAGGCACGCAGGGTACGGGCCAGGAATCCGAGCAGTTCACGCGTTGACGTGTCAGCCCAATGCAGGTCGTCGATCAGCCACACCACCGGATGCTGCACACCGAGCCGGTGTAGCAGCGTGCCGAACACGTCGAACAGTCGCGTCCTGTCCTCCGGCCTGGCCGCCGTGCCGCCGAACTCCGGCAGCAGCTGCAGCAGGGCGTCGACACCGGGCGACACCCTGCCCATCGCCTCGACGGAGACCTGCTCGACCAGCTGACGCAGCGCCGCGATCAGCGGCGCCAGTGGAAGGCCATGGGTTCCGAGCTCCACGCAGGTCGTGCGCAGGACCCGGGCATCGCTGTCCGCGATCCGCTCGGCGAAATGATCCATCAGACGGGTCTTGCCGACCCCGGCATCACCGCCGAAGACCAGAAACTGCGGTTCACCCGACTCTGCCAACCGCATCGCGTCCTCGAGCACCGCCAACTGGTCACGGCGTCCGACCAACCCCGCTGAACCCACGCTGCCAACAGTACGCAAGCGAGCCCCGACCAGGGTGGGGACGCCGTCCGAATCTGAGGCAGCGGATACGGCATCCATCCGAAGCGCACCCTGCCCGCTCGCGTCGACGCTGGAACCGCTACGACAGAAGAAGACCGCACGCCTAGACCAGTTCTCTCCCACGACCTGAAACCCACCTGCAAAGGACGACCGCCATGACCACCAGCGCAACGCCCTCCGGCGTCCGATCCGACCACGTGGTCGTGCCGCCAGATGCGGCCACCGCCGACGGTGCCAGCCTCGCCTTCGACAACGGACTGGAGCGGCTCCGACTGCGATCCGAGGAGCACCTGGATGCGATGCTCGAAGCGCGGTTCGGCGAACCGTTGCCGGTGATGTGGGCCGCCGAGAACACCATCCACGTCGAGTACCCGCTTGGCGCGCGGCTGCTGCGCCGTGCCCAACCCAGCGCGATACTGCTCAACCCGGCGCCGGCCTGGTCTTTCGACGTGCACGGGGGCGCCACGCACCTCGATGCAGACCTCAGCCTGACACGGCTTCGGGCAGTGTCCATCCACTCTGGGTTGGCCCTGAGCCGGCTGGTGCTGGGCCGCCCAGCGGGCGAGCGAGTCATCCGGCTCAGCTCGGTGAAGCAACTTCGGATCGAACGCCCAGCCGACATCCCGGTTCGGATCGAGCTGGCCAACGGCGCCACCGACGTGAGCCTGGACAACCGCCGGTACGGCGCCTTCGGCAACAGACTGACCGACCGGACACCCGGATACGACACCGCCGAGAACCGTTACCTGCTGATCGCGTCCGCCGCCGTCGACGGCCTCACGATCACACACCGCGGCCGACCTCAGCGGCGCGGCGCAGGAAAACCCCACCCACGATAAGCATGGCGCCCGGTTCGGCGGTGTGCCAGCCGGTCTAACCCGCGCTCAGCGAGGACTCCCTAGATCGGCCGCCAGCCTGAGCCACCCCGGGTTTCGTGGAGGCCGGGTTACCTGACGCGGGCTGGCGCCAGGGCGGCGGTGAAGGCAGCGTAGTAGTTGGCTTCGTGCTCGGCGGGTGGGATGTCGCCGATGGAGCTGTGTGGTAGTACCAGGAGATCCACTCGCAGACGGGCGGCGCCCGCGCTGCACGCCCACCAGGCCGTGGCCGCGCACCACCCGCTCCACCGCGCAGCGGGTCGCCGTGATGCCCTGCCGCCGCAGCTCCACCCAGGTCCGCCGCGCCCCGCAGCAGGCCGTGTGCCCGACCCGGACCCGGCAGATCTGATCCAGAACCTGCTGGTCAGACCGTCGCTAGGGAGACCCGCGGTGAACGGTCAGCGGACGATGGTGGTGCCAGGCCGTCGCCGGGGTTCGATCAACGTCTGCTGGTAGGGCCACTGGTCGTGACCGAGGTCGGTGCGCAGACCGTGCCGGTACCGCAGCAGATCCAGCCGGTCGGCCTCGGGCAGGTCGTCGGCTGGGTCGTGCAGGTCGACCGCGGCGGCACCCTCGATGCCGTCGATGTTGTAGTGCAGGTCCTCGTCGGTGAGGTAGTCGCGGCGGAAGTCGGTGGCCCATTGGGAGTTGTGACCCCAGCCGTGGGAGAGGTCGACCACCTTCCGGTTACGTCGCCACCAGGCCCAGTACAGGCATGACCGGGCCGCCACAGCGGACCAGCAGCAGCGCACCGATCAGCGCTCCGGGCCAGTGCTCGCCGACCAGGCTCGGCGTTGCGTCCGGGTCATCGGCCGACTGTACCGCCACGATCTCGTGGAAGAATGGGTGGAAGTCCTCCGCGGCGATGGCGGTCGCACCGAGTGCCGCACGAAAGCCGGCCCAGGCGGTGGCTGCGGGCAGCGGCCCGGGCCACCACGGCCAGCCGGTGGTCCAGTCCAGCAAGGCCGGATCGTCGTTGATCGGCTGATGCGGTGCGATGAGAATGTCGACCAGCCGGCTGAGAGCGTAAAGATCGGCCAGCAGATCGTCCCCCGGCCGGAGTCGACGGCGATGGTTGTCAGCCCGTCCCACCGCGTGCAGCTCGGCGACGATCCACCGACGCTGCTCCAGCCACCCCAGCAGCTCCGTCTCACCCCACCCGGGTGATCCCCGGTCCCGGAGATGCCGCACCAGCGAGCCGAACCCCCACCCGGTCCCCACCGCCATGCGCCAAGTGTAGGGAGGCAGCAGGTCTGCCAGCAGCGGCCCGGCGCCGCGCCCAACGAGGCTGGTGTCGCCCGGCCACAAGGTACACATGATCAAGTAACCCGGATCTGGCCGCCGCGGGGGTGGACCCTCCCAGCAGCGTGGCGCCGTGGCGTGGGCTGCGTGCGTTAGCGGCCGCCGCCCTCTCTGTCGTCGCGACAGGGTGGCGGCGCTGAGGGTCGAACGTTCGCGCTGGACAGCACGGTCACCGATCGCCCGCCCATCCTCGCCGACCGGCCGCCGCCTGCACGACCGAACCACCGACGAGCCACCGACGTAGCGTCGGGCGGTCGCGCCGGCCCGGGCGAGTCGAACTGGTGTCAGCGGAACACCACGGTCTTGTTGCAGCGTACGAGCACCGGGTCCTCGAGGTGCCAGCGCAGGCCACGGACAAGCACCATGCGCTCGATGTTCCGGCCGCGGCGCACCATGTCAGCCACGGTGTCGCCGTGGTCCACCCGGATCACGTCCTGCTCGATGATCGGGCCGCTGTCGAGTTCGGGGGTGACGTAGTGACATGTAGCGCCGATCAGCTTGACGCCGCGGGCGTGGGCCTGGTGGTACGGGCGGGCGCCAGCGAAGGACGGCAGGAAGCTGTGATGGATGTTGATCGCGC
>WNGL01011787.1_pt1 | contig 10749 bp, 10 predicted proteins | sample 5400591 | NCBI WGS metagenome assembly WNGL01 (sample SAMN13153377, study PRJNA577476) | soil metagenome | isolation source: 80 cm soil or saprolite under Garry oak tree replicate 1 | place: USA:California | collected 2016-06-15
TCGCCCGCCGGATGACCCGGTCCACGCTGCTCGGCTGCATCGCCGGGCTGCTGATGTCCCTGGACGGCCTGGAGTTCGTGCTGTCCCGCAGCGGGATCCTGGACATCTTCCTGATGTTCTTCGTCCTGGCCGCGTTCGGTTGCATCCTCATCGACCGGGACATCTCCCGCGCCCGGCTCGCCGAGCAGGCCGCGCGCCGCCCGGGCGCCGCGGCCCCGGCCGGCGGGCCCCGGCTCGGCCTGCGCAAGTGGCAGCTGGCCGCCGGGATATTCCTCGGCCTGGCGGTGGCCACCAAGTGGAACGCGGCCTGGTACATCGTCGGGTTCGGCGGGCTCTTCCTCGCCTGGGAGATCGGCGCCCGCCGGGCGGCCGGGCTGCGGTCCTTCGTCCGCGGCGGGCTGCGGGAGGCCGTCTGGCTGCCGGTGACGTTCATCGCGGTCCCGCTGGCCGTCTACATCGCCAGCTGGAGCGGCTGGTTCGCGACCAGCACGCGCAGACCCACGGCGTGCACACCCCGGTGATCTCGGCCCTGTACTCGCTGTGGGAGTACCACCTGCAGGCGGTGGGCTTCGGCCTGGGCCTGGCGTCCCCGCACCACTACCAGTCGCAGCCGTGGGACTGGCTGCTGGTCACCCGGCCGGTCGCCTTCTACGCGCAGTGCTACACCGGGCCGGCGAACTACAAGGTCTGCCCGAAGGGCCAGGTGGCCTGGGAGCAGGAGGTGCTGGCGCTCGGGACCCCGGCGATCTGGTGGGGCTCCATGGCGGCCCTGCTGTTCTGCCTGGGCTGGTGGCTGCTGCACCGGGACTGGCGGGCCGGGGCGGTCCTGCTCGGCGTCCTGGCGGGCTGGGGGCCCTGGTTCCCGCTGGTGAATTCGAGCCCTTCCTGATCTTGTCCGTCGTGCTCTGCCTGGGGCTGATCCTCGGGCCGGCCGCCGCGGGGGTGCTGCGCCGCTCGGCCGGCGCGGGCCTGGTCGGCGCGTACGTGCTGTGCGTGCTGCTGATGTTCTGGTACTTCTATCCGATCCTGGCCGCGAAGATCATCTCCTACCAGGACTGGTGGAGCCATATCTGGTACCGGATCGGCAACGGCTGGATCTGAGGACCCGGCGGGTCGTCCCGAGCCCTTGCCTGGCCCGCGCGTTTCCGTAAGGTCGTTACATGGGATCGCAACGGACCGTGCGGGAAAGCTGGCGGCGGCACATCGTGGGGTTGCTCGACCTGGCGCTCGAGCAGAACGACGCCGCCATCGGCGGGGTGGCCACCGCGATCAGCACGACGATCCTGGCTGGCCGTCACGTCTACGCGTTCGGCGCAGGTCACTCGCTGGCTCTGGTCAGCGAGATGCACCGGCGGGCCGGGGGGATGAAGGTGGTGCGGCCGCTGTGGAACGCCGAACTCACCTCGCGGGCCGACGAGGAGGCCGCCGGGAAGCTGGAGAACCGGCCCGGCTACTACAAGGAGCTCACCGGCGGCCTGGACTGGGGTCCGGGCGACCTGTGCTGGGTGATCTCGAACTCGGGCCGGAACACGCTCGTGGTCGAGCTCGCCCTGGAGGCCAGGCGGCACGGCGTCACCGTGGTCGGCCTGGTATCCGCGGCGCACTCGGCGGCCGTCTCGGCGGCGCCCGGCCTGCCCAAGCTGCCCGAGATCGCCGACTACCTGCTGGACAACGCGGGATGCTACGGCGACGCGGCGCTGGACGTCCCCGGCATCGCCGAGCGGATGGCGCCCACGTCCACCGTCGTCGGCGCGGCCCTCATCCACGCGGTCTGGGCCGAGGTGGGCGAGCGACTGGTGGCCCGGGGGCACGTGCCCGAGGTCTGGGGCAGCGCCAACCGCGGCCCGGTCTAGCAACGCAGCAGGCTACGTTGCCCCTTGGCCCCTTGGCCCCTTGGCCCCTTGGCCCCTTGGCTTAGCCCTGGCCCTCGGCCCTGCACCTCACGCCCCGGGCGCCTCACGCCGCTCATCCGTCCCGCGCCAGCCCCGTCCCCCGCCGGCTCGATGCCACATCGGGCCGGCTATAGCCGGCTCGCTGCCACATCGGGCCGGCCCGATCTCAGGCCGCCCGCCCGCGCACACGGCCAAAGCGGCCGGGCCAACCTCATCTGACACGGCACCAGTTGCGCGCCGCCGGGCGGGGGCGCGGCCGGTTACGGCTCGCCGGGCTGCTGGCGGCGGGTGCGGCGGACGCGCTTGGCCTGGGCGGCGGCGAAGGTCCGCTCCAGCGCCACGCGGGTCCCGGGCAGGTCCTGCTGGGCCAGCGTGACGAACAGGCAGTCCACCACGGTGAGCTGGGCGATCCGGCTGGTCATGGCGCCGGACCTGAAGGCGGTCTCGCGGGCCGCGGTGAGCAGCACGAAGTCCGCGACCTCGGTGATCGGGGACCACGGGAAGTTGGTCACCGCCGCGGTGGTGGCGCCATGGCCGCGCGCCTCGCGCAGCGCGTCGATCGTGTCGACGGTGGTGCCGGTGTGCGACAGGCCGATCGCGACGTCGCCGACGGCCCGCAGCGCGGCCGACGAGATGGCCATGTGCGGGTCGGGCCACGCGAACGCCGGGCGGCCGATCCGCTGCAGCTTCATCTGCAGGTCAAGAGCCACGAAACCGCTGGCGCCCACGCCGTAGATGTCGATCCGGCTGGCCTTGGCGAGCGCCTCGGTGACCTGGACCAGGGTGGCGATGTCCAGGTGGCTCGCGGTATCGGTGACCGCCCGGGCGTCGGCGTAGGCGATCTTCTTGGTGATCTGAGCGGCGTCATCGTCCGGGCCGATGTCGTCCGAGGCCGCCGTGACGGCGGTGGCGTCGTGCCGGGCCACCGCCCCGGCCAGCGCCAGCCGCAGGTCCGGGTAGCCGCGCAAGCCGATGGCCCGGCAGAAGCGCACCACGCTGGTCGCGGACGTGCCGCAGGCCCGGGCCAGCTCGGAGATGCTCCGCCAGGCCACCCCTTGCGGGTCCTCGAGGACCGCCTGCGCCACCCGGCGCTCCACCGGCGCCAGGTTCGGCAGCAGCGACCGGATGGTGACCAGGATCCCGACGTCAGGCGCCTGCTCGGGTCGCGCCTGCTGTTCGGCCACGGGGCCAGGTTACCTGTTTCCATTGTTAAATCCGTGGTGGTCTGCTATTTGCCAAGACGTGGAGAAAACGAGTTGCCCGTTTTGGGGGATTACGTCATCGTTGAACGGAACGGGGCCATAGGGCGGGCGCGCGGTGCGGCTTATGCCCCGCAGACGCCTGCCTCATAGGAGCGGGGTGCCGCGCCCTGTCACCGGCACCCCGCTCCCCCGCTTAGATCGCCGAACGCCAGGGCGCGAACCAGGCCCAGGCTGACCGGGACTAGCCGTGTGGCTTTCGCCAGGCGAGCTGGCGTCAGGCGTCGGGCAGGCCCTCGGCGGCGGCCGCGAGGATGTCATAGTCGTCGCCGGACAGCCAGCCGAGGTCGTAGGCGAGGACCACGTCGTCGAACGAGCCGGGGACGTAGGGCTCCGGGTCGTCGATGGCCTCCCTGGCCTGCTCGAGCTCGGGCGGGCAGACGTCCGGGACCTGCGGCCAGCGGCGCACCCGGAACTCGAGCGACAGGTCGTCGAGGCTGAGCCGGCCGTCCCGGTAGGAGACGAGCATCGCGGTGACGGCGCTGCCGGGAAAGGTCCCGGTGCCGACGGTGCCGCCGATGGCCCCGGCGGACCGCGCGCCGACCGCCCACCTGATGCGGTTCCCGGCTGCGGCCGCGACCGGGCTGGCCAGCGCCCTGATCGCCGCGGCCGGGATATCCCGGCCCCCGTGGCCGTGGCCGCTGCGGAACTCCTCCTCCCCCCGCCGGCGGGCTTCGCCGGACCGGCGCACCGCCTCGTCGACGCCGATGTCGGCGAACACCGCGGTCACCGCGTAGTCCGCGAACCGCAGCGCGTACGTCCAGGCCTCGGCGGCGCGCCAGGACGCCAGCGAGATGTCCAGGAGCAGGTTCCTGCCGTCCATCAGGGCCCGCAGCCCAACCCGCTTGGCGAGATGCTGGGCCTCGGCGTGAACCAGGCCGGCCCGCGCCAGCGGGGACAGCCCGTCGGATGCGCCGATGAGCCCCGCAGCGGCCATCCGGTCCAGGACCGCGTCGATGCTGATCGCCAGGTAGTGCGACCGGTCCACGCCGGACTGGCCGAGAGCGGCGGCCTTGTCCGCGCCGGGCAGGCCGCCCGCGATGACCGCGCTGCGCTCGCACGGCACCCCGGCCGCCGCCTGGTACATCTCGGCGACCAGCCGGCCCTGCTGCCGGCTGCGCTCACCCGTCCAGATCACGATCACCGTCCTCCGGTCGCGCGGCCTGGCGGTACCTGCGGGGGCCGGCCGTCGCTCCCAGACATCGTGGCCAGGTCAGCGCGGGCGGCGCAAGGGATGTTCACCCGGAGCGTGGCGCGGCGGGCGCGTCATAGCTCGCAGAGCAGGGCCAGGGCCCGGGCGCCCTGGTCCCAGCCGACGAACAGGTGATCGTGAGCCAGCCCGGCGATCACGTTGCAGCTGATCCCGGCGTCGGCCAGGGTCCGGCTGAACAACGCGGTCAGGCCGACGTCGGTGAGCGCGGAGCCGACGCGCAGGGTGATCCGCGCCGCGACGTAGTCGTAGGCCAGGCCGGCCCGGTCCGCGTCCGCCCGGGCCAGGACCAGGGTGACGCCCTCGTCCTCGCGGATCACCGCGAACGGGGGCACGCCGGGCGGCGGCTCCCCCGTGGCGAAGACGTAGGGTTCGGCGGACAGCTCAGGGCGGATGTCCCGCCAGCCCGCCGGGGCGGGCCCGGGTGCCGGAGCGGGATCACCGGGACCGTTCGGGATATCTTCAGGTTCGGCCACATCACCGGTGGTCGCCGAGCTGGTCACCATGCCTCCTCTCCCCACCGGCAAGGCCAGGGGCGTTACCTCGTCACCTCATTGTGGCGGCCGGGCCAGCCGCCTCGACGGCCCGGCCCGCCTGGTCCTGCGACCTGGCCGGGCCGGACCCGGCGGAATCCCGGGGCCCGGCGGGCCGCAGCACGGCGGCGGCGAGCACGAGCGCGGCCGCGGCCAGCCCCGCGCCGGTCCCGAACGCCGCGTGGTATCCCCCGGTCAGCGCGTCGGCAGCCGGCCGTCCTGCGGCGAGCAGGTGCGCGGTCCGCCCGGCGGCGAGCGTGGACAGCACCGCCACGCCCAGCGCGGCCCCGACCTGCTGGGTCGTGTTCACGAGGCCGGAGGCCACGCCGGCGTCGGCGTCCGCGGCGCCGGACATGGCCAGCGTGATCATCGCCGGGAACGCCAGGCCGAACCCGCCGATCAGCAGCATCGTCGGCAGCAGGTGCAGCGGATAAGAGCCGGCCGCCGGCAGCGTCGTCAGCAGCGCGAACCCGGCCACGATGGGCGCCAGGCCGGTCATGAGCAGGTGGCGCGGCCCGAGCCGGGACATCAGCCGGGCCGAGAGGCCGGCCGACAGGACGCCGATCACCACGGCCGCGGGCAGCATCCCCGCCCCGGCCTCGGCCGCCCCGTAGCCGAGAACCCGCTGCATGTACTGGGGGATGAGCACCTGGAACCCGAACGCCGCCGCCACCGTCAGCGCCTGCACGACGTTCGCCCCCCAGACATTACGGGACCGGAATATCCGCAGCGGAAGGAGCGGGGTCCGCGCCAGGTGCTGCCGGGCGAAGAACCCGGCCAGCAAGATCATGGCCGCCGCGAAGGTGCCGATCGTGCGGGAGGAGCCCCAGCCGTAGCTGGTCGTCTCGACGATGGCGTAGACGCCGGTCATCAGCCCGGCTGTCACCAGGACGGCGCCGGCCGCGTCGGCTCCGTGCCGGAGTCCCCGCAGTCCCCGGACGCCGGTGCCGCGCTCGTCCGTCAGCAGCCGCCAGCCCGCCGCGATCGCGGCGGCGCCGACCGGCGCGTTCACGAAGAAGATCCAGTGCCAGCTCAGCGCCTGGGTGAGCACGCCGCCGAGGACCAGCCCGACCGAGGCGCCGCCCGCGCCGGTGAAGCTGTACGCGCCGAGGGCCTTGGCGCGCTCCGGCGGTTCTGGGAACAGCCGGACGATCATGCCCAGGCTGACCGCCGAGGCCATCGCGCCGCCGGCGCCCTGGGCGAACCTGGCCGCGATCAGCATGGGCTGGCTGACCGAGAAGCCGCAGAGCAGCGACGCCGCGGTGAACACGATCAGGCCCGCGAGGAAGACCCGCTTGCCGCCGATCAGGTCGCCCAGCCGCCCGGCCAGCAGCAGCAGGCCGCCGAACGCGATCAGGTACGCGTTCACCACCCAGGCCAGCCCGGCGGAGGAGAAGCCGAGATCGCGCTGGATCGTCGGCAGCGCCACGGTCACGATGGTCCCGTCCAGGATGATCATCATCATGGCGGCGCACAGCACGGTCAGCGCCAGCCAGCGAGAGCGTTCCATCCAGTCCTCCATCCGGCCCCTTATAAGGGAACGATTTGTTACTTTGACTCTCTTTGTTACGGGAACCATGATGTGTGACAATAAGGGCGGGCGGAAGGAGGCACTTTCGTGTCACGGCGGAACACCGATGTACCCCCCCAGGTCAGCGACCCGGACGCGTGCACCACGACGTTGCTCGCCGAGGCGTGCACGGTCCGCCAGGTGCTCGATCACGTCGGCGGCAAGTGGAGCATCTCGATCCTGCTGGCCGCCATCGCCGGCCCGGTCAGGTTCTCCGAGCTCGAGCGCATGGTCGAGGGCATCAGCCGGCGCATGCTCACGCTGACCCTGCGCAACCTGGAACGCGACGGCCTGCTGATCAGGACCGTCTATCCCACCGTGCCGCCGAAGGTCGAGTACACCGCCACCGAGATGGCGCGTGAGCTGCACGACGCGCTCGCGACCCTCACCGACTGGGCGCAGCGGCACCGGGCCGACATCGCGACCGCACGCACCGCCTATGACCGCCGGCCGGACGACACGGCCGCCTGAGAACTATCCCGAACGGGCCGGGTTCGAGAGGATTATCCCGAACGGGCCGGGTTCGAGCCCTGATCGGGGACGAGGGCTTCGTTCCATTCCCGGATAGTCCAGTTCCGTACTACCCCGTTCAGGACGAAGGGGTCGCCGCGGACGAACTCCTCGGCCGCCTCGCGGGTGGTGAAGATGCTCATCGCGCCGTCTTCCTGCGGGTTGGCGAAGGTGCCGATCATGAGCAGCTCGCCGCGGTCGGCGAACTCCTTCCAGCGGGCACAGTGCGCGGCGAAGTGCGCGGGCGCCTTGGCGGCCACGTCGTCGGCGGACTCGTAGAACACCACGGCTTTCATGCTGGCCCTCCGGTCATCGTCTTGAGTTCATCGCCCTGGCCGCTCTCACCCGGGTCTGCGCCGTCCGGACCGCCGGTGGTGCTGGGGCCTGACCTCGCTTTCCCGCGGGATCTGGAAGAACGCGGAGCGCAGGACGAACCGCGCGGAGAACATCAGGATCAGCCCGGCGATCACGACGCCGATGAGCGACCAGCGCTGGGTCCACGGCGCGATGGCGAGCGACTTGACGAAGACCCAGCCCAGGAAGCCCGCCGCGCCGAGCGGGAGCACGCCGACGGCCACCAGGTCCCAGGCGCTGCCGACGATGCGGCGCCGGTAGTACACGACGGCCGCGAGCGCGGTGAGGATGTAGAAGATCGAGAACAGGAACCCGGTCACGGCGATGACGTTGTTGAACGCGTTCTGGACCGAGGTCAGGAGGAAATAGACGGCGCTGAGCGCGATGATGAGCAGGCCGACGATGACGCTGGACGCGACCGGAGTGGAGTACCGGCGGGACACGGTGCCGAGGAACTCGGGCAGCACCCGGTAGCTCGCCATCCCGTAGACGATGCGCGCGCCGAGCACGATGCCCGTGCCGGTGGTGGCGATCACGGACAAGGCGATCGACAGCGCCATCGCCTTGGCCCAGAACCCGCCGCCCAGGGCCTGGGCCACGCTGACCAGCGCGGTGCCGTTGCCCGCGGCGGCCTGCAGCTTGGCCGGCGAGAGCACGCCCTGGAAGCCGACCTGGGCCAGCGTGTAGAGGATGGCGAGCAGGGCGACGGCCAGGATGGCGGCGCGGCCCGGGTTCACCCGCCGGTGCTTGACTTCCTCGTTGACGTACAGGGTGCCGTCCCAGCCGCCGTAGACGAACACCGCGGACAGGAACCCGGCCACGGCGTCGCCCTTGCCGTTGATGCCGGACAGGCTCAGCCAGCCCTTGCTGAACGGCAGCGAGCCGGGGTGATGGCTGAGCACCCAGACCAGGCCGGCGATGGCCAGGCCGACCAGGATCAGGTACTCCACCAGGGCCATGCTGACCTGGACCCGGGCCGTGATCTTGATGCCGACGACGGCGATCACCAGCATGATCAGGCCCATCGCCACGCCGATGCCGACGTAAGCCCAGGTGTTCGTGGAACTGGAGCCGAACACCGCGAGCACGGACGGCCCGAGCAGGAGGACCTCGGCCGTGGTCCCGACGATGTAGGCGGCGACCATGAGCCAGCCGGTCAGGAAGCCGAGATAGGGGTTGATCGCCCGGCCGACCCATTCGAAGGAGGCGCCGGTGTTCGCCTTCCACAGGTTCAGGCGCCGGTAGGCGTTGGCGATGATCAGCATGGGTATGGCGGTGAGGAGCAGGATCGGGCCCGCGCCGTAAGCGGCCGTCGCGGCCAGGCCGGCGAAGGTCAGCCCGACCGTGGCGGCCGGGGCCGAGGAGGCCATCCCGATAATGGTGTCCTGGGCGGCGCCGATGGCATCGGGCTCGAGCCTGGCTCCCGGCGCCGGGGAGACCCCCGCGACAGTGGCGGAGTGATCCGTCATGTGTTTCTCCTGTAACGTCCCGCTCAACACTAACTGTGTGCAGCCCGATGAGGCCAGGTCAAGCGGACCCCCCCAGATACTCCACTCGGGGATCATAGCGGACCATTTTTCTGATTCTGGAGAGTACGTGGGGAAATACTGTGTTTAACGGAGGAATTGGACATCGGCGCGTTTTAATTAATGATCTTGAACGGGGCGAGCGCGGGGCCGCCATTCCGCGGCTATACCGGCGGACAGGACGCCGCCGTTCTGCCAGGTCCGCGTCTGTCGGCAGTCCGCGCCTGCCAGGTCTGCGCATGTGAGCAGTCCGCGCCTGCCAGGGATCCGCCTCTGTCAGGAGTCCGCGATGTTGGTGAGGCTCTGCTGGATGGCCTGGATCAGCGGGTCTCCGTACGGCAGGACGCGCTCGCAGCGCGCCGCGGCGTCGCGGAGCAGGGTCACCGCGTCGCCCACCCGGCCCACGGCGTAGTACAGGTGCGCCAGGCTGGCCAGGCGCGCCAGCGTGTCGGCGTGGTCGGGACCGAGGACCCGTTCGGAATCCGCACAGCACTGCTCGGACATCTGCATCGCGGACGGCATCCGGCCGGCCGCCTGATACGCGGCGGCGAGGCTCGCGGTGGTCGCGATGGTGTCCGGGTGGCCGCGCCCGAGCATCTTCTCGCGGTCGGACAACGCCCGCTTGTAGTGCGAGATGGCGTCCTTGACCTTGCCTTCGGCCTGGCACGCCGCGGCCAGACGGTCCCGGGTGGCCATGGTCTCGGCGTCGCGCGGGCCCTGCAGCCGCTCGCGGTCGGTCAGGTTCCGGCTCAGCAGCCTGCTGGCCGCCGCCACGTCGCCGGCCGCCTGGTAGGCGGCGGCGAGCTCGTCTCTCGCGCTGAGCGTGTCCTGGTGCCCCGGGCCGCGGAACTGCTCGCATTCGCTGACCGCCCGTTGCAGGACCGTCACCGCGTCGCCGGGCTCCCCCGCCAGGACCAGGGCCTTCGCCAGGTTGATCCGGGCCGCGATGATGGCCGGGTGGCCGGGTGCGAGCTCGCGGCCGCGTTCGGCGAGCACCCGCTGGTACCAGTGCACGGCTTCGCCCGCGTACCCGGCGGCCAGGTACGCGGCGGCCAGGTGCGCGGCCACGACCAGCGCGTCCGGGTGGCCGGGCATCAGCTTGGTGTCGCAGCGGGTGGCCAGGTCCCGCCAGTACTCCACGGCCGGCCCGACCAGGCGGGCGTCGTCCAGGCTCCGCCCCGCGCGCAGCAGTACCGGATGGCAGCCGTCGGCCCACAGCACGTCCGGGGACGAGGCCTGCAGGCTGGCCGCGTTCACCCGCAGGTGGCCGGCCGCCCACGGCTGGGGCTCGTCGGCGGGCCAGGCTTCGAGCAGCGCGCTGGCGGCGGCCCGCGCGGCCGGCTCCTGCACGTTCGCGGGCGCGGCCAGCCTGATCGCCGCCTGCAGCACCGAGCTCATCAGGATCGTCGGCGGCGAGACGGCCCGGTTGACGATGATCAGCCCGGCCCGCTCGATGGCGAGCAGCGCGTCCCAGGCCGGCTTGGGATCGACCGCGGACGAGAACGGGGTCACCGCACCGCCCAGGTACCCGGCCACCGACGGCGTGCTGAAGACGGCGCCGGGAATGCCGTGCCCGTCAAGCAGCGCGACCAGCACCAGCATGAGCCGGACGGACGCACCGGGCAGCAATGATTCCGCCTGCCCCAGGGACAGCGTCCAGGTCACCGCGGCCGCCGAGGGCACCTCGCCGGCCGCCACCCCGATCTGCTGCCGCCTGCGGGCGAAGTAGTCCCGGTAGTCCCGGCAGGCCAGCGTCGAGTTCGCGACCACCGACGCGGCCTGGGCCAGCGCCAGCGGCTCGCGGCCGAGCGCCTCGATCAGGTCGATGGCGCCCTGGCGCTGGGCCGGGTTCACGCTGAGCCGCTCGGTCAGGCAGTTGAGCGCCTCGCGGACGC
>WNGL01022304.1_pt1 | contig 10749 bp, 12 predicted proteins | sample 5400591 | NCBI WGS metagenome assembly WNGL01 (sample SAMN13153377, study PRJNA577476) | soil metagenome | isolation source: 80 cm soil or saprolite under Garry oak tree replicate 1 | place: USA:California | collected 2016-06-15
GTACATCTACCAGCCTGGCTGGTTCTCACTCATCACTGCGCTGGTTGCCGGCGCTGCCGGCATGCTGGCGCTTACCTCGGCCAAATCAGCAGCCCTGGTGGGAGTGTTCATCTCGGTCACCACGATCCCGGCTGCGGGAAACGGGGCGCTGGCCCTGGTGTTCGGCCGTTTCCACGACGCCGCAGGATCAGCCCTCCAGCTGCTCATCAATCTCACCGGCATCGTCGCCGCCGCATACCTGGTACTGCTCGCGCGCGGCCACTCCCGGATACCAGACCAGCGGCCCGACCGCAATGTCACAACATCCTGAGTACCCGCCAGGCGGACCTCGGCCGCGCCGCCGCAGTTCCCGGCAGACAGCCTCGAAGGAGCCCGGCGGCCCCGCTACAGCGCTGCGTCGCATCAGCGCTCGCATCATGACCTTGAAACAAAGAGGTGCTCGTTACGGACTTCGTTACCGGTGGGCTTGACGTCGTACGAGCCCTGCCAGCTGCGCTTCAGGTACCGCGTAGGGTTCAGCCGGCTTGGCGCACGCTCGGAGTTGCCTCGAAGAGCCTCGTCCGGTGGCCGACAGGCCACCGGCGGTCGGCGGCCGTGACGCTGGCGGTGAGGAAGACCTTAGCCTGTGGGCTTCGCGTGCGCACCCGGGAAGACGTATCGCCACCAGTCTGTCTGCACGCCGTCAGCGGTCCCAGGATTCCTTGGGAATCGTCCAAGCCACCAGATGAGGAAGCCGCGCTGGGTGCCGCCCCAGGTGCTCGCGTTGACGACCGTCTGCCGGCCCGTGAGGTTCGGGAAGTTGGCCCAGTCGTCGGCGTCGGAGAGGACCGGGTGGTCGCGGTCGTACTGGTAATGGCAGTACGCATTGGGCGGGAAGTGGACGTTGCCGGCGTGGGTGCTGGTGGCGTCGACCTCGGGATGGCCAGCGTCGGGTTGCGCCGGGCAGGCGTAGTCTTCAGCGTAGCGGCCGCGCTGCCCATCAAACCGATCCCACAGAGTCAGCCCGATGCCGCCCTGCAGCAGCGCCTCAGCCCGATGCCCGAGATCGTGGAGCATCTCCGCGACGGAGCGCTCGTAGCTGAAGCCCATGACCACAAACGGCCGGGCGACCTGGGGGCAGAGCGTTCGCGCCTCGGCGATCCGGTATTCGAGGTACCCAAACCACGGCCCACCCCAGAGCCATACCTCATCGACCCGTTTGTGCGCCAGGGCCTCACAGGCACTTCCGAAGCGTTCGTCGTATCGTGTGTTGAGGACAGCCGCATAGTCGATCAGGGCGCCACAGTAGGCGGGCGAGGCATCGGCGAGGCAGCCGAGGTATTGCGCGTTGGTGAACGTGAACCCGCCCGGCTTGACCGGATACGCGCGAACGACCGATGTGCGCACGATGCGCTGCTCTGCGACGCCAGCGCTGGCGCGGGCGACATCGGCTCGGTACTCGTCATCGAGGGCGAGCGGGTCGTTCCAGCCGCGCTCCACGGACAGCGCAACGCCGTCATCCATGAGCGGGTCGAAGTCGAGCACGTAGACCCGAACGCGAAGGTGCTCGCGCGGCGCCGCAGAGGCAGCCGGCAGCTGCAGGGTCGACGCGGCGAGCATCAGCGCCAGAAACAGCAGGACCAGCAACAGGGCTCGCCTGGGCACAACTTTCTCCATGACGGCTCCCATCCCCGACTTCGAGCAAGGTCCACCATTGCACTGGCGCAGACGCGCCGCAATACTTCCGCGGGTGAGCCCGAGCTGGCCGCGGTTGCCGACCAGGAGGGCTCGATCAGGCCGCCGTCCGCCCGCTGCTCGAAATCGTCCCCGACGGACTGCTGAGCCGCTAACGCTGGCCGGGGCCATGCGTCACAGCATGGGAAGCCCTCCGAGCCGGGGCGGCCGGGCCACCCGAACGGACACAGAGCTGCTGATCTGCGTTCCGCCCCCGTCCCAAGCACGAGCACCGACAGTCGCGCATACTCGGCAGGCGTGTCTGCGGGCATGCAGGTATCGCAGTTGCTGTCGCTCAAGGTGAAGGCGCTCCCGGCCATCCGCGCCCGTGCGCTCGGGGGGTGGGCCTGGTTCGTTGCCTGGCCAGCGGCGGTCACCGGCTGGCTTTGGGTGCTAGTACCAGCCAGCGCGGCATCTGCGTGCTGCCAGGGCCGGCCGCGGCGAGCTGGGCGGCCGGCCTGCGGCAGCCTGGCGGGTCGGCGCTTCGTCACGGCGGGCGTGGTGCCGGCCGGGCCGGTGGCTAGACCCGGCCGCGGCCCGGCACCGTGCACCTCCCGGAGGTAGGTACTGGTTACTCGCAGCCAGGTCGTCTGACAGGTTGTCGTGCGCCCGGCAGGCCAGGGCGGGAGCAGCCCGGATCGGTCACTGCCGGGAGTCGGGCGTAGCGCAGTTATGGACGTGCCCGGCGGAGCCGGCACGTCGTGGCCGGGGACGGGCTCGGTGAGGCGAGCGAGCGCGGTCTGGCGAATCGAGGCCGGCGGACGCACCGCTGAGGGCCGCGGCATCCCTGCCGCCGTATTTCCTCGTCCCGAGGCTCCCCGGCTGGCCTGAGGCCGCTCAGCCAGGCGGGGCTCTGACGCCGGATTGGCCGGATCCCCGTCATGTTCGTGGCGCCTTTATTTAGCCTGAGCGGTGGCGGTGCCCGGGGCGTTTGGCTCCCCGCCTGGCTCCCGGGTGTAGCATATAAATTCGAAATTTATGCTCTAAACTGCGCCCCGAGCAGGACTCGAACCTGCGGCCTATTGCTTAGGAGGCAGGTCAGTACGGTCGCTGGACATGGCTGGACGTGTCCCGGCGTGGCATCCACCAGCCATGTCCGTGGCTGGACGTGGCCTGGCATGGCCTGGTGTCTGTGGTCGCTGGCTCCCCGTTTGGCTCCCCAGCTTCGTTAGCGCCGCTAACCTTCAGCAAGCATGAGCGCCAGCCTGTAACTCGCTACCCCCCCGGGGAGCAACCGATGACGGTGAGCCCGATGCCCAGCCACAAGCGCTCTGGGGTCAGCCGCCGGGAGACACTTCGACGCAGGACCGTTCGGTACATGCTCTGGTTCAAGTCGGCCTGTCGGCGACTGCCGCGCCTAAGATCGCTCTGATTCCATAACGGGATAGCGGACGTGGCCTGCCAGCGCTTTCGAGTCGACCGGTCATGCCGAAATGAGCGCGTGGCACGCGTCGTGGCGTCCGCCAGGCGACAGTCAGCCCCGCCGCTCGTAGGCGCGGAGAGGAACAGGGGTCAGGAGACTGACGGCGGCCAGCGATGCCTGCGCCACTCGTTCCATGTCGCGAATCCAGCCGGTGGGTCATCAATAGGTTCACTGCCGTCGAGTTCGCCTGGCGTTGGGATGTCGATGTTGGCAGCCCACTCGGCGAGTTCCTCGTCGGACATAGGCCAAGTCGTGTGTGGCGCTTCGGCCTGGCGCTGATCAAGTCGTCTCCGCTGCTCGGCTGGGGTGAGTTCGAAGTAGCGCATCTCCACCATTGCGCCGACGTCTACTGCTGCCTGCCGTAGAGCGGAGCGCTCGTCTCGACCCCAGAGGCCGTAGTCGATCACGACGTTGTTGCCGAGTTCGAGGGCGCGCAGCCCGATCTGGATCAGCCGTCCTTCGATCACGTCCTGGGCCGACGGCGGGTTCTCGTGCCCGTAGAGAGCCTTCACCCACTCGTCCTTCGTCAGACGAAGTGCTTTTTGCTCGATCTCTATGCGCCGCGCAGCATTGGTCTTCCCGGTGCATGGGAGTCCCACAGTCAGGAACAGTGTTGGTTGCCTCATCATCACCCCCTATCCGATCGGACGCCTCATCATTGCTGACATCCACATCCGCTAGTAACTCCTTATGCGCGTCGGTGCTGGATGTGGAGACGTCCTCCTGATGCGGTTGACCGGGCTTGGTATCCCAGCGCATCGAGGAGGACGTCCATGAGTGACCGTAGCGGGTTGTCCAGGGGTGATCGCAATCGTGCGCCTGGCCGGCGGTCCTGAGTGCGTCAGGCTCGCCATTTCGCTCGGCAAGCTGGCGTGCGGCCGCGGCCGTTGTGCTGGATCGGTGCGCTGATCGTCCGGGCCGTCTTCACTGCGCTGTCCGACCCTGCCGGGGTGATCGCGCACCGGCCGGGCGCGCTGGAACGCGCGCAGCTGGCGCTGGATGACTGGCGAGGCACCCGCGCCCGGCTGGCCGACGTCGAGGCTCGCATGGCCGCTGTCCTTGACGAGATGGGACTGACCGGCTTGCTTGCCAGCATCGCAGGGCTGACCCCCGTGGGCGCTGCCGCGATCCTCGCCGAGACCGGCGACCCGGCCCGGTTCGCTACCGCGCAGGCCCTGGTCAAGCATGCCGGGCTGTGCCCGCGGGACAACGCATCGGGCGCCTTCCAGGGCAAGGCGCCGATCTCCGGACGCGGGCGCCCGGCCCTGCGGCTGGCCGCCCGGCGGGCGGTGTGGGCGGCGCTGTCGAACAACCCGGTGATGGCTGCCCGGTTTGCCCACCTGACCACCCGTGAAGATAACCGGCTGGCCCGCCAGCAGGCCCGCACCGCCTGCGCGGCCGCCCTCTTGCAATGGATCCACGTCGTTGTCACCCAGCACGTCCCGTGGGATCCCGCCATCGCCAGCGGCGCGAAATCCCTGCGCCAGGCCGCCTGACGGCCTGCCAGGCAAGCACCTGGCATCCTGCCGCTGCCTGACCGCGGCAATGCCATTCAAGACCCGGGCGGGGCGAGCTCGGACGTCCCTCGAGGAACCACCTCGCGCATGAGCATGAGCAGCCCCGCCCGTCTCCTCAACAAGCTCGATTCACGCTGTCGGGAACAACCCGCTTGAAAGCTAGGCAGAGCACGAGGAGACGGCGGAGCACCCGCCCGACTTGACACACGCCGCGTTACGGTGCTCATGCCGCCGACCGCGCACACTCCCCCCGGCATCAGCATCGGCCGGAGTCTAGCCGGCTAGCCGGGTTACAGGGCTCTGGCATGTTTGAGGAAGGGCTGGTCGGCGAGGCGGAGGCTGGTGTACTCGGGTGGGCCGGGTCTACGATCTTTGGACCGCCGTGGTCTTCAGTCCGTTGCCGTGCACCCGTCGGCAGCAGCCGCCGCGAGTCACGGGGGACTGGCTGGTGATCTGTTCGCCTGTGCCCGCCCAAGGGGAAGCTCGATGCCGCTCTACATGTACCAGGCCTCCTATACCGCCAAGTCAATGGCGGATCAGCTTAAGGAGCCGCAAGACCCGGTGGAAGTGATCCGGCCGGCCCTGGAGGAGCTGGGAGCCACGATCGTGGTGGCGGGCTTTCCGTTTGGCGAGTATGACGTGGTCGTCGTGTATGAGGCACCTGATGATATGACCGCTGCCAGCGTCGCGATGGCAGTTGCCGCGGCGGGCGAGGTCAGGTCGGGCAAGACCGCGCGACTGCTCAGCGGGCAGGAATGGCTCGAGTCTTTGCGCAAACGCAGGATTGTCACCAGCCGGAAAGCGCGCCAGTCGCACGACAGCCGGTCCTGATAGCCGGAACTCTTCAAGCGGCAGCAGGTCCGCGGGATGCAGTCAGGCCGGGCGTTCCCAGCCATCCCGGGACACAGCCCGCCAGCCCATCCGCTCATGCCGCTGACCGGGCGCGGAACTCACGATTCCACGATCTGGCCGTCGGCGTCGAGTCCGGTCAAGGAGGTGAGGCTGACGGTCCATGGGAGGAGTGCGGCGAAGAAGTTCAGCCCGCGGGCTGTGTCCGTGCCCGCTGGCCGGAGTTCGCGGACTTCGCCGGAGGGCAGCTTCATGCGCAGCCGCCGTACCTTCGGACTGGTCCTGGCCAAGATCCGGCGAAGGCCCTGGTCATCTCCTCCGGTATATGCGTTGAGGTTACGGCCGGGATATGGCGGCGGACCGCGCATGCCGCCCTCGTCGCGGCGCCCGCCGGGATGCACGGCCTCTGGCAAGGTGTAGTAGTCCTCGGCGGTTCCTCCGGCCTTGACAGCCCAGTGTGCGCCGGAAGGCAAGTCGCCTTCGGCGACTACTGCCGGGTCCGGCAATGGCATCTTCGGCTTCCGTCCTTGCGCCGATTTCATCGCACTCGCAGCCAGGTCATCTGCCGGACGGGAGGTGCGGCCCGTCGCTGCGGTACCGGCCGTGCGGTCCGTCACTCCTGCCGATGCTCCTGTCCGGTGTTCGCAAGCTCCCGATCGAACTCATCCGTCAACGTCGGGCCGGCGATCCACGTCCTGGGCGGTGACCTTCATGGCCGTTCGCGATCGATTGTGCCTGGCCCGGCGCGCACGGCGGCGCTGCTCCTCCTCGTAGGCCAGCAGATCGCCCGCGTCGGTCTCAATGAACAGCTTCACGAACATCGGGTGCATGATGTCCTCCTCGGGCCGTGGGGTGCGGCCACCGTTGTCCCGCCGTTGGCTGCCGGGCCTGAGCCTGAGGTCGTCCTGCTGGTAGCGGCTCGTCATCACTTAGAAGCGGCGTGCTCGATGTCTGAGACTGTGGATCGGCCCGGAACTCATCTGGGTTCGTCACCGATGCCAGCGGGCTGAAGGTGGCCGGCGGCTACCGGAGTCCGGTCAGCCCGCTCAGTCGCAGCGACATCGATGAGCGACAGCCCGGTGCGCGCGCGTCGCAGGCGGCAGTCAGGGTTGAGAGCACCCGCCGGTTCAGCCAGCGGCACTTCGGTCAGCGCAGTCTGGTATGCCTGGCGGGGAGGGGTTCAGGTGCCAGAGCCGGCTTCCTCGACCGTGAACTCCGCCGCAGGATCGGCATCCAGGCGCTCATCTGGAATCGGCAGCCCGCTGCGGACCGAGCGCCCATATGTGCCATCGTCTAGCCGGTGCAGAGCGCGATCGAGTGCGGCCAGCCGATCGCGCAAGCTGGCCGCGACGGCATCGTCGACGCCCTGGGCGGTCAGCGGCTGGGCGGAATCGGCGATATCGCCGGTCTCGCTCCCGGCTTCACGGTCCTGCTGGCCTGCCGACTCGGCACCCGTGAGCAGGTCCGTCACCTCGGCACGTTCGGCGCGCAGCCGCGCCCGCGCCTGATCTGTGTCCATCTGACCTCCACGTGCTCGGCCTTTGCATGAACGGCCGGTGCCCGGTGATCTGACTCCCGCCACTTTACGGACGCGGGCGAGGCGTCCGAGACGCCACCCGGCCCGGTGGGGCCAGGGGAGCCGCCGCCGTCCGCTATTGCCTCCGGCAAAGCGGCCGCTAGGGCATGAGCGTTGCACCGGCTTCGCCGTCTTTGAGTCCCTGCGCGGTGCTTGACTGCTGGCCTGGCTATCGTGGCCGGCGGTCCGGTAGGCGACAGAAGGGTTGCTGGATGAAGGCAGTCGTGGTCAGCGAATTCGGCGGCCCGGATCAGCTGCGGCTGGCCGATGCCGCAGATCCCGTGCCCGGCGAGGGCCAGGTCCGGGTCGCCGTTCGTGCCGCGGGCGCCAATCCCGTGGACGCGTTTAACCGGGCCGGCGGCGGCTGGGCAGGCCTGCAGGCGCCGTGCATCCTGGGCTACGACGTCGCTGGCGTCGTCGAGGGCCTAGGGCCGGGGGTTACCGGCCTGGCCATCGGGGATCGGGTGATGGCGATGACGCACTTCCCCGACGGCGCCGGAGGGTATGCGGAGCTGGCCGTCGTGGACGCCGATCAGGTCGCCACGATCGACACCGGCACGTCGTTTGCCGATGCTGCCGCTATCCCGCTCGCCGCCGGGACCGCCGACGTGGTCCTGTCCCGGCTGGCGCTGCGCCCGGGCAGCCGGCTGCTGGTCCTGGGCGGCAGCGGTGGTGTCGGGCTGTTCCTGCTGCAACTGGCAGCGGGCCGGGGGATCGAGGCCATCGCGGTGGGCCGCCGCGCGATGCATGGCCAGATGCTCGCGCTCGGCGCCGCCGCCTGCATCGACTACACCAGCGAGGACGTGGCGCAGCGGACCATCACCCTGGCGGGCGGCCCGGTAGACGCCGTCGCGGACCTGGTCGGCGGCCCGTCCCTGGCGGCGGCGATGGGCGCGCTGCGGCCCGCCGGCCAGATCGCCGCCATCGCGACACCCGAGCTCGACCTCGACCCGCTGCTGGACGCCAACATCACCTTGCACGGCGTGCTCATCCAAGACGACGGCCAGCGGACCCGGAACCTTGCGTCGCTCCTTGCCGAACGGACCCTGCGGCCGGTCATCAGCCACCTGCTGCCCCTGTCCGAAGCCGCCCGGGCTCATCGCATCCTGGAAGGCAAGCATGCGGGCGGGAAAATCGTGCTCACGGTCGCCAGCTAGCCCATCCCGCAACTGAGCCCAGCACCGCCGCTATCAACGGGCCGGGCTCTCATGCCAGGGGCTAACGATCTTCGTCGCGATGATCGAAGCGGGGTGCCGAATACCGGTGGCCGCGAAGGCTACGCCCTAACTAACGACTCGGTCTAGCCCGCCACCAATGCGCGCTCATGCCGCCGAGCGCGAGCTTGGGCAGAGCCTGATCATGTCGGGTAGCCCATGCGGCGGCGCCGGACGCGGCGCCTCTATTCGGTGGAAACCCGGTCGCCGACGCGGATCTGGCCATCGGTCAGGATGTCGGCGTTGAGCCCGCCGCGGTGGATCAGGTCCTTGATGATCCCCGGCCGGGTCAGCTGCTGCAGGTGCCGGCACGGTTCGCATAGTTCGACGCCGGCGCACTCGACATCGCCGACCCGGAAACGCCTGCCGACCAGGTCATTGAGCCGCACCCCGCGGACGACCACCTGGCGGCGCGATTGCGCCCCGGTCAAGCCTGCGTCCTCCAGCGCCTCGGCCTCGATCAACGTCAGCGCCTGGCCCGGCTTCGCGCCATCGGCACAGAAGTGCCGGTCGCCCCGCAGCCCCCTACCCGCGAGCGCCGCAACAGACCCGACAGGCATGAGCGCCTCGCTTGAGCCGATATTGATCTCCTCGACATGCACCAGCCCATCATGCGGGTGCCGCCCGGACCGGCCAACCCGGTTGCCGGGCCAGCGCATGGCAGCTGCCCGACGGCACCGAGGCAACCGGATCAACCGCTCATGGTTGATATGGAGGTGATCGCGAGGAGTGCGTTGTGCCTGAGCCTGTCGTCCTCAGCGCCGCTCATCACCACAGTTGGCCCGCTCACCTCCAAGTGGCCGCAACGGAGTGCGCTGCGATTCCAGCGCTGCTAGACGGCGGCGGATGGGTTCTGGGCCGTTGCACTGGCGTGGGCGATGGCGTCGTACTCCTTGTTCATGGCGGTCACGAGTCCACAGACCTCTTTTGTGAAAAGCGCCGCCAACTTATTGGCGTCTCGTTGCGGGGGGCCAGTCCCATACTTTCCAGCATTTTCCATGTACAGCCATCCCTCGCTCAGTATTTTATCGGCATACTTGTGATAAAGCCGCCAACGAGGTTCATAGCCACGAATCGTCACATACGCAGCAACGATCGCGGCGGTCAGGCTTAAAACGAATGTAAGCCAGCGCACGAGGGTGGCACCGTTGCCATGCAAGCTCAGACCGGCAAGCAATGGCACAGGGATAGTGAGGGTTATCCTCGCGGCGCTCAATGCCTGCGTCTGGAAGCCGTTCCTGGATGCTTTGCGGTTCACTACCCTCATTTCTGGCGCCCATTTGTTCGCCGCGAAACCGTAACCCGGATCATTTCTTTCCTTCAGCTTTTCCAGGACGTGGTTGATCTGGGCTACCGTGTTATCGTGTCGTGTCACATTGCCTCCTCAGATGTGGCTGACCGGGGACTTGAATGCGGTACTCGCAAAATACCCGCGTAAACAAAGTAAACCCAGGAGGCTGGCTGGCCGGCCAGGATCACCTGCACGGGCCCGACGGGCCTACGCTTGGCATCCGCTTGTGCCGCGGCTGGCGCGGACACTATGCCGCCGGGCGCGTGCATCGCTGGGCTGGCTGGCAACTGGCGCGTTGCGGGTACCGCGGCATGGCAGTTGATCTTGTACGGTGCAGGTAGCCCAGCGCATTCAAGGGAGGCAGGGATGGCAACGAAGATAACTGTCGCGCTAGAAGACGATCTTGACGGCGGCCCGGCCGACGAGACGGTTCGGGTCGGCGGCACGGAGTACGAGATCGACCTGAACAAGAAGAACGCCCGGGCGTTCGGCAAGCAACCGGCGCCCTTCGTCGAGCATGCCCGCAGGGCCGGGCGAGAACGGCGCCGCCCGCGTACATCGTCAAGCCGGCAGCGCAGCGGCGACATCCGGGCGTGGGCCAACGAGCAGGGAATCGCGGTCAGCGGCCGCGGGCGGATCCCTGCCACTGTTGCGAAGCAGTACGACGCCGCGACCAGGAGATCCTGACAAAAGCGCATACACGGGCGACCGGCCCAGGCCGGCCCAGCCCAGAAGGTCTCCAGGCCTGACAGTCAGCAGCGGGCATGCGGTTGATCTCCCCGCGACCGTCCGTAGACGAGGAACCACACGCGGATTTGCCGAAGAGCGGGCGTTGCGTTGAGACAAGTTCGGCCTCACTCTGTATCCCGGTCGCGAAACGAGGTCTAGATTCCCGGTCATCAGGAGGCGACCCGATAGCAGTACCGTATGGCCTAGCAAGTTCGTATGATCGAACTTGGGATCGAGGCGAGGGTGACGATCGGTTGAATTGGACCATGCTTTCGAATAGTACGGGCCGCCGGCATTCTAAGACACCCGACAAAATGCCCCTATGCTCGGCATTCACATAACCGTGTGAGCTCTGCAGACTGTCATTCTCTTGGCTTCCATTCAAGAACGCTAGATTGGCCGGGAAATGATACAATAGGCAAGTGAAACCAGATCTC
>WNGL01010381.1_pt1 | contig 10747 bp, 13 predicted proteins | sample 5400591 | NCBI WGS metagenome assembly WNGL01 (sample SAMN13153377, study PRJNA577476) | soil metagenome | isolation source: 80 cm soil or saprolite under Garry oak tree replicate 1 | place: USA:California | collected 2016-06-15
TGAAATCTTTTTTATCGGCCGTTCTAAAGCGCGTCGCGCTTCAAATCGCAAGGAGACTGGCAATGAAGTTTCTTTGTCGGCGCTGCAACCACATTACAAAACAAAAACCGTATCGCGTCACCTCGGAAGATGGAGGCGTCGTTCTGCTTGATCTGCTTGTATGCCCTTCATGTGCACGGCTAGCGAAGAGTTTGGGGCTTCCCACGGTAAAAATGGAATCGGCGAAAAGAGCCGCTACGACAAAACGTGTCCAGGCGATGACAGATAGAAAGCACCGACCTCTAACTTCGATTCGCTGAGCTGCTTAACTTTGCTGTCTAACGACTTCAACGTTTCACGCAATCATTTATGTAGAAGGCTTTGTACCGTCGTCGCCGATCTCCACGCATTGATCAAAATTCGCATAGACAAGTATGAACAGATAACTCCTCACAACAATCTCGCCAAGAACCCAACTGCTCCCTAGAAGGTGAAGCTAGGGCGCGCCTGAAAGCGAATCCTTCCACCAGGAACATACCGGTGGTGATCAATACTGCTTTCAACGTCGGTGCCTATACAAACCGCGCTCTTGATGCAGGGGCCGTAGAGATTTTGCATAACCCTCTTGAATTATCAACGCTGCAGGATGTAATGCACAGATACGCGCCGACCGAACATGGGACAACGGGAGTTGTCGTGGAGCTAAAAACTCAGCGACTATGTCAATCGCCCATCTTACAATGAGGCTAACCACCCCTATCGCGGTTCGGCTCAATAAGTTGACTCCGAGCATCCGAAGCCGAGTTAGACAAAAGCTCATAGACTACAGTAACATGGACGTAAGAGAATTCGTGCAAACCTGAGGTCCACAAGCCATGGACATGCGTTCACAGCTTCTCATTCCGATAACACAGCGCCTTACGTCGATATTTCCCCCTGGTGGTAGTCTTCCCGAAGATGTTTGGCAGAAGCGGTACTCCGTTCTGCTCGGTCTGACCTGGTTTCATGCGGCGATTATTGCGCTCGTGGGTCCGTTGCTCGGATACAGTTGGGAGATAAGCGCCGACGCGCCCTTTCGTGACGGCACCGTCCTCCACACGATACTCGAGGGGGCCATCGTTGGTTTCTTTGCGGGGGTGGGAAGTTTAAGACGTGTCGGCAGAACCTTGCAGGCCACGGCCATTGCCATGGGGCTCATGAGTTCCTCGGCGATACTCGTGCATTTGTCGGGGGGCTATATCGAGTTCCACTTCCACTTCTTTGTCATGCTTTCCTTCCTAGCGCTACTGCAGGATTGGGTCCCGTACATTTTGGCCATTCTCTATGTCGCGTTGCATCACGGGATTGTTGGCACCCTCTGGCCGAAAGAAGTTTTCAATCACGCGGCGGCGATCAACGCGCCCTGGACCTGGGCCGGCATCCACGCTTTCTTCGTGCTTTGGTCCTGTGTGGGAAGCGTCATCGCCTGGAGGTTCAACGAAAAGTCTCTGGATAAGATTAAAAAGCAGGCCGCGGAACTGGAAGAGGCCAACAAGCTACAGGCCGACTTCACGGCCATGATCGCGCACGATCTTCGGACGCCCCTGTCCACCGTGCTCAATACGACAGACTTAATGAAGGACGGTCTGTTCGGCGAGATTAACGAAGAACAGAAAAAATGGCTGGATCGGACGCAGAACACCGGTCGGGCTATCATCGATCTTGTCAGCGACTTTCTCGACATCTATAAGATCGAGGCCGGCAGGCTTGATTTGGTCAAGAAAAGGATTGATGTCTACAAGCTCATCGAAGGGAGTCTGGAGAGCTATGTTCTGATGGCGAGGGTTAAAAACATCTTGTTGACGAGCCGCCTTGAACCTAACCTGCCGGAGATCAATGCGGATGCGCGACGTCTGGAGCAAGTGCTATCCAATCTGATAACCAACGCCATTAAATTCACCCCGCCGGGCGGCGCAGTCGAAGTAGGCGCCCGCAGATTAAACGGCGATGTAAGATTCTGGGTTAAGGATAATGGGGAAGGAATATCTCCCGACGAAATCGCTCATCTTTTCCAGAAATACCGCCAAACCGCCAGCGGTACAAGATCTGAAAGCAAGGGAACAGGTCTGGGCCTGGTCATCTGCAAGATGATTGCAGAAGCTCACGGCGGCAGAATCTCGGTGGAGAGCAATGTCGGCAAAGGTTCCATGTTTGCGGTGGAGATACCAGGTTAATGAATCATTCGCTGGTCGTCACAAGTGAAGAATAGCTCTTGTGCTATAAGCGGGCAAAGCCGTGTCGAATACCCGATCCTGTGAGACAGCACCTCTTGTGCAATTGGAGGTCACTTAGGACTCAAAGCTGCGCCCCTAAGTTCTCGTCCTTCCTACCCGGCCACCGATACGCCGAGCAACCACCCCACGCTGTAGGTAATCGCGGAGACCAGCAAACCGATGCCGAGCATGCGCGCGCCGCTGACAATCGGACCGCGAGCCGTAAAGATCGACAGCAGGGCTCCGACGCCGAACAAGGCACAAAAGCTGAGGGAAGCACTCGTGAGCCAAGCGGTCACACCTGAGGTCAAAAGGTAAGGCGCCACGGGGACAAACGCGCCGATGACAAACGCGAAAAAGGAACTCATTGCTGCAGTCCATGGCGAGCCCAACTCGGAAGGATCCAGCCCCAACTCTTCGCGAGCCAGGGTATCGATGGCGATTTTGGGATTCTGAATGATGCGTCGGGCGAGCTGCGAGGCTTCCAATTCGGGAACACCTTTCGCCTGATAGATCAAGGAAAGCTCTTCTTCCTCTTCCTTGGGCGACATTTCCAGCTCCTGTTTCTCCATCGCGATCTGCTGCTCAAACACTTCTCGCTGCGCCGTGATGGAAACGTACTCACCGGCTGCCATCGAGAATGAGCCGGCGAGCAACCCGGCCACACCGGCGAGCAGGATATACTCCGGCTTCGCCTCGGCGCCGGCAAATCCCATCACGAGGCTAAAGTTGGAAAGCAATCCATCGTTCATGCCAAACACGGCCGCACGCAAACTTCCGCCCCGCGAGGTGAAGTGCCAGCGCTCGGTACCAACAATCGACGCCGGACCCGAGGAACCTCCCGACATCGCCCACAGTGTGCGGCTATGGGCTCGCTCTTCGGCCGGTAGGCCAGCCGCCTCCGGCTGATGCATGTAGCCGGCCTCGTCCCGCGCTTCCAAGCTACTGATGATCGGCAGAACTCTTTTTGTTCCAAACTGCCGTGCCATCCAACCCAGCATCCGGACACGCGCAGAAGGGCGATGTTTTGGCACAACCCCTCCGGCCAACTGAATGAGCCGGGCCCAACGCTGGGCATGGCGCTCTTCGTTCTCCGCGAGTTTCTCAAAGATCGCCGCCCGTTTTTCATCTCTTTCGGCGGCGGCCATCGAATGGTAAAGGGCGATTCCGTCCATCTCAATAATATAATTCTGTTGATAGCGGGCGACGTCCGCTGCGGTCGTGTTTTGTTGGGCTTTCATTGTGAAGGGTCTAATTTGGCACTATTTCGATGCTTTTTGCTTACGTTCCTGATGACCACAGGCAGCATCGCATCCCCAAATTTCCTTGCCATATACTCACTGCGCAAGTCAAATTAACTGTCTGTAAATTTACCTTGCAGTCTTCGCTCTTTCATTCTAACGTTGCGCGAAGATGATTACTTTTGTCGACGTCGAAGAAGCGCGCCAACGGATCCAAAACAAGATCTATCTTTCTCCGTTTCCCTATTCTGAAACTATCAGCCAGATAGCGGGGAGTCGAGTATTTTTTAAACTCGACAACCTGCAGATGACCGGCTCGTTCAAGGAACGAGGAGCTCTCAACCGCCTGCTGACGCTCACGCAGGACCAGGCTAAGCGCGGCGTGATTGCCGCCAGTGCGGGCAACCATGGCATGGCCGTGGCTTTCCACAGCCAACGACTCAATATAGCGGCAACCATTGTCATGCCCCTGCACGCGCCTTTGATCAAGGTCAGTCGCGTGCGGCAGTACGGCGCCGAAACCGTACTTCACGGTGCGGACTACGATTCAGCTTTTGCCGAAGCTGAGCGGCTAAGCCAAGAGAAGGGACTCACTCTCATTCATGCTTTTAACGATCCGTGGGTCGTGGCTGGGCAGGGAACCATCGGGCTCGAGATCCACGAGCAAAATCCGGATTTGGAAGCCGTCATCGTTCCCGTCGGTGGCGGGGGATTGATTGCCGGTATCGCCTTAGTTCTCAAGACGCTCAATCCGAAAATTCGAATCATCGGCGTTCAGGCCGAGGCGCTCTCCTCAATGAAAGCCGCGTTAGAGAAAAGTAAACCAATCCGTCTCCCCCGAGCGGCGACCATCGCCGACGGCATCGCCGTGCGTACAGTGGGGGCGACACCGTTGGAACTGATAAAGCGTTACGTCGATGAGATTGTTACCGTCAACGAAGGCGAAATCGCCAAGGCCGTTTTGCTGCTATTGGAAATCGAAAAAACGGTCGCCGAGGGAGCCGCCGCTGCTCCGCTGGCGGCCCTGGTGAACGACAAAGTGGCCGTGAAAAATATGGACGTTGGGCTGATCGTCTCCGGCGGTAACATCGATATGAATCTCATCTCGCGAATCATCGAAAAAGGGCTCATCCAGGATAGCAGGCTAACACGCTTTTCCGTGGTGTTGCCTGATAGGCCGGGTACCTTGGCGCGGCTGAGCCAACGCATCGGCGAACTGGGCGCCAACATTCTGCACATCGCTCACAGCCGCGGCTTCGGACAGATGGCGATCGGCGAAACTGAAGTTGAATTGATCCTCGAAACCACCGGCCCTGAGCATATCCAACGGATCCATCGAGCATTGACCGGAGAAAAGTTTAAGATCAAAGATGAGACTTGAGTCTTCTTTCTTAAGCTAAAGAGAAGGGCGGCGGATTATTAACGCTGTTTCACGTCCTCGTCATCCGTCAACGCCGCGTTGACGGAGTAATTGCATACAAAGCAATCTCGGGTGGTATTCGATTCCTCTGCTTTTAACGATCTCAATTCCATCAATTAAGCCGCACCTACCCGGGTTCCGACATCTTCACAACCTTATTCGGTTGAGGTTCCCGTTTTGTCAGGGTATATGATACGGTGTGCATTATGGGCAATGAGACCTACAAGAAGCGCCAGAAGACATTGGCGCGACAGCAAAAGCAGCGGGACAAGGCTGTGCGGCGAGAGCAGCGTAAGGGAGAGAAAAAAAAAGGCGGACCGCCGCTTGAGGGCGAGGATCCCGTCACCGGAGAGATCCGTCCCGGTCGGTGGGCGCAAAACTACTGATCCTTGTTTTCCGGCGGTTGTGAATACCTCACTTTGTCGGTCGTTATTCGACTTTTTCGAATAACTTGGATCGACCCGTGCTCGTTGGTAGCCCAGATTCTCCCTTTCCCAGACGGTGGAAAATGTGCCAGCGTCAGCGCGACCCTCCTGATGAGAAAAACCATGTCCTTCGGTTCCGAATTTGGGAGAGAGTCTAAGAAGGAACAGTGCTGCGTCTCAATCAGAGCAGTCTCGCGCGGCACCATCACGTGACATAAATGTGGAGAGAATCTTCTGCGATCCTTTGGCCGCCGGTGATTAGTCGAACGATGCTGCAGACGTTGCGGCTAACGTTGTCGAGTTCACCCACGGGGAAGCCGTCTTTGAGGAATCTCCCGATAAATCTGTCTTCACCTAGATTGACAATATGGAGGTATTCCACGTTGTCCTTCTTAAAATAGCAATCAGTACCCGGTGCCGGTTTATCGAGTCGATTTTGTAAATCCTTCGAAATCTTCATACCCACGAAGAATTGCTTATCCATGTCTTTCCCTCTTTCCTCTCATTTTCCCATCAGGTTTTGTGCCGCCGGAACCATAACAAGAGGACAACAACTGGAATCACTGTCAGCCCCTAGCTACTACTAATTGACCAGCTCAGATTCTCTCACATCGATCGCTCAACTTTGACTCAGGGGAATCTCTGGGGTTTGCAGGTCGCGATAGTTGTTAGAGTGCTGCTTACGTTCTTGGGTTACTTATATCCTGACCGATCCGCCCTGTAAAGATATAGTTTGACAATACTGCGTAAACAACCTACTGTGTTCTCTAGTTCGAGCAGATGAACTCTTCAAATACGCCTCACTCATTACACTCTAATTAATCAAAGGGACCCCTCACGAAGCGCAATCTTCAGGATTCGCCGGAGTTGTTGGTCACTCGACGAGAATCAAAAGGGCCGCGCGACGCCAAAAAACTATCCTGCAAAGCATAAGCGAAATGAATACGTACAACCGCTCTTACCGGAAATATCGCAAAGCGTCGAAGTATGAATCCCTTGATTCCGCCAATACCGCCTTGCGGGAGCACTCTCATGAAACCGGCTGGGACTCCTCCCAGCTACCCGATGGGGAGTATTCATGGGACAGGCTACCGGATGAGGAAGAACTCGATGCTAGCGTTGACAACATCGGTGCTTCAGGAAAGCACGCGGATCCCGTTCGGCTGTATCTGAGCGCCATAGGATCGACACGCATTCTCAGCCGCGAAGAAGAGTTTTTACTTGCCAAAAGGATTGCGGAAGGAGAGGCGCAGATCGCCCAGGAAACGTTATCTTCCCTTTTCGCTCTTTATTGGGTGCTCGATACGGGAAAGAAGGTCGCTAGCGGACTTGTTAATACACGCGACGTCGTCGACCAGCCCAACGAAACACCTGGAAATCCCTTGATCGACGATAAGATCCTCCAGAGTCGTTTTCAAAATCGCTTGACGAGCCTCAAATACCTGGCTCGGAGATACGAACGCACAACCGGCCAATGCGGCAAGCCAATGAATCCGATCAGACGCAAAAAACTGGAACAATCACTCAACGGCCAGAGAAAGAAGATCGCCGTAGCCCTCAGGGGACTTCAGCTCAACCGTAGTCAAATTGAATCGATCGTCGCCGGTCACAAACGGCTCTATGAAAACCTTCAGCAGATCGAAGGGGAAATTGGAGGAAGGGTCAAAAGGCGGGCGCTTCACAATATCGAGACTAGGATGGGGATGCCGAACTCGGAAATTCGGAGGATGGTGATGAGCATTGGGGACAAGCAGGCGGACGTTGCCCAAGCCAAAAAGCGCTTCATCGAATCCAATCTCCGTCTGGTTGTAGCCATAGCGAAAAAATATTGCGGCAGGGGTCTTCACTTTCTGGATTTAATCCAGGAAGGAAACATTGGCCTTGCTCGGGCTGTGGACAAATTTAACCATCGGCTGGGCTTTCGGTTTTCAACTTATGCGAGTTGGTGGATACGCCAGGCGGTGACCCGGGCTCTTGCAGACCAATCGCGGACAATCCGCATCCCGGTTCACATGGTTGAACTGACGAACAAATTCACTGTAACGGAGCGGGGTCTCGTTAGTCATCTCGGCCGTCCGCCTGCGCTTGAAGAAATCGCGGCAAAAATGGCGCTGCCCCTGAAGGCGGTAGAAGCTGTCCGCCGGTTGGTCAAAGAACCTGTTTCGCTTGACGGGCCATCCGGCGAGGATGGAGAAACCTGCCTCGGGGATCTCATCAAAGACGAGCACTCTCCCGATCCTGAGACTCTGGCTATTTCTCTCGATTCCGAACGCGATACGCAAAGGCTGCTGACCATTCTCAGCCCGCGGGAGGAAAAAATTATTCGTATGCGCTTCGGGATTGGAGAAAAAGCGGAGCACACCTTAGAAGAAACCGGAAAGGTATTCGGCGTCACCAGAGAAAGAATCCGCCAAATTGAGGCGATAGCATTGAGAAAGCTCCGGCACGCCCAACGCGGCCCTGCAAAACCCCGCGGGTGGCTTAAATAGACCCCGGGCAAAAGGATTTGCGCCTGACAGGCCGGCATCGGACATACAGGACTAAGACGTAATGGCCAGACCGTGTTCGTTGCAGCCGCGACTGCACGGACCAAAAAAAAAGGGAGGCAACCCGACCTGTTGCCCCCCTTGCTAATACGAGAATGAAAAAAACTACCAGCGATTACGTCCGCCGGTTCTGTTGTCGCGCCCTCCACTGTCGCCACCGTTATCACGGCGAACCATCGGCTTCGCTTCGTTGACGACCAATGTACGCCCATCCATTTGGGTTCCGTTCAAAGCCTGAATCGCCGTTTGGGCTTCACCTCCGGAGCTCATTTCCACAAAGCCGAAACCTCGTGACTGACCGGTGAACTTATCCGAGATCACTCTGGCCGACTCGACGGTCCCGTGCGCCGAGAATACTTCCTGCAGTTGGCCGTCGGTTACCGAATAAGGCAAACCGCCGACATATATTTTATTACTCATGTTCTCCTCCTTAAAAGAGACTGTTAGTGTCTTTGACCCTGAGAAGCTGACCGCTAATGGGAGCAGAACATGGGGAACGTACTGACTGTAACCACGCTCTGGTCGGTGTGTCCGTTAGATATCGATTCGCAAGGAGAGACTGATCTGGCCTTCAACGCTTGTACTTTCCTCTTTCAGAAGGCCCTTTACTGAAGTAGGTAGAATTTACTTTACGTTTTTTTCCCGCCCGAGTCAACCCGAATTGCTTTTTCGGACTTTGGTCCTTTTTGCCATGGCGACCTTCTTGACGAGGCGCTTGCGCTGGTACACACAAGACTCCGGTGCCGCAGAGTCCGAAATAGCTCCCTGGCAATATAAGCATGACGGGCAAATCCACTCGCCGCATTGACAACGACCACGAGGCTTGCCAAGAGTCCCCGGCTTGCTCTGAAAAGAGTCTCGACAATGGGGACAGAACACCAACACCGCTCCATCCAAGACTTCAAGATCCTCGGTTGGGGCAATTCTGCGTGTGGACTCGCCTGAAACGACGATTCGATACTGGAACGAATATTTGGAACTCAATCTGCTCAACGGTGCTCCGGCGGACGTGAAGCAATCTCTGATCTCAGTTATCCCATCGACGACGCCTTCATAACCGGTCACTCTATGGCGAATCACCGTGCCACTCTGTAATCTGACCTCGCTGACTTTTTCTGACATAAGGCCCCCTTTTTTGCCGAGATAAAAAAGCCCCTGGCTCGTCTAAGCACAGGGGCTTACTCAAACGGTTGAAGACTCACCTAAACGAGCTTAATATACCATTAACGCCCCAAATGAACAAACGGCCCCGAGCCGGAGTTGACTATCCCAAGCAGGCGGCTGAACCGGAGGCTCATCAAAGCTTCCGGGGCGTTAAGAACCGTTAAATAACAGGCTTCGGTTGATGGGATGGATTGTGCCGCGCAGAGATGTCACTTGCATTCAAAGTTCCCCCTTTGGAGTGTCCAGCAGGAATTCCGCAAAACCATTCGCGGTCTGATCGTCGCTGGATACGGCTACAACGGAATCAGCGACAGCCGTCGAACCTCTGCGAATGACCGCAAGTTGCGGGCGCGCGTCCGCGCGAGAGGTTATCATCGCCGGTTTTTTCCTACCACCGCACAGCGGACACAGATCAAGTGTCTTGTTTTTTTTCATTCTTCTCCTCTTCTTGAAACCGTTTTGCTGAAGCTCGTGGCCCGGTCTTCTACCTCATGCGCGCCTTAAGATAGAGGCATGATCTACACCGACTCTATAGGAGCGGAGGGGCGCTGGCAAGCGAAACTTTTTTTGGTTCGGGTCAGGGCCCGGAAACTTCCAGCGTGGCTCCGCGGAAGCCTGAAACCGATTTTCAGGAAAGGTCCGGGGGCCTAAACGCCTATTTCTTGAGTCGCGAAAAATGTGCAGGCCGATTTGAAACTACAGCGATTTGAAACTACAGCGATTTGAAACTACAGCGAGTGTTGAAACTACAGCGAGTTGACACCACCCGACGGTTATCGGATACTTTGTGCCCAAAATCACTGTCTGGAGCTAAGCCATCATTGTCCCTCGCTACTGCAGTGGGATTTCGCACCGGCCTGGCGCACAATCACAAAGTGGGTTAGTGAATGCCGGATGGCTGCTCGCAGAAAGGAATTTCATTTGCGTGCGAATCACAGCTACGCGGCTAGAGAACTATGATCGGACCTGACCTCTGATTGGTTTTTGAATGAGTTAAAGCGAGCACCATGACAGAAAGGATGGTTTTGTGATGCTTCACCGGATTAAAGAAGAGAATGAGTTCAAAAAGGTCACTGACGCTATGTCAGTACTTTTCAAGGGCCATGTCGATCGGGGTCATACGGTGTGGCTGGAGACGAGAGCCGGGTTTTTAGCCGTCGTCTGTGAGAAATGCAACCCGCGCGTTCAGGCTTACGGTCCGAGCACGAAAATCTTCACGTATCACAAGGGCAGATGAGTCAATGACGCTCCCTAAGGATGCGGACCAACGAGAATTTGAGATCCTCAAGAAGAGGCTCGCTAAGTCGGGCGTAGCCGGTCTTGAGGCGGTTGATGATGTTTCCGAGTTGTTGCCCGTTTTGCAGAAGAACGTCGAGCAGAACACGAAGGCATTGGACAGCGCAGTTAAGGAAATCTTGGCCGAAGACTTCAGTTTGGTCGGGATTGATGATCCTTCTGAGGCACTCCACGTCCTCGAGAGCAAATTGGCAGGAATGAGCACATTGGATCGGGCTACGACTTTGACCCGCTTGGATGAAAAGTTGAAGGAAGCCCAAGAGGGGCCCGTTCCGAGGCGTTGGAAGATTTTCTCGTATCTCATTCTTGCGGCTATTGCGTGGGTTATATGGCGTCCGCTAGGCGCAGTATTTATTATCATTGCCACCGGCAACGTTCGGTACTTTGTGATGAACCGCGCCCGCTTATGGACCCGCACAACTGC
>WNGL01010382.1_pt1 | contig 10747 bp, 9 predicted proteins | sample 5400591 | NCBI WGS metagenome assembly WNGL01 (sample SAMN13153377, study PRJNA577476) | soil metagenome | isolation source: 80 cm soil or saprolite under Garry oak tree replicate 1 | place: USA:California | collected 2016-06-15
CTATCAGCGTCTCTGGTCCTCGTGCGACCGTCACGATCATGGTTGTGTGGGCCTCCGGGAAAACAACGACCTACCTAATCACCCTCGTCCAGGAGAGCGATAATTCCTGGAAGATTGACAAGGTAGAGCAGCAGAGCTAGGAGAAACCTCGCGGCATTGTGACTGAGGTCGTAGCTTTGTTAAGGACAACACAGTGATATTGTATCCCCTAAATAGTCGCGGCCCCTTTGAACCCGAGACTCAGTTCGTCTTGGCTCGTTGAGCTACCTAACCCTGAAGCACCCACTTCGAAAGAAAAATAGGTACAAAATAATGCATAACTACTCCGAATCCACCCTCGTCGAACAACCCACCATCGCCCTTTTCGCCCAGCTTGGCTACGAAACCTTCAACGCCTATCACGAACAGTTCGGCAAGCACGGCACATTGGGCCGCGAGACAAGCGCCGAGGTGGTGCTCGTCCCTCGACTGCGCGCCGCCCTGCAACGCCTCAATCCTGGCATGGCTCGTGAGACTCTCGACCTGGCGATTGAGGAGTTGACCCGCGACCGCAGCGCCCTCAGTCCTGCCGGTGCCAACCGCGAGGTCTACAGGTGGCTCAAGGATGGCGTCAAAGTCACTATCCGTGGCGAGGGAGATGAAGAGATCAGCGAGACGGTGCGCGTCATCGACTGGAATACACCTACGAATAACGACTTCTTTCTCGCCTCGCAATTCTGGATTTCGGGAGAGATGTACAAGCGACGGGCTGACCTGGTAGGCTTTGTCAATGGCCTGCCCCTGATCTTCATTGAACTGAAAGCAACCCACAAGCGCCTAGAGAATGCTTACCGCGATAACCTGCGTGACTACAAGGATACCATTCCACACATCTTCTGGTACAACGCCTTTATCATTTTATCGAACGGCCATCAGAGCAAGATCGGCAGCATGACGGCTGGCTGGGAACACTTCTTCGAGTGGAAGAAGGTCAATAGCGAGGGCGAGGAAGGTATCGTCGCCCTGGAGACAATGCTTCGTGGTACCTGCGAGAAAGGCCGTCTGCTGGACATCGTGGAGAACTTCACCCTCTTTAGTGATGCAGGCGGGGCGTTGGTCAAGTTGATGGCGAAAAACCACCAGTTCCTGGGCGTCAACAATGCCATCGCTGCTGTACGCTCTCTGCGCAAGAACCAGGGACGCCTGGGCGTCTTCTGGCATACGCAGGGCAGTGGGAAAAGCCTCTCGATGGTCTTCTTCTCGCAGAAGGTGCTGCGCAAAATCCCCGGCAACTGGACCTTTCTCGTCGTCACCGATCGCCAGGAGCTAGACGATCAGATCTACAAGACGTTCCAGAATGTGGGGGCGGTGACCGAGCAGCAGGTTCAGGCCGAAAGCGGTGAACACCTGCAACAGCTCTTGCAAGAAGATCACCGCAACATCTTTACCTTGATTCAGAAGTTTCATACGGAAAAAGGAAAAACGTACCCGAAGCTATCCGACCGTTCCGATATTATCGTGATTACCGACGAGGCGCACCGTACCCAATACGATATCCTCGCGCTCAACATGCGCAATGCCCTCCCCAAGGCAGCGTTTATCGGCTTCACCGGCACGCCCCTCATGGTGGGTGAGGAGAAGACACGCGAGGTTTTCGGCGACTATGTGAGTATCTACGACTTCCGTCAGTCCATCGAAGATGGTACGACGGTCTCGCTCTACTACGAGAACCGTATCCCCGAATTGCAACTCACCAACGCCGACTTCAACGAAGATATGGAGCGCCTCATCGAGGATGCGGAACTGAACGAGGCCCAGGAGAAACGGCTGGAGCGAGAGTTTGCGCGGGAGTATCACTTGATTACTCGCGATGAGCGACTTGAGAAGATCGCCGAGGATATCGTAGCGCACTTCATGGAACGCGGTCAGATGGGCAAAGCCATGGTCATCTCCATTGATAAAGCTACGGCTGTACGCATGTACGACAGGGTGCAAAAGCATTGGAAGCTGTACCTCGATGGGTTGAAAAAACGGCTCCAGGTGTATACTAAAGATGAGCGGCAATCGTTGCGCGACAAGATCGCGTATATGCAAGCAACCGACATGGCGGTGGTTGTCTCGCAAGCGCAAAACGAGGTGGACGACTTCAGGCAGCAGGGACTCGACATCATCTCGCACCGCAGACGCATGCTGAGAGAGGATCTGGAGCAGAAATTCAAGGATCCAAATGACTCCTTGCGCATCGTCTTTATCTGCGCTATGTGGATCACCGGCTTTGATGTGCCCAGCCTCTCCACCCTCTACCTCGACAAGCCCATGCGCAACCACACACTGATGCAGACCATCGCTCGTGCGAACCGCGTCTTCCATGACAAGGTCAATGGCCTCATTGTTGACTATGTGGGCGTCTTCCGTGACCTGCAAAAGGCCCTGGCGATCTACGGGTCGGCGATGGGTGGTGCTGTCAAAGAGGGTGAGATGCCCGTGAAGGATAAGAGCGAGCTGGTCGAAGCATTGAAGAGGACGATTGCTGAGACCGAGGCCTTCTGTAAGGAACTGGGCATCGACACCCAGGCCATTCTGGCGGCTAAGGCGCAGGATTTCAAGCGCATGAGCCTGATACAGGATGCGGTAGATGCGCTTGTGGTCAATGATGAGACAAAGAAGAAATACCTCGCCTTAACTGGCAGGGTAACACGACTGTATAAAGCGATCCTGCCTGACACTACCATAAATGGGCAGAGCTCCACCGTCGCACTGTTTGTGGTGATCGCACGCGAGATTCGCCTGCTTGACCCGCAGACCGATATCTCCGGGATCATGGACGATACCCAGAAATTGATGGACATCTCCGTTGCCACCAAAGCTTATGTTATTCGCGAGGTGAGCGGACCTTACCCTCCAGCTCCTCACATTGACCTGAGCCAGATCGACTTTGCTGCGCTCAGGGCTTCTTTTGAACAGGCACATAAGCACACTGAAGCCGAGAAACTCCGGGGAGCTCTCAATAGCAAGCTCAAACGCATGGTGCAACTCAACAAGAGCCGTGTCGATTACCTTGAAAAGTTTCAACGGCTCATTGACGAATATAACTCAGGGAGCGCGAATGTGGAATTGTTCTTTGATAAGCTGGTAGCACTGGTGCAGGAACTGAATGCAGAAGAGCAGCGGCACATCGCTGAGCAACTCACCGAAGAGGAACTCGCTATGTTCGATCTGTTGATTCGACCAAATATGGAACTTTCCGAGAAGGAGAAAGACGAGGTAAAAAAGGTTGTACGGAGTTTATTGGAAACGTTGAAGCGCGAGCGATTAGTGCTTGATTGGCGCAAAAAGCAACAGGAGCGGGCGCGGGTGCTAACGACCGTCAAGGATGTACTGGATAAAGGCCTCCCGCGCATCTACACAAAAGAACTCTATGAGCGCAAGTGCGATGAAGTCTATCAGCACATCTACGACTCCTACTACGGCCAGGGGCGAAGCATTTATGCCGCAGCAAGTTAAAAGGCTTCTCCCGTTGCAAATTTCTCATCCCCTGTGCTATAATCCGCATTGGTATAATAGAAGAGACAACAGACGGGATTACACGGATGAACAAAAAACCACCACCCTCTGTTTGGGGATCTCTAGGGGCATTGGGAGGACTTGGTTTCACCATAGCAATTCCCCCTGCCCTGGGTGCCATTGCAGGTAGCTACCTTGATGGCCTTTTAAATACCAGACCTTTGTTTTTACTTCTCGGGCTGCTGCTTGGCCTGATCGCGGGAATATATGGAGCATACCGTTTATTTTCACGTATACTATAGAAAGAGGATAGACGGAGCCACCTACAACGAACCAGGCCTCGCAGCGCTGGGTGAATAGGGAGGATGCCGAGTGCTCTGGAAACTTCCTGACATAAAACTCGCGCCTGATGTGATCGCCACCCCATGGGGGTTTCCGATCACCAATACGCTACTCTGCACCTGGATCACCATCATTCTATTAGCGGTAGTCTGCTACCTCGGCACGCGCCGACGTGATATGATCCCCTCCGGTTTACAGAACTTCGTTGAGTGGGGTGTTGAGAGCCTCTTAAAGCTGGTGAACCAGGTGGTAGGCGGCAATAGAGAAAAGGCGAAGAGGTTTTTCCCATTGGTGGCTACCTTCTTTATCTTCATTCTCTTTGCCAACTTGCTTGATGTCATCCCAGGTGTAGATACCATCGGTACGATTAGCGATCCGGTCGCCCAGAGCCATGCCCTGTTTGGCTTCCTGTTGGTCGACTACAATTACTCTAACCACGTCATCCCATGGATTCGCCCTGCAACCAGCGATCTGAACCTGACGCTCGCCATGGCGCTTGTCTCAGTGATCACCACCCAGGCCTTTGGCTTCTATACATTGGGCGCAAAAACCCATCTGAGCAAATACTTCAACTTCAGAGGACCCGTCGATTTCTTCGTCGGTATCGTGGAGATCATTAGTGAGGCGGCCCGCATCATCTCGTTCTCCTTCCGTCTTTTTGGCAATATCTTCGCCGGTAGCGCAGTGCTGGCAGTATTTGCCTTCGTCCTACCATTCTTCGCTGATATTGCCTTTATCCCATTGGAACTCTTTATTGCCTTTATGCAAGCGCTCGTCTTCGCAATGCTTACGCTCGTCTTCATGGAAATCGCGACATCCAGCCACGACGTGGCTGAGAGCGAATATGAGGCGCACAAGGAATACGAGCAGAAGGAAGTGAAATCGGCAGCGCATTAATGCCTTAAGAATTGCTACTCGCAGCTTTTTTTGCTGCACGTCGCATAAATTAAACAACAAATAGGGAGGCCCTTGCGGTCGCCCATCCTTAAAGGAGGATTCTTAGCATGATTCCAACCGCACTTGCAGTAGCATTAGCAATTGGTTTAGGAGCCATCGGCCCGGGTATCGGCATTGGCATCGCCGCATCAGGAGCATTCAACGCCATCGGTCGCAATCCTGAAGCCGAGCCACTAATCCGCACAAATATGCTTATCGGCCTGGTTTTTGCCGAAGCCATTGCTATTTACGCCCTGGTCATCGCCTTCCTGATTCAGTTCCTTAAGTAGAAGGAAGGCAGGTGCTCACAATGCATACACTTATTCTTGCCGATATTTCTAGCGGGCTAGGCATCAATGCCATTGCCTTCATCTCACAGCTTGTCAGCTTCGCTATCGTCTTCTTTCTGCTGTGGAAATGGTTCTTTCCGATAGTTCTCAGGATACTCGATCAGCGACAAGCCGTCATTCGTGAGGGCATCGAGAACGCAGAACGTGCCAAGCGCGACCTGGCAGAAGCGACTGCACGCGCTGAGCAGTTGCTCACGGAGGCACGCAAACAGGCGCAGGAGACAATTGCACAGGCAGTGAAGATAGGAGAGCGCGAAGCCAAACGTATCGAAGAGGAAGCTCATGCCCGCGCTAAGCAGATTGAAGAGCAACAGGTTGCTCGCATTCGACAGGAAGCAGCCCAGGCTCGCGCTGAAATCAGCCGCCTGGTCGTCAACCTCTCGATCAGTGCTGCAGGCAAAGTGATTAGCAAATCGGTCGACAGCAATGACAATCGTCGCCTTGTGGAGGATTTCGTTAGCGCTAGCCAGGCAAAGGAGCAGTAATGCTTAAGGGAGCGATAGCGCGTCGCTACGCCGGGGCGATCTTCGAGATTGCACGCAAGCAGGATACGCTTGACCGCACACTTGATGATGTGAAAGAGATAGCCAGGCTGTTCTCTAACCGCAAAGTGGCCTATCTCCTGCGCGAACCGAAAATCCCGGCGCAGCGCAAAGAGACTGCTATACGTGAGGCGCTGGCGGACAAAGTGCTGCCTACTTCGCTCAACCTCGCTCTGCTGATCGTCCAGCGTGAACTGGTCGATCTCATGCCGAATATTGCTCGCGAACTCGAACAGCTTGTGCTTGACCATGAGAACAAGGCAGTAGCAGAAGTGACAACAGCGACGAAGATGAATAAAGCGCAGCTCGACCGTATCAAGCAGGCGCTAGAACATAGAACTGGCAAAACGATTCTTATGCAAACCCGGGTTCAACCAGCCATCTTAGGAGGAGTGATAGCCCGCGTTGGCGATCAAGTCATTGATGGCAGCATACGCTATCGCCTCTCAGCGCTGCAACAACAGTTGTTGACAGGTATCGCAACCGCCAGCAATGGCTCCTTCCCTGAGATAACTAGCGGGTCAGAAAGTAGTAACATAGCATCTACAAAAGGTACAGGGTAGCTCTCTCCCCGATCCTTTTTGGGAGTGCAGAGGGCAGTAGCCCTCTGCCGCGGCGTGGGGTGTCCCCACAAACTTCTTTTTTCCCTCGCCGCCTGCGGCGGCGAACAAGAGGAAATGAGAGAAGCGGGGTTCCAAGGGGCTACCGCCCCTTGGAACCCCGCTCAAAGAAAAACATTAAGATTGTTCATTAAGCAGCGCGTGAGGATTGAAATAAACAGGAGGTTTAAAGATGGCATCTTGGGCTGATGAAATCAGCGCCATCATAGAGAAAAACATTGCAGGGTTTGGCGCGCCCGAAACCTCAACGGCAAGCGTCGGCACCGTAATCGCAGTGCAAGATGGTATTGCCCGCGTCTATGGACTGCAAGACGTAAAATATCTTGAGTTGGTCGAATTTCCCCGCACCGGGATCATGGGCATGGCCTTCAACCTTGAGGAAGAAACTGTCAGTTGCACCATCCTGGGCGACTATACACATGTACGAGAAGATGACGAAGTACGCACCACCGGGCGTGTTATCTCGGTTCCCGTTGGTGACGCCCTCATCGGTCGCGTGGTGAACCCCCTGGGAGAGCCACTAGACGAAAAAGGCCCGATTGTTACCGAGAAGTTCCGCCCGGTAGAGCGTGTCGCCCCCGGCGTGATTACACGCCAACCAGTCAACACGCCAGTACAGACCGGTCTGAAGGCCATCGATAGCATGATCCCCATCGGGCGTGGGCAGCGCGAACTGATCATTGGCGACCGCCAGACTGGCAAGACCGCTATTGCTATCGACACCATCATCAACCAGAAGGGCAAAAATCTCCTCTGCATCTATGTCGCGATTGGTCAAAAGAACTCCTTTGTCGCACGCACGCATGAAATTCTTTCGCAGGCAGGGGCGATGGAGCATACGATCATCGTAGCAGCCAGTGCGTCTGAACCTGCCCCATTGAAGTACCTGGCTCCTTACGCAGGCTGCGCTATGGGCGAGGAATTTATGGAACAGGGTAAAGATGCACTGATCATCTATGATGACCTGACCAAACACGCTGAAGCCTATCGCAACATCTCGCTGATTATTCGTCGTCCCCCTGGACGTGAAGCGTATCCTGGCGACGTCTTCTACCTGCACTCACGTCTGCTGGAACGCGCAGCACGCCTGAATGAAGACTATGGCGGAGGCTCACTCACAGCCCTGCCCATCATCGAGACAAAAGCAAATGACATCTCGGCCTACATTCCAACCAATGTCATCTCGATCACCGATGGACAGATCTTCCTTGAGACAGACCTGTTTAACGCTGGTATTCGACCCGCCATCAACGTCGGTCTCTCGGTCTCTCGCGTAGGAAGTAATGCTCAGACTCGCGCTATGCGACAAGTGGCAGGCACACTGCGCCTCGACCTCGCACAGTTCCGCGAACTCGCTGCATTCGCCCAGTTCGCCTCCGATCTCGACAAGGTAACGCGGAGTCGCCTTGAACGCGGACAGCGCCTGACCGAGGTGCTTAAGCAGCCACAGTATTCACCGCTTCCCACCGAGAAGCAGGTCATGATTATCTACGCTGCCAACAGCGGATATCTTGATGATGTCCCGTTGGATAAAGTCTCTGACTGGGAAACGGCCTTCCATCGCTATATGGAGACCAACCATCCTGAGATTGGAGAGGCGATTATCGAGCAATCCGTTAAAGGCAAAGAGAAGATGTCCGACGATCTGTTGAAGCAACTGAACGCTGCCATCGAAGAGTTCAAGAAGACAGCCGCGCCGAGCTAGTGCTCTGTCAACGTTCATTTGAAGGGTGAAATGTAGTGGCACCCCTTGCGGGTGCCAGGTCCCTAGGAGGCAGACGTTATGCCATCAACCCGAGAGATCCGGCGACGTATACGCTCGGTCAAAAACACGGCTCAGATCACCAAAGCCATGCAGATGGTAGCAAGCAGCAAGATGCGCAGAGCGCAGGAGCGCGTCCAACAGTCACGTCCTTATTCCGAGCAGATTCGCGGACTCGTCTCGCGTCTTGCTACCGCGGCAGGCGAAGACCTCGATGAAGAGATAGTGCTATTGAAACAGCGTCCGGTGCATAACATTGGACTCGTATTGATTACGCCAGATCGCGGCCTCTGTGGAGCGCTGCCTAGCAGCATCAATCGTCGAGCTATGTCTACTGCATTGGAGCAACAAAACAAACTGGCACCGCAGGGTGAACGTCCCGGCATAGATTTTGTAGCCGTCGGCCGCAGAGGGCGTGATTTCATCGTACGCACCCAGCAGCGTCTGCTTGCAGAGTTCACCAACTATGGCGATAGACCCTCGTTGAACGACGCCTCGGCCATCGCACAGGTCGCCGTGGACGCCTTTCTGAAAGCTGAGGTCGACGTCGTCTACCTGGTCTACGCCAAGTTTATCAACACTGTGACGCAGCAGCCGACTGCAGTCCAGCTTCTGCCTGTGCAACCGCCCACCGAGCAAAGCGACGAAAGGCAGACGGTCGAATACATCTACGAGCCTGACGCTCAGAGCATCTACCGGGAACTGCTCCCGCGCTACGTGGATGTACAGGTTTACCAGGCGATGCTGGAGGCCGTGGCAAGTGAACAATCTGCTCGCATGGTGGCGATGAAGAACGCCACCGACAATGCAAATGAGCTTATTCAGGATCTCACGCTCACCTATAACAAAGCTCGTCAAACGAGCATCACCACACAGATCCTTGAAGTGGTGGCCGGTGCAGGTGAGTCATAGGGCCCGATTTAATAAGAGCGGGAGTGCAGAGGGCGGCCAGCCCTTGCCGGGGTGTGGGGTGTCCCCACATCATCCCTTTTAATAAGAGCCGGAGTGCAGAGGGCGGCTAGCTCTCTGCCGGGGTGTGGGGTGTTCCCACATCATCCCTTTTTAAACGGTTTTGATATAACAGACTACAGGAGAAACATATGGCAACAGCCACGAAAGGCAAAATCGTGCAGGTATTGGGGGCCGTCGTAGACGTTGAATTTCCCCCAGATAAACTACCAGAGATTTATAATGAAGTTGTTACACGCCCCGCTGGCGCTGATAAAGATCTCGTACTTGAGGTCGAGCAGCACCTGGGCAATAACTGGGTACGCTGCGTAGCAATGGGGCCGACCGACGGCCTTCAGCGTGGCCTGGAAGCCACCGACACTGGTCAAGCGATAACGGTGCCCGTTGGGCCACAAACGCTGGGACGTATCTTTAACGTCCTCGGCGAGCCGGTTGATAATAAACCCGATATCACTGATGCTCCACGCTCACCCATTCACAGGCCATCTCCTAGTCTGGAAGAACAGACAGTAGATATTGAGGTCCTAGAGACAGGCTTGAAAGTTATCGATCTGATCTGTCCCTTCATGCGAGGTGGAAAAGCCGGAACCTTTGGTGGTGCTGGTGTGGGCAAGACCGTTATCATCCAGGAACTCATTAACAACATCGCGAAGGCTCATGGCGGCTACAGCGTTTTTGCTGGTGTGGGTGAGCGCACCCGCGAAGGCAACGACCTGTACGAAGAAATGATCAATGCCGGGGTCATCGATCGCCTGGCTATGGTCTTTGGTCAGATGAATGAGCCGCCCGGCGCACGTCTGCGCGTGGGATTGAGTGGATTGACGCTGGCGGAATACTTCCGTGACGAAGAGGGCAAGGACGTGTTGCTCTTTATCGACAACATCTTCCGCTTCACACAGGCAGGCGCTGAAGTATCGGCGCTCCTGGGTCGCATGCCCTCCGCTGTGGGCTACCAGCCAAACCTGGCAGAAGAGATGGGTGAGTTGCAAGAGCGCATCACCTCGACCAAGAAGGGATCGATCACATCGATGCAGGCCGTGTACGTCCCAGCCGACGACTACACTGACCCTGCTCCTGCCACAACCTTCGCTCACCTCGACTCCACTATCGTGCTGGAGCGCTCCATTTCTGAGCAGGGCATCTACCCGGCCATCGATCCACTGGCCTCCACCAGCCGCCTTCTCGACCCGCAGGTGGTGGGCGAGGAACATTATAACGTAGCTCGGAGTGTGCAGAAGGTGCTACAGCGCTACAAAGATCTGCAGGATATTATCGCCATCCTCGGTGTCGATGAATTGTCGGACGAGGATAAGCTCACCGTCACACGTGCTCGCAAGATGCAGCGTTTCTTCTCGCAGCCAATGACCGTTGCAGTAGCATTTACTGGACGCGAAGGTAAATATGTTCCCGTGAAGGAAACGATTCGTGGCTTCAAGGAGATTCTCGAAGGCAAGCACGATCAGATCCGCGAAGACCACTTCTACATGGCTGGCGGCATCGACGATGTCGTACAGCGCTATGAAGAAGAGAAGCAGAAGGGTTAAACGATGGCAACACATAATACCCTGCATGTCGAGGTAGTGACCGCCGAGCGCGAACTCTACAACGGCGAGGCCGATATGGTTGTCGCTCATGGTTCAGAAGGTTCACTTGGTATCTTGCCACGCCATGCCGCTCTGCTGACGACGCTGGCCCCAGGCGAGTTGCGCATTAAACTTGGTGGAGCTGAAGAGCCATTGTTTG
>WNGL01014991.1_pt1 | contig 10746 bp, 11 predicted proteins | sample 5400591 | NCBI WGS metagenome assembly WNGL01 (sample SAMN13153377, study PRJNA577476) | soil metagenome | isolation source: 80 cm soil or saprolite under Garry oak tree replicate 1 | place: USA:California | collected 2016-06-15
ATGAAATACAAAGTCACATTCTCAGTGACCGATATCTACCCGACGGTTGAGATAGACGCACAAGACCGCGATGAGGCGATCAAAGCCTATCACGACCTGTGGAAGCAGGGCAAGCTAGCGCCTGAGCTTGTCAAGGATGCGGAGTGGCGGGTTGTAAGCACCATGGTCAAAGGCAACCACACCAGAAAATAGTTGGTCTGCCGACTGGTGAGGATATTCTACATCCTCGCCAGGAGCAGGTCAACTGACCTGGGAAGGGAGGTGAATAAATGGATATGAGTGCGTTCATCGTTGATGATACAACCATCAACAGAGTTATGACATGGCTCAAACGCGAAGTTGCCACCAGCCGTTTCACGCTGGACTGGCTGGCAAAAGAATTCGACGTTGATCTTACCAGCGACCGGTGGGATGAAAAGCTGGCACAGGCCATGTTTCAGTTGAATTGTGACGGGGTCAATGCACGATACGGAGAAAGTGAGGCGGAAAAATTCAGACCGCTGAACTTTACGTACAAACCGGAAGATTATTCTTCCCTGGTGCAGGTGTTCAAGTCGCTGCAATGCTGGAATTACCAATGCAGCGAGGGAGATGTCCCCGAAACAAAGCTCTACCAGTTTTTTGAAGAGGTAGAGCACCACTTAGCCTTAAAGATAGTTATGAATTTACCAGAATACGAAAAGGCGAAGTGGGGGTAGTTTCTCTACCAATCCCTTGCAAGTTCCGACCTTGCAGGGGAGAGCAGGGAAGTTACCAGATCAGGACAAACCAACCGCTTTTCTGTCAATCTCCAAGCGCCAGGCAATCCCCACCACGCGCCGGAATTGCACCCGGTTTAGCAGCTTGTTCTCTGCTTCATACGCGGGGAGGTTTACGTAGTCAGCGCACCCCCGCTGGCAATTCCGGCGCTGCAATGAACTGGCACTCCCGCACCCCGCAGGATGCCGCTTGCCCGCACCTGTTCCCGGCTTGCTGCTCCCTTATATTGTAAAAACACTTTTTAATCAAGGAAGAAGTTGGAAGTTTTTCATCATGGAGGGGAACCGGGAAAGTACACTGTCAAATACTAACTGGAATAGGGTTCTGATGGCACGTAGCAGCGCCAGACAGACGTTTTGCTGAAAGATGTAACTTACTACTCCCCGAGCAGGCTGACCGGGTTCTCATCGTCTGAGGGCAGGTACCAGACCGGATCAAGGAACAATTGACGCGGCTCTATCTCTGCCATGTTTTCAGGCAGGCTGGTAAACAGGAACAACTGGCTAAGCCATGAAGGTTCATTGGTAACAGCCAGTTCTTTGCGTGTCCACTCCCGCATCTGCCTGATGCGGTTGTGATCTTTGGTGGTGGCAAAGGCGACAGTGATGTTTTCGATACTAAAGAGCGTCTTGAAGGAGCGGCTTTTGAGAAAGACGATATAGGCTCTGATACGGCGTCGAAAGAACTTTTGGTCCTCCGTGCCCCGATCCAGTTCCCATAAGACCGGGATGGTTTCCTTTTTCCCGTCTGGCCTGGTGTAGACAAAATCAAGGTAGGCATCAGGGACAATGGTTTTTGTCTCTTCTCTGTTATTTCTCGTGTAGGTAGCCTTCATTGGATGGTTCTTAAAGAAGCGCTCATGCAGCATGCTGCTGATGCGATAGGAGGCTTCAGACTTTTCAAACAGCAGGCTATGGATGAGGATATCGCTGATTGCGAGCATATGCTCCCGGAAGAGAAAGTTTTTGGCCGAGTCTTCTTCCTGGGATGGCCGGAAGTACTCCCGTACGTCAACCCCAAGTGAGTGCAGGTAGTTTAATCCCTTGCGGTCAAGCGCGTACACGTAAGGGAGCCGGATGGAGGGATGGGAGAGAGGGAGTACGTACCGGTTGTCAGCAAGATCCTTGAGCCGAGCCTTAACCGTTGTGAGCATGCCCATTTTGTAATTGAGCCTGGTTAGCTGTTCGGCACTTGCGCGTTGCAACATGTGCAAGTCACGCAGCAGCAGGTCATGGACAGGCGTAATGACAAAGGCTGTGCGTTTCTTTCCGGTTTTGCGATCCTCAGTGTGTTTGGTTACGTGCAAGCGGCACCTCGATCAGCTGGTAAAACGGATGTTCGTGATTTCGCCCTCTAGTTAGCCACAAAATGTGACAGGTTGACAAGCCACACCAGGAAGCCTAGAATGCTGGCTGCATGTTTGGGAGGTGTGGAGGATGGAACGGGGAAGATTTTAGATCAATGATGCGGCAAATATTATGGATGACCGGCTGAATTCCTTGCATCAAGAAGTCTTAGCAACTGGCGATCAGGCATCCATACAGACGATGAATGTGGTGAATTTTACCTTCAAGTTTTATCACTTTAATTTTCTCACCCATGAGAAACGAGTCGCGCTGTACGAAGCACTGAAAGTATCGCGAGAACAATATCCGCACGCGAAAAGATATGTAATGACAGAGCGCGAACGGCGAATAGTCAGTGCGTGTTCGGAGCGAATGGGGAATGGCGCATGGTACGATTTTGCGATACAGCCTGAAGGGGCTGAGGAAATGCCAATTCCTTCCCTTGCTGACGTATGGGACTATGACTTTGCCGATACCGAGTAGGAGTATCGTGCACAGGCTCTCACGACCGGATACGGCTAGTCCCGGCGCCGACGGGAAATAGGCGGCTCCTCCTCCGGTGGCGGCGCTTCTTGCTTGTGTGGTGGCTCTCGTGGCGGCAGCCGGAGCACCTGCTGCCGTTTTGTTATCTCTTCATCGATGACGTGCTTTGGCCGGATGATACTCTGCCTTATCATCGCCGCTTTTATCTGGAGTATTCGCTCTTCCAGTGCTCTGTCACTTAGCCCTGGCTCTGGCTTTAGCGTTCTGATGGTATACTCAACAAGCTGATAGTTTTCATCCTTAATTTTTACCTTTATTTTCACCCGCGCGACATAGTCAGGGAAATTTGCTATCTCGCCGGCGATCTCATCCCGTTTCTGGTCAGGAGTCTGGTCCAGCTCGTCTACCAGGTCGTACCACTGGACATCGTAGGGACTGTACGAAGCAGAGTGAGAGTGGGAGGTGCCATGACTCTCGCTTCTCCCCGGCCAGTTCAAGCTTTCAGTTACTGACGATCCTTGTGAATAGGAGTGGGAGGTACGGATGCGCGTCTCAGTATCCGGCTGCTCGCCGAGATACTCTTTGTGGTGCACGGTTGTTTGATACTGCGCCTTGATCTCCGGCCTGATCTTCTGATCTACGAGCTTAAGCTCGTTGAGCAGGAGTTTGATGCTGCTCGTCCGCTCCTGGCACGCCCGCAGTTCAACCTCCCGCTGCTCGCAGAGCGCCTGCAAAGCTTTCTCCCGTTCGTCAAGCCAGGCTGCCGCGCGGGGAAACTCCTGGACGTGCCATGCTCCCTCATGCACCCACCCTCTGATTGTTCGCTTCTCCCCGATTGCCGGATGCGGGTGCTGGGCAAGACGCGGCCATCGGAGCAGGTTCTCCTCAGACCGCCCCTGAAGCGGTAAAGGCTTCAGCTCCGGCTTAAACCAAACCCCTTTCTGCAGCAGCGGCTTGACGATCCCGCTTAGCTCATCGTACAAATCGCTGAGAATGCGCCGGGCAATGGTACCTGCCCCTGTCATCCGCTCATGCATTGCTGCTTGCAGCCCTGTCAGCGTTGTTTCCGAAAGCTCATAGCGCTCTTCCCGCTCGATATAGGTGTAGTCAACGCGCTTTGTTTTCCACCCGAAGAGGACAGTCGGATACTCATACTCAAAGGAGTCAGAATGGGACGTGCTTTTCACCTCAAGCATACCTGCAATCGTCTTCTCAACCTTTTCAGCAGTCCAACCTTTTATCTTTGACCACTCCGGATATTTTATTTCCGGTTGCGCCCAATAGCTTCTGACCGTTACGATGCCAGACCAGCTATCCTTGTAGCAGTACCACGCCGGGTGAAACAGCAGGTAGCGGTACTCAGCGTGGGGGCTGCCGGAGTAGGCGCGGGACGGCTTATCTGAGTCGCCCAGAGACGCAGACGAGAGGATGCTTTTGGCTTCAATCGCGCCGTCCCGCCGGGCCAGCGCGTCCCGCTCCTGTTTCTCAGCTTCGGCAAGCCGCTGTGTCAACTTGTTCAACCGTGCTTCGTAGAGCGCCTCGTATCGTGCTTCCGCTTCCTTGTACAGCGCTTCCCCGTTATCAATCCACACCGTTTCATCCCACTCTCTGAAAATCGGCTTGGTGCGCCGCCTGGGCGTTTTCTTCGTTCGAAGCTGCGTACAGTCAAAATTCCCCGCTACCTCATCAGCATCTTTGCGGATAATCCTAAACACAATAAGATTTGCAACCTGCAGGGATGCCGCCTTGTTCTTCAGATCAATGAAATCCCGTGACTGATGAGCTATTGATACGGCCATTCCATACTTTCTGCACTCTTTTAACAATCGGGTAAAATCATCTGTTGTGTATAACTCGAACTCATCACAGTATATATTGAATTGTTTTCGCTGCTGTAGTGGAATGGTTTTGCGGGAGAACGCGGCAGCTAGGAGTTGGGCGATCAGCATTTTCCCCAGCAGCTCAGTCATTCCCTCATTATCGCCGGGCAGCTTGACTAGGAGGATCTTCCCCGGTTTGCAATCTATTATTTCGCGGTAATTCAGTGTCGTTTTACTTTGCCCGATGATCCGCCGCAGCTTTCGATTGATGATATACCCTTCAATTTTATTGACCACCATATCTGCCCGGCTTGCTTTTTCAACGCGGTCAAATCTCTCATAGTTTTTCCAATAGCCTTTCACGTACTCATCTGACAGAGACAGATGAGAAGCCAGCTTTGTGAGTACTACATCTTCTTGAAATAACATAGGAAGCTCAAGCATAGTACAGCCGTAGACAGGAGAGCTGTCAATGAGTGTATACGCGCTATTTCGTATGCCTTGCGAGACCCGAACCCCGAGCTTTTCTTCGCTGTTCTCAAGGGTTACCACATCAAAAATGTGTTCAATGCGCCCGTGCGTCTCGGTGACCAGATCGTCGTCTGTTGGATCATCGCACTGGTAGATATTCAGCCCGGGGTAATAGTCCGTTCCCTGAAAGTGCGTATCCTCAATGTCAAGGAGAATAACCCGTTCGAGTTGATCGTCCGAAAGCCTTCCAATGATGTTATTAATTAAATCGCCGTGCGGGTCCAGCACACACACGCCGATCTGCTGCCTGATGTCTTGCAGAATGAGGTTTTCCAGCAAGCCGCTTTTCCCCGCGCCTGTTGCGCCGATGATATATGTCCCCTGCAGCCGCGAGGACTTGGGGAGACGAACTTTTTCTTCTGTCCCAGTCTGCTGATTGGTCTTTGGCAGGTAGAACACTCTTTCCCTGCCGGTTCGCGGATCAGTCTCTTTTACCTGTTTTGTCTCAATCCCAAGCACTGAGGACGTCATGCAGCACCTCCTTTATTATTCTTTCTTATTTATGTCGCGTTACGCACTGTCCTGCCGTCCTGTGTTCTGTATTGATGACCAGAGCTCCTCATACGTGAGCTGAGGATAGTGCCGGGTGCGCACCGCATCCCGTCTCCGGCGAAGCGCCGCTATTTCTTCCTCAACGGCCTTCACCTCGCTGGTCGCAGCATCGACCCGCTCGCGCAGGCGATCATCTATCTGGTGAATACGCTTTCTGACAGCCTCAAGCTCTTCCGGGGGAAACCGGTGCGGCTCCCACCGGCCACACATAAGCCAGTGAGTGCCTTCGTACGAGGCAGGCCCGTACCGCTCCCCGGCCTTGGGCGCACTATACCGTGCCAGGTACGGATAGTTGAGACGGGGCTTGCCATGAGACACGCTGACTTCTATATATTCAATGTTTGTCGGCGTAAGGTTAGGATAGAACGTCAGCACTATCTGCTTTGTGAGCGGCGCGATCAGCGTATGCAGCTCCTGTACTATCCCGTCCAGGAGAGCGGAGTAGTCGGCAGTCCTGTCCGGCGGCAGGGGCGGCGTGAACACCTTCCGCCCGCCTAGCAATGCCCATTCAAGCAGGCTGAGTGCCGCATCCCCGATTGGCTTATACCACTCTACCCGCTTCTCGTAGGAGTAATCAAACCAACTATCAGTACACCCACTGGGAATCCATCTGGCGTACTTAACCGTCCCACTGAACGTCTCGCTTTCTACGTTCTGGACGATCAGGCTGCCTTGCCCTTGCGCAAACTCGCAGAAGGCCCTGCCGTCCCGGCCCTGGCTTAATAAAGCCTGATTAAGCCAGTACGGGTTGAGCGCATCGGAGAGGGCTTTGTCTTCATACTCCCGGCTCGCGGACGTGCTGCTTCCGCTGAGTGCAGCTGCAACGCCCGGCACGCCTGAGAAGCAGTTGTACACAGCCTGGTGCGTGAGCAGGCGGCTTTGCGGGGCGGATAGTTTCTCTTGCAGTTTCTCCTGCGCCTGCGCAATTGCCTCCACAAGTTCGTAATATTCCTGTTCCGCCTCCGCGGAGTCCCAAAAGTGGTCAGGAGGAAGCTCGTCACTGTAGTCACTGGGGCGGCCACGACTGGATGACCCTTGCAAACTTCCCTTGACAGTACTTAGGTGGTGCGTTCCCTGCCGGCATCCCAGACATCTCTGGTCATCATCATGGGTATATCTGTATACCCGTTGCGGGTATTGCAGGCAGGTGCACCCGGCAACGTTACACTGGCAGAGTAAGTGAGGATAAGAATGATACCCATCCTTACAGGCACCGCATACTATGCCATACTCATACGACCAGGTGTTTGCATACTCACCGCACATACAGCCGTTGTCCTGACACTGACAATCGTTGTAGGACATATTAGGCTCCCTTTCGGAGACGAACCTTCTCTTCTCCCCCTGTCTGCTGAATAATTTTAGACAGGGAGAACACTTCTTCCCTGCCGGTTCGTGGATCAGTCTCTTTTACCTGTTTTGTCTCAATCCCAAGCACTGTGGAAGTCATACAACACCGCCTTTCATGCTTCTGGCGGGTAAACACGCCATGTGAAGCGCGTTCCCCGCCAGAAGACAGCCTTGCCAGACCGGTAGAAACTAATTACTCTTCTACCGATCGTTAACAATCCACCTTGCTACCAGTACACCAATCGCCACTCCAACAACTGTTCCAACTCCAGGAAAAAAGGCTGTTCCTAGTGCCCCTCCTATCTTTGCTCCTACTGCATGGCTTGCTGCCATTCCCGCCGCATGGCCTACCAGCCCTCCTCCTGCCGCACCTGTGGCATCCGCAGCAGCTCTCCTAGCTTGAATAGAAGGACGATCGTAATCATAATAGGTACTTGACATCAGTGTGTTCCTTTCTTTGAAACTTAGGGACAAAGTCTCTAACATGAAGAACGAGCAACCAAAGCACAGGTTCTCAATACCTCAGGAGATTTCTTCTACAAGTTGACTAACCACAAGGGAGGCTTTACGAGGCTGCCTTACAAAACGAACTCAACTTTCTTTCTCTGATGTAATACCTTAGAGGTATTCAATGCTAGTATTGACTCTTCAGGTATTATCTTATAGGATAAGAGTGGGAGTGCCCTTAGTAAATATCGTTTTGTTGCCTTTTTGTAGCCTTTTTGTTGCAGTGTATAGAACTTTGTTCCAACAGCCAACATGAACCTCATTAGCTCTGGATACGCAGAGTTTGCACCCATATGTAGAGACTGAAAGGAAGGTCACAAGCAATGGAAGTTCCCAAAGGAGTTCCGAACTTAAAAAAAGTGCGTGAAAGTAAGAACTTGACACAGGAGGAACTGGCTAATAAGATTCGTGTCCAGAAATTCCAAGTGAGCCGGTGGGAAACGGGCAAATCCTCTATCAGTCTCTATTATCGTCAGAAGCTATGTGAAGAGCTCAATACAACTCTTCAAGAGTTAGGATTGGCTCAAGAGGAAGTTAAGGAGAGCAGAGAGGATACAGGTAGTGACGAGCGCCTGCTGAGGCACGCAGCGGATGCACTAAAGAACCCTCATCTGATCCAGTACCTGAAGTGGAAATACCACAATACGCCCATTTTAGAACGTTGCGGGCAAGTCTATCCTGTTGCCCCATTTCCCGCACCAAGTGAACAGATGGAAGACCTTGAGTCTGTGTTGGTTGGTCGTCTTGATAAAACCATGCACAACGATCAAGACAAAAACCTGGGAGACTCACAGTTTCGCGAGATGGTAACACGGCTTGGCCGGCCCCTACAAAACCGCATCACTTATACGATGAAGGAGTTGCTGACTGAGGAAAACAAGGTTGGTATAACATGTGGGTTGGGGACATACTTCGAGTGCTTAGATACCTGCGACTCCCTCGAATGGGAATTGTTGAGTAAACACCACTATCTTACCCGTTCTGATGAGAAAGCATTTCAACAGTTTGAAACACACTTGCCCCTTCGTTCAGCCTTGCATACAAAGGTAGCCGATCCTGTACGAAGTGGTCTGCATCGAAGCGTAGCGATTGCCATATCAACACTTGTTGCCTTTAATGATGAGGGGGTTCTTCGGCTGTGGCTCAAAAGACGTTCGACAAAAGTAGCTGTACATGCCAGCATCTTTCATGTCATCCCTTCTTTCATGTTCCAGCCTGCAACGGAATACTTTGATGAGGAGCTTTCTATCACGCACAACATTTATCGAGAATACCTAGAGGAACTCTTCAACAGACCCGAACCGGAAGCAGGCGACTGGAGATATTTCTATGATGACCCAACCCTGCTCTTTTTGCAGCGCCTCCTGAATATTGGTGAGGCTGAGTTGTATCTGAGTGGGGTAGCCGTAAACCTTCTGAACCTGAGACCTGAGATTTGCACCGTGCTCCTTATACGCTCACCGGAATGGCATAGATTTCATCGCCAGGCCACCAAAAAAGAAGATCGTTTTAGTTTCAACGAAGAATGGTTACATGTAGTCCTTAACGCTGGAGACAGCCCAAACAATCTGATCACTCCCATAGTGTACTTGGCAACAGATGAAGAATGGATGCAAGTAGCTCCGTTGCAAACCCACCAGATAGTAGGCCCAGGAGCTTGTGCTTTCTGGTTAGGAATTGATGTGCTGCGTAAGGTGAAGCTGTTACTGTGAAGATTTCTTCAGGGGGTTGTGGATAAAAGGAAGGTTGTATAAATCTTCTAGTTGTGGTTCGGGTCCAGACTGACCGGCAGGCTGGACATTTTTTGTTTCAGATACTACCTCTTTAGCTTTGAATACTTCCTTGATAAAAGCAGCCTTTTTCGGACCAATGGCCCTTATTTCGCATAACTCTTCAATTTCCGCCTTACGCACAGACCCGATATCCGAATATCCCGCCCTGAATAGAGGGATAGCTGCTGCTGATGTTTCTACGCGTTCTCTGATCTCTAGTTGCTGTAAAAATTTATGCCATTGCCCTTGCGATTTTGGACCTCCACCAGGTTTGTATAACTCAGAAAGGCTAGTACTATCAGGCAGTGCTCCCATAAACTCATCATTAATTCTCTTTGCCAGATCGGGCGAGAAGGATTGGGATTTTTGTCTCCTCCTGTTTGATGCCTCATTTACCTGTCCCTTATTTTCCAACATACTTCATGCTCACTCAAGAAATATCCTCTCGTAAGCGGGTGTAGTGTAGCAGGTTTCTCATAGGTGTCAAGCCCATAATCGATATGACTTTGGTTGCTCCAACGTGAAAACCTTGCTATTAGCGCGAAGCGAAAACAGTGCGGGATTTGTGTTATTATTGCTGAGTACTCTGAAAACCTGAAAGAGAAGGGGTAACAAGGAACCAGATATAGGATTTTATTCAGAAAACCATTGACATCTAAAATTCCTCAGTGTACTCTAGTAGTATCCATTGTTAAGAGGTGTTATCGTATGACATTGAAGGAGTATCGCGTTAACCTTGGCTGGTCAATTAATCACCTCGCAAAAGAGGCTGGTGTCGCTCGACAATCTGTCGTCAGTGCGGAAGCAGGGGAGGTAATAACAGCAGCGACAGCAAAGGCTATAGCTGATGCTCTGAGCAAAGCATACAAGCGCTCTATCAACGTAACAGACATCGACGGACTAAACATCAGGTAGTAAAAGCACAGAGGGTAATATTTTTTCTTTCATTCTTCTTGTCATTTTTTACTCAAGAAAGGAAACCATGCCTATGATACCAAGAAACGCCTAGCAAGTCATTGCTAAGCGCTTCAAGTGAGCCTTACGTAGGTTTATTGTGTGCTGTATCAACCCGCGAAAGTTCAGACAGCGCATAACGTCACACCCATCCTTTTACCGTTGTTCACAGGGCAGCAGAAACTTACGTTTTTGCTGCCAGGAAAGGCTAAAGCTCTATGCTTAGTATCGCATTACAAGCCTTTCCTGTCAATCCAGAAAGGCAAATCCATGAACCACTACGGCGACAACTTTGTGTTAGTTGTCCCAGAAGAACACCTACTCCACACCGCAGTCAACCCCTTTTGCTGGGATGAAACCTGTCCCTGCCATGATGATGGCAATGCCATTGCCGTCATTAACAACGCCATCAATGACGGCATCATTACAGCCGATGATGCCACCCGCATTATCAAGGGGGAGACCGTATGAAGCTGCGGGAACAGATCGCCCAGCAACCACCGTATAAACGGCGTGCAAGTTTGCCGCCGGAGGAGCGCGAGTATACAATCTCACGCCATATTGTCGGAACGCGAAGCGGCATGCATCCGGAAGATGCACCGTATATATCCACAACCCGTAACCGTTCTCATGCGCCCACGACACAGAACTACTTTGAGATTGACGAGGAAG
>WNGL01015613.1_pt1 | contig 10746 bp, 11 predicted proteins | sample 5400591 | NCBI WGS metagenome assembly WNGL01 (sample SAMN13153377, study PRJNA577476) | soil metagenome | isolation source: 80 cm soil or saprolite under Garry oak tree replicate 1 | place: USA:California | collected 2016-06-15
TGTCCGCGATGGCCCCCATCCGGGCCAGGCCGTCGACGCCCTCGTCAACCAGACTGACCTGCTCGTCCCGGCCGACCTTGCAGATACTGGCGCGGCCGTGCGGGTCGACGTGGAAGAACGTGTGCCCGGCGTTGCAACCTGCCGCCACTGCGCAGCATCTGGTCGAGGCCGAACTAATCGGGCAGTCTGTAACACCCGGCCGCCTGAAGCTGCCCGCCTCATTGTGAGCCAGGACGGTGCAGGCTTGGAGGGTGGGCGACGAACGGGCCGAGACCTACCTGAGGCTGCTGGCCGAGGCCGAGCTGCGGCGGGTGGGTGATCAGTTGCGCCGCCTCGATATCGCGGCCAAGGACATCTGGGCCGATCCGGGCATGACGCCGTTCAGAACTTCGGAGAGCGCGACGTGGAAAGTCGTACGGGCCGGGCGGATCCTCGTCGCGGCTGGCATGCTCGACCAGGATTGCCTCGACCACCTCGCGGCTGATCTTCATGCGGCCATCAAGGTCCGGTCAAGGCTCCTGCTGAACTGGGATCGAAGGCGGGGCATGCTGCACCGCACCATTTTCGAGCCGCCCGTCAGCCGGCCGTCTCGCGGCGCCAGCCAGGCGATGCAGGTCGCGCTCATCGGCGGGGCGCTGCGGGTGCACGGTGACCGCGCGCCGTGGACGTTGCACCTCCTGTCGCTGGTGCGGACGGAGACCGAGGCCCTGATAACCGTCGCCATGCGCATGCACTGGCCGCCGGACGGATCGAGCGCGGATCTGGAGCTGACCGGGGCCGGGCCGCATCATATGCCGTACGAGCAGCTCTGGGCGGTGGACGATCAGGGGACCCGCTACGCGGTCCGGTTCGAGGGTGGCCGGGGCGGGACGGTCACCTGGCTCGGCATCGCCCGGTTGTCGCCCGTGCCCCCGCGCGATGTCCGGCAGCTTGACCTGATCGGCGACGGGACCCGCCTCATCCGGCTCCCTCTCGGGCCGTCGGCACCGGCCGGCCACCAGGCCGCGCTGCCGGCGGCCGAACCCGTGGCGATCGGGCCCGGTGAGCGCCTGCTCGTGCTGGAGGCCGAACGTATCCTGGCCAGCGGGGACGCCCGGGGACCGGTCGAGGGTCCCGTGCCGGGATGGCAGGCGAGCCATGTACGCTCGAAGACGGCATACAGGCGTTCTGGCTGCGGCTGACACCGCCGCTTGCCACGGTCCCCGACGCGGCCGAGGTCGTCGTGACGGGACCGGCGACGCGGGCCCGCGCAACGGTACCGGTTCGCCCGGCCGGGAGCTGACTACTGAAACTGGTAACGCAGGTGGAGGGCACCCTCGCCCACGCTGGCGTGCCTCCATGGTCGACTGGATCAGCCCATCCCGTTCGGCACCTATAACGACGTAGAGGTCCAGCAGCGTGCGGACGTTGTCCGGCTACGGCCGGCGGCGATCACGGCGAAAACCGGTTGCGTCCCGGGCCGACGGCGGGTCATCGTGACCGCGTGCTGATCCGACGTGAGACCGAGCGCGACACCGACGTCATCCGCGCCATCACGACCGCCGCGTTCGCCTCTGGCCGGCCGCCGGGCCAGGTCGTGCCCGAGGCCAGGCTGATCGACGAGCTCCGGGCAGGCCCCGCCTGGCTCCCGGCGCTGTCCCTGGTGGCGGCCACCCCCGCGGGCGAGGTCACCGGCCACGCGCTGTGTACCCGGGGGCACCTACCCCGAACCCTTCGACCGGACCTGAGCTGTTGCCGAGCCCGGCCGTGAGGGGGCGCAATTCCGTCACGTGCGTTCGTCGCACTCGGCGGCGCGTCGCAGCAGGACGGTGCGTTCGGGGATGTTCCTGGTGAGCGCGGCGGCGCGGCGGAACTCGGCCGCCGCCTCCCCGTCCCGGCCGAGCCGCGCCAGCAGGTCACCGCGGACGCTGGGCAGGTGGTGGTACCCGGCCAGCGCCGGCTCGGCGGCCAGCCCGTCGACGATCTCCAGCCCCCGCTCGGGGCCGAACGCCATGGCCACCGCCACGGCCCGGTTCAGCTCCACTACCGGCGACGGCGTCGAAGCCCCGAGCGCCCGGTACAGCAGCGCGATCTGCTCCCAGTCCGTTTCCGCCGCATCCCTGGCCCGGGCGTGGCAGGCCGCGATCGCCGCCTGCAGCACGTACGGGCCCGGCGGGCCGCCGAGCCCCTGCGCCCGGAGCAGGGCGGTGAAACCCCGCCTGATCAGCAGCTGGTCCCAGCGGCCGCGGTTCTGCTCGGGCAGCGGCACCGGCAGCCCGTCCGGGCTCAGCCGGGCCGCCAGCCGCGACGCCTGGATCTCCATCAGCGCGACCAGGCCGTGCACCTCGGGTTCGGCCGGCATCAGCTCGGCCAGCACGCGGCCGACGCATCCAGTCATCCCCCGCCATCGCCGAATACCCCTCGTTGAACACCAGGTAGAGCACCTCGAGCACGGAGGCGAGCCGGCCCGGCCGCTCCGTAGGGGACGGCACCTCGAAGGGGACCTGCCTGCTGGCCAGCGTCTGCTTGGCCCGGACGATCCGCTTGGCGATCGTCGGCTCCGCCGCCAGGAACGCGCGGGCGATCTCCTCGGTCGTCAGGCCACCGAGGAGGCGGAGGGTCAGCGCGATCCTCGCCTCGGTGGACAGCACCGGATGGCAGGAGATGAACATCAGCCGCAGCAGGTCGTCGTCGATCTTGCCTTCGTCCAGGACGTCGTCGATCTCGGCCGGGGCGCCGTACTGCGCGGTTTCCAGCTCGCGGCCAAGCAGGTTCAGCTTGGCGGCCAGCCGTTCGTTCCGGCGGATCCGGTCGATGGCCCGGTGCCGGGCGGTGAGCATGAGCCAGGCGCCGGGGTTGGCCGGGATGCCTTCGGCGGGCCACTGCTCCAAGGCGGCGACCAGGGCGTCCTGCGCCAGTTCCTCGGCCAGGCCGACGTCCCGGAGCAGCCCGGCCAGGCCCGCGATGATCCGGGGCGACTCCAGCCGCCACACCGCATCGATCGCGCGATGCGCCGCCGCGGTTTCCGCGGTCACTAATCTCCTGGGCTCTGCTGCCTCCGGGGGGACGACCCCCCGAGCCCCCCGTCGGGACCGAACACCTGGCGGATATCGCCCTCGCCGTCCCCGACCATGTTCCAGAACCGCCTGGCCAGCTCCAGCGCCTCGTCCTTCGACCGCACCTCGAGCAGCGCGAAGCTCACGATCACCTCTTTGGACTCGGTGAACGGCCCGTCGGTCAGCGTGATGTTCCCGTCGGACGCGACAACGTGCGTGCCGCGGTCCAGGCCGCCCGTGGCCAGCAGCACCCCGGCCCGGGTCAGCTCCTCGATGAGGCGCCCCATCTCGGCGTAGAGCTGCTGATCCGCCGGGCGGCCGCCGCCGTTGACCGTCATCAGGAAGCGCATCGCGAGACCTCCGGAAAAAGTTCCGCCGCCGTGTCCATCTGGCGGGTCCCCGTTCGAAGCGTCAGCAGCAGGCCGGACCACGGAGCCGGCCACCAAACCAGGAGACCACCATGAGGAAGATCGTAGCGGGCCTGTTCATCTCGCTGGATGGCGTCATCGAAGGCCCGAACGAGTGGATGGGACCGTGGTTCAGCCCGGAGCTCGGGCAGGCGGTCGGGGCGCTGATGGGGGCCCAGGACGCCATGCTGCTCGGCCGCGTCACCTACGCCGAGTTCGCCGCGCACTGGCCGCGGCAGACCGGCGAGATGGCGGACACCATGAACGGCACCCCCAAGTACGTCGTCTCCGGCACCCTGAAGTCCGCGGAGTGGCAGAACACGACCCTGATCCCGGCGGCCGGCGCGTTCGCCGAGATCGCCGAGCTCAAGCAGCAGCCCGGCCGGAACATCGGCATGACCGGCAGCGCTACGCTGGTCAGCTCCCTGCTCCGCGAGGGGCTGCTGGACGAGCTGCACCTGTTCGTCCTCCCGCTGGCGGTGGGCTCGGGCAAGCGGCTGTTCGGCACGCCGGGCGACCAGCTGCCGCTGGAACTCCTCGGCTCCGCCACGTTCCCGACCGGCGTCGTGCACCTCACCTACGCCAAGGCATGACCGCCAGGAAGCCGCGAGCCCGGCCGGCACCGGGCTCGCGGCATCCTGACTCGCGGCATCCTGGCTCGTCAGGCGGGCAGGCCTGCCCGGTCGAACCGTTCCTGCAGGGTCGGCTTGCGTTCGTGCCGGGCGCGCAACTCACCGAACCGCTGGCTGAACGTGTCCGAATGCCCCTCACGCTCAGCGAGCGGCCGTCTCCCACAGCTCAGCCGCCGTCCGCCCCGGTGTCGCCGGCGATGAACCGCTAGCCGCCCGGAAACGGCGCAGCAGCAGCGCCTGGACCTGCGCGCCTTCCCCGGCCGCGGTCCGCGTCAGCAGCTCGTCCTTTTCCTCCGCCGACAGGGAGGCGACCCGCCCGGCTCGTCCCAGTAATCGTCTGCCTCTTCCTGGCCGACGTACAAGTTGAGGATCAGGTGGCCTGCCGCTTCCCGTCTTCCGCTACACGGCCTCGCCGCCGATCGTAACCACGGCGAGCTCGCCAGGCCGGCTGGATGAGACACAGAACTGGATGAGCCACAGAATCTGCGCAATGCCTGGAACAATGGCGGCATGCCGAAGAAGCCGACACCATCGGCCGGTGAACTAGCCCGGATGCTGTGGCAGGTCGAGGCGAAGGAGGGCGACGTCCTGATGCAGCAGATGCTGGACCGGCTCGGCCAGCAGACGTTCGTCGGGGGCAAACGCGTCGCCATCCAGAAGCTGCCCCGCTTGCCGAAGCAGGCCGCGACCACCGTGCACCGGGTCAAGGTGAGCCTGCACGGCTCCAGGCCGCCGGTCTGGCGGCGGATCGAGATCCCCAGCGCCATGCGGCTGGACCTGGTGCACGAGGTCATGCAGGTCGCCTTCGACTGGCATGGCTACCACCTGCACGCGTTCGAGACGGTATGCGGTGAGTTCGGCGCACCGGACGACGATGACGACTGGTCAGAGCGGAAAGATGAGGCCACCGCCGCCCTGGCCCAGGTGGCCGCGGCGGAGAAGACGAAGGTCGTGTACGCCTACGACTTCGGTGACGACTGGCGGCACGACATCGTGGTGGAAAAGATCGCGCCGGCCGAGCCGGGGGTCGCCTATCCGCGCTGCACCGGCGGGCGGCGGGAGGCGCCGCCGGAGGACTGCGGCGGGATCTGGGCCTTCAACGAGTACCAGGCCGAGCTGGATGACACGTTCGACGCCGGTGAGGTGACCGCGCGGCTGGCCGGGCTGGCGGAAGTGCTCATCCCGGCTTCCTGAAGCTTTGCTCACCGCAGGGCGGCGCTCCCGGCTATCGCCGGCCCTTGCGCTGAGACCTGCTCGACCTGGAGCCGGGCTGGCGGCGCTGCGCTGTCTCACCGGCCGGCCGGGTCAGCCGGAGAATCCGCGTGGACAAATCACGGATCGCCTTGTAATCCTTGGCCTCCTGCGCCAGCGTCAACCCCGCTTGGAAGTGTTCCAGCGCCGCCTCGGCTTCACCGAGGATGCCCAGCGCCTCACCAGCGAGCATCCGCGCCCGAACGTCATCGGTCCAGCGTTCCGCGATCTCGGCGACCTTCGTCCGCGCGTCCTCGGCCAGCCCGGCCTCGGCGAGCGCCACCGCTGCCTCGCCGGCGAACACACCGCGCCGGGCCGGGTCGACTATGGCCAGCGCCTCGCTCAGCGTGACCGCCTCGGTTCCCTGGCCTGCGCGGCCGAGGTCTCGGATGAGGGTGACTGGCCAGCCCGGGAACCTCTCCGCCTGATCCTGGTTTTCCGCGAGCGCGCTGCCGAAGTCATCTGGGCGGCCCGGGAACCCGGCCGCGGCCTCGGCCAGCAGCCGGGCGCGCCGCACCAGATCCTTCTCGGCCGCGAGTCTCGTCGCCAGCCCGCCGGGCAGGTGCGGCAGCGACAGCCGGGCGGAGGCGTCGGCGAGCATCCGCCACCCGGCCAGGTTGCTGGCCTCCGCGCGCGTCAACCGCCTCTTGATAACCGCGTCTGCTTCCATCCGGTGCGCCTGGCACATGCGTTCCTGGGAATCGCCCAGGTCGGCGGGGAACTTGAACCGGCGGCCCGCGCAGGCCGGGCAACCCGGCAGCGGAGCGGCCGTCACGGTGAGCTCGACCAGCGACCGGTCCAGGTCGACGGGGCCGAACGCCTCTTGAACGAAATCGGTGATCGCGCCGAGCCCGATGGCGTCCCACGAGGCAGTTTCGGCTGTGATGACGGCCTGCTCGGGCCCCGGGCCCGGGTCCCCGGACAGCAGCGTCGGCACCTTCCCGCGCGCCGCGAGCTCTGCATACCGCCCGGAAGTAACGGCGTCCTCATGGGCCGCGGCGGTCGTGACGGCACGGCCGCCGAGCCCGGCCAGCACGGCCGCTATCGTCGTCCCCCGCCGTGTGGCCATCTCGGCCAGCGACCACACCGGCACGTACACGACGATTTCGAGCGGCCAGGCGTTGGCGGTGGCCACCGCCTCGGGGCGGGGCACCTGCCATTCGAGCGGGTCCCAGGTGACCACGAACAGCCGCAGCGCCTCGGCCATCCTGGCCGGCGCCGGTGCGAGGCCGTCCCACCTGGCGGCCAGCTCGAGCAGCCGTGTGTCAGTAAGCGGCGGCCTGGCCAGCAAGGCCTGGACGTCGGAGGGAAGGCCGGCCAGCAAGGCCGTGTCGATGTCGTTCATCGCCGCTCACGATTCTGGCACGGAACGCGACCAGAAGATCAGCCCGGGGCCAGACCGGCCAGCGCATCGTCGCGACGGAGTTCGCGGCTCACCCGCAGGCCTGGCCGTGAGCAGCACTTTCAACCACAGGGTTGACGGACGGGTGGCTCGCAGCCTAGAGTTCTTTCAACCATTGAGTTGAAACTGGGGGGGACGATGACCGCGGACGTGCTGTCCCGGGTCTTCGCGGCCCTCGCGGATCCGACCCGGCGCGACATGGTGGCCCGGCTCTCGGCGGGCGACGCGACAGTGAGCCAGCTGGCCGAGCCTTACCAGATGTCGCTGCAGGCCGTCTACAAGCACTTGCGGGTGCTCGAGGACGCCGGGCTCGTCAGCCGGCCGCGAGGGCCGCAGCCCCGGCCGGTGCGCCTGGAGGTCCAGGCCCTGGACCTGATGGACACCTGGATCGAGCGCCATCGGGACCGCGTCGAGCAGCGCTACCGCCGCCTTGACGCCGTCCTGGTGGAGATGAAGGGAGAAGAGGATGAACAAGATCACGCAGACGGTCATCGAAGCCGACCCGAGCCTGCCGGTCATCCGGATGACTCGTGACTTCGCGGCCACGCCCGGGCAGTTGTTCCGCGCCCACACCGATCCGGCGTTGTTCGCCCGGTGGGTGGGTCCCGACGCCATGGCCACCCGGATCGAGCACTGGGACGCGCGTACCGGCGGCAGCTGGCGGTACGTCGCGGTGCGCGACGGCACGGAGTACGGGTTCCGCGGCTGCTTCCACGAGGTACGGCCGGACCGTATCGTGCAGACCTTCACGTTCGAGGGCGATCCCGACGCAGTCGCGCTGGAGACGTTGTGGTTCGAGGACCTGGGCGACGGCCGCACGCGGCTGCGGGCGCAGTCGCTGGTCGACAGCTTCGAGGGCCGCGACGCGTGGCTGCACAGCGGCATGGAGGCCGGTGTCGACGAGGGCTACGCCAAGCTGGACAGGATGCTCGCCGATGGCGCTGCCTGACCGCCCGGCCGGGCGGCACCGGCAGGTGGCCGGGCTTTTTACCGAACGGGTCCGCGGTACCCGCTCCTGGGACGCACCATCCCCGGTCGCCGGGTGGGCCGCCCGCGACGTCGTGCGTCACCTGACCGAATGGTTCCCCGCGTTCCTTGCCTCCGGCGCCGGCATCGAACTGCCCCGCGGGCCGTCGGTGGACGAGAACCCGGTCGCCGCGTGGCAGGTTCACTGCGGCGGCGTGCAGGCGGTGCTGGACGATCCGGAGACGGCGCACCGGGAACTCGCCAACCCGCACATCGGCCGCCTGCCTCTGGAGACCGCGATCGACCAGTTCTACACCGCTGACGTGTTCATGCACACCTGGGACCTGTCCCGGGCTACCGGCCAGGACGACCGGCTGGACCCCGATTTCTGCGCTCAGCTCCTCGGCGGGATGGAGCAGATGGAGCAGGTTCTCCGCTCCTCCGGCCAGTACGGCGCCCGGGTCGAGGTACCCGCCGATGCGGATACCCAGACCAGGCTGCTGGGTTTCATCGGCCGCGACCCGTTCTGGCCGGGCCGGTGAGCCGGACGCCCCTGAGCTAGCCTCCGCGAGCCGAGGCGGCGAGCCGCTCGGCGAGCGCGACGACCAGGCCGCGGAGTTCGTCCGGCCGCTCGATGACGAACGGCCGGTCGAGCGAGGTGAGCACCGCAGGCACCCAGTCGAGCCGCTCCGCCCGCAGGTCCACGCGGAGCCAGCCCTCGGCCTCCGGATCCGCGTCGGCCGGGGCCTCCTCGATGCTCGCGACGCTGGCCGGAAGCCGGGCCCGGATCTGCTCCGCCGTCGCCTGGATCCGCAGCGTCACCTGATGCCGGTACGGAGCCTGGGCGAGCCCCGACAGCACGCGCTGGGCCGGGTCGAGTCCGGCGGGCGGCTCGAACGAGCCGGGCAGGGTCCTGGCGTCCGCGATGCGGTCGAGCCGGAAGGTCCGGTCCTCGCCGATCTCGGGATCCGCGCCCGTGACGTACCACCGGCCTGAATGGATGACCAGCCCGTACGGGTGCAAGGTGCGTTCGCTGCGCCGGCCGTCGGCGGCGGTATACCTGATCGAGACCGGCCGGTGATGGCGCACCGCGTCGGCGATGCAGAGCAAGTGGCCGCAGGAGCGGCATCCGGCTTCGCGATCCACACCGTGCCGTGGCTCGTGGGACAGAGCTCATAGCCGGACTGGAAGCTGGTGTCGCTGCGCAGCCGCGAGGCGTGTACCAGGTCCGTTCGGCCCCAATCGCGTGCCGGGACCGGGACCTTGCACTCTTCCCCGGACATCCGGGGTGGGCCGCGGATGCCTGGGTGGCCATTCAGCTATGCGGGTAGCGCTTCCCATTTCCGCACGCTGCCGTCGGCCATGACGTCGCCGCCCTCGCAGCACCACTGGACCTTGCCGCCCTCGAACTGCTCGTTGTACAGCATGGCGTACAGCCCGCCCTGGCGGAGCAGGTCCCGGTGCGAGCCGGACTCGGTGACGTGCCCGGCGTCGATGACGTTGATCACGTCGGCGTTGACGATGGTGGACAGCCGGTGCGCGATGGCGATGGTGGTCCGTGACCCCATCAGCGCGTCCAGGGCCTTCTGCACCTCCCGCTCGCTGGCCGTGTCCAGCGCGGAGGTCGCCTCGTCCAGGATGAGGATGTGCGGGTCGTGCAGCAGGACCCGGGCGATGGCCAGGCGCTGTTTCTCCCCGCCGGACAGCCGGTAACCGCGCTCGCCTACCACGGTGTCGTATCCGTCGGGGAATTCGGTGATCCGGTCGTGGATGTACGCGGCCTGGGCGGCCTCCTCGATCTCCGACTGGGTGGCGCCGGGCCGGCCGTAGCGCAGGTTGGCCAGGATGGTGTCGTGGAACAGGTAGCTCTCTTGGGTCACGAAGCCGATGGCGGCGGCCAGCGAAGCCTGGCGGACCTGCCGCACGTCGAACCCGTCGATCTCGATCGACCCGCCGGTGACGTCGTACAGCCGCGGGATCAGGTAGCTGATCGTGGTCTTGCCCGCCCCGCTGGGCCCGACCAGTGCCAGCAGTTGGCCCGGGCCGGCCTCGAAGCTGACACCGGCCAGGGCGTTCTCGCCGGTGCCCGGATAGTGGAAGTGCACGTCCCGCAGCGCCACCCGGCCGCCGGTGCCTTTCTTGGGCAAGTCCACCGCGTCCGGGGCGTCGGTGATGTCGGGCTGGACGTCGAGGTACTCGAAGATCCGGTCGAACAGCGCCAGCGACGAGCGCAGCTCCACCGAGACCTGCAGCAGCTGCCCGATCGGGAAGTACAGCCGGGTCTGCAGCGTGGTGAAGGCCACTACAGTGCCGGCCGAGATGGCGTTCCCGTTCGCCAGCAGCAGGCCGGTGATCAGGTAGATGGCCGCCGGGGTGATCGACAGGAACGACTGGACCACGGCGTAGAAGCCCTGGCCGATCATCTGCTGGCGGACCTCGAGGTCGGCCAGCCGCTGGTTCTCCTGCTCATAGCGGGTGATGTCACGCGCCTGGCTGCCGAACACCTTGGCCAGCAGCACCCCGGACACCGACAGGGTTTCCTCGCTGATGGCGCTCATGGCCGCCAGCGACTCCTGGGTCGAGCGCGACACCCGGCGGCGCCGGTCGCCGACCGTCTTGGTGAGCCAGAAGAACGCGGGCACGGTGATGACCGCGACAATGGTCAGCTGCCAGCTGATGATGATCATGGCGACGATGCTGGAGACGAAGGTGACGACGTTGGCCAGGATGGTCGAGGCGGTGGTGGTGACCACCGCCTGCACTCCGCCCACGTCGTTGGCCAGCCGGGACTGGATCTCGCCGGTCTTGGTGCCGGTGAAGAAGGCCAGCGACAGCGTCTGCAGGTGCGAGTAGAGCCGTCCACTATTGCACCAAAGCCGCGAGCCCGGCCGACCCTCCGCACCAACTGGATCACTGTGATCATCGCGGTCCCGCGTCGCGTCCGTGGTTGTGGGGTCGCGGTCGTCAGGCGGGCACGTTGCTGGTGAGGTCGGCGGGGTCGGGGCGGCCGGAGCGGTAGAGCAGGGCGGTGAGCAGCGCGCCGGCGGTGAAGA
>WNGL01012010.1_pt1 | contig 10745 bp, 8 predicted proteins | sample 5400591 | NCBI WGS metagenome assembly WNGL01 (sample SAMN13153377, study PRJNA577476) | soil metagenome | isolation source: 80 cm soil or saprolite under Garry oak tree replicate 1 | place: USA:California | collected 2016-06-15
TGCGCGGATTCCTCTGGATACAGATGCGTGGATACCTCGATGCCCGCGGCCGCGGCCACCGGGGCGGCTCGCAACCAGCCGGATACGCCGCCGATCCGCATGAGGTCCGGCATGACGAGATCGCAGGCACCCTGTTCCACCGCGCGCCACAGCTCCCGCGGACCGTAGAAGTTCTCGCCGAGCTGGACCGGCGTGGCCAGTTCACCGGCGAGCTGGGCGCAGCCACGCGGGTCGTTGTAGGCGAACCAGCCGTCGGCCAGGGTGCGGACGGCCTGCGGCTCGGGTTCGATGGGCGGGCAAGATCGCTAACCGTATCGACTCGGGCCCTTCGCGTACAGCAGGTACAGCATTGGGCCGATCGGGAACGACAGCACAATGATCAGCGCCCAGGTGTTGCGGTTGAAGTGACGCAGGTCGCGGTCGCTGGTTTGGGCGAGGTCGGCCAGCAGGCGCTGGTCGAACCAGACCACAACGCTCAGGATCGCCACAACGGTGATGAGGACCGGCCGCCCGGACACCGACCAGCTGGTCGTTGCAGTTCTGGCGAGGTCGAGAGTACCCGGCCGGCCGGGTCGGGCTGCCACGACGCCTTGAGCAGTTGGACGCTCGGGTGCATCGCCCGTACACGCTGACCGGCCTCGACCCCGACGCCGGCGGCGTGACCGCCACATTCCCCGATGGCGAGCACACCCGCGACGGCTACGTCGTCGGCGCCGACCGAGTCCACACATTTCCTGCCGGCCGGTCCCTGGCGTTGCAGTTCGGCCCGGGCTCGCTACAGCGAGCTGTTGACCGCCGCCACGGTCATGGCACCCCTTTAGGGCAAGACGCCGTTGGGACGGCGGGTAGGCTGGCTGGTAGCGGGTCCGGGAAGTGGCTTGTCCGCCCAGATGCTGGGTGCACGCGGCGACCCGGTGGCGCCGCGGTCGCCGGTCTGGATACGGTCGCGGACCTGGTCCGCGATCTGGCCGATCATGCGGACGCCGCGCCAGTGCGTGCCGCGGCCCGCGATCTGCTCACGGACGCTGGTCCGTAGCCATCCGGATGGTCGTAGGGATGATCCGGTGCCACGCACTATCACCACCGGCAAACGGCGGTCGGCGTGCTGCCCGTTGGGAGATCGCACGACACGCGCGTCCTGCCGGCGAGCCGCTCCTGTAGGTGGCAGGTGCGGGCGGCGACGCCAGCGCATCGAGGGAACTGCGATCCTGAAAGGCGACGGTTGTGTTGGCCTGCGGGAGGCTGCGGACGGGGTCGCGGTCGCCCGGAGGTGAGCTGATGGAGCCGCTGCCGGAGGTGATCCGGTTCGGCACGGGCAGGGCCGCCCGGTTGGCGGCGATGGCCCGCGCCGAGGCGATGCGTGCGCAGGGCGTCGCCGCGCGGGCGTTGTTGAAGCTGGAGTTTGGGGGCTGGGTGGTGGCCGTCAGCGGTCGGATCCGTCAGCAGCCGTCCGCGCGTGCCGGGCCGGAATGATCCGCCGGGATGGACTTGCCGGGTCGCCCGGCGACCCGCGCACGTCTGCCAGCGCTGAAGCGGCGGCGGACAGGACCAACGGCTCTGCGGGCCAGCCACGGCGGTGTGGCAGGGTGATTGCCGGCGGGGTACAGCGATGGGCGACCGGGAGGGGCGGGCGAGATGGGACTGCAGATCGCTTCGGTGCGGGCGGTGGAGATCCTGGATTCCCGGTCGCGTCCCACGTTGGCGGTGACGATGACACTGGCCGACGGTGGCGTGGTGCGGGCCGGTGTCCCCTCCGGGGCGTCCACGGGCAGCCGGGAGGCGGTGGAGTTGCGTGATGGCGACCCGGCCCGGTACGGCGGCAAGGGCGTCCTGCGTGCGGTGGGCAACGTCAACGGGGAGATCAACGACGCGCTTGCCGGGCGTAGCTTCGCGGACATGGCGGAGGTTGACCGGAGGCTGATCGACCTGGACGGTACGCCGGCGATGTCGCGGCTGGGCGCCAACGCCATCGTCGGGGTGTCGATGGCCGCTGCTCGGGCCTTCGCCGCGACTGGTGGTGTCGGGCTATGGCGGTACCTGATCCCGGACGGGGTCGCGCCGCGGCTGCCGGTACCGCATTTCAACGTGGTCAACGGCGGTGTCCATGCGCCGAACTCCCTGGACTTCCAGGAGTTCATGATCGCGCCGTTGGGTGCGCCGGGGATGGCCGAGGCCGTCCGTGCGGGCGCCGAGGTGTACGCCGCGTTGCGTGCCCGGCTCGCGGCGGCCGGCCACGGCACCGGCCTGGGGGATGAGGGCGGCTTCGCCCCCGACATCACCGCGCCCGAGGACGTCCTGGCGGAACTGGTCGCGGCGATCACCGATGCGGGCTACAGCCCGGGCCGGGACGGGGTGGCGATCGCGCTGGATCCGGCCGCGAGCGAATTCTACCGCGACGGCCGCTACCATGTCTCCGGGCAGGCGCTGAGCACCGATGAGATGATCAGCCGGTACGAGGAGATCGTGTCCCGGTTCCCGGTGTGGAGCGTCGAGGACGGTCTGGCCGAGTCCGACTGGGACGGTTGGGCCCGTCTCAACGAGCACCTGGGCGGGCGGGTACAGCTGGTCGGCGACGACATCCTGGTCACCAATCCGGCCATCGTCGCCGAGGCGATCGACCGGAAGATCGCCAACGCGGCGCTGATCAAGGTGAACCAGGTCGGCACCGTGACGGAGACACTGGAGACGATGCGGCTGTGCCGGCAGGCCGGCTGGGCGCAGATGGTCTCGCACCGCTCCGGGGAGACCGAGGACACGTTCATCGCGGACCTGGCCACCGGTACCGGCTGCGGACAACTGAAGACCGGCGCACCGGCCCGGGGTGAGCGGGTCGCCAAGTACAACCGGCTGATCGAGATCGAGGCCGCCGAACACCTGCCCTACGGCCTGGGCTGACCGTCCGGCCGCGCGGCCCGGCCCGCCTGGCGGTCGCGCCACCGGCCGTACCTGAGCCCGGCCCATCTCGCTGCCCTGGGTCTGCCGGTGGGGGCCATGAGGCCGGCTGACAGCCACCGGCTGGGCGACCTATCCTGGAATGGCAGTGATTGCTGCTCGGCGGTGGATCCCGCCGAGACCGCGGCGTGGTCGCCGTGGTCGTTTCGCCGGACGGCCGATGGGTCCTGCCCCCTACCAGCTGGTGGGGAAGCGGGAGGGCCGTGCCGTGAAGTGGGTCTGTCGGATGAGCCGGGTGCGTAAGACGTTCGGCGACAAGGTGATCCTCGACGACGTCACGCTGGCGTTGCGGCCTGGGGCGAAGGTCGGCGTTGTCGGCCCGAACGGGATGGGCAAGTCCGCGCTGCTGCGGATGATCGCCGGCCTGGAGCGACCCCCGACGGCGAGGCGATGCTCGCCCCCGGGGTGTCGGTGGGGATCCTGCCGCAGGAGCCATTCCTCGATGAGGACACCACGGTGCTGGGCGCCGTACGGCAGGGGGTGGCCGACACCGTGATCATGCTGCGCCGGTATCAGGAGGTCAGCGCCGCGCTGGCCGGCGACAACAGCGACGAGCTGGTGGAGGAGCTGGGCCGGCTGCAGGAGCAGCTTGACCATGGCGACGCCTGGGAGCTGGACGCGCGGCTGGAGCAGGCGATGCACGCGCTGCGCCGCCCACCACCCGACGTCGCGGTTGCGGGGCTGTCGGGTGGAGAGCGGCGTCGGGTGGCGTTGTGCCGGCTACTGGTCGAGCAACCGGACCTGTTGTTGCTCGACGAGCCGACCAACCACCTGGACGCGCAGAGCGTGCAGTGGCTGGAGCAGCACCTGGACAAGTATCCCGGCACGGTGGTGGCGGTCACCCACGACCGGTACGTCCTGGACCACGTGGCCGAGTGGATCCTCGAACTCGACCGTGGCCGGGTGTACCTGTATGACGGCAACTACTCCACCTACCTGCAGACCAAGGCCGCCCGGATGAGCGTGGAGGGCGCCAGGGACGCCAAACGGCGCAGGCGGCTGGCCGAGGAAGTGGCCTGGGTCCGCTCCGGGGGCAGGGCACGGCAGGCCAGGAGCCGGGCCCGGCTGCAGGGCTACGAGGAGCTGGCCGCCGCGGCCGAACGCCACCGCACGGTGGACTTCGACGAGGTCCAGATCCCGCCCGGTCCGCGGCTGGGTTCCCTGGTTGTGCAGGCGCAGCAGCTGAGCAAGGGCTTCGATGGCCGGCCGCTGATCGAGGATCTGTCGTTCTCGCTGCCCCGGGGTGGCATCGTCGGGGTGATCGGACCCAACGGGGTGGGCAAGACGACGCTGTTCAAGATGCTCGTGGGCGAGCAGCGCCCGGACGCGGGCACGATCCGCGTCGGGGACATGGTGCGCATCTCGTACGTCGACCAGACCCGGGCCCGGATCGACCAGGACAAGACCGCCTGGGAGCTGGTCGGCGGCGGCCTCGACCTCATCAAGTTCGGCGCCGTGGAGATGCCGTCCCGCGCCTACCTGGCCGCGTTCGGGTTCAAGGGGCCGGACCAGCAGGAGCCGGCGCGGCTGTTCTCCGGCGGGGAACGCAACCGGCTCAACCTGGCGCTGACCCTCCGGCAGGGTGGCAACCTGCTGCTGCTCGACCAACCCACCAACGACCTGGACGCGCAGACCCTGGCGGGCCTGGAGCAGGCGCTGCTGGACTTTCCCGGCTGCGCGGTCATCACCGCCCACGACCGGTGGTTCCTTGCGCCGCATTGGGCGCGGCGCGCAGCGCCGTCGCCGTGTGCGCCGACTGCGGCGCCGGGGCGTGCCCGCGGCACACGCACGTCAGCGTCCGGTGGCTGACCCGGATCGTGCCGATCGGCCGGCCGGAGCGGGCCGGACCGCCCGCCCGGGTCATCCGCTGCGTTGTCTGCCAGGCCGCCCGCGATTGCGTACCGGACGCGGCCTCCCCGGATGGCCGTCCCGTCGATGAGGGCGTGTAACGCGAACGCGATGGGCTTGCGGCCGGTCAACGGCGTGCCGGTACACCGCTCAACACGCCGGACTTCGGCGTCATGCCGGCGGCGCTCGGCCACGACGGCGCGACCCGGCACGGGCGCGACCCAATGCCGTCCTCGTTCATGGTCGTAGGGGTTGCGCACGGAACCGTCACGCTCTGCCGCCCGACGCGGCAGTAGGAGCCGTGGTTGACGGCAGGCTGGAGCGTGGGCTGTGGCAGGTGCCCGCGTATGGGTGTCGGTTGTCGCCGGGCTGGCCGAATGATCGAGTACCGGCGACAATGGGGTTACAGGCGATGGGGCTCGCCGGCCCGAACCGCGGCTTGTGCCGCTGATGGCTCCTGACATGCGGGTAGAGGGGAGCCGGTGTGCGCCTGTGCCGTCGGGTGTCAGGGCGATCGTCGCTGCTATGGCCCCCAGGGTCGGGACGTCCTCCGGTTTCCGCACCAGTGCCTCGAAGGTGAGGAATGGAAGGGGCGGGACGTGGCCTTTCGCAGCATCCTGTTCGACCGGCCGGACGATCGTCGGGGTGTCGACGAGCGCCCGCGGCCGGAGTACTTTCCCGATCTGAACCTCGACCAGGTTGTCAGGTCCCTGACGTCCGGTCGGGACGAGTACCGCCTTGAGCCGTTCTTCTGCACCCCCCTGGGCAGCGTCGAATCGGTCAGGTACCGCCACGAGGTGTTCCGGGACCTGCGCACCGGTGGGGTGCGGGCGGCGGTCGGCGAGTTCGCGCGGCGGATGCGAGCGATGCGCCAGCGGCTGGGCATGGTCGACAAGCTGCGCTACCGGTACCAGAAGCAACGCTGGTTGCTCGACGCGGTCGACGCCTACACGGCCGCCGTGACCGGCCTGGCCGACGACCTGGCCGAAGCCGCGATCGGCTCCCGCGGATTCCAGGGGTTGCGCGACTACCTGAGCGGCTACCTCCGCGCGGGCCCCTTCACCACGCTGCGCGCCGACGCGGCGGCCGTGCGGGAACAGTTGGCCGAGGTCCGGTACAACCTGCATATCAAAGGCTCCCGGGTGACGGTCAGCCGCTACGACGGGCAGGCCGACTACAGCGCCCAGGTGCAGGCCACCTTCGAGCGGTTCCAGCAGGGCGCGGTGAAAAGCTACCTGTCCAAGCTTTCGACCTCGGCGGACATGGATCACGTCGAGGCGACCGTGCTGGGCTTTGTCGCCAAGCTGTACCCGCAGACGTTCGGCGCCTTGCAGCGGTTCTGCGACCAGCACGCCGGCTACCTGGACGCGGTCGTCGCGGACTTCGACCGGGAGGTGCAGTTCTACATGGCCTACCTGGAACACGTCGACCGGCTCACCCCGGCTGGGCTGACGTTCTGCTACCCGCAGGTGTGCGCCGACTCGAAAGAGGTCTACGCCCGCGACACGTTCGACCTCGCGCTGGCCGACAAGCTCGTCACCGGCGGAATCCCGGTGGTGTGCAACGACTTCCACCTCACCGACCCGGAGCGGGTCATCGTGGTGTCCGGCCCCAACCAGGGTGGCAAGACCACCTTCGCCCGTACCTTCGGGCAGCTGCATCACCTCGCGGCGATCGGTTGTCCGGTACCCGGCCGCCAGGCCAGGCTGTATCTGTTCGACGAGCTGTTCACCCACTTCGACAAGGAGGAGGATGCGACCAACCTGCGCGGCAAGCTGGAGGACGACCTGCTGCGCATCCGCGCCATCCTCACCCGGGCCACCGACCGCAGCGTCGTCCTCCTCAATGAGATCTTCACCTCCACCGCGCTGGCTGACGCGCTGTTGCTCGGCGAGCGGATCCTGACCAGGATCATCGACCTGGACGTGCTGTGCGTGTGCGTGACCTTCGTCGACGAGTGGTCCAGGCTCGGCCCGACCACCGTCAGCATGGTCAGCACGGTCGACCCGAACGACTCGGCCCACCGCACCTACAAGATCGTCCGGCGGGCGGCGGACGGCCTGGCCTATGCCGATACGATCGCCGAGAAGTACGGGCTGACCTACCGGCGCCTGACCGAGCGGATCCGGTCATGAAAGCGTTCCTGATGCACCGCGACCGTGACCTCGACGGCCACGCCGACCCGCCGTGGGGCGCCGACGCCCTGACCCGGGACCTGGAGCTTTCCACCCTGGTGTCGGCGATGGCCCGCGACGACCGGGTCCTGGCCGACGTCGCCCGCGCCGCGCTGCTGTCCGGCCTGCCCGACCCCGACGGCATCCGGTACCGCCAGCGGATCCTCACCGACTGCCTGGCACACCCGCAGGTCATCCGGGACCTCTACGCCCTCGCGGTCGAGGCGATCGAGGCCGAGAAGAAGATCTACGGGTACATCCTGCGCGACTACCCCGAAGCGATCCTGCACCGGGCCGTCCAGGTACTGCAGATGTTCCTCGGCATGCTGCGGCGGCTGCGCCGCTTCGCCGACGAGCACGCCGCCGGCTTCCGCTCCGACGGGTTCACCACGTTCTTCCAGATGATCGGCAAGGAGTTGAGCGACGAGTACCTGCACACCGTCGCCGAGCACCTGCGCCGGCTGGAACTGCAGGGCGGCGCCCTGATCAGCGCCGAGCTCGGTACCGGCAACAAGGGCACCAACTACGTCCTGCGCCAACCCCACCCCCGTCGCGGCTGGGTACAGCGCATCTCGCTGGACAACCCGCCCCGCTACACTTACCGCATCCCCGAACGCGACGAGAGCGGCGCCCGGGCACTGAGCGACCTGCACGCAAAGGGCATCAACCTGGTCGCCAACGCCCTCGCGCAGTCCGGCGACCACATCCGCAGCTTCTTCACCATGCTGCGTACCGAACTGGCCTTCTATGTCGGCTGCCTGAACCTGCACGAGACCCTGTCCGGCAAGGGCGAGCCGACCTGCCTGCCCGACCCGGCACCCGGCGACCGGCGCGTCCTGTCAGCCCACGGGCTCTACGACGTGTGCCTGAGCCTCAACCGGCACGACCGCACGGTCGTCGGCAACGACATCGACGCCACCGAGGTGACCCTTGTGATGATCACCGGCGCGAACCAGGGCGGCAAGTCCACCCTGCTGCGCGGCATCGGCCTGGCCCAGCTGATGATGCAGTGCGGCATGTTCGTCCCCGCCGACTCCTTCCACGCTACCGTCTGCCAGGGCGTGTTCACCCACTTCCGGCGGGAAGAGGACGCGAGCATGGAAAGCGGCAAGCTGGACGAGGAACTCGCCCGGATGAGCGAGATCGCCGACCACCTGGCGCCCGGCAGCATGGTGCTGTTCAACGAGTCGTTCGCCTCCACCAACGAGCGGGAAGGCTCCCAGATCGCCCGGCAGATCATCCGCGCCCTGCGCGAGGCCGGTGTCAAGGTCGCGATCGTCACCCACCTGTACGACCTGGCCCACAGCCTGTCCACCGCCTCGCCCGGTGGTGCGCTGTTCCTGCGCGCCGAACGGGGACCCGACGGGGCCCGCACGTTTAAGCTGCGTCCCGGCGCGCCGTTGCCGACCAGCTTCGGCGAAGACCTGTACTCCCGGATCTTCCCCGACGACACCCAGCCAACCGCCCCACGGCCGTCCACTGAGGACGGTCGTGCAGGGAGGACATGATTCGGGGGGTCAGCGCAGACCGTCTGGGTGCTCGACCAGGATGGCTGGCAGTACCGTTCGCAGCGTGTCCTGCGCGGTCAGGTAGCGGCCGGTACCGATCCACAACCGCCACACGTCGTCCGGCCCCGGCCGTACCGGGGCGGCGAAGGCCGCGACACCGGTTGTGGGGAGGGCGTCCAGCAGCCGGACCGCCACCGGCCCGGTCACCTCCAGGGCGGGCGCCCATGCGTCGGTGTCGACGCCGTTTCCGATCCCGACACGGGGCAGCCACGCGACGTGGGCGCCGCCTCGGGCGGGGATGGGTGTGGCGGGACGATCTGGGGCCGGCCGGTGGGCCGCTGAGGTCATCGTCGTCTCCCTACCGATGTGGGTAGGGACCGTTGGCGGCGCCTCCGCGGTTGGCGGCGGGCCCCTCCGCCGACACCCCCAGGGTACCGCCGCCGATCGGCCGGTGTCCGCCGTCAGCGCCGGTCGGGACGGTCCCGGCGCAGGGCAAGGACCGCCACGATCAGGGCGGTGGCAGCGGCCGCCATTCCGAAAGGGGCCATCCAGGCCCGGCTGGGCACTGCGGCGGCCAGGGTAACGGCGGAGAGCCCGGCCACGACCGTGGCGGCCGGCACCAGGGCACCGACCGGCCGGACGATGGTGGTGTCGACCAGGACGAGGTACCCGGTGAGCAGGGCGGCGGCCACCGCCAGACCGGCCAGAGCCAGCCCTGCCGGCGCGGCCACGGCACCGAACGTGGCGCCGGCGACGAGCAGGCAGCCTGCGAGGGTGGCCGCCGGCCGCCACACCACGGCGACAAGTACCGCCACGCCTGCGGCCAGAGCGGGTAGGCGCCCGGTCGGACCGGTGAGCAGCGCCGTCCAGGACGTGCCGGCCAGCCCGACCAGAACGGCGGGGATGTCGGCGCCGCGGGGACGGGTCATGCCGGCCTGCCCGATGGGTACCGGGTAAGTGGAGCGAGGACGGCCTGCAGCTGCTCGCCGGGCGGCCAGTCCAGGACCGGGATGCCCAGGCGGGCCAGGTCCGCCGGTCGGCCACCCGGTCCAGGCGCCACACCCGCACAGCGAGGGGATCCGGCCCGCCCCGACTCCGCCGCCGGGACGCCCTTGGGCTGCCGAGTACGTCGACGACGACGGTACGGACCCGCCGCTGGCGCAGGTCCTCCAGGACCGCGAACGCACGCTCGTCGACCAGGGGTGTGAACACGACGACCAGCGCGCCGGGCGGCAGGGCCGGGCGCGGCAACCGGACCAGGTTCGGGCGCACCACGCTGTCCATCAGCGACCGGGCGGCCAGCACGGCCTCGGCGATGCGGTAGAACTGCCGGTCCCCGCCCGCAGGGGTCAGCCAGCGCAGCACCCCGCCGAGGACGATCAGACCGACCCGGTCACGCTGCCCCAGCGCCGCCCGGGTCAGGGCGGCGACGCCGCGGACCGCCGTGTCGACGGTGGACTGACCGCCGACGTCGAGGTCGGAGAACGCGTCGATGGCCAGCACCAGGTCGGCGGCGCGTTCGCTGGCCCGTTCGTTGACCAGCGGCCGGCGCCGCCGCGAGGTGGCCGACCAGTTCAGGTCGCGCAGCACGTCGCCGGGCATGTAGTCGCGGATGCCGGCGAACTCGATGCCCGACCCGGATGTCCGGCTGGGGTGCTCGCCGAGGCGGGCCAGCAGCGCCTCCGGCGCCGGTGCGGTACGCCGCCGGGGCGCGCGAGGCAGCACGGTCAGGTCGTCGGGGCGCAGGTCGATGTCGGCCTGCCGCAGCCGGAACGTGGCCACCACGCTCACCCGTACCGCGAGCTTCTGCGTCCCCCACCGACCGGGCGTGATGGTGCCGGTCAGCATCGCCCCGGCGCCGCGGATCGGGTTGACGGCCAGGCTGGGTGGGCCGATGACGGTGGCGGTCGCTGTGTCCACGGGCCGGTCGGTGGCCACCCGGATGGTGACGGTGACCGGATCACCCTCGACGCATGGGGTCGCCTCCAGCGTCGCGGTCACCGTGACCGTGCCCGGCGGACGTGCCCGGGCGCCGCGCCGAGCACCCGGTCCAAGACCTCGGCCGGTACCGGGTCGGGCCGGAACCGGCGCACGTCCCGGCGGGCGGCGATCACCGCGTACAGCGCCTCGCGCTGCGCCGCCGGCAACGCCCACCCGCCCGGGTCGGCGGCCCGCTGCGACGCCGTGCTGACATCCCCGACCAGCGGAACCGGACGCTGCCACACCACGACGCCCACCCTACGCAGACCGCGGCGCCAGCCTG
>WNGL01026802.1_pt1 | contig 10745 bp, 11 predicted proteins | sample 5400591 | NCBI WGS metagenome assembly WNGL01 (sample SAMN13153377, study PRJNA577476) | soil metagenome | isolation source: 80 cm soil or saprolite under Garry oak tree replicate 1 | place: USA:California | collected 2016-06-15
CAAGCCGACATCCTCGGAATATTCGGCCGCGAGGGCGTCGACATCGGCACATTGTGGGGCCCGCCCGATCCGAGCACACAGATCCCCGGCCTCATGGCCTTCGAAGCTTTCCGCAATTACGACGGGGCAAAATCAACCTTCGGCGACATGGCTCTGCTCTCTGCCAGCGCCGACCAGAGCAAGCTCTCGGTCTACGGAGCGCTACGCTTAAAAGACAACGCGGTGACTATTGTGGTTTTGAACAAGACCTACGGCGATCTCACCGACACAGTCTCACTTAAGAACTTCAATGCGGCCGCGCCAGCCCAGGTATTCCTCTATAGCAACGCACACCTGGCGGGGATTGTCGCGCAGCCAAATGTCACTGTAGCGCCGCCAACTTCCGGCAGCACCACCAGTTCCCTCACCACCATGTTCCCAGCGCAGTCGATCACGATTCTTGTAGTACCCAAAGCCTGAAGATAGCCCCGTCTAGCGAAGAACCGGCCCCACAAAGGCAGGTTCTTCGTTTGCGAAACAAGCGAATCTTGCCTGCCAAATCTTCCCGGAAATAGAAAATGCCACTCCGCAATCGAGTGGCCATCCCCTTTAGATTCCGTTTCTAGTTTGCTTGGGAGATGTATGGAGCCGAAGATCGGACTTGAACCGACCTATCAGGTGGGAGGAGGAGCAACAATCATGGACCTATCCCTTCAGCTCTCATTCAGAATCGCCCTCGTTTGGGCCGCCGGGTTTCTGATTGCCGTCGGTGTAAAGGCCATACTGCCCGACGGCGCAGGAATCAACTTGACCGGCAAAGAGAGCGCTCTTTTTATCCCTTTCAGCCGCATGGGCTTCTGGACCTGCGTTCTCGCGGCCCTCATCGTGACGGCCATGGTCGTCGGTCGAGCCATGCTCGCCGACATCGGCTGGAACACCTTCCGATAAGCCTCTGCCGCTGGCATGCCACCGCTATGAATATGGGTGCCCTAGGTCTCGCTTTTGAGACCTGGGAGAGCACAAACGCATTCTTCAAATTCCAAACGCCTGTCGAGAACCCGCTATACTGCTCCCCATGCAAACCAACCCATTAGAGGAATGGCAGCGGCTCACTACCCTCTACGGCGAACTGGGCGAAATTGAAATCCGCGAGTTAGCCGCCGGCATCGACGACCTCACCGACGTAGCCAAACAAGTCCTGCGCGATGAACTGAAGAAGCGCGCATTGTCAGAGAATTCGTCAGCGGTTCGCAATCCTCCCGACTCGCGCGACATGAATAACCGGCGGTGGGAGTACTCCGAAGACTCTCCCGGCCAAATGTTCGGAGAAGAAGACGGCGACGGCCATGCCGAATTTTCGTGGAAGACGCCGCTCTGCGAATGCAACACAAGTAAAGAAGCTTGGGCATTGGTCCTTACCTTGCGGCAAGCTGGCATCGATAGTTGGATTGAGAAACAACGGTTTTCCGCGAGCTTGAGCGGTCCCCGCGTCCTCGTCGCCGCCGATCAGCTTGACCAGGCCCGCGAGATCGCAGCGCACCCCATCCCGCAAGACATCATCGATGAAATGAATGAACCACCTTCAGAGTTCGTTCCGCCGACTTGCCCAGCGTGCGGCAACGCTGATCCCACCCTCGAAAGCGCCGACCCGTTCAACACCTGGCTTTGCGAATCCTGCGGAAACACTTGGATCGAATCGGCGGATGACCCAGAGGCCAAGCCCGAAGCCGCAAAATGACCTACAGCATGCTTGAAGAGCCGCCACATCCATGCCATCGACCGCTCACACCGGTGAAGGAAAGTGTGGCGAGGCGGCACCGGCGCGTGACGAAGCCTGTGCTGAATCTGTGATCTGCAGCTCGGAATTCCTGCTCACGCGGCGCAGTCCCGGCTGCTTAAATCTCACCCGCTCGCCGGTGCCCGCGGCCCATCGGTCAAAAATGGGGCAAAAACGGAAAGAGCCGCCCGGCAACAGGGCAGCTCCTTCCTCAGGGAGAATAGTTCCAACGGAGGCAAAACCATCAGAACTTTCTGGCTGCATACTAGGTGCGGGGGGGCGGAGTGTCAAGAATAAATCCGAGGCGAAATAACTCTATTATTTTAAGTAATTTGCAAGAGCAGTGCTTCTCGGGTCACCCCGCAAGTCTTCGCTGTCTCTTTGCCTTTTAAGGTCGCTTTGCTCTAGTCTTTTCAGGGTGTTTCTTAGGGTTTAAGGCAGGTTTTCCACAGCCTGGTGCCGTCCATTAACCCTTCTGGTGCGGTCGAGCGATTCACCATCAAGGCAATCGTAGGAATTCTCTTCCCATTACTTCCCAAGATTCAGTCGAATGAACTCCACATCGTACACAGACGAGACAGGTTTACCCCGCGCTATTCTGTAGAGCGCCCTGCCGCCGCCAAGGAAGAATCCCAACAGAATCGCAGCGCTGCAACCGATAATAATCAGGTTCACAATCCCGAACAGCAGCTTTCCAGTCTTCGAGACCTCCGACTCCATCGGTTGCGGAATCGCCGTCAGATCCGCGTCATAATGCACCGTCAGAATCAACTTATGGCTCTCTTCGGGGATCGCGTCGCCACTGACCAGTGCGACCAGCGGCCCGCTGCGTCGGACTTCCAGGGAGGCTTGGTCCGAATCAGCAAGCGGCTTCGGCCAAGCCGGCTGCGCTTGATTACCCGCCTTGATGTACGCGCGAATCTTTGTTTCCTGCGCCTCCGCCATTTGCGGCGTGGGGTAGTTGATCAACGTCAGCGTGGCTGGCCCGGAGCGCAATGAGTAGTTGGCAGTCAACGTCTCCGCGTCCCGATCGAAGCCCACCACTTCCGGCGGCAGTACACCGCCGCCCCCCGCATAGCCTGCAGGTCCTAGTGCATAATGCTGGGTTTGTTTTTCGAGTGAAGCTTGTGGCAGATTAGCCAATATCGGCGGAGGCAGCGCCCTGTTTCCCTGGGGCATAGGCAATTGACTCGCCAGCTCCCGCAGCTCCGCCGCGGACATCGGACCAAGGTGCGAAAATGTTGCGTCGACAACGGTATTGCCCTGCCAAAACAATACTCTGTTCTTATTTGAAGTCGCTCCCGCGCCAATCTCCGCCTTGGGCCATCCGTTCTGGCGATAGAACGAATAAGCCCCATACGCTCCGCTCAGGTCGCGAAAACCCAGTGCATGCACCGTCAAAGTCTCAGAGCCGCGCTTGTAGTCCCCGAGCATTGCGCTGGTGAAGTCGTATTCTTTCAGCGCCGCAGCATTCGCGCTATCGGCCTCTGCCGCATCGGTCACCGCCTTGAGTGGTGCGGATGCCGACCACCCAGCAAACTCATTCGGCAGCAACGGCTTCGCTCTGGGGGCAGTTGGCGAGCCCGCCGTGACCATCACTGCATTCGGCTTTGCAGGCGCGGCTTGAGCCTCCATGCGCACAGCCATCGCAAGCAAAGCGGCCGAATACACAACTGCAGTCCAACGCATCAGGAGAGCTCCATTACTCAGGGTACACGCTCGCGCCTATTCGCGAGCGCGCCACTATACGACCGCCCATATCTCTCTCTTTGACACTGGAGGAAGCATAAAGGTTCCCGCGGTCCATTTCAGGGCGTAACATTTGTCCAGGATCGAACTGCATCCTGACCCATAAATCACGCATCGAAATCGAAATCACGCATCGAAATCGCAGAAAAGGGAGGATGTCTCAAAATGTCTCGGCTGGCCTTATACATCTTTGGAATCTCAGCGATCGCAGCAGCTTTCGTTGCATATCAAGATAAGAAGAACGCCAAGCGTCCAGTGCCTGTGAAAGTGGCCGCAGCCAAGCTCCAGGCAGCGTGGGCGGATAACCACACGCAAGCCTGACACAGGCTCAACTCAACAACTTACCAATGCACTTCAGTTTGCGGTGAGTCTCAGATCGAAGCCGCTTGTGGAACCACCGGGGACGGCGGATACAGCAGGTTTCCAAGCACCTGGTAGCGGCCGCCGTAAAACAACAGCGCATACTCCCGCAGTCCCGTGCTCAGCGGGCCGCCCAGGCAGATGCTGGCCAGCAACGCGAAGCCCAATGCAACCAGACCGAAGAAAACCTGCAACAGAACCCCGGCAACTGTTGCCGCGCCCGTCGAATTTGCAAACCCCGAGTGGATTCCCAGTTCCACCGCTGCCACCGCCGCGGCCAGCACCAACCCCGGAATCAACAGCACCATAAACGCCGCGATCGATGCGATCGTCGGCAGGATCACGCGCAACAGCGCGTACACAAAAAACTGCCTTTTCTCTGCCTTGATGCGAGCCCATACGGAACCCCAAGCTTCCCCCGCCGTTGCGTCTTCAAGCGCGATGTGCGGTAGCATCCAATCGCGCAGAATAATGTCGAGCGCGACTGCCGTCACCGCCAGCAGAAGGATGATCGGCAGCGCGGGAAGTATGAGAGACAGCATCATCACAATATTGGGAGAGCCGCCCGGCGGAGTCTCATGAAAGAGCCGCCAGAACCCTGCCGCAAACGGAATGGCGATCAATCCGACCAGCAGCAGATAACACAATCCCACCGCCAGGTTCAGCCAGAAAAAGCGCATTGCCTGCGAACTGTAAAGCCGCCACCCCGGCCGAATCTCCTTCGTGTTGTGCACCAGGCAATGGAAGAACGCGAACCGCAGGCGCGTGACCAGGTAGAACAACACAACCGCCACCACAATCGCCGTCAGCGCGATTGCCGCGATCGCCGCAATCCATCCCGGCGGCAGGTCAAGCGGCGAATGGATCATCGGTCCGTGGCTTGATGAAGGAGCACCGCCACCGTGCGTCGAGGACCGGAGATTGCTTCCCAGCCCCTCCGTGATCAATGCGACAAGGCCAAGCTTTAGAAACGTACCCCACGTGAACGGTCTGAACAGGAATTCCTTAGTGCGTTGAACCGCGGGAGAAATGGCATCTGCGGCAGAAATGGCGCGCATAGTGACCTTTCCGGGAGAAAACCAGCCTACCACGGGATCTACGCAAATCCTACGTGCGCAGTTCCGTCGCCGCATGCGGCATCGCGCTCCACCACGCATCGAACGCAGCCAGCGCCCGCTCGCACACCATCCGATGCCGCTCTTTCTTGTCTCTTATTTTCTTGCGCAGTTCTTCTTCGAGCGGCTCCAGCAAGTCAAACGTGATATTCGCCGGCTGAAAATCTTTCGCATCCGCGTTCGTAATGTAGTGCACCAGCGATCCCAGCGCCGTTCCGCGCGGTACCGCAGGCGGCTCACGCCCACTCGCCAGGGTCGCCGCATAAATCCCCGCCAGCAGCCCCGTCGCGATCGACTCGGTGTACCCTTCCACTCCCGAGATTTGGCCCGCAAACATCAGCCACGGCGCATTCCTCAGCCGCAAGTTTTCGTCCAGCAAGGCAGGAGCGCATATATACGTGTTGCGATGAATCTGCCCATACCGCAAAAACTGCGCATTCTCCAACCCCGGAATCAATCGCAGCACGCGCGCCTGCTCACCGAACTTCAGATGATTCTGAAATCCGACCAGGTTGTAGCTGTCCGCGCGAAGATTCTCCTTGCGCAATTGCACCACTGCCCAAGGGCGGTTTCCTGTACGCGGATCGCGCAGCCCTACAGGCTTCATCGGGCCGAAGCGCAGAGTATCTCGACCGCGTCGCGCCAGCACCTCGATGGGGAGGCAGCCTTCAAAATAGTCGAGCTTCTCCCACTCTTTGCTCTCAGCCGCCTCGGCTGCGAGCAGAGCATCGAGAAAGCGCTCATACTCGACCCGATCCATGGGACAGTTGATGTAGTCGGCTGTCCCTTTATCCCATCGCGCCGCAAAGTACACTCGCTCCATGTCAATGGATTCAGCATCAACAATTGGCGAGATGGAGTCGTAGAAAGCCAGATGCCCCGAACCCGTGATCCGCTGAATCTCTGTGCTCAACGCGTTCGATGTCAGCGGCCCCGTCGCCACAATCGTTAGCGCATACTCATCGCTCGCATCCAGCCGCGTCACCTCCTCGCGAATCACACGAATTGCAGGCTCAGCGGCAATCGCTTCTGCTATGAGTCGCGAAAACTCGACGCGATCTACTGCAAGCGCATGGCCCGCCGGCACCGCCGTCTCGTTAGCAATGCGCAACAAGGCGGAACCTGCACGACGCATTTCCTGCTTCAGCAGCCATGGAGCCGTATTCGGCGATTCGCTCTTGAGCGAATTGGAGCAGACCAACTCCCCGAATTCAGTTGTCTGGTGGGCCGGCGTCAGTCGGGGTTGCCCATCCACAATGGCTCGCAACTCAAACAGGTCCACCTTGCACCCAAGCCGTGCCGCCGTCAGCGCCGTCTCTGGTCCCGCCAGGCCTCCTCCGATCACGCGAATCCTCACTGGGCCCTCTCCTCATTCTCAACCGACACCCCAGCCAGTCGCTTGAGTGCATCGCCGCTTACGCGCACGTTGCGCCAGGCGTCCAAAAACTCAGCGCCCATAGCCTGATAAAACTCGATGGCAGGCGTGTTCCAGTCCAGCACCTCCCATTGCAAACGCGGGCAGCATTTCTCTACCGCGACCACTGCGACCTCCTGGAGGAGTGCTTTTCCAATTCCTAGTCCGCGAAATTCTGGAAGAACAAACAAATCCTCTAGGTAGAGTCCCGGCCGGCCCAGCCAAGTGGAGTAGTTGAAGAAGTAGAGAGCGAAGCCCGCAGGTACACCGTCCTGTTCAGCTATCAGACAGTAAAAGAAGGGGTTAGCCCCAAAGCCATCGCGGACCAGATCTGCCTCTGTCGCCATTGTAGGGTGTGACGCAGACCACATTGGGGAATGCACGACGCAAACTACCATTGAATGAGCGTAGTTGGAGCACTCCAGGAAATGCAACGGATGGTCGGATGAGACAGCCGGCCTTGTGCTGGAGTGTCAATTCGATTTACCTTGATTCGTGCTGAGGAGAGCAATTTGCTTTCGCTTTTCCCGCCGAAACGGGAGGTCTGCGGCAGGTCCTTTTGCCTGCGCATCAACCTCGCGGCTATTGTGCATCTATCTAGTGGATGGGCCGCTAGCGGACTTTGAGTGGAATAACTCTTGTTGGTGTTTACCTGAGTGTGGAAAGACATTACGATTTTTTCGATTGAGCCCGCGTGTAACCGCGTTCGCCCGAGCTCCCAAGGAGAAGAACATGAAACGCACGATTTCGATTTGGTTGGGTCTTATAGCAATGGCCCTCTTGCCCGCGCTTGCGCAAACCCCCGCCGCGGCCCCCACCGGCAAAATTCATGGGCACATTACAAATCCAACCGGAGCTCCACAGGGCGGTGGCAACGTAACCCTCCTTTTGAACGGGCGCCCTGCCTCAGGTCCTGGACTCACCGTGCAGACTGACAACAAGGGCGTGCTGACCGTTGACGCGAGCGGCGATTACAAGGGCGATGTTGTCCCGGGAGTCTACTCCCTCATCTACCGCACAGCGGGCATGGAGCAGGATAAACAGGCTGATAAACAAGACAATGTCAAAGTCATTGCCGGTCAGGATACTGTTGCGGACTTCGACATGTCCCGTAAGGAGTACGTTGATGCGCTTCCAGCGGAGACGAAGAAGCAACTCGAAGAGATGAGGAAGCACAACGCTGAGGCACTGAAGGCCAATGCGATGATCAAGAACCTGAATGCCGACCTCAAGACTGTCGTGCAGGACATCAAGGACGCAGACGGCGCACGTGCCGCGGCCGCGCAGCAATTGGGTGCATCGGCCGCCAGACCTGATATCGATGCCAAGGAAACAGAGATCAAGACCACGAAGTACACAGAAGTGGAAAGCTTGATGTCGAAGGACACCGCTATCAAGCCCACAGAATCGATTCTCTGGGCCTACCTCGGCCAAGGCCAAATGGGCCTGAAGAAGTACGACGATGCCGTCACGTCATTCAAGAAGGCGATTGAGATCGATGCCGCGGCGAAAGCTCCGAAGCCCGCTGTCCAGGGCATGGCCAATGAAGGTCTCGGCGCAATCTACGCTCGCACCGGCAAAGTCCCCGAAGCCAATGCGGCCTACGACGCGGCAGCCAAAATCGATCCTACGAAAGCCGGCTTCTATCTGAAAAACGAAGCCGTCATCTTCTCTCAAGTTGGAAATTCGGACGCCCAGGCGGCGGCTGCAGACGAGGCAATTAAGGCCGATCCAAATGATGCAGTGCTCTATTACCTCAAAGGGCAGGCTCTTGTATCCAAGGCCACGGTTGACCCGAAAACACAGCGGATCGTCCTGCCTCCGGGCTGTGGCGAGGCATATCAGAAGTATCTCGAGCTTGCACCAACCGGACCCTATGCCGTCGACGTAAAAGGCATTCTCGATCAGGCTGGACAGAAGATCAGCTCCACCTACAAGGCCGGCAAGAAGTCATAAGACTGTCTCATGAAGTTCGGTGTTGAAGGGCGCTCCCGGAAAGTGGGCGAATTGAGCAAACGCATTCGACATCGCAGCGAGAGCGTGGAGTTGAGCCGGGCCTTCGGACGCGTCCTCGCTCAGCCCCTGCGTGCGGATCAGGATCAGCCTCCTTTCGCCCGTTCTACTCGCGACGGATTTGCATGCCGTGCCGCTGAGGCTTCAGCGCATGGCACGCTGCGCATCGCGGGATCCACGCACGCTGGCGAAGCTCCTGCCGGGCCGCTTCCGCCGAGCTCCGCTTGGGAAATCATGACCGGTGCGCCCGTACCCGCTGGAGCCAACGCCGTAGTAATGCTCGAGCATGTCGAAAACACCGGCGGAAACGTCCGTCTGCTTCCGCCGCGATTGATCCAGGCCGGCGACAACATTGTTGCTCAGGGCGCACAGGCCCGCGCAGGAGACGAGCTTCTTTCAGCAGGCGTTGTTCTTGGCGCCGCTCAGATTGCGCTTGCCGCATCCTGCGGATGCAATCCGGTAGATGTGTCGATTCGGCCGCGCGTGGCGATCCTCACCACGGGCGATGAACTCGTTCCGATTGACACGACGCCCGGCCCGGGTCAGATTCGCAATTCAAACGCGCTCATGTTGGCTGCGCTCGTTGAGAATGCGGGCGGCGAACCATGGGTACTGCCCACAGCAGCCGATACCGCCAAAGCCCTCGACGATTCCCTAAGCGAAGCGGCCGACGCAGATTTGCTGCTAATCTCCGGAGGCGTTTCAGCGGGCAAGTTCGATCTTGTCGAGCCTGCGCTGGCTCGCATCGGCGCGCGCTTCCATTTCACCGGCGTCCGCATTCAGCCCGGCAAGCCGCTTGTGTTCGGAGAACTCCCTGGACGCGACGAAAACTCGGGTGCGTCAACCCATGCATCCACTCTTCCGTTCTTCGGGCTGCCCGGAAACCCGATCTCCTCGGCCGCAACGTTCCTGCTCTTTGCGGCTCCGGTACTCTCGGCATTGGCGGGTAGCCGCGAATCCGGTCCTCGCTTCGCCCTGGCGAGGCTGGTCCGAGAAGCAGGCACGAAGGGGAAGTCCGACTTGACGCGCTTTCTCCCGGCGCGGTGCGACTTCAGTCCGCCATCCGGCCAGCTTCCTCACGTCGAAACCGTTCCGTGGCACGGTTCTGGCGATCTCGCAGCTTTCGCACGATCCAATTGCTTTCTGGTTGTGCCGGAGAGCGCCGGTTTGCTTGAAGCCGGCTCAACCGTTCGCATGTTGCTATTCTGAGAGGCCGTATGACCAAAGCCGAGCAGCCACAACTCTCGCATTTCGATTCGTCCGGCCACGCCACCATGGTCGACGTGAGCGCGAAGCAGCCCTCCCGCCGCACCGCCACTGCCTCGGCCTTTGTGGAGCTATCCGCCGCCGTCCTCGCTGCCCTTCCATCGAATCCAAAAGGCAATCCCCTCGAAGTAGCTCGCTTCGCGGGCATTCAAGCGGCCAAACGCACCGCCGACCTCATCCCCATGTGCCATCCCCTGCCGCTGTCGCACGTACACGTACAAGTTGAGATCGTCACTGGAGGCGTCCGCATCTTAGCCACCGCTGCAACAACCGGTCCCACGGGCGTGGAGATGGAAGCGCTCACCGCAGCCTCGGTTGCCGCCCTCACTGTCTACGACATGACCAAGGCGCTCGACAAGGGAATCGTCATCCGCAATGTGCAGCTCGAAGCCAAGTCCGGTGGCAAAAGCGGCGACTTTTCGCGCGAAAAGACCTCCAGCTAGCCGCTTTCCGTTCCTTTGTACGTCACCAAGGGTACATTTTCAGCGTGGAATTGGCGGCTTCTCACCGGCCGCTGCTGGCGGTCCATGGTGGTCGTGCTCCTCAGGGGGAGCAATGAATGGCTCGGGTTCCATGTGCCCTCGGTGGCAAATGCCACAAGTTGCAGGTTTGTCAGGATTATCTAACTTGCCCACGTAGTTGGCGTTGATGTCATCGAGCATTCGATACATCAGGCGTGCCGTCGACTTTTCCTTCTTGGAGTCGTCTGCAAAGTTCAGTCTCGGTCTTCCGTTTGGGCCGATATTGTTCGGATCTGCTGTGTGGCAGGTATCGCAATGCGCGCCCAGTGCCGCCTCCCAGCCTTCCATAATGTCGCGAACCTGTTGTCCCGTCAGATTTTTAGGCAACACTTTCAGATTGGTCGCCGCGGGGAAAACGCGCGGCGGGGGTGGCGGGCCACCGGCCTGCTGCTGCGATGGCGCAGGAGCCTGGGCAGATTGGGCAACGGCGAGTGCGGCTGTGAACAGGGCTACAGCGGCGGCGGATATCTTGAAGGAAGAAGATCTCAAACCGGTATTCTCCTGGCTTGCGGGGATTCTCTTTGGTAAGACGGATTATCATTTTCCAAGGT
>WNGL01018427.1_pt1 | contig 10744 bp, 11 predicted proteins | sample 5400591 | NCBI WGS metagenome assembly WNGL01 (sample SAMN13153377, study PRJNA577476) | soil metagenome | isolation source: 80 cm soil or saprolite under Garry oak tree replicate 1 | place: USA:California | collected 2016-06-15
AGATCGGAAGGGGGTCCCGGAATGATTTTTGGGGGGAGAATGGATTCCCGAACCCTGCGGGCAAATTCGATATGATGGGTCAGTCAACACCTCTTTTGGCACCCAAATAACCGTTAACAACCCTATAACCGGATTCGTTTAGACCTCGCAACACTAGCGATCCTCCTCCATCAAAAATTGCCAAGCTTACTCGGACCAGGAGCTGCGTCGTTTTCGATTCTGGCGTCGGACAAGAACCAGTGCCAATGCTAGGACAGTGAAAACGTAGATCGGGACTAGAACGGGGAGCCATCGGGCGAGCATTGGAGCAATAACCCGCCAGGTTGCGACAGGAAGTTGTACAACTGAGGGAAGTGTGAGGGGCGATACGTTGATTGTGATCGTTTGGGATGTTGTGCTTCCATAATTATCGGTGACCTGGAGCGCGACCCTATAGTTTCCTGCGCGCGGGTATGTGTGTACAGGATTTGCCTGCGCAGAGACTTGTCCGTCTCCGAAGCTCCAACTGTAAACGTATGGTGGAGTCCCGCTTGAAACGGAGGATGTGAACATTATGGGGAAGGATACACGCGCGGGCTTCGAGTAAGAGATCGATAGAACGAGCTGTGTCCATGCGTTAGTTGCAGTGAGCTGATACCTAGCTGTGACCCATGTTGAATTCAAGAAGATTGTCGAGTCAAGGGAACCGAGTATACCCGTAGTGCCATCCCAGCTGGCGGAGATCTCGGTACCATAGATGGTTGGATACGTTTTGACCTGGTTCGATAGCCGGAGTGAGCCTGCTAGATCTTGTTCCGCGCTAGATTGGACGCTTAGCGACTGGGATTGTCCGGGGTAGAGGGGATCGCCGATCGTCAGATTGGCCGCGATAAGGAAAAGAGGCACAATAGGGTTTGAGAAGGTTCCCATTGAGACATCATTCGATGCGATAGTGGACTCTGCGAAAATTTGATCTTCGTAGAGGTCGACCGTGTAGGTGACGTTGGAGCCTGCAATCTTGATCACTGTTAGGGTTGCGGAGAAAGTGTGGCCTGGAAAGCTCGAAATCGAGATGTCGTAAGAGGCCCGTGTTCCAGGGCGGACGCCCGGCACGTAGCTGTGAGAAACGGGGATTATCTGGAAGTAGGCTTCTCCGTTCCACCATGCGTTCTTGGCAGTTATGCCTACCTGATAGTTCTGTCGTGGAGTATTGCTCTGTGTCGAGATAGTTATCTTCACAAGTCTTGTCTGATTCTGGCTTAGGATTATTGTCGGTGGATAGGAAAGTGCGGGTGCGTATGGTACAGCGGGCGTAATGGTGATAGTGATGCTGATCGGGCCTACGAAGTTGTCGTAGCTTGTGAAGTTGAGAGTGAAATCGGCGGGAGAGCCTGGAGCCACGATGAGAGAGGTTGGACCGCCTGTCACTGAGAAATATGATGGAACATAATCGACCGCGATGCCACTGCTGTGCTGGATAGCGCCACTAGTTGCGGTGATTGTTAGGGAGAAGATTCCGCTTGCGAAGCCGGGACCAAGGTAGGTCACGCCTAGTGTGACGCTCTTGATATCGCTAGGACCTAGAAGAACGCTCGAAGGGGTTGGGATCGCTGTCGGGCCTTGGAACATGCCGGAGACGGTGATAGTGACGTTGCCTGTGAACCTCCAGAGGCTTCGTAGGGTCAGCGTGAGGTTCTGTACTGGCCAGGTTCCATCACCGTGCTGAATGATTGCGATGCTTCTTCCCGTGACGATCGCGAGATCGAAATCTGGCGGCAGGACGTTGACATCGAGGAATGCTTGAATGACGTTTGAGAGGGAGCCGCTTGAGGCGTTGACAATTATCTGGAAGCTGGCCGCCGTGAAAACGTTCTGGGTTAAGATTGAGAGGATGGATACAACCGGCGTGCTAAGGCTTGGGGTCAGCGTCGAGGTTGAGAGCACCGGTGTTAGAGCGTATTGGCTATTGGTGACGATATGGATGGTGAGGGTTGTCTGGTTGGCGAATCCGTTGATACTGGCGAGAGAGATTGTGAAGTTTACGGTGCCCCCGGCGAGGATTGTCTGCGTGGTCGGCGATATTCCAAGGCTGAAAGTGGGGGCATTCGGATCGAGCTGGCTTGCGACGAGGTGATCGTAGCTATCGTTGGCCTCCCACGCCCCCGCTAATTGTATCTGGGCAAGGTGAGTGTCCGTGTCAGGCTCAGTATAGGTGCCGACGGCCATTCCCTCAGAGTATAGTTTGAGGACATGGTTCTCCATCTCCATCTTGATCAAGTGCCATTCTCCCGTCATGACTAGAGGATACGGTACCTGCAAAACCTCGTTATCGTCTCTGAGCAGTTCGAGTACTCCGTATCCACCGCTGAGGGCTATTGCGCGGTAGGTGTGAATGCCTGCCAAGACTATCAGCTCTATCGATGGCTGGTTTCCGTCAGAGTAGGAGGTGTTCGTGGAGACCTCCCAGTTAACGATGTTCTTTGGGATTTCTCCCCAGCACATTACTCCTGAATTGAATCCATTGTTGACGACTGTCAGAACGCCTTTGGAAATGTTGTAGTATGAGGAGGTTGGAGTTCCGCACTGGGTCCAGCCTGCCGTTATCATAGCGGATATGGAAGCGTAGTTGAGTTCGTCGCGCAGGTTGAAGCTTGTCGAAGCGGAGGAGACTGCGAATGCCGAACTGGATTGCTGAGAAGAAGCTGCTTGTATTGGTGTGGAGGCCCCATCACTCGCGCCTAGGCTCTTTTGTGAACCTGCAGGGCTGAGGAGGGAGATGATGAAAAGCGAGATTACCACTAGGCACAGGGCGCGGGAGGTCCAGTTCCGGGCTCGATTGATCAAGATCGCGAAGTGGTGCGGCCTAGGATTGACGTATCTATGCAGCGTACGAGACTGGCTCGATTTAGGAATTTCGGACTGGCATGGCGTCCTCGAGGATATGTCTGGTATAGGGAAATTCATGCGTCAGAACGGAACTCCTCGCTTCGGCTTCTGGACAAGGGGTAGATTCCGACGGGTCGGTGAGCATCTTCCACCTTGTCTACCATTCGGTATTGGCGTTGCAAGAAGAGGACTCGCTGAAGCACAGAAGCGTTTGCGTTGTTTCCAAGAGAATGATTTTGTGGGGCTGGAGTACGTGTAGCGGATAAAAAGTTCGAAACCCTAACAAAAACACCGAAAAAATACATCTTTTTATACCCGCCAAGCGGAATAGACTATTAGACATGGGAGGAGTAAGCCGTTGTTCACAAAGCTCGAAGCAGAGAACGCCCTCAGCCACTCTTCAAGAACGGTCTCGGGTCCCGAGTCCGCGACCTGGACGAGAACGAGTACGTGGACCTTCTAATCGCCTATGGCGCGCTGATCCTCGGACACGCTCACCCAGCAGTGGTGAGCGCTATCGCTGAACAGGTTCAGAACGGTTCCATGCTTGGAACCACCACCGAGCTGGAGGTAGAAGTTGCCAAGAAGATTCAGTCCATGGTCCCTTCTGCTGAGATGGTCAGCTTCTCGAACACTGGAACAGAGGCTACTATGGAAGCTGTCCGGATTGCCCGCGCGTTCACGGGTAGGGAGAAGCTCCTGAAGTTTGAAGGCCACTACCACGGACACCACGACTATGTCCTCTTCAGTGTAGAATCGCCTTCGGTTGTCGCTGGACTGGAACAATCACCCTCGAAGCTTCCCTTCTATCCAGGAATCCCAGAAGAGATAGCAAAAACAGTCGTTATAGCAAAATGGAACGATACAACTGCCCTAGAGAAGGTCGTCAAGAGAAACTCAGCGGACCTCGCGGCAATAATCATGGAACCAGTTCTCGGAAGCTCCGGCGTAATTCTACCAGACGAAGACTATCTCAAATCCGTTAGAGAGATCGCGGACAAGCACGATGTACTCCTAACCTTCGATGAGGTTCTGACAGGGTTCCGGCTAGCTCCCGGTGGCGCTCAAGAATTCTATGGCGTAAAGCCCGATCTGTCATGCTTTGCCAAGGCCCTAGGGGGAGGAGCACCGATCGCCGCAGTCACGGGCCGACGAGATGTCATGGGTATGATTGGGCCCGGACGAATCGGCTACGGTGGAACATACAACGGGAACTCGATGTGTCTCGCCGCAGCAAAAGCAACATTGCAAGAGCTTACCAGGAACGATGACGAAGCATTCAGGCACATACATACCATCGGAGCAAGAATCATGGAAGGACTAGGAGAACTAATGGAACGATACGATCACGAGGGGATCGTCCAAGGTCTCGGACCCATGTTCCAGGTCTTCTTCACCCAGGAACGCAAGATAACGGGTTATCGACAAACCCTCACCGTAAATACTGAGAGATTCAAGACATTTCGCAACCTAATGCTGCAGAGAGGGGTTTACTTCCATCCTGACGGAATGGAGAGAATAATGATCTCAGCAGTACATGACGAACTTGACGTTGAAAGAGTTCTCGCGGCCGCTGAGGAGAGTCTTCGGGAACTCCCAAGAAATCGCTAGATACATCTCCACCTTTTTGTGTCTTCCTTCAAGATCATGAAGAAGGTCGTCAGGAAAGGGTAATAATCTGCGGCCATGAGCGGACCTCAATTGTTGGCGTTGGCCTGAAAGACCCACAGGTTGTCTCAATTGACTTATCTTTCAAACGGAGGGGTTGCTAATGGCGATCGTCACAAGGACTAGAAACTCTTGGATAAAGCGCGTTGCAACTTTCGTCGGTGGCGATACTGGTATTTGGAGGGTCACCAACACGAAGGTTGTCGCAGGGCTTCCGCTGAAAAGGGTTGACAGAATTGCGGTAATTGAAGGCAACCTGGCAGCACTGCCAAATCGGGCAAAGTGGCTGATACACGGAGTCACAAGCAATGAGCGCTATACAACGCTGAAAGAGCGCAAAATGCTCTTGTCCCGCCAGCCTGCCCTAGGACGGCCAGAAGCCACCCGGGCCGCCCTTATTCCAGTCACGAAGTCGGAATCCTGGTGGCAACTTAGCCAAAGTGAGAGGCGGGCGATATTCGAAAGCCGACCTGGACACATCAGGGTCGGCTTGAAGTACCTCCCAGCGATCGCGCGTCGCCTCTACCACTGTCGCGATCTCGGCGAGCCCTTCGATTTCCTTACGTGGTTCGAATACGCTCCAGCGAACGTCGACGCGTTTGAGGAACTCGTAGGTATCCTCCGACAGTCGGAAGAATGGAGGTACGTCGAACGAGAGATCGACATTCGACTCGCGCGAGAAATCTCCAACTAGTACTTCAAACGGCACGTAGCAAGATGAAAAAGTTTGATATCAAGGGAAGTAAAGCGGACGAATGAAGGACTCACGATATGAAAAAATTTACGTGTAAAGAAATGGGTGGACCATGCGAAGAAGTTCATCGAGGAGCAACAGCAATGGAGATAGCAAAACAAAATTTTGCTCATATAATGGCTACTACTGACAACGCTCATAAGCAAATGAGAGAACAAATGACAAAACCAGGCAAGGGGCCAAGCAAGGAAGAGTGGTGGGCGCGGTTCAACAAAGAATGGGACAAGAAAAAGGACGAGGGCTGATCGTATGGCATTCTTCCAACGTAGGGCAACCGAATCCAAGAAACTTGTGTCGCAGGCTCATCAATTCCTGCTTGAAGAACTATAGTAGCAAGCGAAATTCCGCACCACGGGAATGCTCAAGGCTCATCCGTTTCCTGGGAACATCAGCTTGTCAGTCCTCAGGCCCATACCAAAGTCCCGCCCATTAGGAATGCTTGGTTGAATCAAGAAAACTCTGTAAGTGGCTTTGATCGGTCATCTGCCCTTCTAACATAGACCAGCAGAACTGACCCTTGCAAATGAGAGAACCTAAAGAAGTCGCCCCAGATGCGGGAAGACGATTCGATCTGGTTTCATTGCTCCACGAGTATTGAGAATTACCAACTCTAACTGATCGAATAATAGAGTTACTGGAGACGACCCAAAGGTGTTAAATCAGTGATACAATCATGTTCTTTGGATCCTCCAAACGCGGAGGGGTCTCTGTGAGGCTTGTCGAAGAAATCTGGATGGATTCCCGCCCCAGACCTAGCTGCACTTGCGGACTTGTGCCTTCAATGGAATAAGGGCCGATTTTACGAGATTCTCTGGGAGTACACTCTCACTCCTACCACTCTTCGCGAGAGGAATGCGAGAGGCTGGTTGTATTATGAAGACAATCATCCAGCAGGATTTGCCCTCGGGCGTCGGCATGAGCTGCGCCGCTGGCACTTCGAGGAGCTCTGGGGACCCTGCGAGGGAAGCCCTGAACTCCCAACCCGCACAGGAAAGCAAGATCGCTGGAGGGCTCAGCACTTCCACAGACTCTTGCGCCAGTTTAGGTCTCGGATTCTCATTAGAGCGGCAATAGACAACCCCTTTGGCAACATTATCGCTCGAGAAGTTGGGGCCCAGTGGTGTGGAGGCTATCTGTTGGCTACTCGAAGATTAAACCGGAAATTGACGGTCAGAGTGCCCGCGGGCTTCAAGCTTCGCAGATTCCGAAAGGGCGATGAGAAGGATATGTCAAGAATTCACCATGCGGCATTCCATATCCAACATCCGCCCAGAGAATATCTCGAGTGGGCCACGAATCCCAACTGTAGGACAACGCTGGCAGTTTTGCAAGGAGAGGCTGTTGGGTTCTTGACAGCAGAAAAGCGGCATGACGGCAGTTATGGGGACTTCAATATCGCATTGGAGCCCAGGTTCCACAGAAGAGGATTAGGGTCTGCACTGATGGAAAGGGGACTAAACGATCTGATCGAAATGGGGTGCGAGACAGCAGTGGCTGACTATTGGCTCCAGAATGCCAAGGTTCAGGCGTTGAACAGGAAATATGGCTTCAGGACTGTTCGTGCCTACAACTATTACGAAACTGAGGCAACCCGTTAGCAGTGCGACCTAGTGACTTTACCCTTGCAAACTCAACTTCGACCTTGCTTTTCATAAATCAGTTAGACATCGAGCGAAGACGTTCTGGCAAGACCCAACGGCAATCATAGACTCAGACTGAACAGGATTCGGCTAAGTGCTTATCTCGAAGAGATGGAGAGGGATACTGTAAGGCGGCAATTCGCAACGCTAACTCCGCAGGAAAGAAACATAGTAGTCAGGGAATTGGGTCCAAGCCTACTCGGCGACTATTTTGCTTTCTTCGACACTCTCTATGAGACTGACCCCTGGCTAAACTTTAGGAACAATCCCTACTGGTCAGGATGTTATTGCGGATTCTTCGACCACAAGAGACCCGAGAATGAACTAAATGCTCTCGGAGCACCGGAGAGAAGGAGAATGCGGAGCGAGCGAATACTTTCGAATCAGGCAACTGGTTTTCTTGCCTACATTGATTGTAAAGTTGTTGGCTGGTGCAATGCAGGTCCCAGGGCAAGTTATGTGAGTTTGCAGCATCTCTCAAAGGCTGTCGAAGACCCAACGGAACGGGTAGGTTCAATCCTGTGCTTTGTTGTTGATTCACAATACCGTCGGAAGGGCATTGCCACAGCTCTTCTGGATTCTGCATGCGTATCGTTCAAACGCTTAGGGCTCGACTATGCGGAAGGCTATCCGAGGACTAAACCTGCTAACGTTGAGAATCCGTACAAAATTCCAGAGGAGCACTTGAACTATTACGGTCCGTTGCAAATGTATCTGAAGGCAGGGTTCAGGATTCACAGGCAGTTCGACAAGTTTGCCGCTGTTAGGAAAAACCTTCAGGACTGACTTCTTGTTGGGCATGATGTCATTGACAAATGAAGACCTGAAAGTTCTGAGTTGACTGGACCCTTATTTATGAAATAATAGGAATATCGCCCCGGTCAGAGGTTGAGGCGCGCCTTAACCTGTCTCTCTGAACTTGAGGGGCGTTTCGAGATACTTCGCTAATTCTCTCTTGAGTTTTCCAGAGATCTGAACCGCTGATCTGGTTTTGTAGTCATAGGCTACCTGTGTGGTTCTACCGACTGCGTATTCTGCTCGTCTGGATCCGTGGATGGAGTAGTCGAGGTCCCATGAGCGATCTCCGATCCTACTCACCCAGACTGTTACGGTTATGCGGCGTTCGTCTGTGATCGGCTTCTTGAACTCGCAACGCGCCGAGGCGAGGATGAAATTGGAGCGGAACCCTTCCGTTACCTGTCCGAGGCTTCTTGCGAGCTCCACACGCGCGGTCTCCATGTACTGGAGATACGTCGCGTGGTTGACGTGGCCCATTACGTCGATGTCCCGGAACTGCACCGGTAGATCGATGCTAAACCTCACTTGTGATGCCTCGCAGATGGACAGGAGGCATCCGCATCGTAACAGAAAAGAGATCGCCCATAATGTTTGATTGAACCATGGGAAAGAGGATTCTGCCTGCTACCAAGCGAACCATTCCGCGACCGTTCAGCTTCGAGTGGGGGAAGGGTCAGGTCATAGAGGAAGCTTCGATCAAGGTTCAGATGAACCAGCATAGCTGGGAGCCTGCTGTCCAGTTTCTACGGTTCGATGACGGCTCGGAGACTCTACGGTTCTGTGTATTCCATGGTAAACAGTTCTCTCGCATGCCGCTCCTGATCAGCCCTGACGAACTTGACACGCTCTTCGAAGAAGCTTCAAAACACCCTCAGATCAGAACACGGCTAATGAAGTCCGCCAGCCGGTTGCGATGAAAGAGACATGATTCATCAGCTTAGGATCTACGAGATTTTCGACCTGAACAAGGAAGCATTTCACAACAGGTTCCGCGACCACGCCTGGCGGATCATGCGATCCTACGGGTTCAACATCCTCGGCATGTGGGAGACAAGGCTGGGAGACAGGACAGAATTCGTCTACCTACTCGCCTGGCCGGATGAAAAGACAATGCGACACGCCTGGGAACAGTTCAAGGCCAATGAAGAGTGGAAGGAGATCAAGAAAATCACGAATGCTCGATTCGGCGACCTTGTTGGAGAAATCCAGGATCGAATGCTGACCCCGACGAGCTATAGTCCCGCTATCCATGCGGCACGCTAGTTACGCTACAACCGAGACAACTTGTTTGATTTCTGTTCTTCGACGAACTCGGCACATCCTATCAAAGATAGTAATTCACACCGAACTCAACCAAATTTACCTGTAGAGGGACCAAAGTCTTCAACAACTTGACTGGAGTAACAATCATCACTTATTCAGGGATTAAACGCGCTCGAGCGGATGCGTGTAGATTGGGGTCTAGAGCTTCCTTGGCCCGAATGCCAGTCTTACTCCTAATCGGGATCATCTTGTCGAGCACCCCACTTGCCTCTAACACCTTCCCTTCCGTCCAGTCCTCGGTCGCAGCCAGCCCGATAAGTCCTCCCATGTTGAACACCGCCGCGATCAACGCTTCGATGAGACAAGTGCTCACATGGGCCGAGTCGAGTGTTCTTCCTAATGGCACCGCGACGCTTCTAGGCACCTCGAACAATCTCTGGGCAACATCCCTAGTAGGAAGAACTATGACTTACCTTCAACTAGAAATCGGCAACTCAGCAACGAGGACAATTATCCAGAACATGACCAAGGCAGAACACATTCTGCTTCAGAATCCGTCCTTTATCAATTACGGAATATGGTCCCCGGCAAACCTCAATGCACAGTTCCAAGTGCACCTCGACGCACAGAAATTCCTGTCAAGAACCTACGGGCTAACGCTGGACCCGACCGCAAGGTCAGACTTGATCAACGTCACTCAGAACATGCATCTCAACCTGCCTCTCAGAAGTGACTATTTTGACACGATCGCCTGGACCCTCTCGAATGCTGTCTGGTTCGCATACTATAGCGGGTCTACCCTACCCCCGGCCTCAGACTACACAACGGCAGTCCAAGACCTTAACACCAACTACAACCAGACAGGGGCCACATCAGCAGCCGCAGACCCGCTCATCGACTTTGCTAAGCTTCTCCGCTTTCTCAAGCCAATCACTTACACTGACAGCTACTTCAGGCTCCAAGGCAATTCTCTAAGCCAATCCTATCAGACACTGGAGACAGGTCTTGCGGACCAGCTTGTCAGGAGACAACTGTCAGACGGTAACATTGTCACGGTCAACCCCTTCGAATCCTACCTTGTGGAGGATTTCGCGAGAGATCTAGACTCGAGCGTTTACCTCCACAACAATATGACCTACGCATATTCGGCGTACCGGGCCGAGTCTTACCTCACTAGCCTGTATCTCCAGTCTAACGGGAACTTTTCCCTTCCGAGCAATGGAGCAGGACTGTACCCGACGGGCGCGTATCACATGCTCTCGATCGCAAACGATCTAAGATCATGCTCCAGTAATGCTTGGTACAATCTCCTGATTTCCTCATCAAAACTACTCAACTACACGCTAACAACACAGTATCCCGATGGGACTTTCAGATTCTTCCTCAACATAACCAACCCCGACAACGCACTAACAACAGTCAATACAGTAAGCGGCATGGTCGACTCGTACATAGTAATTCATAACACGAACGTACTCTCCCCCGAGACCCCGGTCGACTTTGCCGCCTGCCAAACCATATCACCTCCCTCCATGTTCCAGAATCTCTCCTGGGTCTACATCGCCATCCCCCTTGTCCTAATCCTCGCGGTCGCGATCGCATACGAGAGAAAGCACAGGGCCAAGTATCATGGACTGGTGGAAAAGTGAATTGCGGAAACCCTCGCTCCGCAGACTGGGCGAGACCGCGTTTCTCATCGCGTTCCTTCTAATCTGGCTACCTCGCGCGATCCCAATCCAATCGATAATCGCATTTC
>WNGL01028921.1_pt1 | contig 10744 bp, 10 predicted proteins | sample 5400591 | NCBI WGS metagenome assembly WNGL01 (sample SAMN13153377, study PRJNA577476) | soil metagenome | isolation source: 80 cm soil or saprolite under Garry oak tree replicate 1 | place: USA:California | collected 2016-06-15
GAGCTGTTCGAGGAGCTCGTACAGGACACGCTGGTCCAGCCGACGTTCGTGCTCGGACACCCGGTCGAAGTGTCGCCGCTCGCCCGCCGGCGCACCAGCGACCCGCGGCTGACCGACCGATTTGAGCTCTTCCTCGCCGGAGAGGAAATCGCGAACGCGTTCTCGGAGTTGAACGATCCCGATGACCAGCGAAGCCGGTTCGAAGATCAGGCGCGGGCGCGCGCCGCCGGCGATGAGGAGACGCATCCGATGGACGAGGACTTCCTCACCGCCCTCGAATACGGCTTTCCCCCGACCGGCGGCATGGGCCTGGGGATCGACCGGCTGGTCGCGATCCTCACGGACCAGCCATCTATCCGCGACGTGATCCTGTTCCCCAGTCTGCGTGCCCGCCATGCTGAGCCTTAGCTTCATTCGCGAGCACCCCGACCTCGTTAAGGAGGGCGCGCGCAAGAAGGGCGAGCCGGCGCCCGTCGACGAGGTCCTGCGCCTCGATTCGGAGCGTCGGCAAATCCTTGCCAGCCTAGAGCAGAAGAAAGCTGAACAGAATCAACGATCCGCAGCGATGGGCAGAAGCCGAGTCGTGGGCACTCCAGGTCCCGACCAAGCTGCCCTTGAAGGTCTTCGAAAGCTACGTGATGAGGTGAAAGACCTCGAACAGAAGTTAGCGCCCATCGATGCCAGGCTCAACGCGCTGCTGCTCGAGGTTCCGAACACGCCGGACGCTTCCGTACCCGAAGGCAAAGATGCCACAGGAAACGTGACGGTCCGTACCTGGGGCATCGAGGGTCGCAAACCCCCGGCCTTCAAGATGCGGCCGCATTACGAAATCGCCGAGCGGCTCGGCATCATCGATTTCGAGCGCGCCGTCAAGGTCACGGGCTCTCGCTTCGTCTTTCTGAAGGGCGCTGGCGCCAGGCTCGAGCGGGCGCTGCTCAACTTCATGATGGACCTGCACATTCGGGAGCACGGATACACCGAGATCCTGCCGCCGCAGCTGGTCAACCGTGCCTCGATGATCGGCACCGGCCAGCTCCCGAAGTTCGAGGAGGACGCGTTTCGAATCGAGAAGCGCGACCTCTTCCTGATTCCGACCGCAGAGGTGCCGGTAACGAATCTCTACCGCGACGAAGTGCTCGACGCCGCCGACCTTCCCATCAAGCACGTCGCCTGGTCGACGAATTTTCGAAGTGAAGCGGGCGCGGCCGGGAAGGACACGCGTGGCTATATCCGGTTACATCAATTCAACAAGGTCGAGCTGGTGAAGTTCGTCGCCCAGGCAACCTCGATGGCCGAGCTGGAGTCGCTCGTCAAGGACGCGGAGTCGGTGCTCCAGATGCTCGAAATCCCGTACCGCGTGCTGCTGATGTGTACCGGCGACATGGGCTTTGCCCAATTGAAGAAATATGATCTCGAGGCGTTCGTTCCCGGCGATGACCGCTACCTCGAAGTCTCATCCTGCTCGAACTTCGGCGACTTCCAGGCGCGCCGCGCCAATATCCGGTATCGGGAGAAGGGTGGCAAGCCGCAGTTCGTCCACACCCTCAACGGGTCAGGGCTGGCCCTCCCGCGCACGGTCGTCGCGATCATCGAGAATTATCAGCAGGAGGACGGCAGCATCAGGGTACCCACGGCGCTGCGCATGTACATGGGCGGACTCGACGTGATTCGGTGAGTGGCGCACTTCCCGAGACTGAACGCGAGCGCCAACTGCGTCAGCTTGCCGGCCGCCTCCTGCACTGGCCGGATCCGGAGGGTCCAGTGACTGCCGATCTGCTCCCGGTGGGCTACCCGGATGACTTGCCAGCGGAAATTGTCGATCGCACCGAGCTCAGGTTCCTGGGGAGCGTCGTTCGCCGTCGTGCCGGCGCACTGGTCGGAGCTGAGATGGTTTTCGAGGGTCCCGGCGAGCCCGAGGTCGTGGTCTCGAGCTATGAGGCCGCGCTGGTTGGACTCGGTTGGGAGCGCATCGATCAGCCGCGGCCGATGGGTGGTGGCTTCCAATTCCGCGGTTTCGGTGAGATGACATTTATCGTCGACAAAGCGAAGTCGGCAATCATCTTCATTCAAGCCATGGTTCGAGAGGAGGGTGGCACCGAGCTTCGCGTTCGGTACCACCCCGAAGGCGCACAGGAGACGATCACGAACATGGGTCGCGGCATGCCGCAGGAAGAACCGGTGATTCCCCATCTCAAACCGCCGCCTGGAGTTAAGTTCCAGCCCGAAGGCATCGGCGGGGGCGGCGGGCGATGGAAATCCGACGCTCGGGCACAAACCGAGATGGCGCCGATGGAGCTGGAGGCGTTCTTTGCCAGGCAACTCGAGGCGGCTGGTTGGGGCCGGATGACGGGATCCGCCGATAACACCTTCGCCTGGAGCAGCTGGCTGATCCCGGATTCCGGCGAGTGGCGCGGTGTTCTGTTGGTCCTGGCCGCATTCCCGGGCGTACGGCAGCTATCGGTGCAGGCCGAGCGTATCCTGCCGGGCGGCCACCGAGGTGAGGGTGGCTACGCGGTCAGCGGACTTATTAGTTAGCTGCTGAAACGGCGGAAGGAATCCGCCTACGGCCGGTTTGCATATGGCAGATGGCCATCACGAACGTCCAGCAAGGCGTAATCACCGAGGCGGAGTTCGCCAAGATCTGCATCCTTACCTCGAACGGGCGGCTCATCCCCACCCGTGCTCTGGCGGATGACGATCGCCGCGATTTCGAAATCCATATCCGGCGCCATTTCGGGGAGAGTCTGGCCGTCCAGCTCAAGACCGCCAAACGCCTACACCTCCACGGGCGGTCGCGAAGGTTGGAAATCAATTTCCGGATGAAGGCACCGTTGATCAGCGACCCGCGCCTGCTCTATTTCCTGGCGCACTTCGACGTCAAGGCCCGTGGCTTCACCGATCCCGTGTTCCTCGTTCCTTCGCCGTTCTTTCACAAGCACGCGCTGCACGGAGTCGACGGGACCTGGATCAAGTTCCAGTTCAAAGCTAGCGTTGAGCCCGACTCAAGAGACATGTGGGCACAATGGGCGCTGCTGCAGGATGAGCTTGGGCGTCGCATCCTCCATATTCTGAACGACATGTCCGGTAAGCCACGTCTGGACCCGCAAGTGGAGCAGCTTCTCGCCATGAGCGGCACCTTCTGGCTTCAGCGGCCTTCGTCGATCGTTGTCCCCAAGCATCACCGAGCGGCGTAAGGGCGGCCGTATTATTGATGGTCGCCGGAGGGATGGCCGAGTGGTCGATGGCGGTGGTCTTGAAAACCGCTAGGGTGCAAGCCCTCGTGGGTTCGAATCCCACTCCCTCCGCCACAGCCACAACGCGGTTGTCGGCCAAGGCCTTTAGCTGCTAGTCGCGTCTTCGGCCGGGAGGCCGACCATTTTCCGCCAAGGCGCGATGAATGAAAGGATTCGCACCCGAGGGAGTGTCAAGGTTGTTTCGGCAGGCGTCGGCCTGCCCTGCACGTGATAACCGGCGGCCAGCACCGGATCGCCAGGAAGGTCCTCCCACGTTTTGCGGAGATCAGACAGCCGCACCTTATCGAGTTGCATGCTGAGGCGGGATCGGAGGGAAACGCCGTCACCGGCCGGGAGGGATATCGGCATCGCAACCACCGGCGCCTCAAAGGTTGCCGTGTCAGGCAGATTGCGCATCGTCCACTCCAAGCCGTAAATAACGCCCCCCTTGGCTCCGCCGTGTGCTTCCATCTCGATGTCTGTCACAAGGTCGAGCCTGATTTCGGGGTTGCCGGAGAACGCCTCGGGCGTTGCCAGAAGCGTCGTGCCGTGCTGATCGTAGGTATACGCCACCCCTCCAAGATGCCACCACGGTGCTTGGGTCAGGAGCGAAAATCCGGGTCTTGCGCCCTCGTCCCGCTGAAACCGAAGTTGGTGGAAGGCGGCAAACTGGGCGACCGAGACGAAGAGGACAAAGACCGTGACGGTGATCCACCGAGGAATGGTTGGGGTAGCCGTAAACAACCCGACGACTGCGAGGACGCCCGAGGCCAAGCCAACGTAGAACCACCACTGTCTCACGACCACCGCGACGTACTCGCGGAACGAAGTCCAGACCGGTTGCATCGGGGTCCGATGCTACGTGAAAACGCAACCAACTGGAGGCAGTCAGGTTTGGCCTGGCGTAGACCTCTGGCTCCAAATTTGAACGAGGAGCGTGGTCTTGCAATGGTCGAAGCACAGGCGACGTATACCAGGGAAGCCCGAGCCGCTTACGGCAAGATGCGCAAACGGCCTACGGCAAGTGCCGGGAGTGGCCGTCGTTGGCATCAGCTTGTCCTCCGGCCCTTCAGGTAGGTAGCCAGGTCGGCGGGCCGGATGTGGAAGCCACCTACTCGACCCCATCGGGCGGCCGGGAGTTTTCCAGCGCGTACCTATCGCCGCACCGTTTCCTCGTGAACGTGCAACCGGTGCGCCACCTCATGAGTGCTAAGCGGCGATCTGCCGACCACGTTCGATAAACTCAACATTCCACGACAGGCTACCGCTCCACTCGTCGGACCGGTCAAGTCTACAAGCGCGTGTCAGCGGGCCCCCCACCGCGAACGGCGGTCTGCCCACCACCCGGTACACCGTGACGCCGCTGAGTGACTCGGGCGCCGACTGCTGGTCCTGGCGATGGCGTCAATGCAATTCGGAATCGTGACTGGGAAGTTCCTAAAGCTGGTCGCTGCCGCAGCCGCGCGATCAGCCGCGGCAGCCTCTCAGTGGGTGCTCGAAGCGAGATACGCTACTGCGTATAAACCTTGAAGTAGCCGTTGAGACTGTAGTGCCCGCCATCGCCATAGTAGTTGGCCAGGAAGGGCCATCCACCAGCCGCGGTCAGCTTCGCCCAGTCGTAGTAGGACTTGGTCGCCGCGGCGAGCGTCATCACCAGGGTCTTTGCACCAAGGATGTCGTCGGGGTTATCGAACGCGTTGATGATGAACCCGACGATTGCGCCCACGACCGCGCCAGCCAGCGCGCCCCACAGTCCGCCGGAAACTCCGCCGATGGCGGCGCCCAAGCCAGTGGCGATCAGCTCTTTTACCTCCGGAGCGACTTTGTCCCACAGGGCCTTCAAGAATTCCCAGAAGCCGCCATCGTCCTTCTCAGCCATCGCGATCATGACCGCGTACACATGCGGCCAGCCCGGCCCGGTGTCGATGGTCCAGCTCGCAAACACGCGGTCGACAGCCGCTGTCTCCCCCTTATCGAAGTCATCGGAGACCATGAACTCCTTGACCACCCCGGTATTTCCAAACGGGTCGGTCACGACGCCGCCGAGCGCGATCTCATCGGCGCCCCATTCGCTCGTGTCCTCAAAGCAGTGAACGTGATGGACGAAAACCTTCATCCTCTTGAAGGCGGCGCCTGCCTTGGCGTCGGCGTCCGCCTCCATCTTCTTAGCCTCCGCCTCCCGATACGCTCGGATCGCTGCCATGAGGTCTTGCCAGAATTCCTGCTTCTGCAACGCGGTCCGGATAGCCTCGGGATCGAGTTTGGGGATTGTGACCTGCTTCCTCAGCCCATCAGACCCGGCCGCTTCGTAGTGGGTACGGCTCAGTGTGGCATAGCGGCCGAAGTGAAGGCTACGCGTCGACTCGGTCGCGGCGAGCAGCGACTGCGCTCGCTGCGTATAGCGCTGGCGGACCGCCGGCTTACGCGAGCTCAGGTACGAGCGGAATACCTGGTCGACCCCGCCTGCGGCTCGCGGCTGCGACTCGGCCGCGACCATGCACAGGGAGAGGTTGGTGCGAGCGATGAGGTCGTCGATCGCTTCGCGTAGGCCCGGATGGGCCGGCAGAGGAGGATCAATCGTAAGCGGAGACAATCGCAGAACGGCGGGCTTTTCAATGGTTACGACTGGCATGGGCTTCCCTCCTATGTGAGCTGACGAACAGGTCGCTGTCAGGGACGGTATCGCTCGAATGGGTAGGCACTCCAATCATTGGGTCCAAGCAGACCGAATTACGGGATGTCACGCGTCCCGACTCCACCACACTACCCGCGGGATGAGCCTTCCGGCCGTGCGCCGGCGGGCTCCTTCTCCGCCTCGCGTTCGGGCTTTTCGCCCGGGTCGAATGGTGTGCACCGATACCCTGATTTCAAGAGATCCTGCGGGCCCCAGATTGGTCCGCTGATGCTGCGGATCCCCACGAACTTGTGCCTGAGGTGAATGTCGCAGACCACCCAGATGCTCTCTTCTTGGGAGCTGGCATGGAATGACGTCGGCTAAACCCACACGGTCAGGATCAGGCAGAGGCCGTGGAGTGGATAGCGTATTTTACGGGTATTTGTGGGAGGCCTCCCGCGCAAGTGCGCAGGCGGTCCACAAAGGCTCACTCAGGTCACCTCCACGGCTGAGAGGGCGCACTGAACCAGATCCTTAGATGCGAGATCATGGATCTCGCTCGGCGCATGGCATCAACGGTGCGTGGCACTCGTTCGACCTCGATGAAGTATTGGTCTAGTGGCGCGTTCATCTGGAGATCGCCAGGTTCGATGAATTTTTCAGTTCCCGTAGAGAAGACCCCGGTGCGAGCTCTGAACGACCGAGCGTGCGGAGTCTGACGCCGCCAGCGCGCAAGCGGGCGCAGCCGATTGCGTCCGCAGACCCGGCCACTGTCTAAGCCGCACGCACCTCCCTCGCGCCTCCCTGGCCTGGCCAGCAAAGCCCGTAGGCAGTTGCACGCTGATTGGTGTGCCGATATGAGGGCTTAGCCGAGCTGGGCTTGCGCGGTCCGCTGCCGGACGTCGGGATGACGCCGAGCCGCAGCAGGCCCCAGCATATCGACCTGCTCCCGCACCTCCGCGACCTACCCATTGGCCAGGCGGTGGATGCCGTTGCCGCCGGTGAGGAAGCGCTTCTCCGGTGGCGGATGCTAGGCAGTTCTCCCCGTTGCGTGCCCTCGAACGTCCAGCGCGCCACGACCTTGTGCCCTCCGCGACCATGTCCTCGATCATCACCCGGGATCGGGAATAGCGGCAAGTACATCGCCCATTTCGGCGTCGCTCCTTCCGGGCCATGCGCTATGCCCGGGTATGGCACCGTGGTCCAGGTAGTCCCCTGCGATGAACTCGTCGGCCTTCTCTAGCCTCTTTCTCGTTGATGCGCTTGGGGCGTAGCTCTAGCCAGACCGCCCTCGTGACGGCAGACCGCGCCGAGCTGCTGCATCAGGCTCAGCGCGTCCCACCGATGCCCGGTCTCGACCCGCTTGCCACGCGCGTACCGATAGTCCCGCTGAACTCACCCTGGTGCGCCACCGGACGTCCAGCGCCCCGCCACCTTGTCTTCATCGGTGATCTAGCTATGCCCTACCCGTCGCGTGATGGGTCTGCTAGATCCACGCTGCGGCCGGTAGGTCGATGGTCCGGAGGATCCGGTCGAACCGGACGCCGGCCACGGCGGCAGCTTCCGCGACAGCCGCCTCGGAGGACGCCGTGAACCAGCTGAAGAGGGTTTCGTCGGCGGGGATCAGGGCAGATCGCAGGTGCTTGACCTCCTGCCCCGCGAGCCGCAGCGCATCGGCCGCGCGAGCCAGCCGTTCAACCGCTGCTGCCGCCGCGTCCACCGTCACTCCTGGCCACAGCCACTCGCCCAGGAAGGTGGCGTTCCCAGTGGTGGAATCCTTCGGTTCCAATCCCAACAGCATCGCCAGCGGGTCGTCCCGGACGATAGGGTGGTTTACGGGTCCTTGTTGACGCCACGGGCTGCCATCAGCGATCCGAGCTGGGCGCGCGTGCGGATGCCGAGCTTGTTGTAGACGCGGGCTACGACTCCGTCCACGCTCCTGGTACTCAGGAACAGCCGGTCGGCGATCTCGCGGTTGGTCAGTCCCGCAGCCGCCAGGCGGGCCACCTGCTCCTCAGTGGCGCTGAGTTCATTCGGCGAAGGCGGGCGCAGGCCGATCCGGCCTAGTTCGATCCGGGCGTGCTCCGCCCATAGCCGGGCCCCGAGCGAGTCGAACAGCAAAATGGCCTCCTCCAGGGTCTCCTTCGCCAGGCGTTTCTCCCGGCGTCTGCGGTGGAGCTGACCCTTCACCAGCAGCGTGCGACCCAACTCCAGCGGCATGGTCAGGCGGGCGTGCTCCCGCACGGCGGCGTCGAGGGCATGCAGGGCAGCGTCCAGGTCGTGGGTCGCGGCGAGCAGAAGCCCTCGGCAGCGAGCCCCAGTGGCCATGGCCCAAACCCGGCCCAATGCCCGCGCTCGCTCCTCGAAGGGAATGAGGAGCCGTTCGGCCCGCTCGTACTCGCCCATCGCCACCAGTGCCTCTAGCTCATCGGGCAGAAAGCGGACGGCCCCCGGTTCTCGGACTCCCATAGCGGCAACCACCTCAACCAGGGGCGCGAGCCAGGTATGAGCGGCCGCTGCGTTGCCCAGCGAGAGTTCGAGGAAACCGAGAGCCCCGCGGGTCCAGGCGGCGACCGGTTGCAGGTCCGAAGCCTGAGCCGCCTTCAGGGCTGCCTCGGCATCCTGGCGGGCCGCCTCCACCCGGCCCTGACAGACTCGGATCAGCGTCCGTGCATAGAACGCCAGCGCGCGTCCGGCCTGACTCCCGCTCAGGGTGGCTGCCTCGACGCCCGCCTCGGCGTAGCGGGCGGCGACTTTCCAGTGGCCGGTCCAGCACTCCAGCTCGCTCATGCTCCACAGCAGGCCCGGAAGCTCGTGTTCGGCGCCGCGCGCAACGGCGCGGCGGTACTCCGCCTCGAGCCGGGCACGAGCGGACTCGAACTGGTCGCTCCATTTGAGGATGCCGCCAACCAGGACGTTCGGCCGAAGACCTACCGGGAGGTCATCGGCAGGCAGATCGTCGCGGGTACCGGCGACCAGATCCGCCTGCACCCCGTTTCCGCTGAAGAACTCAACCAGGGCCAGAGGCGCCCGGGCCTGATTCAGCAGGATCGGGTCGGCCACCTGTTCGGCCAGGTTGATCGCGACGCGAGCGTGGTCGGCGGCCTGCGGTACCTGGCCCGTGTTGATGAGCGCCAGCGCCAGGTCGCGGTTGAGCGCCGCGCGGATGTGTGGATCGCCAGCCTCCGCTCGAAGTGGTACTGGGCCGCCCGCAGCTGGCGGGCAGGCAGCTCGCCGACGCGCTCAGGGGGCACAATGGCAAGCGCTCGTTCGGCCAGTTCCGCCGCGGTTTCGGGGGCTCCACGGAGCCAGGCGCGATGCGCCCCGGCGTCAAGGGTGTCGAGGTCGTTGGCGGCCGCACCGGCGGCAACGAGATGGCCCGCCCGCTCCTCGACGTCATCGGTAAGTTCTGCCAGGCGGCGATGCAAGCGGGAGCGCTCATTCAGAAGCAGAGCGGACGAAGCCACGGATGCCAGCAGCGGATGGCTGAAGCGGATCTGGCCGCGGTCATCGACCTGCACCACGCCCGCGGCCAGCGCTGGTTGGACGTCGCGGCGGGCCATCCGGCCGCCGACCTCTGTGAGCAGCTCGAGGGTGGGACGCGGGCTAGCCGCCGCGACTGCGAGGGCCCGCTGGGTCGCCCATGGCAGGTGCGCAAGACGGTGCGCTACCGCTTCGCGAAGCGACTCCGGAACGGGAAGCGGCTCGTCCGCCCGAGGAAGTGGCCTGGAGCGCGCCAAGGCGCGAGCGATCTCCAGAGCGAAGAATGGGTTCCCCCCTGAGGCTTGTTCGAGGCGAACCAGCAGAGGTCGGGCCAGAGTCAGACGGAGACGATCTGCGACCAGGTGATGGAGTGCCGCCAGGCTGAGTGGACCCAACACAAGCTGCTGTTGCCAGTCTTCTGGGAGGTCACGGGCGAAGGTGAAGGATCGTTCAGCTATCTGAAGGTTGCGGATGGCAACGAGCGTGCCAAGCCGCTGCCTGTCCAAGCGACGAAGGGCGAAGGCCAGGACGCTGGCAGAGGGACGGTCGATCCACTGCCAGTCATCGATCGCCAGGAGGACGGGAACCGGGGTTGCAAGTCCCCGGATGAGACCGAGTGTGGCCATAGCGGTGGAACGCCGGTCGGCTGCCTCCTCGCCGGCCACCCGTCGCAGCAGAGAAACCTCAAGGGCGTGTCGCTGGGGTGGCGGAAGCTTCTGCAGTTCGTCCTCTCCCACCGTCTCTAAAAGATCGGTCAGCGCCGAGAAAGCCAGACGCGACTCGGCCCGGTCGGGTCGGCAGGCGAGTACTGTATAGCCGCGCGCTGAGGCGGTAGCGACGGCCGCGTTCCAAAGGGCCGTTTTGCCGATTCCGGGATCTCCCTCGAGCAAGAGCAGCGCTGGATGCCCGGCGACCATGTCCAGAAACCGTTGCACTGACTCCAGCTCACGGTCTCGCCCCCAAAGCTCCCCGCCCATCCGTCGCTCCTCCGTCCTCCGCCCGCCATGCTACCGGGCGAGAGCCAAAGGGTAAAGGCCCGAGACCGGGCGGCTCATGCGTGGAAATTCAGCGGGTGACGTCGCGCGTGGTGTAAAAACCGGCGTGCGGTTCCGCTCGCATTTTGCGGTCTGCAGCTCGAGCAGCGCTTGCACCACCTCCTCCGGTGTAGGTTCGAGCGATGCGGCAGCTGATTATCAGATTGGACGACCAGTTGCTTGCCAAGTTAAAGAAGCGCGCGGCGGCAGAACGCCGATCCGTCAATGCCCTCGTCAACGAGATCCTGGCATCCCAGGTTGTCGGCCGCTCGCCGAAGGCCGAGCTGCGACTCCGAGGGGCCGAGCACATCGTCAGGCCACCACGACCCACCCGCATTCCCTCGCGTGAAAGTCTGCGGCGAGCGTCACGAGGAATCGGA
>WNGL01010389.1_pt1 | contig 10740 bp, 10 predicted proteins | sample 5400591 | NCBI WGS metagenome assembly WNGL01 (sample SAMN13153377, study PRJNA577476) | soil metagenome | isolation source: 80 cm soil or saprolite under Garry oak tree replicate 1 | place: USA:California | collected 2016-06-15
GAGTTCCGTGGGAGGAATGTCTTTAAGCGCTCCGCCGAACTTGCCCAACGGAGTACGCACCGCGCTGAGAATTACAACTTCTCGATTGGTCATAGCACAAACCTTCTGTTCGTTGACTGCAATTAAAAGTTCCATCGGCGCTCAACAAGAAGAGTTCAAAACCCTATGTCTGCGCTCGACGGAAGTGCGGACCGAGACTGCGTTCGTCGACGAACTCTGTGACGACACAACCAAATGTGCTGCACCCACAATTTGCTGTCTTCTCGAGACCGGTCTTTTAACGCCAGGCTCTTTTTAAGAGAGCAATCCCGGCTGGGGGTTCGTCCTGACGGGAAACGTCCTCTGCTCCACCGGAATAGGGCGAGGTAACTGATTTCACCAAAAGGTCCAAACGGGAAGTTACTTAAGCAACAGAAATCTTGCTTTTTACATCTTCCCTTATGTGCAGTGCAGCATTTAATATGCTGCGGTGCAGCTAACATCGAGACTTGAGGAGCAAGGAAATGGACTCTGGAAGGACTGAAACCGAAACGATAGATGTGTCGGGTATCCCATTCACCCTTGAAGGCAAAACCGCGCTTGTGACCGGTGCGGGCCGTGGAATCGGGAGAGCCATTGCCAAGCGCCTGGCCGGTGCGGGGGCGCGGGTGATGATTAACGATCTTGACGAGAGCATGCTCCTGGAGTCGGAAGCGGAACTGGCGAAGCCGGGCCGAGTGAGCCACATTACCGGTGATCTCACAGATCCAGCGATTCCCGAGTTGATCGTGCAGGCCACGCTTGCCGAGTTTGACTCGATCGATATCATCGTCAACAATGCCGGCTATAGCTGGGACAACGTGATTCAGAAGACCACGGATGAGCAGTTCCAGGCAATGCTCGAGATTCACCTCGTAACGCCCTTCCGTCTTCTTCGCGCCGCGTCTTCCTTTATCAGGGAGTCCGCCAAGAGGGAGATTGCAGCGTCCCAGCGCGTGATGCGAAAAGTAGTCAACATCACCTCGATCGCCGGAACCGACGGGAATCCTGGCCAGGTCGGTTATTCGGCAGGAAAGGCGGGGATTATCGGCCTGACGAAGACGCTTGCAAAGGAGTGGGGCCGGTACAACGTAAACGTCAATGCAGTCGGATTTGGCCTCATCGATACGCGGCTGGTACAGCCGTTGACTGACGCAGGCGCCAAAATGGAAATGCATGGCCATCAAATCCGACTCGGAGTTCAACCCAGTCTTCTGGACTCGGTAAAGAACACCTGCCCCCTGGGCCGGCTCGGAACTCCGGATGAAGCCGCTGGGGCAGTGCTTTTCTTCTGCAGCCCTTTATCTGACTATGTGACTGGAGAAGTCTTGATATGCGGAGGGGGACTTCACTTCTAACGAAGTCCCCTACCGGTGTCGTTATTGAGAGACGTGAAGACAAGTTTCGTCGAACACATAGCCCTCAAGTTCGATATCTTCTCTTTCCACAAGTTTGTAGACCGCCAGCCAGTGTTCCAGGCTGCATTCCTGGCCGGAGTCGAGTGAGGTCAGGCGAGGCTTGCTTGTCGCCTGAGGGGGATGGACGGGCTCTAATACTGATGAAAACTGCACAACCACCTCCAGGGGCCGGATTTTCTCGGGCCAAAATCGAGTTCCGAGAAACACATAAAAGCACTCCAATGACCTTGGTACCGTGACCGCTGTCACAGGTCGATGTGACGTAAAAGAACCTCCTTTTAACGAATGCTTTAGCTCGCCTGCCGCGGCCCTATATACTCTGTCAGATATTGAACATAAGGGTTTGCATGAGACTCAAGTTTCTCCGCACAAGGGTTTCAGAGCGTCTCACTTATCTGACATGGGACCAAACGGATCAAGGAATCCCGAGCTTCGAAGAATGCGGCGTACCTTCTTGGGAGAAATGGACAAGGACTCCGCAACTCGCGAGATCTTCTTGTCTTCGCGAAGCCAGACTTTGGGGATAACAATTTCAGCAAACTCTTCCGTAACTTGCTGAAACGTCTTGTCGCCCACCACTCCCTCGGACCAATCGCGGAGGGTATCGTTGATGCCGGATGCGCGCATGATTTGCGACTTCAGGGCGGCCAGATCGTCCAGCAGATGGTCGTTTTCACCCACCCCGATAAGATCCGTCGCTTCGCTGACGCATTGTCTGGCGAGCTCCCACTCCTGAAAGAACTCATTCGCCGCTGTCATGCCGCCGGCGATATAGGCCGCCGCCAGCAACCGCCGATTCTGCGTGTGTTTCGCTAGAGTTAACGCTTCGTCGCTGAACTGTCTTGCGTGGTTCGCATGCAAAGCAGTATCGACCTCCTCGCCGAGCCCCTCTTCGATCTTGGCGTTTTCCGTGGCGGCCTGCAAAACACGCGCACGTGCCATAAGAATTTGGTCATTCTTCTCCTGCCCAATTCGATACGCTTCGAGCGCCTCACGAGCAGCGCAATCGATGTCTCCTCCATCGAGATGGAGATAGCCGGAGTTAACCGTTACCGCCCCAAGCCCTCCGGAGTGGCCATGCAGGGCATAGATCTCCCGTGCTTGCCGCAACTGCGAGATGGCCTCGTCACAAAGTTGCTGATAGCGGGACCGCAGTGTGGCGGCAGTCGCGGCGGGCACGCCCGAGAATTGGCGCTCACCACGCGCCTGACCCGGCTTTAGTGCTCGCGCATCAATTCGTTTGCGCAGCTGCAACGCCAGCAGTCGCTTCACATAGGCAGAATTGACCAATGCTCGTGCGAGGTTTCGATGATTGGGATTTCCCGCGGAATATGTTGCGATCGCGCGGTCGAAATGCTCAAGCGCCTTGGCATATTCGCCGGAACGGCGAACAATCCGGCCTCGTGCCGACTCGATGTTGCCTCGCGCAAGATAGTGGTCCGTGTCTTTGAGAGTGACCTCCGCGTGGCTCAGCAACCGCAATGCCTCTTTCCTCAGACCCTTTTGAAATAAGAGCCAACTCTCATGAATCTGAATTACGGAAGTGAACACCGCGTCCTCATGAGACATTTGTGCCTGCTCGCGCGCACACACGATTTCCTTGAATGCCAACTCGTACTCGCCCTTCTTTCGATGTGCCCGTCCCTTCCAGAAGTGCGCCAGCGTCAGCAGATGCCCCTCTCCGATCCCCGGCTCAGCTCGCAAGACAAAGTCGAGTGCTTCAATTGCCGTATCTACCTCTTCAGCAGAGAGTGCTAGGAATCCTTCCACCATGCGCAGACGAAGGTAGTCTTCGAGCGCCATTCGCCGGCGACACTCCGCGGGAAACTTTGCGAGGAGAGCTTCGAGGAGATGATGGTCGCGGTAACCGACATCCACCCATTGCGCAATCAGGAGAAGCAGTTCCGTCGCGTAGGAATGGCTTGGGGTCAGCCTCGACCACGCGCCCTCTGCTTTGTCGAGCATGACTACGCCGTCGGATACTCGCCTGAGGCTGAGAGCGCGGGTCAGGTCTTTCACAAACTGCGGCCCGATCGTCATGGTGAGCCGACTTCTTTCTACGGCCAGTTCATTCAGATGCAGCGCGTTTGATCTTGCTCAACGGTTTCCGACCTTGCATCAACATCCGCTTCAAAGCATTCGAAGCTGTCAAGCAACCCCATCTGGAGAACGGCGAGATTATGACTCCGCTAGGGTTCGCTTGTCCACTCGCCCGATTCGGACTGGTCGGTCTTGTCTCGAAGCGATTGGTGCGGTTTACTCACATCACACTGCGTAGCCGGTTTAGATGACTGGCACCGAGGAGACGATCATGCGCACCAGTGCTTCGACAGAAATCAACTGGGATTCACCCCGCTGGGAAGGGACGGTTCGCGCTTACGAGCCCGCCGATGTCAGGCGCCTTCGCGGAACCGTTCAGGTAGAGCATTCGCTCGCTCGCGCCGGCGCAGAGAAGTTCTGGAACATGCTTCACCAGGAGAAATATGTCGCCGCTCTTGGCGCGCTCACAGGAAATCAAGCGATTGAGATGGCCAAAGCCGGCCTCAAGGCCATCTATCTGAGCGGCTGGCAAGTTGCGGCGGACGCGAACCTTGGTGGCCAGATGTACCCGGACCAGAGTTTGTATCCGGCCAACAGCGTGCCGAGTGTGATCCGTTCCATCAACAACGCACTCATGCGTGCCGATCAGATTGCGCATTCCGAGGGGCAGGATTCCCTCGATTGGATGTTGCCGGTCGTTGCGGATGCAGAAGCAGGATTCGGCGGAGTTCTTAACGCCTTCGAATTGATGAAAGGCATGATTGAAGCTGGAGCGGCCGCAGTCCATTTTGAGGATCAGCTCTCCTCTGCGAAAAAATGCGGACACCTGGGGGGCAAGGTACTGGTGCCGACTCGGGAAGCGATTCAGAAGCTTACCGCAGCTCGCCTTGCTGCGGATGTCCTCGGGGTGCCGACGGTCCTGATTGCGAGAACAGACGCCAACGCTGCGCAACTCATCACCAGCGATTGCGACAGCAGAGACCTGAAGTTCCTCACCGGCAAGCGTACGATCGAGGGGTTCTTCGGCTTCCGCGGCGGTCTGGAGGCAGCTATTGCTCGGGGTCTCGCCTACGCTCCACATGCCGATATGTTGTGGTGCGAAACATCAGAGCCCGATCTCAATGAGGCAAAGCAATTCGCGACGGCCATCCACTCGATCTACCCAGGAAAGCTCCTGGCCTACAACTGCTCTCCATCCTTTCACTGGAGAGCCAAGCTGAACCAGTGGGAAATCTCTCAATTCCAAAGCGAGCTTGCTGGAATGGGCTATCGGTTTCAGTTCGTAACGCTGGCGGGATTTCACGCACTGAATCTCTCCGCCTTCGAGCTGGCGCACGAATACATGCAATCGGGAATGTCAGCTTATGCGCAATTGCAGCAGCGCGAATTCGACCTCGCAGGCCGGGTCGGATACGGAGCGGTAAAACACCAGCGATTTGTCGGCACAGGCTATTTCGATGACATCGCGAACACCATCGCAGCAGGTCAGATGTCGACTCGGGCCCTCGCAGGCTCCACCGAGGAGGCGCAATTCGAAACGACAGCTCATGACACGTCGCTCGATCCAGACTTCGTCATCCCGGTTTCCGGAGATTGAAAGAACCGCTCGTCGGGACCAGAACTAGGGCAGTTCCCCAGTGAGCGTAGAGCAGTTTTGAAAGGGCACGGCTTTAGCCGTGCCGTAAAGGGCGCACAAAACCTGGGCTTTAGCCCCTGAGGAAATCTTTCACCCACTACACCATTAGGAGAACCGCTCTAAACGCAACCTAAAGAGAGGGAATATTCAATGAGCGCAACAGTGCCAGTCTTCGAGAATACGTCTGCAGGCAACACAGCCGAGACCGAGATACTCACTCCCGATGCGGTGGAGTTTCTACGCTCCATGGACAGGCTGTTCGAGTGCAGAAGAATCGATCTACTCTGCGAACGTACTCAACGTCAGTCTCAGTTCGATGCTGGAAAGTTCCCGCGCTTCCCCAGAGAGACACATCACATTCGCCAGACGGAGTGGACCGTGGCTCCAATTCCGCAGGATCTCTTCGACCGCCGAGTGGAGATTACGGGACCAGCGGAAAGAAAGATGGTAATCAATGCATTGAACTCCGGTGCGAATGTTTTCATGGCTGATTTCGAAGATTCGAACGCGCCAACGTGGAACAATTGCCTTGAAGGTCAGCGAAACCTGCGCGATGCCAATCGCAGAACTATCGAATACAGGTCTCCGGAAGGCAAGCTTTACGAGTTAGGCCCCAAACCCGCCGTGCTTTTTGTCCGGCCGCGTGGCTGGCACATGGTCGAGAAGCATTTCCCGATCAATGGCTCTCCGATGTCCGCTTCCCTCTTCGATTTTGGATTGTACTTTTATCACAACTTCCGCACGCTGATGGATCGCAACACCGCCCCCTATTTCTATCTGCCAAAAATGGAAAGCTATCGCGAAGCGCGGTTGTGGAATGATGTATTCCTTCACGCTCAGGAATATGTCGGGATTCCAAAGGGAACGATTCGGGCTACCGTCCTGATCGAAACCATTTCTGCGGCGTTTGAAATGGATGAGATTCTGTTTGAGCTCCGCGATCACTCCGCCGGCCTGAACTGCGGCCGCTGGGACTACATCTTCAGCTTTATCAAGAAATTTAGATGCCATCCCAAGTTCACCCTGCCGGAACGTGGCGGCATCACCATGGAACAGCCTTTTCTTCGCTCCTATGTGGAATTGCTGATTCATACATGCCACAAGCGCGGCATTCACGCGATGGGCGGCATGGCGGCGCAGATCCCGATTCGTGACAATCCGGATGCCAACAAACAAGCAATGGAGCGGGTTCGTCAGGACAAGCTGCGTGAAGTGCGTGCCGGTCATGACGGAACCTGGGTGGCGCACCCCGGTTTGGTCCCAATTGCCAAGGCCGTATTCGATGAATACATGAAGGAACCGAATCAGATTCACCGTCCTGACCAGCCGACGTCCAGGATCAATGAGAACGATTTGATAGAGATCCCGCTCGGCCGAATCACCGAGGAGGGGTTCCTTCGAAATGTGGATGTTGCGCTGCAGTATATCGAGTCGTGGCTTCGCGGCAACGGGTGCGTTCCGATTTACAACCTGATGGAGGATGCCGCGACAGCTGAGATCTCCCGGGCACAGATTTGGCAATGGATTCGATACAACGCGCGCCTCAGCAATGGCAAGCGGGTAGATAGTCACATGCTCGCTTATGCCAGTTGGAACGTACTGAATCAAACCAGGCAGAGGCTTGGAGCAGACCAATTTGCATCATCCAAGTTCGAACGCGCGGCCGAATTGCTTACATCTTTGTCCACTGGAGAGTTTCAGGAATTCTTGACCACCGCAGCCTATGCGGAGTTTGCTTGACCGATCCCCGGATGTATCCGAGGTGGTACCGGTGGCAATTGCGGAACTGTCACGACCTACGCCGCGCTTACTGAATCTTGTGAGACGGACGTTGCAAAGAACGTCATAAACAATCTCGGGAGTGCTGGAAACGGCACGCTTGACTGAAAGAAAGACGTTAAAAGGGAGTTTTCCCAGTTTGATATTCATCGGAACGTCCTTTCTTTTCCACAAAAGGGAGCTAAATATATCGTTCCCCGGCTAATTGATCTCGATTGACGCTAAATCTCTAGAGCAGTTTCGGAATACGCGTAGACTTTTTGAGAGCAGTGAAAGGTGGCTTTTTCTTGATGAAAAAGCCACTTGAGTGCATGCTTTCGGTCTATAGCAATTCCGAAACTGCTGTAGCGCCGTATCGACAGTGCTCCGCGGACAGAGCTCGCCGGAGGTCACGATCGCGAGTGCGGAGCAGTGTCGATACGGCGATTTGTACTAAACCGCGAGGGGATTTGGCGGGACAATTGCATTATGGAGATTCATTGCAGTGCAGCAAATCACTGGCGATTTTGACACCGCCTCGCGGAATTATTCTGACGGCGGTGGCGAGGATGTGCACTTCGCAATTGTCCTGACAAATCGTACAACGCTTCCAGCTACCTTTCAGACTCCCCAAAGGACAGCAAAATAGACCGGAAGACCCAGACGCAGCGCCCCTTGTAGAGCGGGAGGGGCTCGCCTCTGACGTACGATCTGAGGGTGTCGCGAAACGCGCGGACGTGTTTCGAATCGCGCTTTATCACACCTGCTGCGGAACGTGTCGGGGCTGCGTGGCGGCCCTGGTCAATGTTCGCTGCTCTCGTGTTTATATAAAATATGGCAGAGAAAGCAGCCAGGAAGACAAGCTCAGGCGGAAAGCAAGCACTCATCATGAAAAGGAGTGGTTCCCAGAGAGTCGAATCTGCATCTCGCAAATCTGCATCTCGACTGCCCACATCTCGACTGATTGACGCGAGAATCCAGGAGCTCGCCGACTGGCGCGGGGAGATGCTTTCCCGCCTCCGCGCTTTGATCAGGCAAGCCGACCCTCAAGTCGTCGAGGAGTGCAAGTGGAAGAAACCTTCTAACCCCGCGGGGACGCCCGTGAAGTCGAATATGGCGACAAGCCGGATGTGACCATCACCGGGCTGCGCAAACTCGGCATCGAAATCACGAATTTCTATCACCAAGACGGCAAGGTGGCTTGCAGCGAACAAAGGCAGGGGAGTCGGCGCGCAGAGGTCGCCTCTCTAGCGCAAGCACTTTACCTGAAAAACGGCGGCAAGAATATTGAGGTGAAACTGAACTTCGACAAGTCGCACCCAATAGAAGACGCTGAAGCCGTCGCCAGAAATGTCGCGGAGTTCATTGCTGGCGTCGAAGAGCGGAAGACCGGCCAGGTTCCTCGACATCTGTTTGAACATATCCCGGAGCTGGATTCCCTCTACTTGATTACACGCATATTGCAATACCGTGATGACTATTTCGACCCGGAGTTTCCTGACGGGCAACCCGACCCGGAAGCGGGTATTGGTGCGTTCGCACGATACCGGAACCGGCGTGAAGCGCAGGCAATCAAAGAGGGGAACTACAAGCCGCTGACGTGGGATGCGAAATGGCAGGTCATGCAGGTGCATGACTTTGGCTTGATGGACATTAACCGATTGACAGAAATTCTGCGCGACAAAGAAGAAAAGGCTCAACAGTACAGGCTGTGCGCTGCCTATTGGCTTCTCGTCATCGTCGATTGGATCGATGCAGCACAAGAGCAGGAAGTCCAGGTTGATAGGCTATCCATCCACTCGGATGCATTTGAGCGCGTCATCATCTACAAGCCGCATTTTGAGCACGTCGTGGATGTGCTGACGACTAGACTCCGAAATAACGCACAAGCGCTTCAGTGAAGACGTAGTGCTTGGGCTGGTTCTATAAAAGCGGATGTCAAGAAGAAACACTTCTCCTGCAGGGCTTTGGCTGACGCTGAAGAGGTCGGCTGGTTCCGGGAACAGGCTGGTCCGGCTTCATCGCATCCCGCCCTTCGATGGAAAGAATCGAAGGATGGGGCGCCCTCAGTTATCGGCGGGTCAAGAGTGTGCCACCCGCCTCGGGATGACAGGGTCAGGTTGGGTTCGTGGTTCGTTGCATCTACTGATCAAGAAGGCCCTTTCCCTTGAGAATATGGGGCATATATTTCCGAACCCGCGACTCGCGGGTTTTGGATTGCTTGGGAGCGGAAAAATGATAGATGTAGGCTCGTTGCCGTCCGGGCGTCAACGCTTCAAAGGCAGTCCTGAAGTCAGGTAATTCATCAAACATAATTTGCAATTCTTCGGGAAATTTCAGATCCGAAGTCTTTTTCAATTTCACTTTCAGGCCGGCTTTTTCTACCTCGATGGCTTCACGAATATAAGCTTTCAAGACAGATTTCATCTCCGCGATTTCTCGCACAGAGGTGAACTTGATCCAGCGTGTCGACTGCGAATGCTGACCGGGCCTGGTGAGAACGCCATGGACATCCTTCAGCAGAGCGCCTTTGAAAAAGGCGAACGCGCAGGATTCCTTTAATCCACTGATGACGACGACGTTCTTTCCCTGAAAGGTGTAGCAGGGTTGACTCCACTTCAATTCTTCGGTCAATTCAGAGTCGAGAAGGATCGCTCGCAACTTCTTCAACTCTTCCTGCCACTTCTTTGCGTTGGCGATAAAGGCGTCAACCTTGGAATTCGATTTGCTCGGTGCCATCGTCAGTAATTCTAGTTCTCTGACTCAAACTTTCCGTCATTCCATTGCGCCCGGGTCCGCGGTTTTGGCTGCTTGCCTTCTTCTCAGCCATAGAGACTCCACGCGCTGCGAACCGCTCGGGCTGCGTCGATTCCTTCCTTCGCGTCGTTCCTTCTTCCGAGCGGCCCGCTGTCTCCCCTCAGGCAATGTTCGCTGCTCTCGTGCTTACCGGACTGCCGTCCTTTGCTGGAAAGAGGACGCCGATGGTACGGCTTTGGGGTCGCAGCGCCCACGATGCCACGCAAAAACCAGTAATGATGAGAGGGGCGATGACGTGAAAGGCGTAAGCGCCATACCCGCCGGAAAAAGCGCAGGATGCGGCCGCGCCTGTCAGGTCAAAGAAGATGCCCGCATACGCCCACTCCTTGAGCCGCGGAAATCGCGGCACGAGGATGGCAATGGCTCCAAGCGCTTTCCAAACGCCAAGAATGGCGAAGAAATACATTGGGTAGCCAAGGACGGGCACGACGCCATGGGGGTTGCCCAGATATTGTGCTACCTGGGCGACACCGCCGCTTCCGATAAAAAACGCTACGAGTACGGTCGTAGTCCAATACACAATGGATTTTGCTTTCATGGTCATTCCACCTCCCCCCCGACACGATCCAGAACACGCTCCAGGTTGCCGATGAACTTCGTCCAGCCGTATTTGGCGCCCTGATAAGCTGCCTGCTGATCGGGACGGAAGCCGGACTGCTCCATGCGCAGGTGGGTGCCACCCTCCGCGGGAGTCAACGTCCAGAACACCACCCATTGAAGCCCGCTTTCGACTCCACCAACGCCCCAGTTATAGGAGAGGCGATGGAGTGGGTCGACGATCAGCACTTCGCAGTCGACAACACCATTCCAGTTGGGCATGGGGTCGGCCCGGAATTGGAATTTTCGGCCGACCACCGGCTGGAAATCGTTGTTCATCATCCACTGCGCGAGGAGCGGGCTCTCGGTGAGCGCTCGCCACAGTTTCTCTGGCGGATGCGGGAATACCCTCTCGACCACAAGGGAACTGGGACACTCTACTGAATTGCTCATCATTCCATCCTTTCCAAAAGGGATTCAAGACGGTCAAAGCGTTCGCGCCAGAAGGCGCCGTAG
>WNGL01010392.1_pt1 | contig 10739 bp, 8 predicted proteins | sample 5400591 | NCBI WGS metagenome assembly WNGL01 (sample SAMN13153377, study PRJNA577476) | soil metagenome | isolation source: 80 cm soil or saprolite under Garry oak tree replicate 1 | place: USA:California | collected 2016-06-15
CGGCGCCGAGGTGAGCGACGTGTTTCATGACGCGGGTGGTGTGTTCCACCACACCGGGACCCAGGGACGGGTCCCTGGACTGGCTCCGGACCATAAGAGCTACGGCTCGTTTGCCTCGTTCAGCGACCCGGACGGCAACGGCTGGTTCCTCCAGGAAATCACCACGCGCCTGCCGGGGCGGTGACCGGGCCCGGGCCTGGTGAGTTCCGGCCGACACTTCTTTTGCAGAGGAGGAGTACCCGCATGCAAGCGACCTATGGTTCCGCGGCCGATCTGGCCGCCGCATTGCGCCGTGCGGCGGCTGCGCACGGCAAGCACGAGGAGGAGATCGGCCAGGCCGACCCGGCCTGGCCGGACTGGTACGGGCAGTACATGGTGGACGAGCAGGCAGGGCGCCCCGGCCCGGCCAGGCCGGGAGCAAGCACATGAGCGACTACGATGTCATCATCGTGGGTGGCGGCTCGCCGGGCGAGCATTGCGCAGGCGAACTGGCTGACGGCGGCCTGCGCGTCGCGCTGGTCGAGCGCGATCTGGTCGGGGGCGAATGCTCCTACTGGGCGTGCATCCCGTCCAAGACGCTGCTGCGCCCCGGCGAGGCGGTGCACGGCGCGCTGGAAGCGGCGGCCAGCGCCCAGGTCGACGTCAAGGCGGCGCTGGCCTACCGGGATTTCATGGTCTCCGACTACTCAGACGCCGGGCAGCAGGCCTGGCTGGCGGGCAAGGGCATCGACCTGATCCGCGGCACCGGCCGGCTGGCCGGGCCGGGCGTGGTCGAGGTCGGCGGCAGGCGTTACACCGCGGCGCACGTCGTCCTGGCGACCGGCTCGGATCCGGTCATACCGCCGGTCACAGGCCTGCGCGAGCTAGACGGCATCTGGACCAACCGCGAGGTGACCGGCATGAAGGCCGTCCCGCGCCGCCTGCTGATCCTCGGCGGCGGGCCGGTCGGCGCCGAGATGGCCCAGGTCGTGCTGCGCCTGGGCGGCGAGGTGGCCCTCGTCGAGGGCGCGGAGCACGTGCTGGCCCGCGAGCCCGCGCCGCTCGGCGAGGCGCTCGGTGAGGTGCTGCGCCGCGAGGGCACCGAACTCCTCCTGGGCGTCCACGCGGCCGCGGCCCGGCGCGACGGCGAGGACTACGTCCTAGTCCTCGACGACGGCCGTGAGCTGCGCGGTGACCGGATACTTGTCGCCACGGGCCGGCGCCCGCGGGTGGCCGGGCTCGGCCTGGAGACGGCCGGCGCCACGTTCGACGAGCGCGGCGTCCGGGTCGACGGGCAGCTGCGGGCCGGCGAGCGGCTGTGGGCCATCGGCGACGCCACCGGCATCCGGCTGCTGACCCACGTCGGCAAGTACCAGGGCGAGGTCGTCGCCTCGAACATCCTCGGCGAGCCGCGCGAGGCCCACTACGAGGCCGTGCCGGACGTGATCTACACCGACCCGCAGGCGGCCGCCGTCGGCGCCTCCGACGGCAGGTTCAGCGCGACCGCCCTGCTGTCCGAGGTGGCCAAGATGGCCACCTACACGCACGCCTACGCCGAATCCAACGGCTTCCTGACCCTGCTGTCCGACGGCGAACGGCTGACCGGCGCCTACGCGCTCGGCCCCGAGGCCGGTGAGTGGCTGCAGCAAGCCACGCTGGCCATCCGCGCCCAGGTGCCGCTCGACGTGCTGCGCGACGTCATCCAGCCGTTCCCCACCTTCTCCGAGATCTACGTCGAGTCGCTGAAGGCCCTGCGCGCAGGGATCGCATCATGACCGCTCACCTGACCGGGCAGATCGTCGTCGTCATCGGCGGCAGCGCCGGCATCGGGCTGGAGACGGCCCGGCGGGCCCGCGCCCAGGGCGCCGATGTCATCCTGGCCGGGCGCAACCCCGAGCGGCTAGAGCGGGCCGCGGCCGAACTCGGCGCGCGCAGCAGCGCGGCCATCGACGCCACCGATTCGGCCGCGCTGGACCGGTTCTTCGCCGGCCTGCCCGAGATGGTCGACCACGTGATGGTCACCGGCCCCGGCCCGTACTACGCGCCGCTGGCCGACCTGGACCGCGACCGGGCGCACCGCGATTTCGACGACCATATCTGGCTGGCCGTGGCCGTCGCGCAGCACGCCGTCGGCCGGGTGCGGCCCGGCGGCACGCTGCTGTTCATGGGTGGCACCGGCGGCCGCAGCCGGGGACCCGGCCTGTCGCTCATCGCGGCGGGCACCGCCGCGCTGCCCGCCCTGATCGCCAACCTGGCGGTCGAAGTGGCGCCGATCCGGGTCAACCTCATCGCGGCCGGCTTCGTCGACACGCCGCTGTCCGCGGAACTGCTCGGCGACGGCCTCGAAGCGCGCCGCGAGCAGCTCCGCGCCACGCTCCCCACCCGGCGCGTGGTCGGCCCGGCCGACGTCGCCGCCCTGGCCGTGCACCTCATGACCAACACCGCGCTGACCGGCGCGACCTACGACATCGACGGCGGCCAGCAACTCGTCTCCGGAGGGTGACAGGCGTGGGCATGAAACCACACTGGCCGGTGCCCGCCGGGCTGCACATCGCCTCGGCTGAGCTGCCCGTGGAGAGCAGGCTGCCTGGTTTCGGCGGCGCCACCGAGTGGCTCAACTCGCCGCCGCTGACGCCAGCCGCCCTGCAGGGGAAGGTGGTCCTGGCCGGCTTCTGGACCTACACGTGCATCAACTGGCTCCGCCAGCTTCCCTACCTGCGCGCCTGGGCCGACAAATACTCCAGGCAGGGGCTGGCCGTGATCGGCGTGCACACCCCGGAGTTCTCCTTCGAGCACGACCCCGGGAACGTCGCCCGGGCCGTGACGGACATGGGGATCGGCTACCCGGTCGCGCTCGACGGCGATTACGCGGTGTGGGGCGCGTTCGCCAACTACTACTGGCCCGCCCTGTACTTCGCCGACGCCCAGGGGCGCATCCGGCACCACCACTTCGGCGAAGGCGAATACCAGCAGTCGGAGATGATCATCCAGCGGCTGCTGGCCGGGGCCGGATCCGCCGGCGCCGGTCATGATCTGGTCTCGCCCGAGGCCCGCGGCATCGAGGCACCCGCCGACTGGGCCAGCCTGAGGTCTCCGGAGAACTACACCGGGTACCAGCGCACCGAGAACTTCGCCTCGCCCGGCGGCCTGGTCCCGGGCAGGCCGCACGTGTATGAGGTCCCCGCGCCGCTGCGGCTCAACCACTGGGCCCTGTCCGGAGGCTGGACGGCCGGGGACGAGGCCGCCACGGCGGATACGCCCGGCGGGCAGATCGCCTGCCGCTTCCGCGCCCGCGACCTGCACATGGTCCTGAGCCCTGGGACACCAGGAACCGAGCCGCGGTTCCGGGTGCGGCTGGACGGGCAGCCGCCCGGCGACGACCACGGAACCGACGTGGACGGCCAGGGTCACGGCGCCGTCACCTGGCCGCGGCTCTACCAGCTCATCCGCCAGCGCGGCCCGGTCACCGAGCGCACCTTCCAGATCACCTTCACCGACCCCGGCGTCCAGGCCTACGCGTTCACCTTCGGCTAAGCTCCCGACGGGACCATAGGTCAGGAGCGGACATTGGCGGATGAGATCCGGTTCGGGGTGGTCAGCGAGTCCGTGCCGCGGGGGCGGGCCTGGCTGGAGCACGCACGCCGGATCGAGGGCGCGGGGGTATCGGCGCTGCTGCTGCGGGACCACTTCTCGGCGGGGGCGTTCGGCCCGCAGCTGGCGCCGTTCAGCGCGCTGGCCGCGGCGGCGGCGGCGACCGAGCGCCTGCGGGTCGGCACCATGGTGCTCTGCAACGACTTCCGGCACCCGGCGATCGTCGCGCACGAGGCGGCGACCCTGCACGAGCTGTCCGGCGGCCGCTTCGAGCTCGGCCTCGGCGCCGGCTGGTACCAGCCAGAATACGACGCCGCCGGGATCGCGTTCGACCCGCCGGGCCAGCGGATCAGCCGGCTGGAAGAGTCCCTCGGCGTCATCAGGGGGCTGCTGGATCGCCGCCCGGTCCGGCATCAGGGCGCGGCGTACCGGATCGACGGCCTGGACCTCGACGTGCTCCCGGCGGGCGAGGGCCGGCCGCGGCTGCTCGTCGGCGGCGGCGGGCCGCGCATGCTGCGCCTCGCGGCCCGGCACGCGGACACCGTCGGGATCCTGCCCGCCCCGATCCAGGGATCGCAGGACTCCGACGATCCCGCGGACCGGCTGCCGTCCGCGTTCGAGGCCAAGGTCGCGACCGTGCGCGCGGCCGCGGGTGACCGGTTCGGGGAGCTGGAGCTCAGCGCGTTCGGCACCTTCATCGTGACCAGCCGGCGGCGGGCCGGCACCGAGGAACTCATCGCCCGGCGCGGCTGGACCGGGACCGGCGTCGAGACGGTCTGGCAGATGCCGACGCTGTTCATCGGCAGCGTCGCGCAGATCTGGGAGGACCTGCGGGCACGACGGGGCAGGTTCGGCCTGTCGTACCTGATCACCTCCGACAGTGAGCTCCCCACCTTGACCCAGGTCATCGACGGGCTCTGAGCAGGGCGCCACGGCCCTTGCCGGGGCCCGGCGGCATCTCTACACTCCGCTCAGGGCTGGTCCGCTCAGGGCAGGGTGGCCGCGATGTTCGCCGCGTAGATCTCGTCCTGGTTCCCGCTCACGCCGGTGTAATCGCTGCCCCAGCTAGCCACGATGTCCGTGGGTGAGAGGACGGACAGCCCGGTGGTATCGCCGGGCCAGACCGCGCTGCTGCCGTAGTCGGCCGAGATCTGGGCCGGCCCGGACAGCCAGCCCCTGGTGACGGAGAAGGCCCGCAGGAACAGGGCGTATCCGGCCGGGTTGCTGTCGGAGAGCCAGGTCACGTAGGCGGTCCCGCTGCCGCCGCCGGTCACCTCCATGATGTGCGGCACGTTGAGCCGGTCCGCCGGACCCTGCACCGGCGCCGACCAGCGTTCGCCGTGGTCGGTGGAGAAGGACAGCCAGCCGATGTCGTTGGCGGACCCGTCCGGGTTGGTGCCCTGGGTGTCCCAGGTGGCGTAGAGGTTTCCGGCCGCGTCGATCCCGAGGTCGCCGTCGATCCACCACTCGGCCAGCGACATCGTACCGGCCTGCGGCCCGACCGCCACCGGCGCGGACCAGGTCGCCCCGCCGTCGCCGGAGGAGGTGAAGTAGCTGTACGCCGGGCTCAGCGTGTAGGTCACCGGGTTGGTGACCTTGTATCCCTGGTAGAACACGTCGATGCGGCCGTCCGGCTCGACGACCAGCGGCGCGCTGTCGGCGCCGCTGGCCGGGAAGCCCGGGCTGATGTCGGACATCCTGCTCCAGGTCCGGCCGCCGTCCGCGGACTTCTGCATCACCACGTTGAGGTCGCCGGTCGCGAACGCGCAGCTGCCGTTGCTCGCGCAGATGTACGTGATCGAGGTCCGCTGCGGGCCGTAGTCCCAGGTCAGATAGACGGTGCCGTCCGGGGCGACGGCGATGAAGTCCCGGTCTCCCCAGTTCTTCGGATCCGGCGGAATCAGCGAGGACGACTGGGCGAACGTCGCCCCGTGGTCGAACGAGGCGTCCACCACCGGGTAGTACTGGCCGCCGCGCGAGAGCATGAACGACGCGTAGACGGTGCCGTCGGGGGCGATGGCTATCGCCGGGTCCCAGGTGTTGAGGTTCGAGCCGACGGTGCCCGGCAGGCTGACCGGGGCGTCCCAGCTGCGTCCGCCGTCGGCCGACCGGGCGACCGCGATCCCCCGGCAGCCCATCCACTCCTCGTACACGTAGCCCCGCACGGTATCGGCGGCCTGCTCCACTTCCGCGTTCTGGCCTGCACACGTGCTGACGTCGGTGATCGGGCCGACCTGATAGGTTGCCGCGCCGACCGCGCCGACCGCGCCGACCGCGCCTGCCGCGCCGGCGGCCGGCTCGGCGCTGGCCGCCGTTGTGCCCATGGCGGCGGTCAGGGTTGCGGCGCTCAGCGCGATGGCGGCGCGGAGGCTTCGCCGGTGCCAGGACATGGCCCACCTCTTTCATCCCAGCCGGAGGTTGCGGGAGCGGCTGTCACGCTACGCCTCCGCAATACCCCGGACAAGCACCGTTCCTACTGAACTAGCAGGATATGGTCCTGGCCAGTCGGCGGCCCCGGACGGTCTTGGGCTGCCTGGTTGCCTGCCGTGGTCCGGTGAGGTCGTCTGGTCTTGGTGCCTGGCGGCTGCCGGGGGCCTCGTGGGCTGGCGGGTTTCCTGGGTGCGGTCCCTGGCGGCGGGGTTGTCCTGGGCCGCGCCTGGGCTGGCCGTGCCGCCTCCTCCGGGGCGGGCTGGTTCCCTGTCGCGCGGCGCCTGGCCCGGTACCCGAGCCCGCGTCGCCCGATCACCAGCGCTGCCGCGTGGTGACCGGTCGCCTTCGGGTGGTGCTCCCGCACGGGCCGTAGCCAGTGCCCGGCTCCCCACCGGGAGGTGTAGGCGGGGTCGATGACGATAACCGACAGGCCCGCGTTGGCGGCCATCTGGACCAGCCGGTCGCGGAGCCTGGCGGTGGGGATGCCGTGGACAGCGCGCCGGAAGTCCCTGCCGCGCCTGCCGCGCGAGGGCCGGCTGCCCGCCCGTTCCCGCCCTTCCGCGCGGGCCGCGGCGAAGTCGAGGTCCTCGATGACGATGGCGCGGGCACCGCGGGCCCTGGCGGTGGCGATCAGTGCGCTGATGGCGGCGCGCAGGCGCCCGTCGCGGGTGCCGGACGGCAGCCCGGCCAGCTCCAGCGCGATGGTGGCCGGCGCGCCCAGGACGTTGCCGTCCGGCACGATGACGGCCACGGCGAGGTGGCCGTGGTTGACGTCGATGGCCACGACCGGGTGCTCCCGCAGGTCATCCAGCGATGCCGCAGGGGCGGGCGCAGCCCTCCAGCTCGCGTCGATGTACCAGCGGCCGCGGGCCGGGTCGTGGCTGATGTCGTAGCGCACCGCGCCGGAGGCGGCCTGAGCGGCGACCTCATCGCCCCGGTAGCAGAACTGCGCCGGGCACGACAGCCGGTACCGGCCGTGCGGCCGGTTCGCCAGATGGGCGAGCGGGGCGGGGAGCTTGATCTCCAGCCAGCTCTCGCCGGGGTGCCAGCGGATCGTCTCGTTACCCCAGGCCTTGTCTTTCTCCCCGTCGGCGGTCAGGAACAGCCGGGCCGATTCCCACTCCCGCCGCCACCGGTCCTCGGTGAGCCCGGCGGCGGCAAGGTTGTTCCTCGTCCGCAGCAGGGCCTTCCCGCCCCGGACCACGGACGCCGTCCCCGCCTCCAGCTGCCGCTCTACTCCGGCCAGGCGGGCCTGCAGCGACCTCAGGCGGATGGTCTTGGCATGCCGCTCGGCCGGGGTGGCATACCCGCGGGTCCGGCCTGCCCTCCCGCCCGCCGGGACCGCGAGCCGCGCCCCGATCCGGCCGATGCGGGCCTGCAGGCTGGATCGTTCGGCGCGCAGGTTCTGCCCGGCCAGCCGGAGCTGGTCTTCGCTGGTCCGGGTGATCGCGCCGGCCCACCGCGACGACGAGGCTGCCGTCAGCGCCCGCTTCCGCACCGCCCGGGACCGCGCCCGGCCCTTCGCGTCCAGCCGTCCCTCCGCGCACCGGGCGGCCAGGTCACGGCCCGCCAGCGAACCCAGGTACGCGCCCGCGGCCCACAGCACGGCCTCATCCTGCGCGCAGACCCGCAGCCGAGCCCGGACCCGCGCGCCACCCGGCGCCGCTGCCACGAATGGCGCCGTAACCGGGCGCAGGGAAGCAGTCATCAGCCCGCCCCGCGCCCGTCCGGGGCGGCCCGCCAGCAAGCGCGTACATGTTCGGTACCGGCCACCCAACCAGGATAACCACTAGTACATGCTTTCGCTATCTACGACACGCCGGATGCGCGAACGGTTCTAACCCTTATCGGGCGCCCCGGACCCGTCACCGCGTGAGCTCGTAGAGGCTGTTGAAGGGGTTGTCCATCTCGACGCGGCGGACGTGGCCGAAGCCGGCCTGGCCGGCCAGCCGGCGCAGGGCCGGCTCGGGCAGCCCGAGGGTGCCCAGGCCCTCGCCGCCCTCGGCGAGCGAGGTGGTCATGCAGTACAGCACGGAGAAGCCGTACAGCAGGGCCGCGATGGGGCCGGTGTTGGCGGCGGGCTGGTCGGAGCAGTTGATCTCCAGGCACAGGTACCTGCCGTCGGGCCGCAACGCCTCACGGACCGAGCGGAGCAGGCCCAGCGGGTCGACCGCATCGTGTACCACGTCGAACGTGGTGATCACGTCGAAGGACCCGGGCAGCCCGGCGGCCGCGTCGAGGACCTGGTAGCTGATCCGGTCGGCGACGCCCGCCTCCGCGGCCGCCCGCCTGGCCTGCTCGACGGCGGGCGGGTGCACGTCGTACCCGGTGCCGGTAACGGCGCCGAACTCGCGGGCCAGGGCGATCAGCGCCTGCCCGGTGCCGCAGCCGACGTCGGCGACCCTGCCGCCGTCCCGCAGCCTGGCCGTGGTGTCGGGGACCAGCGGCAGCCACTGCTGGACCAGCATGTTCTGGTGCCACTGGGCGGTGAACCTGCTGGTCCCGGTCCAGACGTCGGGGTGCAGGTCGGCCACCCGGACCCCGCCGCCGTCGCGGAAGGCCCCGGCCACCTGGTCGTACCGCTGGATCGCGCCGATCAGTTCCTGGTGGACGCCGCCGAAGAAGGCGGGGCCCGGCTCGGTGGCCAGGGTGGGCACATGCTCAGCCGGCAGGGCGTACCGCTGCCCGTCTTCGTCGTAGGTCAGGTACCCGGCGGCGAACATGCCGCCGAGCCACTCCCGCACGTACCGTTCCGACAGCCCGGCCCGGCGGGCCAGCTCGGGACCGGGGGCGAGGTTCGCGCTGTTCGAGGCCGTCTGCGCGGTGCTGGACCATGCGTCGCGCTCGGCGCCGCTAGCGGTGATCCTGGACGACCTGCACGGCGCCGGGCGCCCGTCGACGCTGCTGCTACGGTTCGCGGCGGGCGCGGGCCTGTCCCGGGTGCTGCTGCTCGCCACCTATCGCGCCGCCGAGGCGCATATGGACGCCGACGTCAGCGACGTGATCGGCGCGCTCGAATCCGTCAGCCCGCCGCTGGCCCTGGCCGGCCTGTCCGCAGACGAGATCCGGCTCATGCTGCCCGGCGCCGGCGACGGCGTGCTCGCCGCTGTCCAGCGCCGCGGCGAAGGCAACCCGCTGTTCGTCTCGCAGGTGGCCCGGCTGCTCGGACACGGCGCGGCCACCGTCGAGGAGGTGCCGGTCCCGGCGGGCATCCGCCAGGCGGTCCGCCGCCACGTGGCCAGGCTGGACGTCACCGGGTCCGGCGCCGCGGACGCGGCGGTCACCGCGCGGGAGGTCCTGGCCGTAGCGGCGGCGCTGGGCCCGGGCATCGACCCGGCCCTGGTCGCGGCCGTGCTGGACGTCGCCGCCGACGCCGTGGCCGGGCTGTGCGACGGCGCGGCGCAGGCCGGGCTGCTGTCGCCCGGCCAGGATCCCGGCGAGATGTACCGGTTCGGGCACGCGCTCATCCGGGAAACCCTGTACACCGAACTGCCCCCGCGGGCCAGGGCCGACGCGCATCGCCGGATCGCCGCCGTGCTGGACAGCGGACCGTGGCGACACCGGGCCAGCCACGCCGAGCTGGCCCATCACTTCCTGCGGGCCGCTCCGGCCAGCGGCGAAGCCGCCGCCGCGGCGGTGACGTACTCGCGCCTGGCCGGCCGGGACGCGCTGAACGCTCTGGCCTACGAGGAGGCAGCCGGCCACTTCCGGCACGCCCTGGACATGCAGAGCCGGGCGCCGGAGTCGACGCCGGCGAGCCGCTGCGAGCTGCTCCTGAGCCTGGCCGAGGCGCTGGTCAGGAGCGGCCCCGATCCCGCCGCGGCGGCGGCTCTGGACGAGGCCGTCCGGCTTGCCCGGCACGCGGGCCAGCCCCGGCTGCTGGCCGCCGCGGCACTGCTGCACGCCCAGCATCTCGACTTCAACGCCCCCGCCGACGCGTCCGCCGCCCTGCTGCGCGAGGCCGCCGAGACGCTGGACCCGGCGGACCGCGCGCTGCGCGCCCGGGTCTTGGCCCGGCTGGCGATCGCCCTCGCACCCGAGCCAGCCGCCGCCAGGACCGCGGCGGAGCAGGCCGTCGCGACCGCGCTCGAGGCGGCCGCGCGCGGTCCAGGCGACCGCGAGTCCGCCGGGTCGCTCGCCGCGGCGCTGGCCGCCCGGCAGCACGTCCTGTGGGGAACCCAGGACCCGTGGGAGGCCCTGGCCGGCGCCGGCGACATCGTCGCGGCCGCCCAGCGGGCCGGCGAACCCGACACCGAACTGGACGGCCGCGTGCTGCGGCTGACCCACCTGCTCGAGCTCGGCGACGGGCCGGCCGCGCAGCGGGTGCTGGCCGACCTCGGCCGACTGGCGGAGTCGCTGCGCCATCCGGCGGCCCGGCTGACCGCGCTGTCGCGGCGCTCGGCGCTGGCCGCGCTCACCGGGGACTTCCCGCAGGCCGCCACCCTGGCCCGGCAGGCGTGGGAGACCGGGCAGGCCGCCAGCCTGCCCGACGCCGGCGCCGTGTACTGGGGGCAGCTGTTCGCCATCTGGCTGCACGCCGGCCTGCCCGAGGGCGACGAGCGGTGGATGGAGACCGAACTGCGCGACCTGGTGGCCCGCTCCCACTTGTCGGTGGCGCACGCCGCGGCCCTGGTCCAGATCGACGCCGCGCACGGCGCCGCCGAGCAGGCGAACGGGCGCCTGGACGAGCTGGCCGGCACAGGGCTGGCGGCCCTGCGGCCCGACATGGTCTACGTCTG
>WNGL01010393.1_pt1 | contig 10739 bp, 18 predicted proteins | sample 5400591 | NCBI WGS metagenome assembly WNGL01 (sample SAMN13153377, study PRJNA577476) | soil metagenome | isolation source: 80 cm soil or saprolite under Garry oak tree replicate 1 | place: USA:California | collected 2016-06-15
GTTCCCCAACACCAACGGCAAGCCGCTGGGGCCCCGCGCGCTCGCGACTGACGGTGCGCGCCTGGCCGTGGGTGGCGACTTCACCTCTGTGAACAGCAAGCCTCAGCAGGGCTTCACCAAGTTCGGTTGATCTGGACACTGACGGGGCCGGCAGCTTCGACCGCTCCGGTGCTTCATGCCGTGCACGCGCACGCCTCGAACGGGCCGAGCGACTCCGCACGGAGAAGGCGCATGAACGAGCATCGCTGCAACCCGGCCGGAAGTCCGGCAGGCGCTGTTGCATTGCGCGGACACAATGCATGTCGAAGCTCCAACCCCCAGCCGAGTCACATCGCCGTGGCCAGCTCGTCGAACGCGACGGCCACCCGCAGGTTCGCCGCCTCGTCAGCGGCCAGCTCGTAGTGTCCGCGGCGAACGTTCTGCACCAACGCATGCCCAGCGATGATCACCCTGGCACTACGATCCTGTTTGAGCCCGCGCATCGTTTGCAGTCGGGCCTTTCAGCCGCCCGTGGTCGCACTCGACTCCGTTGTTGGCGTAGCGGTCGGTGCGATGCCACGCCGCTGGCAGCAGCTCCTCCAGCACACCCGGGTAGGCAGGCGCCTGATCAGTGGTGACCTCGGCCGGGGTGACCTTGGTCGCGCCGATCGCCTGCTCGAAGAATCGGCGCGCCGCCTTGGCGTCCCGGCGTGCGGCGACAAGCACGTCAATGACCTGGCCGAACTGGTCGACCGCTCGGTGGACGTAGCGTCACTGGCCGGCCACCTTCACGTACGTCTCGTCCACCTGCCAGCGATTGCCGACGGCGTGGCGGCAGGGCCGAGCGGCGTCGGCCAGCAGGGGAGTGAACCGCAGCACCCAGCGGTAGACCTGACGTGGTCGACCTCGACGCCGCGTTCGGCGAGGAGTTCCTCGACGTCTCGGTATGACAGGCCGTAGCGCAGGTACCACCGGACCGCGAGAACGATCACCTCAGGTGGGTAGCGGAAGCCGACGAAGGCAGAACCTGCGGCGATCGACTGGCGCGATAGGCGGGCGGTTCTCATGGTCGGAGTCTCTACGCCAGAACCACCTCAGGGCCAACGCAACAGAGCCTCTACGTCTACTTGCCCGAGGTTCATGGCCGCGTCTCAGCGGAGGCCTTCGACGCCTTCGTCAACAGTCTGGCCGCCATCCCGGCCTACAAAGCCAAGATCGACCAGGCACGCGCCAGCAACAGGACAAGTATCCACAGGTCTTGATCGCCGACCTGCTCAGAAGCCCTGGCGGGCCCGAGCAGTTGTTCGCAGCGCTCGACCGGCTGATTGCCAGCGCGCAGCGATAACGACGGTGGGGACGTGGAACCTCGAGTACAGATCTCCCGTGCCTTCGGCAAGGACCCGGCTGCAAACAGGATCAAAGGGAAGCCAGATCAGAGGCCGTAGCGTTCCTTCATGGTGGGATCGCCGGGGTCGATCTCGCGCAGCCCGCCCTCGCTCAGCCGCTTGTTGATCTGCTCCAGGTGCGAGCGCACCAGCTCCTTCTCGGCCTCGGTGATCCGCCCACGATGCGGCTCGCCGGCGTGCTCCAAGGTGGCGTAGTTGACCTTCGCGCGGCCCGCCCGGGTCGACCCGGCACCGGCCGTGCGAGCGCTCTCGCCAGCGCGGGAGCGGCTGCGGTGCTTGGAGATCAGCGCATCCTGAATGGCGTTGTCCATCACGCCGGGACCGGCCAGCAGATTGAAGTCCTCGATCGGCACGGTGATGCGCTCGCCCTTGCGCGCGCCAGGGCGGATCCACTCCACGGTGACGAACCGCGCCGAGGAGCTCTGCAGTTGCTCGAGCTCTTCGGGCAGCGCCTCCAGCGTGACCGGCAGGTCGGAGTATTCCGGGTGCTCGTGGACCACGAGGCGGCCAAGCGAGGACTCGTCCGCCTCCTTGCCTGAGATGTCCGACACGTGGATGGTCTTCACTGCCATCAGCGCGGATTCCTCCCCACGAAACCGGCTTCCTATGGCGGATCACGCTAACCGGAACGCTCGCGACGTGGCAATGCGAGGGGCCCGCGGTTCGTCTCGGCCGGCCAAACCTGGGGCCGAACCGCAGCTCACTATCTGCCACAGACGTTCTATTGGCAGCACAGAATCCAACAACGCGACTCCACTGAATCAGGGGGAAGACCACCACCAGGAAAGCCAGGGCCGCTCAGGGGAGGACCTGCGACGCGACGCCCAGGGAAGTGAACACCGTTACTGCTGCGGGCTTTGCGGGAAGGCTAGTCCTCCGGGTAGACGACCAGCGTGGACGAGCCTGATTGCAGCCAGTGCGGCCGGCGGTTACGTAGTTCCCAGCCGCTCTCATGCCATCGACCTCTTGAACGCCTGCCGGCAGCGCGCCGATCCGGAGTCTGGAGGCGGGTAGGGTGCATACCGTGGACTCGGGCGATGCAAGCCGACCAGGCCGCCATCGAGCATGCGCGTCTCCGCCGCGAGCAGGTCAAGGCCCGGCTGTTGGAGGACCGGAACGCCAGGCGCCCCAACGCCAAGCGGCTGCTGGAGACAATCCGGCCGGCCCACGACTAGCTCAGCCCATCCTGTCCACGTCGACTTGGAGGAGTGATCGCATGGGCCTCATCTTCCGCCGTCGGGTGCGGCTCGGACGCCGCGGCTGGCTCAACCTCTCGAGACGCGGCGTCTCGGCGTCCAGCCGGCTCGGGCCGCTGACCGTCAACAGCCGCGGGCGGTGGAGCCTGCGGCTCGGCCGTGGCCTGTCCTGGCGCAACAGGTAGCCCGCCAGCGCCCCACGACGGCCCTGGGCATCGGCCGGGGCCGTCTACATGTCGCTGGTCTTCAGGATCGGAAGGACAGGGGGACGCCAGGATCCCCGATGCGCGCCACGCCGAAGCTATCGTCTGGCTGACCGGAGGCGTCGAGGATGCGCGCGGTGAGCTGGCACTGGCCAAGGATGTTGTCTGCACAATCGGTCCCATCGGCCAGGAAGCGCCGCACCCGGACACGTAGACCCCATGTGCCGTCCGGACGCACGGTGCCCGAGCCCAAAACCGATGTGCCGTAGCAGCCGCTGCCCTGGACGAGGCTGAAGCAGGCCTCCTCCACCACGGCGATGGTGCGGCCCTGGGCGCCGAAGGCGGTGCCGGCCGCCTGCACCCACTGCTTCCTGCGCAGGTTGGTTGACGGCGTTGCCGTGATGGTGGCGGGCGAGCCGACGAACTCCAGCGGCGCGGAGGCGAGCGCCTGGATGGCACCCTCAGCATCGGTCCAGACCAGGAAGATGCGGCAGACATCGGCGCGGCAGTAAACCGGCAGCGGGTCGCCGAACGGCTGGCTCCGGAACACCGGGTCGGCCAGCGTGACCGTGACTGCCACCCCGCCGGCTACGTCCGCGACGGCCGACGCGAGGTCGGGGCGGCAGTCGAGCTCGACATCATCATTGAACTGGTCGCACTGGATCACCCGGACGTTCACGCCTGGCGGCAGGCCGGTCGCCTGGACCGCGACCTGATCCCCCCCGGCCAGATCGGTCGACGGGATGACGGTGAGGCTCGGCGCAGCAGCGGCCGGCCAAGCACCAGCGATCACCGACCCGAGCACGACCACAGAGACAGCAAGCACACGGACGACGCGCATGGCGATTCCCCCGCAACACCCAGAAATGCAGCCGGCCTGGATCATGATTCGAATCGCGGTCCTCCACAAGACCCGGCGGGACGGCCAGAGCGCCCCCCGCGGCTCGGCGCGGACAAACCGCCCCGCGATCCGGGCGTGCAGGCGTTCAGCCCTGCCGCCATGCCAGACCCGGCACAGCGGCGCCCACCTCCACCACGCCGCGGGACGCGGCCGTGGTCTCGTCCTTGGTGACGACCACCTTGCGGGCACGGCCCAGCAGGTCGAGGGTGACGTTCTCCAGCTATGGGGCCGAGTATCGGGGCATCGTCCAGTACTACCTGCTGGCCGGGAACGTCCATCGGCTCTCCCGGCTGCACTGGGTCATGGAGACCTCGCTGCTCAAGACGCTGGCCAACAAGCACCGCTCGTCGGTGTCGAAGATGGCCCGCAAGTACAAGGCCACCATCGACACGCCGCACGGGCCACGCAAGTGCCTACAAGCAAGCGTCGAACGCGGCGGCAGGAAGCCACTGGTCGCACGGTTCGGCGGTATCCCGTTACGAAGGCAGAAGGATGCGGCCGTCACCGACCGCGCACCGGCCCCGGGAATCATCCGCCGCAAGGAGCTGGTCACTCGGCTGCTGGCGGATCGGTGCGAGATCTACGCCAACACGGACGGTATCCAGGTACACCACGTCCGACGGCTCGCCGACCTCGACCTTCCCGGACCACTACGGCCCGCGTGGGCAGACCAGATGGCACGACGGCGACGCAAGACCCTGGTGGTCTGCCGGTCGTGTCATGACGCCATCCATGCGGGGCAGCCATCCCCGCTGCTCACGCAGTCATCACCGGAGAGCGGCGTGCGGTGAAAGTCGCATGCGCCGTTCGGGCTGGGGGCCGCCGCAGAAGGACCCGCACCGCGGGCACCTCGCCGACGGCCCATCAGCACCCTGCGCTTCTCCCTGTCTACCGCGACATCGAGGAGCTGCTGGCCGAGCGCGGCGTCGAGGTCGACCACGTCACCGTCTACCGGTGGGTGCAGCGGTTCACACCGCTACAAGCCGAGGCCGCCCGGCCGTGCCGCCACCGGGCTGGGGACCGCTGGTTCGTGGACGAGACCTACGTGAAGGTCGCTGGACGGTGGCGCTACCTCTACCGCTACCGCGCGATCGACCAGTTCGGACAGGTCATCGACGTGCTCGTGTCCCCGCAGAGAGACGCCAAAGCAGCCCGCCGGTTCTTCGAGCAGGCCATCGCCACGACGAAGGTGGCACCCGTTGAGGTGGTCACCGACTGAGCGGCGACGTACCCGCCGTGGGCTCGGATGGCCGCCTCGATCGGCTCGTGGTGGCGAGCGAGCGCGGCCGCGACGGCGTCGTGGGCCAGCTCCCACAGCAGCCCCGCCACCTCCACCCCGGTGAGCAGGAAGGTCGCCGTTCCCCCAGGCCGGTCCTGTGCCGTGTCGTACCCCATCGCACCCACCTGTCGACCGCGCCACCGGCTGGCTCCATACCGTCGGCGCCGGGTGGATGCAGTCTATCGGCGCGGGTGACACGTGGCTGGGGTGGCACGAGATGCAGCCGGGATGAAGCCGGAATGAAGGCGGCGCACGCTACACTCCGGCTGACGTTCGTTGGCGCGGGCCTGAGGACGTTCCCGCCCGACGTGCTCGACACGGTGGTGGCCAGGCTCGCCGCCGCCTGGGCCGAGCTGACCAGCGGGCCGCGCACCGGCTCCCGGGCGGATGTGGACCGATGAGTTTCCGGCGTCCGCGGCGTCTAACCGTCCGTAGGACCATCTGGAAGGAGAGCGCGATGAAGCTGACGGTGACCACGTTCCTCTCGGTCGACGGGGTGATGCAGGGACCCGGCGGTCCGGACGAGGACCTCAGCGGTGGGTTCACTCGGGGCGGCTGGCTGGTCTCGCACTTTGACGAGGACGCCGGCCTGTTCATGAACGAGGTGTTCGAGCAGGCCGATGCGTTCCTGCTCGGCCGGCACACGTACGACATTTTCGCCGCTTCCTGGCCGAAGGCGACGGACCCGGACGACCCGGTCGCGAGCCGGCTCAACACGCTGCCCAAGTACGTCGCCTCGACCACGCTGACCGCGCCCGAGTGGAGCCCCACCACGGTGCTCACCGGCGACGTGCCAGCCGCGGTGGCCGAGCTCAAGCGGCAGCCGGGGCGGGAGTTGCAGGTGCATGGCAGCGGCGGGCTGGTGCGCACGCTGCACGAGCACGACCTGGTGGATGAGTACCGGCTACTGGTCTTCCCGGTCGTCGTCGGCGAGGGGCGCCGCCTCTTCCCCGACCGGGGCGTGGCCACCGGGCTCACCCTGGTGGACTCGCGCACCACCGGCTCGGGCGTGGCCATCCATGTGTACCGGCCGACCGGCCGCCCCGAGTTCGGCAGAGTCGAGCCCTAGCTGGTTCGGTACCAGATCGCGGCCTACGAATAGTCCCCGTTGGACAGTCTCAGCTGGCCATCCCGATATGGACGGCCGTGCCGGGAGCTCCCGGCACGGCCGGGTCGGCGCACCGCCGTCAGCGGTCAGACCCGGCACCCGGCGGGCGGACGACGCAGCGGAAGCCGAGATGGCAACTATATTGAGCCCCTGATGGTCGGTGCCGCGCGGTGACTGCGCCAACAATTGGGTAGCACTGCCGGACCCGATGTGATAGTGCCGCTTCCTGGATCATCGCGCAGAGGGCGAGGACCCATTCACTCTTGAGGAACTGATCCGCGAGCTGAACCGGAGCAGCGCTTCCTGCTCGGTCGAGACAGCGTCGAGTTCTACTGGTCTGCTTGCGAGGTTGGCCCCTGCACCGCAGGCGACGTCTCGGTCACGGTGGGCCGAGGTGCCGCATCAGCATGGATCCTGGGCGCGCGAAGGTCTGTGCCACCCATCACGGTCACAGCGTGCCGGCCGTCACAACCAGAGCTGACGTCCCGCCGCGGGGTGTACGAGAAGGCCACTGGCCCGGCGGTCAGTGGATCTCGAGCTGGGCCATCTGGTCCTTCAGCCAGGCGGAGCCCACCCGCAGCTCGGCGAGCATGCGGCGAAGCGACCAGCCCTGCTTAACCCGCCGCCCCCGCAAGAATTCCTCCACATCGGCGAACCCCAGCGTGGCCAGGCGCGCCTGCCGCTTGGCCGCCCAGCAGGCCCTCTGCCGCGCGATTACCCGGCGGGGCCGGCGGGTCGCCCGCTGGCGGGGCAGCCCGTGCCGGTCGAGCCGGTCACGCACCGTGCCCGGATGCACCCCAAGCTCGTCGGCGATGCTGGTGCTCAGCCGTCGTCGGGTCATCCCCCGGTCCGCCAGGTATCCCCGCAGGGATGGGAAGCCCAGCTCCGCGGCGCGTACGGCCAGGCGCTGGTCGGTGCAGGTGCGCCGCGTGCGGGCGGCGGTCACCCGGCCGGGTGATGGGGCAAGGCTGCCTGGTCGAGCAGGCGGCGGACCACCGTGGTCGTGGTAGCAAGCTCCCTGGCCAGCTGCGCGGGACTGGCCTGCTGGCGACAGCGCGCTCGCAGATAGCTGCCAAGGTCGGCGAACCCCAGCGCGTGAGCATGGTTGTGGAGGCGGCGCTGCTCCTGGTCGAGGACCGTGAAGCCGCCCCGAGGGTCAGCGTGCGGGGCGAGGGTGCTGGTGGTGGCGTTGTACATGCGCCTGGCGTGCCGGGCGCCCCACCACTCGGGGAGATCCACGCCCACCAGTGCCTCTTGGTAATGAGCGCACCGGCCGTGGGGGAGAACCCACGCGCATGGGCAATGCTGCATCGGGGGGTGTTGTGTTTGTCCGGAGACCCCTCTGGGCGGCTTCAGCACTCGTGGAGGTTCTCACCGAGGTTGGCGTCCAAGAGCGGAGCCCGGACCGCGCCATCCTCCCGGCATTGACGTGGCTGCTGCCCACGCAACGCCGACACCACCGGCTGATGACGCCCTCTCGACCCGCAACGCGACTTACCATGTCGCTGTCGGCGCTGGCGCTTGCTGCGGCGTCACGCCCTATCTCAGCGCAGACGCTTGAGGCCGGAAAGGTTGCGTGGGGACACATGGTGGTACGGGTCAGAAGGTAACGATTGGACCAGGGATAGGAGGACGAACATGGCGCGAGTAGCGTTCATCCTCGACGAGATGTTTGAGGACTCCGAGTTCCAGGTGCCCTACGACCGGGTCCGAGACGCCGGGCACGAGGCCGTGATCGTCGGCCTGCAGGCCGGCAAGCAGGTCACGGGCAAGAACGGCGCCCCCGTCACCACCGAGCGCGGCATCGACCAGGTCCGTGCGGACGAGTTTGACGCACTGGTGATTCCCGGCGGGTACTCGCCGGACAAGATCCGGACAAGCGCGGGTATGGTCGCCTTGACCCGTGACATTCACCAGGCGCTCAAGCCGGTGGCGGCCATCTGCCATGCCGGATGGATGCTGGCCGAGGCCGACATCGTGCGCGGCAAGACCGTGACCTCGTACTACTCGATCAAGACCGACCTGAAGAACGCCGGCGCGAACTGGGTCGACCAGGAGGTCGTCGAGGCGGTATCGGACTCCGGCGGCAACATCATTACCTCCCGCCACCCGGGGGACCTTCCTGCTTTCTGCGACGCCCTGCTGCGTCAGCTCAAGTAGCGGCTGGCCCGCACCTGCAGGCCCCGTTAGCAACTCAGCCTGTGGGTAGTGCGAGGTACTCGCCGAGGAGTCGGTCGCGGTGGCGTTGACCCCGGATCAGCATCCAGTCCGGACATCCTGTCGTCCTGTCCGCACCCAGCGCTCGGCGAACGCGTTGGCGTTCGGCGCCTGGATCGGCGTCTTGATGAGCTGGGTGTCTTCAGAGGCGACGACGTCGTCGAAGGCGCGGGTGAGCTTGCTGTCGCGGTCACGAATGAGGAATCGAGGCACGGTGCCGCCCACAGGTGGCGTACCGCCGGGCGAGCGGGGCGAGAACCGTCCTGGGTGGCTCGCTTTCTCGTTGGCAAGCATCCGAGGATGCGCGGCAGCCTGACTCCTACGCGGTGGAGCTCATGGGCTGGAATGACGCGATCACCGCGACCGCCTCGACCTCGATGAGGCAGTCGTCGCGAAACAGCCGCGGGACCTCGACGGCCGTGCTTGCCGGCAGTCGCTGCGGGTTCAGGTACTCGTCGCGGACCTCGCGAACGACGGGCAGCTGCGTGGCGTCCACCAGGTAGTAGTTGAGCTTGACCACCTGATCGAAGCGGGCACCGACCGCCTGCAGTGCCGTCCGCAGGTTGTCGAACACTTGCCCTGTTTGCGCGCGGATGTCGCCCGGCCCAACCAGCGCACCCGTGCCGTCGAGGGCGACCTGCCCTGCGATGTAGACCGGCCGGCCCGCCGTGATCTCGACGACGTGGGTGTAGCCGGTGGGGCGGTGCATCGTGTCGGGGTTGATGAAGTTGGCGGTGGGTGGGACCTCCGCGGGCGACACGTCGGTCATGCGACTGGTCCAATCTCATCGGTGTGGCTGGCGGTGATGCAGTATACGCAGCTGTTGCGGGAACGGCTGATGGGAGACACTTGGCTCAGGCACCCGTCCTCCCGTCCTCGCATGGGTTGGGCTGTCGGCTGGGTGCGGCTCGGGAAGGAGCGGGCATGCGGATCTGGGTCATCGGCGCGGACCCGGTCGCCAGAGCGCTTGGGCGCAGCTGGGCGCAGGCCGGCCACGAGGTGCTGTTCACCTTCAGCTTCGACGGGACCGACTTTGACGCGCTGGCGGCCGGGACCGGCGGGCGCCACGGGACCCTGGCTGAGGGGCCCGCGGCCGAGGTGGTGCTGTTGGCTGCCCCTGGGCCGCGGTGAGCAAGGTGCTCAGGACCGCAGGGTCGCTGGCGGGCAAGGTGGTGCTGGACGCGACCAACCCGCACGAGCCGATGCTGGGCGCCTCGGGGGCCGAGGAGGTGGCCGCCCGGGCGCCGGGGGCGCGGGTGGTCAAGGCGTTCAACACGGTGGCCGCGCCGATCGTCGCCCAGGCAGCCGCCGTCCCGGGGCGGCTGAGCCTGCTGTATTGCGGCGACCATGCCACGGCCAAGCGGGTGGCCGCCGGGTTGATCGTGGATGCTGGCTTTGTGCCGGTGAATGCTGGGCGGCTGGAGGTCGCGCGGGAGGTCGAGGCGCTGGGCCGCCTGCTGGTGGACCTGGTCTATCGGCGGGGACCCGGGCCGGTCGGCTACCAGTTGCTCACTGCGGCCGAGCTGTCGCCCGCCGGTGGGTGAGAGCTGTAGGGCGGTCGCAAGTCCGTGGCTGGCGGTGGGGGTTGGGTGGGCTGGTGGCTGTGGGTGGTGCGGTGCAGCGCTCCGGAGTTGACACGTAACAGGGTGTTGCCCAAAGCAGGCTTCGCGGATCGGTGGGACCGCTAGGGGCTGCCTGGTGTGACGGCGCGGCCAGTCATCTCCCGCTGCGTCCCGGCCGCGGCCCCACACGCTCGGTCGCATGCTCGAGGGCGAGAAGGCCGGGGAGCCCGGTGCGGTGGGCACCGTCCCTGCGGCGGTTACGGACGCCGGGGTGTTCAGGAACGGTCAGCTGGTACCGCCATAAAGAGCGTCGATCTCCGGCGCGTATTTGCCGTGGATCACGCGGCGCTTGAGCTTCAGCGTCGGCGTCAGCTCCTCACTCTCGGCGGTCCACTCGGCCGGCAGGATCTTGAACTGCTTGATCTGCTCGACCCGGGCCAGGCGCTGGTTGGCCGCCGCCACTGCGTGCTGGATCTCCTCCACCACCAGGGGGTGCTCCGCGAGCGCGGCCAGGCTCGCGTCGGTGATGCCGCGCTGCCTGGCCCAGCCAGCGACGACCTCGTGGTCCAGCACGACCAGCGCGACCACGTAGGGCCGGCGGTCGCCGAACGCCAACGCCTGGCCGACCAGGGGGTGCTGCTTGAGCAGGGCCTCGATGTTGGCTGGCGAGATGTTCTTGCCGCCGGCGGTGATGATCAGCTCTTTCTTGCGGTCGATGATGCGCAGGTGGCCGGCCTGGTCCAGGGTGCCGACGTCGCCGGTGTGCAGCCAGCCGTCGGCGTCCAGCAGCGCGGCGGTCGCCTCCGGCTGGCCCAGGTAGCCGGGGGTGGTGATCGGCCCACGGACCAGCACCTCGCCGTCGTCGGCGAGCTTGAGCTCGATGCCGGC
>WNGL01010395.1_pt1 | contig 10738 bp, 9 predicted proteins | sample 5400591 | NCBI WGS metagenome assembly WNGL01 (sample SAMN13153377, study PRJNA577476) | soil metagenome | isolation source: 80 cm soil or saprolite under Garry oak tree replicate 1 | place: USA:California | collected 2016-06-15
TGCATGGCAAGCCGTGCGCCAAGATGATCCCGGTCGAGGCGGTCGACGTGCTGACCGGCGGGGGCGCGGGCTTCGCGGGGTTCGCGGCCGGGCCGATGGGGCAGAGCCCCGCCGATCCGGACATGATCGCCGTCCCGGACCTGGCCTCGTACACGCTCACGCCGTGGCAGCCGGGGCTGGCCGTGCTGCAGTGCGACATCCACGTCGAGGGCCAGCCCTGGCCCTATACTCCCCGGCTGATCCTGAAGCGGATGCTGGACAAGGTCCGCGACCGCGGCCTGGTCTACAACGTCGGCTGCGAGGCGGAGTACTTCCTCGTCCGCCGCCGCGATGACAACAAGATCGAACTCGCCGACCCGCTCGACACGGCCGAGGCGCCCTGCTACGACGCCAAGGGCCTGACCAGGATGTTCGGCCACCTGTCCACGGTGTCGACGTACATGAACCAGCTCGGCTGGGCCAACTACGCCAACGACCACGAGGACGCCAACGGCCAGTTCGAGCAGAACTTCGCCTACGCCGACGCGCTGACCAGCGCCGACCGGCTCATCTTCTACCGCTACATGATCCACACGCTGGCGCACAACGCGGGCCTGGCCGCCACCTTCATGCCGAAGCCGTTCGGCAACCTGACCGGTTCCGGACTGCACCTGCACTCCAGCCTGTGGGACGCGCAGACCGGCGCCGAACTGTTCACGGACCCCGCCGACCCCCGCGGGCTCGGCCTCTCCGAACTCGCCTACCACTACATCGGCGGCCTGATCGAGCACGGGCCGGCCATGGCCGCCGTGACCTGCCCGACCGTCAACTCCTACAAGCGGTTCGGGGTCGGCGCGCCGAACTCCGGCGCCACCTGGGCTCCGGCCTACGCCACCTACGGCGGGAACAACCGGACCCAGATGCTCCGCGTCCCGGACGGCGGCCGGGTGGAGAACCGGGCGTGTGACGGTTCGGCCAACCCTTACCTGGCCATGGCGGTCCAGCTGGCCGCCGGGCTGGACGGCATCGACCGCGACCTGGACCCGGGCGAGCCCAACCGCGACAACCTGCACGTGCTGCCGGCCGAGGCCGTCACCGCCCGCGGCATCCGGGCCCTGCCGCCGACGCTGCTGCACGCCGCCGACGAACTGGTCACCGACGACGTGCTCCGCGAGGCGCTGGGCAAGACACCCGACGGCGATTACATCGACTACTACGCCCAGGTCAAGCGGGACGAGTTCCGCGCCTGGCACTCCGGGGTGAGCGACTGGGAAGTCGAGCGCTACCTCACGCTCTTCTGACCGGCCGCACCGGCGACAGGAACTGTCCCGCAACAGACGTAAGGAGGGATCGTGGCCTCGACCGACGGCACGCTTCCCGAGACCGGCCTGCACAAGGGCACCAACTGGTGGGGCGCCTTCGTGATCGGCCTGGCCGGGACGATCCTGGTGACCGGCATCGCGCCGTACGTGGTCCAGGGCACCGGCGCATTGGGCATCATCCTCATCGGCGTGATGACGATCGCCGGCTGCTTCCTGTGCCTGTGCCTGGCCGAGCTCGCCACGATGTGGCCGGACCGCACCGGCGGCATCCCCGGGTATGCCACCGAGTCGTTCCGGCCGCTGGTCGGCAACACCGCGTCCCGGCACATCGGCGGCGTCTCCGGCTGGGCCTACTGGCTCGGCTGGTTCCCGGTCGCGCCGATCAACGTGATCCTGACCGCGTCCTACCTGGCGGTGCTGTTCAACTTCAGCCCGGGCCATCTGATCTCGCCGGTCGGGTCCACCTGGGGTACCCCGATCGGGATAACGATCGTCCTCGTCTGCTTCGCCCTGCTGCTGGCCATCTTCATCCCGGCCTGGTTCGGGATCAGGCTCGGCGCGGCCTTCGCCACGGTGCTCGGCATCTTGTCCATGCTGCCGCTCACCGCGATGATCTTCCTGCCGTTCTTCAAGCCGGGCTCGATCCACTGGAGCAATGTGGCCGGCTTCCACGCCCCGCCACACGTGGCGGTGACCGTGACGTTCATCTTCGCCTGGTTCTTCCCGATCCTGTGGAACGTCATCGCGATGGAGGCGGCGGCCTGCTACATCGGGGAGTGCCGCGGCGGCGCCAGGGACGCCAAGATCGCGCTGACGGCCGAGGGCCTGTTCGGGGTGTTCATCTACATCGCGACGCCGCTGTTGTTCGTCGCCGTCCTCGGCGTGGCGCTGGCCACCGCCGACCCGCTGACGCTCTACCTCACCTACACCAACCACATCTTCGGACCCGGATCGTGGGAGAAGTGGTTCGTCGGGCTGCCGCTGATCGCCGCGCTGGCCCTGTCGGTGCTGAACGCCATCATGGGCTGCGGCCGGTCGCTGTACCAGGCCTCCGAGGACGGCCAGTTGCCGCGCTGGTTCCAGAAGAAGAACCGGCACGGCGTGCCCGGCAACGCGATGATCTTCAACGTGGTGTGCTCCGCGATCCTGGTGCTGCTCGGCTCGCCGCTGCGGATCTACATCATCTCCAACGGCGGCTACCTGCTGTCCTGCTCGCTCGCCCTGGCCGGGTACTTCGTGTACCGGCAGCTGCGCCCGGACACGCCGCGGCCGTTCCGGCTGCCGACCTTCGCCAAGTGGATCGCGCTGCTGGTCTTCGTGGCCTGGACGGCCATCTACTTCTTCGGCGGCTGGAACTCGCCGAAGATCGTCCTGGCCGACCCGCACCAGGGCCCCGGGCTGTACCTGCTCGGTCTGCTGATCGTCGCCCTCTACGCACCGCTGTACTGGTGGCGCGCCTGGCAGGACCGCAGGCTGGCGGCGGCCGGCCGGCTCGCGACCGCTCCGGCGGCCGCGGTCACCGGAGACGGGATTCTCGGGACTCCCGGCAATACCGTGACGGAGGCCGAACCCTCGGCGGGCGAGCCGCCGGCCGTCCGGTAGGGTCGCGGCGTGCTGTTCGGACGGCGTGGCTGGGACAAGGCGCCGGCGGAGCCGGCCGGCGTGCTGCTGGCCTCCGCGGGCACGCCGTTCAGCGGCGCGGCCGTCCGCCGAGCGTGCGAGCTGGCCGCCGGCCAGCCGGTCGCGGTGCTGACGATCCTGAAGGTCTACGGGTCGTCGTTCGGGCTGCCGAACCCGGGCTTGCTGCCGACCCGGCGCGAGCGTGACGAGCAGTACGCGATCGTCCGGCGGGCCATCGCCGCGGTGGAACGGCGGGGCGGGACGGCGGACGGCCAGATCGCCGCCACCCGCAGCGCGGGCCGGACGATCGCGAAGGTGGCCCGGCGGCGCCGGGTCCGCTACGTGGTGATGGACGACTCCGCCCCGAGCGGGGTGCGGCGCGTCACCGAGGGCGCCGTGACCGCCACCGTGCGCCGCAGGCTGGGTGACGCAGCAACGCTCGAGCTGGTCGGGCCAGGCGCGCGCATTTCCTAACATGACCCTAACGGGCCGACCCGTTAGATCCGGGTCGCCGCGGGAACAGGAGTGAGGGCGCCGTGCCCGGCGTCCCGACTATAAGGCCGCGTGAGGTTATGTTCCGCAGGATCGTGGTGGCGGTCCAGGCACCCGACCAGGGCGCCCTGGATCTCGTCCAGCAGCTTGCCGCCGAGGGGGTGACCGAGGTCCAGGTGCTGCACCTGCGCGAGCGGGAGCTCTCCGGCCCGATCTGGTACAGCCGGGAAAGCGGCCGCGAGGCCGGCTACCTCATCGAGGCGGCGGTCTTCGAACTGCGCATGGCCGGCATCGCGGCGGCCGGGAACGTCCGGCCCGCGATCGTCGACCGGGTCGCCGAGGCCATACTGGCGGAGGCCGAGGCCTTCGGCGCCGACCTCATCGTCCTAGGCAGCTCGCGCCGCGGTGAGGTGGCCACCCGCCTGTTCGGCAGCGTGACCCTCCGGGTCCTGCGCCGGTCGGGCTGCCCGGTGATCGTCGCGCCCCGCCGCGGCTCCCGGCGCCAGCCGGTCACCAGCACCGCCGCCTCCGATCACCGTCCCTGACCAGTGGCGGGGAACGGGCCGGTCGGGATGGTGGGTACCGGCAACATGGGCGGCCGGATGACCCGCCGGATGGTCGAGGCGGGGCACGCCGTGCTGGCCGTCGACGCCGACCCGGCCGGGATCCCCGCCTGCGGCGCCACCCAAGCGAACAGCCTGGCCGAGCTGGCCGAACGCTGCGACGTGATCATGCTCTCGCTACCGGACAGCCCGGTGATCGAGTCGGTGATCAGGAACCCCGGCGGCCTGCTCGAGCACGCCCGCGACGGCCAGGTCATCGTGGACCTCAGCACCGCGAACCCCGCCTCCACCCGGGCCCTGCACGACGAGCTCGCCGGACGCGGTGTGCGCTACCTGGACGCCGGGATCTCCGGCGGCGCCGCGGGCGCGGAACGGGGAACGCTGACCCTGATGGTCGGCGGCGACGCAGCCGCCCTGGCCCAGGTAAAACCGCTGCTCGACACGTTCAGCGCCCACGTGCACCACATGGGCGGCAGCGGCGCGGGCCACGTGACCAAGGTGCTCAACAACTTCCTCAACGGCGTCACGCTGGCCGCGACGGCCGAGGTCATGGTGGCGGGCAAGAAGGCCGGGCTCGACCTAGCCCAGCTGCTGGAGGTCATCAACACCTCCACCGGTGTCAGCTTCGCCTCCCTCAACCGGTTCCCGCACATCATCAAGGGCGACTACCTCGAGGGCGGGCTGACCGGGCGGCTGATGGCTAAAGACGTGCGGCTCTACCTCGACCTGGCCGAGGGCCTCGGCATGGTCACGCTGGTCGGCCCGGGCACGCTGGCCGCCTTCCAGGTGTCCAACGCGCTCGGCTACGGCACCATGATCAGCAACCGCGTCGTCGACGCCGTCGGCGACCTGGCCGGCGGCATCCGCGTCCCCGAGCAGGGGCAAAAGCAGGAGCAGGAGCAGGAGGACTGAAGCCCATGCAGGTCAGCCACGGCAGGTCCGGCCAGCCGTCCGAACAGCGCACCGCCACGTTCACCGGGACGGTGCACATGGATCCCGTGATGACCGCCCCCGGAGTCATGATCAACACGGTGATCTTCACCCCGGGCGCCCGCACCCACTGGCACCGTCACCCCGGCGGCCAGCTGCTCGTCGTCACCGCGGGCCGCGGCATCGTGGCCACCCGGGCCGCCGACATACAGGTCGTGACCAGCGGCGACGTCGTCTGGGCCGAACCGCGGGAGGAGCACTGGCACGGCGCCTACGGTGACTCGCTGCTGACCCACCTGGCCGTCTCGCACGGCACCACCGAATGGGGCGGCGAAGTCGCCGAAAGCGACTACACCGCCGCGCAACCGTAGCTCCGCCGTCACGACATGAGCGAACAGTACGAGGTGCTGGCGGTCCGCTACGGGACCCGGCAGGCCAGCGCGGCCGAGGTCTTCCTCAACTACCACGTCTACCACGAGCCAGACCGCCCGCTCGGGATGGACTACTTCTTCTGGGTGGCGCGCAACCCAGCCCGTTCGGTCGTCATCGACACGGGCTTCTCGCCGGCCGGCGGCACCGCCCGCGGCCGGACCATGCTCATGGACACGGTGCCCGCGCTGCACGCGGCCGGCCTGACCCCGGACGGCGTGGCCCAGGTCGTCCTCACCCACGCGCACTACGACCACATCGGCGGGCTGCCTGCCTTCGCCGAAACCGGCGCCGAGGTCATCATGACCAGGGACGAGTACGACTTCTGGACCGGGCCGATGGGCCGCCGCGGCCAGTTCGCCCACTCCACCGAGGCCAGCGAGCTGGACCAGCTGCGCGAGCTGCGCGAGGCCGGCCGGCTGACCCTGGCCGACCGGACCCGCCAGGTCGCGCCCGGCATCGAGCTGATCCAGGTCGGCGGGCACACCCCGGGCCAGGCCATCCTCGCCGTGGCCACAGCCGGCGGGCCGGTCGTCCTGGCTTCCGACGCGGTGCACTACTTCGAGGAGCTGGAGCGGGACCGGCCGTTCTCCATCGTGGCCAGCCTCGCGGATATGTACGCCGCCTTCGACCAGATCCGCGAGCTCGCCGACGACGGCGCCCGCGTCGTCGCCGGGCACGACCCGCTGGTCGCCGAGCGGTTCGGCCACCCCGCGGACCCGCCCGGCATAATCACGATTTCCTCAGGTCGGAGCACGGGCCTAACCACCACGATGTGATGCGATGAAGGAGCGGGCCTCCGCTCCTGGCGGATGCTGGAAGTTGCAGCAATCCGTCACCTACCAGGGAACAGGAGGCCCACGATGACGGAAGCATATGACGGCCGGCAGGTCGTCGGGATGGACCTGCACCGGCGGCGTAGCGTGCTGGTGCGGATGACGATGGACGGGCGGAAGCTGGAGACCGCCCGGATCGAGAACAGCCCGGCCGCGCTGCGGCGGGAGATCGCCAAGGCGGGGAAGAACCCGCTGGTGGTGCTCGAGGCAACGTACGGCTGGTACTGGGCCGCCGACGTGCTCGCCGAAGCCGGGGCCGAGGTGCACCTGGCGCATCCGCTGGGGGTCAGGGCGTTCAGCTACCGGCGGGTCAAGAACGACGAGCGGGACGCGGCGGACCTGGCGGACCTGCTGCGGGCCGGGCTGCTGCCCGAGGCGTGGATCGCCCCGGCGGGCGTGCGGGCGCTGCGGGAGGTGGTCCGGTACCGGCACAAGCTGGTGCAGCAGCGGACCAGCTGCAAGGACCAGGTGCACGCGGTACTGGCCAAGCTCGGTGTCCCGGTCACGCACTCGGATGTCTTCGGCCGCGGCGGCGGGCTGTGGCTGGACCAGCTGGTCCTGCCAGCCCCCTATGCCGGGAAGGTGGCCTCGCTGCGCGCCCTGATCGGGGTGCTGGACGGCGAGATCGCCCGGCTCGGGGACCAGGCCGCGGCCATGCTGGCCGCCGATCCGGGATACGCCGCGGTGCGGGAGCTGGACGGGATCGGCCCGGTGCTGGCCGCGGTGATCTGCGCCGAGATCGGCGACGTCACCCGGTTCCGCAAGCCCGGGCAGCTGTGCTCCTGGGCCGGGCTGACCCCGCGGCACTACGAGTCCGACACCAAGGTGATCCGCGGGCACGTGTCCAAGCAGGGCTCGAAGATGCTGCGCTGGGCGCTGACCGAGGCGATCCAGCACCAGCCCGCCGGGACCCGGCCCCGGGAGGCTAAGGAGGCGATCATCGCCCGCCGCGGCGAGCAGGCGCGGAACATCGCCAAGACCGCGGCGGCCCGGGTGCTGCTGACCCAGGTGTTCTACGCCCTGCGCGACGGGCACGCCCGCTCCGCAGGGCGCCCGGCGGCGTGACCTGCCGCCGGCCCGGCCGGGCGCGCGGCCGCGACAAAGTGTGTCCCCCGCCACCGCGGCGGCGCGGACGAGGATGTGATTGACCCGCGCCCGGACCTGACGCGGACCGCCCCATGCGGTCCCGGCCAGCCAGGCCGGGCATCACGAAGGGATGACGGCAGCCAGCGGGCCTGCCACGCCGCACAGCGGCACGATGGGGCGCCCATAACCGCATAACTCCGCTCCCGCGCCTGCGGCTTTCCCCCGGGCCGGCCATGATCGGGCTCGCCGGCCTGCGCGTCAAGGACGCCTGCGGCGCCGCCACGGCGGCCGGGCTCCGCCCGGTCCCGGACCCGCCGCCCGGCTCGCACGAGAGGGCACCAGCCAGGGCAAAGCAGCCGTGAGGCCATGCCGTCATGCCCTGCAAACCCCGCAGCCACCGCAAAACCGCAGGCCAGACCCCGCTTGACACCGGCCCGCTCCTTCAGGGATGACTCTGTAGTGGTCCTGACCACGACGATGTGACATTGCCGTGGTTCGAGATGCGGCGCTCCGGCGGACTTGCTGTCCCTTCCGTCCCAGCGGACACTCCCGCCACGGCCCGGCCTCAGCCCACCTCAGCCGGTGGCGGCCTGGGCTAGCGCGCCGGCCAGTTCGGCCGGGCGGGTGAACATGGACTCGTGGCTGCCGGGCACCCGGACCGGGGAGACCTTGATCCGCTCGGCAAAGCGGTCCCAGCCGAACTCACCCGGCGGCAAGGCCACATCCTCCGAAGACAGCACGTAGTTCAGCGGGATGCCCAGGTTGCGGTACGCCTCGTCGGCGGCCGGGTCGGTGAAGGTGCGGAACGGCTGCGGGCGCAGCACTGAGTGCACGGCCGCGGCCGCGGCCGGGTCGGCGTCGCCCATGAAGGCGTCCTGGAACACCTCCAGCGGCAGTGCCACGGTGTTGTCCCCTGACGATCCGGCCAGCGAGCTGAACAGCTCCTGGTAGCTCGGCGGGATCTCGTCGTACAGCGAAACACCCGACTCCGGCACGAAGGCGCTCCAGAAAACCAGGGCCTTCAGCCGGGAGGCCAGCCGCGGCGCCGCGCCCGCGATGACGTAGCCGCCCCAGCTGTGCCCGACCAGGGTGACGTCGACGGCAAAGGACGCCTCGACCTGGCTCACCACGCTGTCGATGCAGCCGGCCAGCGTGACGCCCCGCGGGTCGTCGTCGATGCCGAGCCCGGGGCACGTCGGCGCCCACACCCGGTGCCCGGCGGCGCGCAGGCTGTTCGCCACCGGCTGCCACGCCCATCCGCCGTGCCACGCCCCGTGCACCAGCACGAAGTTCTCTGTCATTGGTGACCTCCTCGTCAGGAGTTGACGATATCCCGGATGAACTCCTCAGCCGGGCCGCGCAGGGCATCGTGGGCCGCGGTGAACAACTCGTGCGCGCGCCGCCCCGGCCAGCCCTCGGGCAGCAGCGCGGCGGGCAAGTCGGGATCGCGGAACGGCAGCGCCCGGTAGGAGGCCACCAGTTCCACCTGCCGCCGCAGCGCCTCAGGACCGGGCAGCGCGGCCAGCTCGACCGCCCCGGGTAGCTGCTCATACCCGCTGATCAGCTCGACGTAGTCCCGGCCGAGGCCGTCCAGGTCCCAGCAGCGGAACGCCATCTCGCGGTCCGCGGCCCGGCTCAGCGCCCGGCTTTCGAGCAGGTCGATCCGGGTGGCCGACAGCCCGGCCAGGGCGTCCCGGACGATCTCGAGCCGGGGGTGCGGGCTGATCCAGGTGGCCGCGGCCAGCGGGCCGAACCCGTGCCAGGCCAGCGTCCGGCGGACCCGGTCCCGCTCGCCGCGGCTCTCCTCGGGCACGGCGTAGATCACCGTGCGCCAGATGCCGTCCCACGCGTCGCGGCCGCGGTCGAAGATCCGGGCCTGGCCCTCGTCGAGCATCCTGACGCTCCGCCCGGTGAGCGCGTAGCTGGTCTGGCGCCCGTCGCGGGAGGTGGTGAACCAGCCCTCCCGCCGCATCCGGGACAGCACCACCCGGGTCGTGCTCTCCCCGACCCCGAACACGTCCAGCAGCTGGTTCAGCACCCGCATCGGCACCACGCCATCCCCCACATAACGCAGGTGGTCGCCGAACAGGTCCCACACGATCGCCCGCGGCTTCACCGGGGGGTTGCCAATTCGCGCATGAGCGTTATTGTGTGTCATAGAAACACCGCTCGTCAATAATCTGACACGCATTCTAAGGGGAGGAGCCCAGGTGCGGATAGCGGTTCTCGGCGGCGGCCCCGGCGGCCTGCTGGCCGCGCTGCTGGCCAAGCGCGGCGATCCGGGCCGTGAGGTCACCGTATTCGAGCGGAACCGGGCGGGCGACACGTTCGGCTTCGGCGTGGTGTTCTCCGACGCCACCCTGGACGGCATCGACGCCGCCGATCCGGTGCTGCGCCGCGCGCTGACCGAGCACGGCGTGCACTGGGATCCGATCGAGGTGCGGCTGCGCGGTGAGCAGTGGCGGTTCGGCGGCAACGGGATGGCCGCGGTGGCCCGCCGGACGCTGCTGACGCTGCTCCAGCAGCGGGCCGCCGACGCAGGCGTGGACCTCAGGTTCTCGGCCCCGGTGCAGCCCGACGATCTCCTCGCCGCCGGATACGACCTGGTGATCGCGGCCGACGGCGCGAACTCGCAGCTACGGGCGCGGTTCGCCGACGCGTTCGGCCCGAGCGTGGTGACGGCCACGGCCAAGTTCATCTGGTTCGGCACCACCTACCCGTTCGGCGGGCTGACGTTCGTGCACGAGCAGGGCCCGCACGGGGTGTTCGCGGTGCACGGCTACCCGATCGGGAACGGCGTCTCGACGTTCATCGTGGAGACCGACGAGCGCTCCTGGCGCGAGGCCGGCCTCGACGCCTTCGACGCCGGCCAGCCGCCCGGCCCCAGCGACCAGGTCACCCAGGCCTACCTGGAGAAGCTCTTCGCGACCCAGATCGACGGCTGCCCGCTGCTGGTGAACAACTCCCGCTGGGGCAACTTCCGCACCTGGCGCACCCAGCGGTGGCGGCACCGGGCGGGCCGGACCGCGGTCGCCCTGCTCGGCGACGCCGCGCACACCGCGCACTTCTCCGTCGGCTCGGGCACCAAGATGGCCATGGAGGACGCCATCGCGCTGGTGGCGGCGCTGGACGGGACCCAAAGGGTCCGTACGGACCCTGACGGCATCGACGCGGCGCTCGCCGTCTATGAGGCCGAACGGCACGGGCAGGTCGCCCGCATCCAGGACGCCGCCCGCCCTTCGCTGTCGTGGTGGGAACACTTCGGCCGCTCCTACCGGTGCCTGCCGCCCTGGCAGTTCGCCTTCCACTTCTTCAGCCGCTCGCTGCCCGCCTCCAAGCTGCGCCAGCGCGACGAGGCCTTCGTCGATTCGGTGCACCGGGCCTGGTCCGGCGCCCACGGCGGCGCGATCGACCCGCTGCACACCCCCAGCGACGTCGCGGGCGCCACGCAGCCCGGCCGCGTCGTGACGGTCGAAGACGG
>WNGL01027526.1_pt1 | contig 10737 bp, 4 predicted proteins | sample 5400591 | NCBI WGS metagenome assembly WNGL01 (sample SAMN13153377, study PRJNA577476) | soil metagenome | isolation source: 80 cm soil or saprolite under Garry oak tree replicate 1 | place: USA:California | collected 2016-06-15
AAAGGCCTGTGCTTGGAAAAGAAAGGAGATCGCGCCAGCGCGCTTGCGACTTTTTATAAAATTGTGGACGACGAAGCAAGGCCGGATCAGCACCGCGAACTGTTCTGGTATTACAAAGCAGGATTTAATGCTGCTCGGTTATTGGAGGAGGATTCAAAATGGGAATCTGCCGCTGCTATCTATGATAAGCTCGTTGCGGCCGGAGGCAGTCGAAGCGAAGAAGCGAAAGCGCGTGTCAACAATCTGCGCCTTGAACATTTTCTCTGGACGGACTGAAGCATTCCCCGCGCAGGCTGGTGGAAGTGGGCTAGCCCAAAAATACGAAGTGGATCGGGGAATAAGCTTGCTTAAATTTGCAGCAGGAGCAAAATCACGGCATGGGAAATGGAACCAGACTGAGTCGCGTGTGCGGCTGGTCGGTCCGAACTGCAATCGGGATCTTCGCCTTCGCGTTCTGCACATCAGCATTCGCTAATGATCCGAGCAAGAACGTGGTAGCGCTGCCGTCGCAGCCATCGCCTGCCAAGGAAACAAAGAAAATTTGTTACGTGGTAGCGGGTGACTCGCGCATTCCGCAGCCATGCAATCGTCTCTCTGCAATTCCGACCACTGCTCACCACATGGATATTTACGGTCGTCGTCCGGGTAGATAAAAAGATCCGACGCTTCTCGCGGGCGACTACGTGCTGCCCGGCCGGCAGCGCGCACGAGAGATTATATTTCTGTGTCCCAAGCAATCACCGGGCTAAACAGCCGTTAGCTGCTGTGATTACGGCTTTATCGTCATTATCGGTCAGTCCGGCGAGGAAACCACGAATCCGACGAAACGATTGACGCAAAAACAAATGTGCGGCCGAATGATTTGGCGACGCCGTCTCGCCATTTCGCCGGGCGAACTGAATTTCTCCGTCCAGACGGCTCAAGACGCACGTCGATGCGAAAAGATCCATCGCCGCATTCGCAATCCGCTCTTGGACGAGCTGCATGTCGAGGATCGGCTCGCGATAAGTGATCAGCGCGCGGTTCACGGCGAAATTAAAACGCCGGATCAAGTGGCCGAGCTGGCGCGCGTGGCCGCGGAGCTGCTCGCTTTGCACCGGCACATCCGGCACACGAATCGTCGCGCCAAGCCGGCTTTTTCCGGCAGCCCACGCTTTGCTCATCCGCTCTCGCGACGGTTTCATCATCGTGTCGTAGATTTCCTTGAACTCCATGCCAGGTCCGCGCATGCCGACCAGCGCGATGAACGAAGTGAGCACTTCGTTTGCGCCCTCGCCGATCTGGTTAATTCGCGCATCGCGCATCATGCGCTCCAGCGGAAGATCGGTCATATATGCCGCGCCGCCATGGATCTGGAACACATCGTTGATGCATTCCCAAAGCCGCTCGGTCGTGAACACTTTCAGCATCGCCGTCTCGAGCATGTAATCTTCCAGACCGCGGTCGATGAATGAGGCAGTGACGGTCGTCATCGATTCCATCGCGTAAGCATCCGCTGCAATGCGCGCGATTTTCTTTTTCACCAGTTCGAAATTGCCGAGCGTCTTGTTGAATTGCTTTCGCGTGTTCGCGTGTTGCACTGCGAGTTCCAGACATGTCTTCGCCGCACCCGTGCAACACGCGCCGAAAGTTGTCCGGCCGAAATCGAGCACCGTTAGCGCGACTTTGAGACCTTTCCCTGGCGGTCCGAGAATATTTTCCTTTGGCACTTTAACGTCGCGCAACGCGAAACGTCCCGTCGCTGTGCCGCGGATTCCCATCTTCGGCATCCGCGCTTCGAGCATCTCAAATCCCGGCATGTCGGGTGTAACCAGAAAGGCCGTGATCGCAGTTTTGTCTGAGCCCGGCACGGGCGTGCGCGCCATCACGGTGAGCTCGTGCGCGATCGCCGCATTGGTGATGTAACGTTTTTCGCCATTCAAGATGAAGTGCGAGCCGTCCTCGCTCGGGCGCGCTTGCATCTGCACATTTGCCGCATCGGATCCTGCTTCCTTCTCAGTGAGCGCGAATGAACCCAACTGCTCGCCACTTGATAATTTGGGTAGCCATCGCTGTTTTTGTTCGTGTGTTCCAAAGAGCAGTAACGCGCGGATCCCGATCGAATGATGCGCGTTGACAAAAACTGACGTCGATGCGCAACGCCTGCCGATTTCTTCCAGCACTTTGCAATTGGCCATTTGCGAGAATCCGCGGCCGCCGTAATCCTTCGGTGCCGTCATCCCGAGCACACCAACGCGACCCAAGCCGTCGATCACGCTGCGTGGTATGTCTGCCTGGCGATCGATCTCCGCAGGGTCAAGATGCTCGTCCAAAAATTTGCGGAGTTCACTGAGCGTGTCATCCAACTCGGTCTGTTGCGCCGCCGGAATGCGCGGATACGGCATCACCCAATCGGAAACAAAATGCCCCTGGAAAAGTCCCTTTGCGAACCCGAGCGCCTGCGGCCCCGCAAAAAGCAGTTCCTCAGCCTGCTGAATTTCCTTCTGTCTCTCCGCGTCGAGCTTGTTCATTCAGTTCGCGTTCGAAAAAACTGAGCGACGCATTGTAGCCGTAGGCGCCCGCCTGTCCAATCACGCACTGCGGTTGCCTCTTAAACATCCAAGTCACTAATCTGAAAACTTGGATGTTGGAAGATTTTGGATTTGGAGCTTTCTGCTTAGCTACAGCCCTGGCTGGTACCGCACTCTGTGCAGACGCCGCATGCGCCGGCGCGGATGACTTTGTCGCTGCCGCATACCGAACAGGTGATTCCCATGAAGATGCTGCCGAGTGCGACCATGACGCGGTCGGCGTGACCGTTTCCATTGCCGCTGTGATCAGCCGTGCTCGTGCGCTCGACGGGATTGGGCAAATTGTTTGTAATCACGTCGATCACTTGTTTGTCGCCGGTGCGCGCCAAATCGGTTACGGGCCGGTTCAGAGCTTTCTTTTCGATTTCGACAATCTCTTTGAGCGGCAGGTCCGGCTGCCCGCGATTGGGCGAGGTGGCCTCCTTGTAGCCCTTGATGAACTGGCACGCCAACCAGCGGAAAACATAATCGGTAATGCTGGTCGCGTGGCGGATGTCGGGATTTTTTGTGAACCCGCTCGGCTCGAATCGCTGATACGCGAATTTCTTCACCAAGCTCTCGAGCGGCACGCCGTACTGCAGCGCGATTGAAGTCAGCGTGCCGACAGTGTCCATCAATCCGCCAATCGTGCTGCCTTCCTTCGACATCGTGATGAAAAGCTCACCCGGTTGCTCGTCTTCGTACAAACCGACCGTGATATATCCTTCGTGACCGGCAATCTCGAACCGATGGGTCATGGACTTGCGTGTATCCGGCATGCGATGCCGAACTGGTCGGTCAAGCTGGTTGCGGAGCGTCGTCAATTCATCTTCCAATTCGATGATGCGATTTTGTAACGTGTGCGCGTTGGTGCCGGCATCATCCCGACCAGTCGGGACTACAGTGCCCATGTCTTTTGTCTTGCGCGTGTTCAAAGGCGCGGAGCGCTTTGAACCTTCGCGGTAAATCGCGATCGATTTCAATCCCATCCGCCAACCTTCAACGTAGGTGTTCATGATATCGTCCACGGTGGCCCCTTCCGGCATGTTAACGGTTTTTGAAATTGCGCCGCTGAGGAACGGCTGGGCCGCGGCCATTATTTTCAGGTGCGCCATGTAATGCAGCGCGCGCTCGCCTTTGAATGGCTTGAACGCGCAATCGAAGATCGGCAAGTGTTCGCGTTTCAAGCCAGACGAGATTTTCGATCCGTCGGTGTCGATGACATCCTCGATCGTGTCGAACGCATCGATATGGGCAACAATGCGTTCGATCCCCTCAGAATTATAACCGAGTTTCTCCAGCGCCGGCTTGACCGTCTGATTGACAATCTTGAGCATGCCGCCACCGGCCAGCAGCTTGTATTTTACCAGCGCAATGTCGGGTTCGATTCCTGTTGTGTCGCAATCCATCAGGAAACTGATGGTGCCTGTGGGCGCGAGCACCGTTACCTGTGCGTTGCGATAGCCATGGCGCTTCCCAAGTTCAGCCGCGCTCTCCCAAACTTTCGCAGCTTCTTCTTTCAAATGCGCGAACTCTTTCGCATCCGGGATTTCGCGCACTGCACAGCGATGCAGCTCAATCACGTCCAGCATCGAAGCGACGTTGTCTTTCGCGACGGGTTTCGGCACGCCGCTCGCCCGCGCGTCGCGATAACCGGGGAACGGTCCCATAGCCCGTGCCATTCGCGCGCTTTGCTCGTACGCTTCGCCAGTCATGATCGAAGTGATCGCGCCGCAGAGCGCCCGGCCCTCGACGCTATCGTAACCGTAACCATAACTCATGATCAGCGAGCCGAGGTTCGCGTAGCCAAGCCCGAGTGTGCGGAAAATATGCGAGTTCTCCGCGATTTCTCTGATCGGGTAACTTGCGTTATCAACGATGATCTCCTGTGCAGTGATGAAGATGCGCACCGCCGCTTTAAATCGCTCCACATCAAAATCGCCCTCCGCGGTTTTGAATTTCATTAAGTTGAGCGACGCCAGATTACAGGCGGTGTTATCAAGGAAAAGATACTCTGAGCACGGATTAGTGGAGTTTTGCCGGTCTGTGCCTTTGCAGGTGTGCCATTTGTGAATAGTCGAATCGAATTGCATTCCCGGATCGCCACAGATGTGTGTGCCCTCGGCAATTTTCCGGAGCAGCGTGCGCGCGTCTTTGCATTCGCAAGGCTGCTCATCCGTCACCTGGCGCGTCCACCACTCGCGGCCGGCCAGCGCTGCTTCCATGAATTCGTCGCTTACGCGCACGCTGACATTTTCATTCTGATACATCACCGAGCCGTACGCGTCGCCATTGTAGCTGCCGTCATAACCCTGCTCGATTAGTGCCCATGCTTTCTTTTCTTCCTTCTGTTTCGCGTCGATGAACTCTTCGATGTCCGGGTGCCAATCTTTGAGCGTGTTCATCTTTGCAGCACGCCGTGTCTTGCCGCCGCTCTTCACCACGTTCGCAACCTGATCGTAAACTTTCAGGAACGAGAGCGGTCCGCTGGGTTTGCCGCCGCCACTCAATTTTTCTCTCGTTGACCTGAGCGAAGAGAGATCGCTGCCGGTGCCGCTGCCATACTTGAAAAGCATGGCCTCGCTCATGGCTAACCGCATGATGTCTTCCATCGTGTCGCTCACGCTCTGGATAAAGCACGCGCTGCCCTGCGGATATTCGTACTGCGACGGCGCGCGCTCCGCTTTGCCGGTCTCGCGATTATAAAAATAATTCCCGGCGCCTCCGTTCTTGCCGACGCCGTATTGATGATACAATCCAACGTTGAACCACACCGGCGAATTAAACGCGCCGTGCTGATTCAAACACAGCCAGGTGAGTTCGTCGTAGAAAGTGTCCGCAGCTTCTCCATCGGCGAAATAACCATCGGCGATTCCCCAGTCGGTGATCGTGCGCGTGACGCGATGAATCAATTGCCGCACTGACATTTCTCGTCCGCCCTTGTAGGGATCTGTGCCGTTTGCGATGTCGCCGTAAAAATATTTTGAGACCGCAATCTTCGTCGCCAACGCGCTCCAGCTTTTCGGGATTTCGATGTCTTCCTGCTTGAAAATGACTTTGCCGCTGTCGTCATTGATTTCCGCAGTGCGCCGTTCCCATTCAATCTGATCAAAAGGCGCAACGGCGGCATCACTGAACACGCGCTTGAAATGCAGGCCGGCGTTTTTCTTTTTCTCGGACGTGGTTTTTTGCCGTGTGGCGGAACGTGGTGACGCACTAAGTGAAGCGGGTTGGATTCCGGGTTTTAATTGAATCATGGCGGTGAGGGAGGGTTGAGGTTTCGAATAAGATGCGAATAACGGTGAACAGCGGCACTAACAAGCTGTGAATACCCGTCAACAACAAGTAATAGCGTGGCTGCCCAGTTGGACACACAATATGCAGCCCCGCGTACACTCGTGGCAAGCGAAAAATTGTAACATTTTTCTTGTCTGCCGGACGCCCACTTTGACAACGATTGGCGGAAGGGGTGGGATTCGAACCCACGGTGGGTTTCCCCACGCTCGATTTCGAGTCGAGTGCCTTAAACCGGACTCAGCCACCCTTCCGTAATTCTGACGACAACGCCGAACGCGCAACGTCCAACATCCAACGCTCGGGGATCGGCGGCTTTCCAGCCGTCGTACGTCGATCCAACGTCAACGGTTTCACTCCGCGCGTTCGTCTTAGACAAAATCGTCAGTCGACGGTGTCTTCATTGAAATCGCTGTTGCATCGGACGGCTTCAACGGCAGCTTCCTCACTTCATCTTTTGTGCTATGAACATACTCTCTCGGTTTCTCGTTCTTTTGTGTTTGATCGCGGTTGATCTGATTTCAGTCAGTACTGTCCCTGCGCAAAACTTGCCCAACACGTCGCGAGTGCTGCGTTTTCCAACGACAAATGGATCAAAAATTGTTTTTTGTTACGCGGGCGAGCTTTACACGGTCGCTAAAGATGGCGGGACGGCGCGCCGCCTGACGAGCGGACCGGGCTACACTTCGTTTGCACGATTTTCGCCGGACGGAACGCAGATCGCGTTCACTTCAGAGTACGACGGCAACAGAGAGATTTACGTGATGCCCGCGGAGGGCGGCACACCGAAACGCTTGACGACTTCGGCAACGCTGGGGCGCGACGACGTTTCCGATCGCATGGGCCCGAACAATATCGTGATGGCATGGGAAAACACGAAGCCGCTGATCGTGTTCCGCTCGCGCATGAAATCCTTCAACGATTTCATCGGCTCGCTTTTCACGGTCGGACTCGATTCGGAATTGCCGCAGCAATTGCCTGTGCCGCGCGGCGGGTTCGTTTCATTTTCTCTGGACGATTCGAAGATGGCTTACAACCGGGTGTTCCGGGAGTTCCGCACATGGAAACATTATCGCGGCGGCATGGCCGATGACATTTGGATTTACGATTTCAACACAGGCGCCACTGAAAACGTAACAAATAATCCAGCGCAGGACATCTGCCCGATGTGGGGGCCGGACAACAAAATCTACTTCATCTCCGATCGCGACAGCCGGATGAACCTGTTCGTTGTTGATCTTGCAAGCAAAGAAACAAAGCAACTCACACACTTCACTGATTTCGACATTAAGTTTCCGTCGCTCGGGAAAGACTCGATCGTATTCGAGCAAGCGGGATATATCTGGCGCTACGATCTTGCCACGGGACAGGCGACGCCTGTGCCAATTGAGATTAAAGAAGATTTTGACAGCGGTCGTGGCGGGCTGGTTGATGCAGCCAAGCATCTCGAATCGGTAAACCTCGCGCCTGACGGCGAACGCACGATCGTCATCGCGCGCGGCGATCTTTTCTCCGTGCCCGCAAAGAACGGCACGCCGCGCAATTTGAGTAAAACCTCAGGCGCGCACGAACGCGATGCGGTTTGGTCGCCGGACGGAAAATGGATCGCCTACAATTCGGACGCGACCGGCGAGAACGAGTTGTATGTACGTTCGCAAGACGGCAAAGGCGAGCCGCAGCAAATCACTAATGGCGCGGACACGTACTACTATGCGCCGAAGTGGTCGCCCGACAGCAAGAAGCTGCTGTGGAGCGACCGCTTGCAACGGCTGCGCTATGTCGACGTTGCAAGCAAGGCAGTGACGCAGGTCGATCAAGACAAATACGGCGAGATCGAAAGCTACAACTGGGCACCGGACAGTCAGTGGGTGACGTGGGTGCGCCCCGAAGAGAACGGGATGCCGCGCGTTTATCTCTACTCAGTCGCGAACAAACAGCAGACCGCGGTGACCGATAGCTGGTACGGGTCGGGCGAGGCGGTGTTCAGTGATGATGGAAAATATTTACTGCTTAGTTCTGCGCGCGATTTCAAACCGACTTTTGGCGACGAGGAATTCGCAAATGTCTATCGCGACATGGAACGGGTTTACCTTGTCACGCTCGCCAAGGACACCGCGAATCCGCTCGCGCCGAAGAGCGATGAAGTGGGCAAGGCCGAGGAAAAACGCAAGAAGGAAAAGGCTAAAGAAGCCGAAGAGAAAAAACCGGAGGCGAGCCCCAGCGCGACGAAACCGGAAGAAAAACCAAAGAAACCCGTCACGGTGAAGGTGGATACCGATGGAATCCAAAACCGAATTTTAGGTTTGGAAATTACACCGGGAAATTATCGCAAGATCCGAATGCTCGATGAAGGCCGCATTTTCTACCTGCGCCGCACGGCAGCCGATGAAGTCTGTGAAGAGGACGAAGGATTGTTTGCCGAGAAAGACAAGAAATCGCACCTGTGCGCTTACAATGTCGACGACCGCAAGGAGACCGTGCTCGGCGACGCGAACGACTATCAGATCACCTTCGACGGCAAAAAGATGCTCGTGAAGATCAAAAAGGACTACGCCATCATCGACGTGCCGAAAGACAAGCTCGAAACTAAGGATCACGAGCACAAGATCGATGGTCTCGACATGCAGTTGGATCGGCGTGCTGAGTGGCGCCAAATCTATTTCGAGTGCTGGCGACAAATGCGTGACTTCTTCGTCGCTCCCACGATGAATGCAGTGGATTGGAAGGCGATGCGCGACAAATACGCCGCGCTGGTGCCGTTCGTGAATCATCGCAACGATCTCACCTATTTGTTGGGCGAGTTGATTGGCGAATTGAACAGTGGCCACACCTATGTCGGAGGTGGCGAGCGTCCAGGCACGCCGCGCATCAAGCTTGGCCTGCTAGGCGCAGAATTTTCGCGCGATTCGGCTACGCGCACATACCGCATCGAACGCATTTTACCTGGCGAAAATTGGAACAAGCACACGCGCTCTCCGCTCACAGATGTCGGCGTAAACGTGAAAGCGGGCGATTACATTCTCGCGATCAACAACACGCCGGTGTCGAGCCTGCCAAACCTTTATGACGCGCTCATCGGCACTGCAGGCAAACAGGTAATCCTGCGCGTGAATTCCAAGCCGACCGATGCCGGGGCGCGCGATGTGACCGTCATGCCCATCGATGACGAAGCACCGCTTTACTATCTCGATTGGGTGCAAAAGAACATCGACTACGTCACGAAAAAAACCGGCGGCGAAATTGGATACCTCCACATCCCTGACATGGGCCGGCCCGGGTTGGACGAGTTTACGAAGCTTTACTTTCCGCAAATCCGCAAGCACGCACTCATTGTCGATGTCCGCGGCAACGGCGGCGGCTTCGTCTCGCCGCTCGTGATCGAGCGGTTGCGGCGCGCGCTGGTGATGGTCGGGATTGCGCGCAACGGCATGCCGCAAACGGATCCGTCGCAAACGTTCACCGGCCCGATGGTCACACTGATCAACGAATTCTCCGCATCCGATGGCGACATTTTTCCGTATCGGTTTAAAACGCTCGGGCTTGGGAAGCTCATCGGCAAACGCACCTGGGGTGGCGTGATCGGGATTCGCGATTCGCTTCCACTGGTGGATGGGGGGCAGTTCTTTAAACCGGAATTCGCGGTTTACTCAAAAGACGGCAAACAATGGATCATCGAGGGCCACGGAGTCGATCCCGACGTTGTCGTCGATAACGATCCCGGGAAAGAATTCAAAGGCGAAGACGAGCAGCTGGATCGAGCGATTCAGGAAATGCAGGAAGAGCTAAAGACAAAACGCTACGAACTGCCGCCTTCTCCGCCGTGGCCAAATCGCAATCCCGCCGGCGGAACTTAGAGGCTCATTGACGCGCAGCGATTTACACGTGTAGCCTCTCCCGCCTCTCCCCTCGGAGAAGGATCTCTTGCCGAGTTCGCACATCATTTGAGGCAAACCGTAGTCGCATCGAGAATCGAAATTCAGAAGGCAGGCTTTTTCACCGCTTGAGGCCGAGCCAGCTAGCGAAAGGGCTACAACGATGAGTGATCAAGGTTTTGAAACCGTGCGTGTCATTATCGCCGCTCACATGGGTAATGGCGAACTTGAAAAAGTGATGCACAGTTTTCCCCGCGATATGCAGTCGTTATTTCCCGCGCTCGCTTCGACTGTTTAACAAAGCGGCGCGATCAGCCGCATGGAACGAGCTTTTTCAAATCGAGCAGAAGCCGGTCGGCAACTAGCGGAGAAGCTTGATAAATACGCAGGTCGTAAAGATGTGATTGTGCTCGGATTGCCTCGCGGCGGCGTGCCTGTTGCGTACGAAGTCGCAAAACGGCTGCGTGCTCCGCTCGATGTTTTCATCGTGCGCAAGCTCGGTGTTCCTGGTTTTGAAGAACTGGCTGCCGGTGCGATCGCCTCTGGCGGTGTGCGCGTCTTGAATGAAGAGGTTATGCGCGCAATACCATATGCAGAGGAGGCGATTGAAGCTGTAACTGCCAGGGAAACAACGGAGCTCGAGCGACGGGAACGGATCTACCGCGAAGGCCGTCCACCACTCGAGCTGCGTGATCGAATTGCTATTCTGGTCGATGACGGACTCGCCACAGGCGCAACCATGCGCGCTGCGGTTAAGGCGCTGCGACAGAGCGGCGCCGCAAAAATTGTCGTAGCGGTGCCAGTCGGTCCGCCAGACACTTGCCGTGAGATCGAACAAGAAGCCGATGAGACAATCTGCCTGAGCACGCCCCCATTCTTTCAGGCCGTCGGCCAGTATTACGAAGATTTTTCGCAGACCAGCGATGAAGACGTGCGCGAGTTACTAAGCCAGGCCGCGCAAGATATTCCCGAGCGAAACCAAACGAATCAGCAATGACGGACGCCGAACTTGTTCGCGAAAT
>WNGL01010974.1_pt1 | contig 10736 bp, 10 predicted proteins | sample 5400591 | NCBI WGS metagenome assembly WNGL01 (sample SAMN13153377, study PRJNA577476) | soil metagenome | isolation source: 80 cm soil or saprolite under Garry oak tree replicate 1 | place: USA:California | collected 2016-06-15
CGCGGTACACCGGCGCTCGCGGCTGGGTCCGTGGCCATCAGACCAGTCGGGAGCGTGTTGATCAGCTGTTAATCTAGGCTCGCCAACCTAGATCAACAGCCTTTCGAACAGCAGAAACAGACTTTGCCGTGACCCTGCCAGAATCGCTGCTGTGCATTCCACTTCCGCCAACCGGATTGACGAGATAAACCGGCGCGCAATCATACGCACCGCCGCCAAACTGGTAGCGCCAACGGTGAATGTCAACCCGGAGGACGTCAATTACCGGCTGAGCGGCGTATCCCCGGAAAACGTCATCGCCATGTGGCGCGATACTGGTAAACCTCCGACCGGTACCGTCACGCCTTGCCGTTGTGGGTGCGGCCACCACCCCGCGCCGCGATCCGTCTACGCCAACACAGCATGCAAGCATCGGTACCACCGACAGCGGCGCACAGCCGGCACGGTGAGCTGAGACAGCTGTGGTTGTAAAGGAACCTGGTACCAAGGGACGGCCGGGCACCAGCTCGACGCGCTACCCGATCGGTGTCCATCAGATCCGCTCACGGCCGGCGCCAGCTCCACGAGGTACCCGATCGGCGGTCCGGGTCGCCGGAAAACAGCCAACACAGCGAACACCAGGACGGCGGTCCGGGTGGCCGGGGAACACCAGCTCGACCGACACCAGGTCCACGAGGTCCACCAGGTCCATATACCGGCCGGCATCAGCTCGGCCAACACCAGGTACATCAGGTCCGCTCGTAGCCAGCCGTCCACGAGGTTCTGCGTACCTGCGAACGTCAGGACGGCCGATACCAGCTCGGCCAGCACAGCCAACAAAGTACCGGCGGCCGGCTCCCCTCCGCGAGAATCTCACCGGATCGGGTGCGTGGTGAGCGCGGGCGAGCCTCAGCGCGGCCCGGTATCGTCAGCGTGAAATGCCGAAATGCCTGCCGTTCAGCCGCCCGCACAACCGGTCGGCTGTCGCAGGCTTCCCCAAGTGAAGTGGGAGAGCGCCCATGCGCAAGATCGCAACTCTCGCTTTCGTAGCAGCGCTGGCGATCACGATCATCGCTTGTAGCAGCGGCGGAAGCGGCAGCAAATCCAATGGTGGTAACTCCACCGGCAAACCCGCCAGCAGTGGCACCAACGTGGCCGGGCTCAACCAGCCGGTGAGGGATGGCAAGTTCGAGTTCACCGTAACCGACGTCAACTGCGGCGCTACCACGGTAGGCCCGGCAGACCTTGGCAAGACGGCCCAAGGTCAGTTCTGCCAGGTGGGCGTGACGGTGAAGAACATCGGGAACCAGGCGCAGACGTTCGATGGCTCGTCACAGAAGGCGTACGACGCCTCACACACCCAGTTCTCCGACGACACGACAGCCGAGGTTTACGCGAACCAGAACAACCAGACCTTCCTGCAACAGATCAATCCGGGGAACCAGGTGAAGGGGATCCTTGTCTTCGACGTGCCGAAGACAACTAAGATCACCACCCTGGAGTTGCACGACTCACCCTTCTCCAGCGGCGTGAAGGTAAAAGTGGGCTAAGAAACACACGAGCGAAGTAGAGACAATAGAACGGCGCTTCCCTCTCTCCTGGGGGTGGCGCCGTTTTCTTGTGGGTGCGACTCCTTTATTTCAACCCCGCTTGACGTTTCGTACTGCACCCGTAATTGAGGTCATCCGAAGGATTAACTGCTGCTCTCAACGCCTCGCGCATCGAATCCCGGTAATGCGCACCAGGGCAACGGCGCGGTCCGGGTGGCCGGGGCGAGGGCCGACATCAGCTCGGCCAGGACAGCCAAGAGAGCCCCGGGTGGCGGCCCGCTCTCCCCGTTGGGCGGGTCGGCGACAGGAGGTCTTCTGTCAAGGATCGGTTGACATCGCCCCCAACGCCGACAGGCGCCCTGGTGGTGCTCTCAGAAACAGCATCACTTGTCTATTGGCAAATTGGAGATCTGCCCCTTCATCGCTCGGATGCCTGGTGCCCGGTAATCATCGGGCAACATTTCCCCAATCGTAAACACAATATTCCGGGCCGCCTGATAAGCCCATGTCGCCGAGCCCACCGTTTCAATTTCGTTTAGCCACGACATTCCACCAGAAGGTTCATCCGCATTGCGACCGCGCGTGTAGGTCAGTCCCTTTTGCTGAAGCTTTTGTACCACTATGGAACTGGGAGAAACGTAGCCGCCGGCATCAGTCTTATCTCGGTGGCGCAAATGAACAAGGTCATTCCTCAGTCGCATGAGATCTGCGAAGTCCTGGAATGGCTGAACTCCCTTGTTAAACGTACGCCCTGATAGTATTTTGCTCGTTATCTGGTACTTAAGCTCCACCGGCCCCTTGCTTCCCTCAATTTCCGCCAACGTGGCAGCCAAGTCGTCCAACTGATCGAACAGTTCGACTCCAGAAACGCCGGAATGGACATCCCGCCCCGCCATTTCGCCAACCTCGTTGATAAAGGCCTCCGCTCCAAGGGCGGAAAATATGATAGCAACAAGCGCGTCTGGTGGCAGCGCGAATGGTTCAGCTGCAATTAATGCTGCCGCCCGATTCCTTGCCTCGTATGCCGTAAGTAAATAGTGGAAGCAGTGGACAAAGAATGCCCCACCCTGTGTCCCAGTCATTGGTAGATCCTATCGGCCAACACCAGCCCGGCGTACCGGCGAACACCAGCTCGACCAACACCAGCTCGGCCAACAGCGGCTCAACAGGTAGCCGGACAGCAGCACAGCGAACACCAGGACGGCAGACCTCAGCTCGGCCGGTACCAGCTCCACGGGACACCCGATTGGCGGTCCACGAGGTCCGGGAACAGCCGGCACAGTGAACACCAGGACGGCCGGTACCAGTTCGACCAGTCCACCAGGTCCGCTCACGGCCAACACCAGCTCGGCCGGTAGCAGCTACACGAGGTCTGCACGCGGCGGTCTACCAGGTCCGTTCACGGCCGGCACAGCGAACACCAGGACAGCGAACACCAGCTCGGCCGGCACCAGCTCCACGAGGTACCCGAACAGCCGACACCAGGACGGCCGACATCACCCAGGGTTACCAGCCCGAAATCAGCGTCTCGCCTGGTCATCGCACACGGTGACGTACCCGCTCAGGACCGAAATCACGCTCTGTGGCCGATCTCCAGAGCACTTGCTCGAGTCTAGATGGTCCGCTCCATGCGAAATGGTGGAGGGCTGAAACCATCGGTACACAAGGGTTGTAGCGCTGCACATTGAGGGCTGAAACCATTGGTACGCAAGAGATATCAGCCTCCATGTGGCCATCAGACGGAGACGTGAGATTGGCTCACCGAATCACATTTGAGAGCTCAAACTGGTGCTATATATATATATATATATATATGGAATTCTAGGCTCAAACAATCGCTAGCCGACGGGGCCGGTACTAGAGGGCTGAAACCGTTGCTATGTAAGGGTTCCAAGGGCTCCACGTTGAGGCTGAAACCGTTGCTATATAGAGGATTCAGGGCTCAAACCGAGGCCAGTAACGAACCTGGCATTAGCGGGCTGAATTGGTTGGTACGTAAGGGCTTTAGCTCGGTGCATCAAGGGCTGAAACCGTTGTTGTGTAAGGGATTCCGGGCTCAGACAGACGCCGGACGGCAGACCAACTCTAGTGGGCTGAATCCGTTACTACACAAGGATTGCAGGGCTCGACACCGAAGGCTAGAACCGTTGGTGTGTAAGCGATCCAGCTGGCGCCGGATGACGGACCGACTCTAGCAAGCTGAAACCGTTGGCACGCAAGGGTTGTAGCGCTGCACATGGGGGAGCTGAATCAGTTGGTATGTAAGGGTTGTAGGGGTGATCTTGGATATCCCTAATAGATAGGAATTAGGGCCAGGCAGGCTTGAATGGATGATCATGCAGTGCGACGCATATGATCTTGATCAAATGCCTTATCCACTAACCCGATCTGTGGAGAGCTGACTCCTGGCTGCCGCCCCGGACCAGGCCGGTACCGTCGATCTTGCCGGGGCCGCGGCGAGGATAGCGACGACGACTCAACGACATCCGACACCATCCCTTCGGCTTCCCCAGGCAGTCAGATTGGTCGATCTCAGCTTGCCCGCAACCGGAAGCCCGCGCACGGTGCGCTTTCGCCGCACGGAATCCCATCGATCAACGTTGACCTTCGTAACCTGAAGAAACCCTAATCCGCGCTTCATGACGGTCTCAGGCCCGCGGGAGATACCTAGGACTGAGGCGGGTCGAGTGCGGGGGTGTCTCATGGGCGCGCGGAGGATCGTGCGGGGGCTGGTGGTCGCGAGCGCCCTCGTCACGTCGGTGGCGGTACCGGCTGCCGCCGCGGTCGCCGACGACGGCCGCGACCGGGCCGGCAAGGGCCACGAGTGCGGCCCGGCCACGGGGCACGACAGGCACGGCCTCGGCCGCGGGCAGGCACACCGCTTCGCGGCCCGACTGCGGGAGGCGTTGAGCCACCCGACCCGGCAGCCGAACCAGCGGCCCACAGGACAACCCCGGCCGGCGGCGACGCCCGTCCGGGTCGTACCCGTCGCCGGTAACCGCGTCCGCCGACCGGCGGCCGTCCTCACCAGCACGGCGTCCGCGGTGCCCGCCCCAGTGGCCGAGGGGCCGGACCTGCGCCGGCCGACGCTGTTCGTCGGTACCCCGGCGGACGCCTCGGGGTCCACGGCCACCTGGCCGGGCCTGGTAGCGCCGCTGGCCGGCGCGGCGATCGTCCTGGCACTGATCGGCCTGGGCTTCTCGGTCCGGCGGGGCCTGGCGAAGGTGGACTGATGCGCGGATTCCTGCGTCCCTACTGGCTCGCGCTGTCGGTGTCGGCCGCGCTGGCGCTCGTCGACACGATGCTCGGACTGGCCCGGCCGTGGCCCATGCAGCTGGCCGTCGACAACGCCATCGGCGGCCGGCCGCTGACCGGGTGGGCGCGGTCCCTGCACGGCCTCCCACCGGCCGGGATCGCCGTGGTCGCCGCCCTCGGCGCGGTCGCGCTCGTCGGGCTGTCCGGCATCACCGGGTACCTGACCAGCTTCCTCAGCGGTGCCGCGGCCGAACGGATCGGTGCCGACCTGCGCGCGCGGGTGTACGAACGGCTGCTGGCCCTGTCGCCGCGGTTCCACGATCGCAACCGCAGCGGCGACCTGGTGACCCGGTTGACCGGTGACGTGTCGCGGGTCCAGGACGCGCTCGTGGTGTGGTTGGTCAGCGCGGTACCGGATGTCCTCACGCTGGCCGGCCTGCTGGTGGTACTGCTCGCGATCGATCCTGGAATGACCGGGGTCGCGCTCGTGGCGGTACCCCCGCTGGCGGTACTGGCGGCGTTGCGGCGCCGGCAGATCAAGCGGGCGCAACGCGAGGCGCGGGCGCGCCAGGGCGACCTCGCGGCCCGCGTGGCGGAGTCGCTGCGCCATGTGCGGGCGGTACAGGCCTTCGCCCAGCAGGACGCGGAGAACCGCCGGTTCCGCCGGGACAACACCGGGGTGGTACGGACCTCCCTGCGCGCCCTGGACCTCGAAGCGCGCTACGGCCCGGCGGCCGACATGCTGCTCGCCGCCGGCGGCGGTCTGGTCCTGTGGCTTGGTGTCCTGCGGGTCACGAGTGGCCGGATGACCGTCGGCGTGCTGCTCGTGGTGCTGTCGTACCTGGCGAGCCTGTACGGGCCGGTGCGCTCGCTGACCCGGCTGGCGTCGGTACTCGCCCGCGGGGCGGCCAGCCGCGAGCGGCTCAGCGAGGTGCTCACGTCGGACGAGTACGTGGCCGACGCTCCCGACGCGGTACCGGCACCCGACGAGCCGCGGACGCTGACCGTCCAGGCGCTCACGTTCGGCTACGACCCGCGGCACCCGGTGCTGCACGAGGTCAGCCTGCAGGTGTGCCGGGGCGAGATGGTGTGCCTCGTCGGCGCGACCGGGGTGGGCAAGTCGACGCTGCTGTCGCTGCTGCTGCGCCTGTACGACCCGGACGCCGGCACGATCGCGCTCGACGGTTCCGGCATCCGCGGCCTGACCACGGCCTCGCTGCGCGAGCGGATCGCGCTGGTACCGCAGGATCCGTGGATCCTCGACGGTACCGTCGCCGACAACATCGCCTTCGGCCGGCCGGACGCGAACCGCGACGAGATCCTCGACGCGGCGCGGACCGCGCTGGTCCATCCGTTCGTGTCCGCCATGCCGGCCGGCTACGACACCGTCGTGGGCGAGGGTGGCGTGCTGCTGTCCGGCGGGCAGCGGCGCCGGGTGGCGCTGGCCCGGGCGCTGCTGCGCGGATCGCCGGTACTCCTGCTCGACGAGCCGACCAGCGGGCTGGACGCCGAGTCGGAGCAGGCCGTCATGGACGCGATCGAACAGGCGGCGGCCGGCCGGATGACCCTGGTCGTCTCGCACCGCCTGCGGGTGGCCGCGCTCGCCGACCGCGTCCTGGTGATGACCGACGGCCGGATCACCGAAGCGGGTGCGCCGGCCGAACTGACCGCACGGGGTGGGACCTTCGCCGACTGGTGTCGACTCCAGCGGGTGGAGCTGCCCTCCGCGCGTCAGCCCGTATCGAGGTGAGGAAAGGAGGGGAGCGAGATGCGCTGGGGTTTCCGGAACAACCAGTTCTGGCGTCCGTGGGGTCGCGTGCGCGGCATGCACGACGTGTTCACGAGCCAGCCGAACACGACCGCTGACGACACCACCACCGATACCGATACCTGAGCGCCGAACGGAGGTCGGGCGGGGCGGCCCACGCCGCCCCGCCCACGAACAGATGAGCGTTGTCGAAACCACGCGTACCGGATGGGGGTACGCCCCGGGCGACACCATGGCGACGGGGCTGCGCTCCTGGGCCCGGCTGGGCGGCGGGCGCCGCTGTGAGACCTGGCTCGCCTGGTCCACGACCTGGTGGATGCCGGTGGTGATGAAGGTTGCGCGACCTGAGCTCGTCGACGATCCGGATACCCGCGCCGATCTGGTGCACGAGATGGAGGTGGCCGCCGGGCTGGCCCACCCCGGGGTACAGCGGCTGTACGCCGGGGCGGTCGACGCGGATCCGCCACATCTGTTGTTCGAGTACGTCGAGGGACCGACGTTGGACACCTGCGTCGACCGGGAAGGGCCGCTGGACCAGGTGGAGATCCTGCTGCTCGGTATGCAGCTCGCGGGCGCGCTGCGGTACCTGCACGGGCGCGGCGTGGTGCACCTCGACGTGAAGCCGTCCAACGTGTGCCTGCGCGACGGCCGGCCGGTACTCATCGACTTCGGCATCGCCCGCCCCGCCGGTACGCTACGGCGGCCGGGGGCACCCCGCGGGTCGGCTCCGTTCATGGCTCCGGAGCAGTGCCGGGACGAGGCCGCCACCCCGGCCACCGACCTCTTCGCGCTCGGTGCCGTGCTGTTCGAGGCGACCACCGGCGAACACGCCTTCCATCCGCGACGGTTGTGCGAGCAGTGGCGGTACCCCCAACTGGAGGGCGCGCCGCCGCGGCTGCCGGGGGCGCTGGGCGACCTCGTCGCCCGGCTGCTGCAACCGGTGCCCGGCCTCCGGCCGGCGAGCGCCACCGAGGTCCTGTGGGAGCTCGCGCGGGCACTGCCCCCGGGCGCCGAAGGACTCTGGCCGGCCTGGCTCGATTCGGCGGACAGCACCTAGGTGGTCGAGTACGATTTGTTACGATGGCGCATCTTCTGCTGGTTGAGGATGACCCGCGGATCCGCAGCATCGTGGAGCGGGGTCTGGGTGCACGCGGGTTCGGCGTGACGTCGGCCGCCGACGCGGCAGCCGGCGCGGAGCTCGCCCGGATCCTCGAGGTAGACCTCGTCGTGCTCGACCTGCTCCTGCCCGACCGCGGCGGGCTGGCGGTCCTCGAGGAGATCCGCGCGGACAAACCGCGGCTGCCGGTCATCGTGCTGACTGCCCTCGACGACGTCGGCGCGAAGATCGGCGGCCTCGACGCCGGCGCGGACGACTACCTGACCAAGCCGTTCTCCGTGGACGAGCTGGCCGCGCGCATCCGTGCCCGCCTGCGGGCCGCGAGCCTGGCAGACAGCCCCGCCATCACCGCCGGGCCGTTGACCGTCGACGTGCTCGCGCACCGCGCCGTGCTCGGCGGGCGTCCGGTGCCGCTGTCCGCCCGCGAGCTGGCGCTGCTGATCGCGTTCGCCCGGCACCGGGGCATGGTGCTGTCCCGCGCACAGTTGCTGGATCTGGTGTGGGGGCTGGACAGCGATCCGGGCTCCAACGTCGTCGAGGTGTACGTCGCGGCGCTGCGCCGCAAGATCGGGCCGGCGTTCGTCGAGACGGTACGCGGCATCGGGTACCGGTTCGTGGTTCCGGAGCCGGCGCTCGCCGGGGGCGCGGGATGAAGCCGGCGGCACTCGCGTTGATCGCGGCCATCCTGTTCGCGGGCGGCGCGCTGTCGGGCGGCGGGCAGCGGGCCACGTCGGCCGTGGCGCCGGTCCTGATGCGCCCGGCGCCGGCCGGCGGCGGCCAGCCGGCGGGGGCACCGGCCGGCGGTCCGGCGCAGGCGCCGATCGCCGCGGTCGCGGTCCGGCCGGTACCGCGGCCGGTGGGCAACTACGTGCCGGCGGGCGCGGCACCCGCCACCCCGGCGGCTGCGGGGTCGATGGGGAGCCCGCCGCGCGGCGGCGCCGATGGGAAGGCGCCCGGCGGTTGGTGGCGCGACGCCCCGCCCGGCCACCGGCACCACCACGGCGCCGGGGGGCGCGACAACGGCGGGGCCGGACATGGCTGCCCCCCGGGCCGCCGTGCGCGGTAGGCCGTCCCTCTCGCTGGCCGTCCGGCTCTCGGGTACCACCGCCATGGTGGTCGCCGCCGCGCTCCTGACCGTCTTCGGCCTGACCGCCCAGATCGCCCGGCAGCACCTGGCCGCCGCGCTCGACGCCCGGCTGCGGGCGGGCGTGGACTCGTTCCGGGCCGGGCCGGCCGGCCGGGTCGCCGCGGCCGACCAGCTGCCCACCGAAGCCGCGCGGTGGCTGTCGGCCCAGGCGTTCTCCAGCGACGAGGTCGTGGCGGTGCACCCGGTCGGCGGCGACGTGGTGACCAGTACCGGTGGGCTCGACCTGCACGACCTGCCGCACCCCACCGACCTGCTCGACGCCGACCGGACCCGCTGGTGGGACCTGTCCACGCGAGCCGGGCCGGTACGCGCGCTCACCGTTCCGCTGCTGCTGGACGGACGCCGCATCGGTACCCTGATCGCCGCGGCGAGCCGCACGCCGGTCGAGGCGACCCTGCGCGCGCTGCTGTCGTCGATCGCCTGGGCCAGTGCGGTCGGGCTGGTCTTCGCGACGCTGCTGGCGTTCGTGGCCGTCCGGCGTACCCTCGGTCCGCTGCTGCGGATGTCCCGCCAGGTCGACGAGATCCACGCCAGCGGCGACCTCGCCCGGCGGGTCGGGCCGCCGGGACCGCGCGACGAGGTGGGCCGGCTCGCCGAGGGGTTCAACCGGCTGCTCGCCCGGCTGGACGACGCGTTCCGGTCGCAGCGCCGGTTCGCCTCGGACGCCTCCCACGAGCTGCGCACCCCGTTGACCGTCGCCCGCGGGCAGGTCGAGCTGGCGTTGAGCGGCGCGGGACAGCGCGACGACGCGCTGGAAACCGCGGTGGTGGAACTGGACCGGATGGGCCGCATCGTCGAGGAGCTGCTCCTGCTCGCCCGGCTCGACGAGGGGCTTCCGCTGCGCCGCGAGCCGGTCGAGGTCGAGCTGGTGGTCGAGGAGGCGCTGCTGCGAGGGCTGCGGCTGCCGCACGACCGGGCGCCGCGGGCGCGGGTACAGGCGGAGCAGGGCCTGTTCGCGCGGGCCGATCCCGACCGGCTGTTGCAGGTACTGTCCAACCTTGTCGTCAACGCCGTCCAGCACGCCGGCGACCGGGCGCAGCTCAGCGTCGCCACGCGGCAGGCCGGTGCGGAGGTCGTGATCGAGGTCAGCGACACCGGGCCCGGTATCCCGCCGGGCGAGCTGCCGCACCTGTTCGACCGCTTCTACCGCGGTACCACCCGGGCCGGCGGGGCGGGCCTCGGGCTGGCGATCGCCGACTCGCTCACGCGGGCGATGTCCGGCCGGGTCGCGGTCAGCTCGGTGGTCGGGGTGGGCACCACGTTCACCGTCCACATCCCGGCCACCGACCGTTAGCGTTCTCAGCGTGAGCTTCGCGTCCCTGGCGCTGATCGCCGCCATCGCGGTACTCGGTCCGCTGCTGGCCCTGCCGCGCCGCTGGCACCTGCCGGTGGTACTCGGCGAACTCGTCGGCGGCATCGTGCTGGGGTCCACCGGGTTCGGCGTCCTGCGGCCGCACAATGACACGTTCACGTTCCTGGCGGACATCGGGTTCGCGCTGGTCATGTTCGTCGCCGGATCACACGTACCGGTCCGGGACAGCCGGTTGCGCAGCGCGCTTCCGGTCGGGCTGCTGCGCGCGCTGGGCGTCGCCATGGCCCGCTGTACGCGGTGCTGCTGGCCTCGTCGTCCGCCGCACTGATCCTGCCGATCGTGGACTCGCTGCACCTCGGCGGCCCGCCGGTCCGGCAGATGCTGCCGCAGGTGGCGGTCGCCGACTCGGCCTGCGTCGTGGCCCTGCCGCTGGCCGTGGACCCGCACCACGCGCGGCGCGCGGCACTCGGCGCGCTCGCGGTGCTCGCCGCGGCCGGGGTGCTGTTTCTCATCCTGCGGTACCTGGAGCGGTCCGGCCTGCGGCACCGGCTGCACCGGGTGTCGGAGGACCGCAAGTTCGCCCTGGAACTGCGGATCAACCTGGTGAT
>WNGL01022228.1_pt1 | contig 10736 bp, 9 predicted proteins | sample 5400591 | NCBI WGS metagenome assembly WNGL01 (sample SAMN13153377, study PRJNA577476) | soil metagenome | isolation source: 80 cm soil or saprolite under Garry oak tree replicate 1 | place: USA:California | collected 2016-06-15
GGCTTCACACACGGGAACAAGTCGTTCAACACGCGGACCGCATGCTGGGCGATCCGCGGGCCCGGGCGAAAGTACAGTATTTCCTTCGGCACTGGCTGCAAATGGATCGGGTGGAGAACCTCTCCAAGGACGACAAGCTCTACCCCGGCTTCACCGCGGAAATCATCGCCGACCTGCGCACGTCGCTGGACGTGTTTCTCGAAGACGCCGTTTGGAACGGTTCATCGGACTATCGCCAACTGCTCCTGGCGGATTACCTCTACGTCAACGACCGGCTGGCAAAGTTCTACGGCGTCGAAACAAACGCGGCGGACGACTTCGTGAAGGTGGCGTTCGATCCCCAACAACGGTCTGGTGTGGTGACCCATCCGTATCTTCTCGCCGCATTCTCCTATCAGAAGTCCAGCTCACCGATTCACCGCGGCGTGTTCCTGACGCGGAACATCGTTGGCCGCGCGCTCAAACCGCCGCCGATGGCAATGACTTTCAAGGACGCGGATTTCGCCCCCAACCTGACTATGCGCGAAAAAGTGGCGCAACTCACGCGTTCGCAGGCCTGCCAGACCTGTCATTCGGTCATCAATCCGCTCGGGTTCAGCCTCGAACAATACGACGCGGTGGGGCGGTTTCGGACCAGCGAAGGGGACCGGCCCATTGATGCGGTGAGCAATTATACGACGAACGACGGCGAAACGATCCGGCTGACCGGAGCGCGTGACCTGGCTCAGTTCGCCGCCGGCAGTGAGCAAGCCCAGAATGCCTTCATCGAGCAACTGTTTAATCAGATTGTAAAGCAGCCGATGCTGGCTTATGGTCCAAAAGTTTTGAACCACCTGCGCCAATCGTTTATTGACTCCGGGTTTAACGTGAAAAAACTCCTGGTTGACATCGCCACTGTTTCGGCAGTGCACGTCATGGAGAAGACAGGAAAAGCCAACTGATTAACCGCTGATGCACGCAGACCAACGCAGATCAATGCAAATGGGGAGCGCGCCCGCCCCGGGCGAATGGCGTGGTGCGTCACAGGGGAATCGCTTCGGAAGGCGTGCCTTCCGCGACGGCGCGGAAGACGGCAGGCGAGGCGCCTGCGCTCCCCAGGCAAACTGCGTTGCCAGCGTTGAAAAGCATGATCGGCGAGCGGCAATGTCTGCGGGACACTGACGTATGAGAAATCTGTCTCCACCTGCCTCCATCCGTGGTTGAATAACTTTCCAAAATCAGACTATGAACGCCATCGCCATCCATCGCCGACAATTCATCAAAACCCTGGGCCTGTCCGCGGCTTCGTTGCCGTTCCTTTTGGGGCTGCCGAGCCTCGGCCTCGCCAGTCCTGCCCGGCCGCGTCAGCGGTTGATCGTCATGTTCAGTCCCAACGGCACAATCCCACCCGCCTACTGGCCCGACGAAGTCGGCAGCGACTTCAAGCTCAAGGAAATCATGTCGCCGCTCGAGCCGTTCAAGGATCGGATGCTGGTTCTCCACGGATTGTCCAACAAGGTGCGGGGCGACGGCGATGGCCACATGCGCGGCATGAGCTGCTTGCTCACGGGCATCGAATTGTTCCCCGGCAATATCCAGGGCGGCTCCGACACGCCCGCGGGTTGGGCGAGCGGCATTTCCATCGATCAGGAAATTAAGAACTTTTTCCAGAACAAAGAAGAAACGCGCACACGATTCGGTTCGCTCGAATTTGGGGTTGGCGTTACAGATCGCGCTGATCCGTGGACGCGGATGTCTTACGCCGGCCCGAACAAACCCGTCGCGCCGATCTCCGACCCTTATCAGATGTATCAAAAGCTTTATGGCCAGTTGAAGGACAAGGAGAGTCTTCAGAGTGTGCTTGACGACGTGCGCGACGACTTGCGGAAAGTGCGCAAACTGATCAGCGCCGAGGATCGACGGCTCCTCGAGGAACACGAATCCCTCGTCCGCCAAATGGAGAAAGACATTAGCGAAACTGACCGTCAAAAACTCCGCGTTGGCCCGCCGACTCTCGAGGAAGGCGTGGCGGATCAGAACGACAATGTGCCGCGGCTCAGCCGGATGCAAATCGATCTGCTGGTCAACGGGTTTGTTAACGATATGGCGCGTGTGGCCACGTTGCAATACACTAAATCGGTCGGGCAGGCGCGCATGAACTGGCTCAACATCTCCGATGGCCACCACGGCCTGTCACACGAGCCCGACAAGAACGAAGAGGCGCAGGGGAAGCTGGTGAAGATCAACAAGTGGTTCGCCGGCGAGTTGAACTATCTGGTTCAGAAACTGGCTAACACACCGGAACCGGGTGGCTCAGGCAGCTTGCTCGACAACACCCTCGTCGTCTGGACCAACGAACTCGGCAAAGGCAACTCGCACACACTGGACAATATTCCGTTCCTGCTGATCGGCGGCGGGTTTGGCTTCCCGATGGGCCGTTCGGTCAAGCTGGAAAAAAGGTGGCCCGTTGAGCCTGAGTTAGAAAACGACTCACGGGCAGCCGGGGGGTGTTCAAGGATGGTAGGCGCCGACGTGAGGAGGCGGATTTTGGAGCGAAAAACAATTCCGCCTTGTTCGTCGCCACGCCGCTTTCGTCGGTTCTTGAACTCACCCCGAGTGGCATCCAGGACGCGTTCAAGAAAGTGAGCACGCAGGGGCGGGGCTCGTCCCCGAAAAACGCCATGTTGTTGACAAAATGCGGGAACGAGGCCCCGCCCCATTCTTGAACTCATCCTGACTGGCCACCACCCGAACACTGTGCTTTGCCAGGCCGGCGGCACCTGTTAGCTTCGGCCCGCTATGGCTTTCGACTCCTTTCGGGATTTCCTCGTCGCCCTCGAAAAAGCAGGCGAGTTGAAGCGCATTCCTCAACCCTTCGCCACCGAATTGGAAATCACGGAACTGTCCGACCGGCAGATGAAATCGCCCGGTGGCGGCAAGGCGCTCCTGATCGAGAAGCCCACGGTAAACGGAGAAGTTTCACCCTTTCCAGTGGCGATCAACACGATGGGCTCGTGGAAGCGCATGGCCCTGAGCCTGGGCGCGCAAACAGTGGACGAACTCGCCGTCGAGTTGGGCTCGCTGATGAAGGCGAGGCCTCCAACCAGTTTCAAAGAGGCCATCAAGCTGCTCGGCACCGCGCTCGCTTTGCGTCACGCGAAGCCCAACCTCGTGAAAGATGGTCCGTGCAAGGAAGTCATCACCAGATTCGACGCACCGCCCACTCGCACCGAGCCGTGGCCGGCTGCTCCACAGATTACTGGCTCACTGATTACTGATCCCTCTGCCGCGAAAAGTAATCAGTCCTCAGTCCTCAGTAATCGGTGCCCCACTCTCCTCAATCTCCCCATCCAAAAATGCTGGCCCCTGGACGGCGGCCGTTTCATCACATTACCCTGCGTCGTCACCAAAGACCCCGACACCGGCGAACGCAACGTTGGCATGTATCGCATTCAGATCTACGACGACCACACGGCCGGCATGCACTGGCAGCTCCAGAAAGTCGGCGCGCGCCACGGCCGGCGTTACTACGAAACCGGCACGCACATGCCCGTCGCCATTTTCCTCGGCGGCGATCCCGTGTTCACGTTCGCCGCCACGGCGCCTCTGCCTGACGGCCTCGATGAATTTCTCCTGGCCGGTTACCTCCGCAAAAAATCCGTCGAACTGGTGAAGTGCGAGAGCAACGATCTGGAAGTTCCGGCGAATTCAGATTTCGTCATCGAAGGTTTCGTTGACCCGCGCGAGCCGCTACGCGACGAAGGCCCGTTTGGCGATCACACGGGCTACTACACGTTACCCGAGCCGTATCCCGTTTTCCACATCACGGCCATCACGCACCGCAAAGACGCCGTTTATCCCGCCACCATCGTGGGCATCCCGCCGATGGAGGATTTCTACATCGGCGGCGCGTCCGTGAAACTCTTCCTGCCGATCTTCAAGATGAACTTTCCCGAGATCATGGACATGGCGCTGCCGGCGGAAGGCGTCTTTCACAACCTCGTCTTCGTAAGCATCAAGAAGAGCTACCCGATGCAGGCCTACAAAATCATGCACGGTCTCTGGGGCATGGGCCAGATGATGTTCACCAAATACATCGTGGTGGTGGACGACGACGTGAACGTGCACAACACCAGCGAAGTCCTCTTTCGCCTCTGCGCCAACACCGACCCGCAACGGGATTCAATTTTCACGAAGGGCCCAGCGGATGTTTTGGACCATGCAACCTCCGAAATCGCGATTGGAACAAAGCTGGGGATCGATGCCACGCGAAAGCTTGCTGGTGAAGGCCACAAGCGTGGCTGGCCACCTTTGATTCAAATGGACGAAGCCACGCGAAAGAGAATTGACGCGTTGATTGGAGGGATTCGTTGAATGACTCTCGGCTCTTAACCTTCAACTCTCGGCCAACATCGTTCGCAGCGATTCATGACGTGGCAGATGGCCCTGGGATGCTCGATCCCCAGCTTGCGGCCAGAACGGGAGAGTGGCTCACGCTGCCCCACGCCAATGTCAAGGAGCCGTTACGCCATCCCTCAACGCTCGTGGCAACTTTGGCGTCCGGGCCCTGTAGGTCGTCCTGAACACTTCGCTCGATTGGTGGTTGTGGCCGCACCTGAGATCTCAGAGCATTGGGAGTTCTTCGTTCGACTCTCTGATCTCCATGCGGCCTTCAAGAATCCAAACATCGACGAAAGGCGTCTGGTGCACCTGAACTGACTTCTTGAGACTTGCCCCGCCCAGGACTTCCACTTCCACGGTGGCCGGGGACGTGTCGACCTCAACGGCGACGGCATCCGCGTACGAAATGGTCAAATCCGTCTGAACGTTCGATTTTCGATAAACCTCTTTCCCGTTGACCCGGACAAGAACTTCGTCGTCTAGGAAGCCGTCTCGGAGCCTGATCTGGAGGGTTATCATAACGCCAGCACTGTCGGGATGCTTGGCCCGATGCATTCGGGGCCGGTGGCCCAAGCTTGCGCACACCGGCCTCGCCAAGCAAGTCTTTCAGTTCGTTCGGCTCCGCGCGCCAACGGGTTGTTCGTTAACCCTTCGTGGAACGGCCTACGATTTCTTGTTGGTCATGGCCGCCAGTTTGCCGAGCGTCCTTTTGGAGGCCTCTTCGTTGCCGTCTCTCTTCTGCGCGCCTGCAAGATGGGTGAGAGCCATCTGTGCTGAAACCGAATCGAGCACTCCGGATTCGGTGACCGCTGTAAGCAATGCGGCGCTGTCACCCAGGTGAGCCTTGCGGACCACCATCCGGTTCTCCGTTCCTTCGCGAATGGTTTTGAAGTCGCGGCCAGCATTCACGCCTTTGACGAGGCGGACATAATTCGTCAACGGGTGCTTCGGATGCTTGGAAAGAACCTCATCAAAGGCCTCGTTTCCACGTTTCAAGGATTCGTCATCCGAGCCCAACAAGTAGAAAAGAGTCCCTTGCTCGTCGCCCATGAGCAAGTCCGCCAGCTCTTCCTCGATGCTGGTGACCGGATAGCGAACCCGGACGTTGATGATTTCGGACATGACTTGCGAACCGTCCAAGGCCGCGTAAACGGCTCGGATCTGGTAGGTCCCCGGTTGATCAAAATAGAGTCCGCCTTTGCCGTATCCAATATACGCGCTGTCGCGAACCACATCCGAACCGCTGATGGCCATGTATCTCTCGCCGACCAGATGATCGATCAAGGCCTCATAGCCAACCACCGCCCCACTGGGTTTGCGGAGGACGATTTTGACCATGCCGCAATTGGGATGGAGCCAGGTGTGGACTTGCCGGCCTTGAGGGCTCGTCGCGGTGAGAACCAATTGGAGCACGACGGGCTCGCCCAATCCGAAGCTCCGCTGGTGGGTCGAGATGCTCAAAGTCAGGCCCGATTCGTCGCGAACCGGGTTCGCCATTACATCGCGCCCCAAGGCCGCGCCGGCTGCAAAATCACTTCCCCCCATGATGATGTTGTTCCGAAACGCGTGGCGAAGATGGGCGACTTCCTCGTTGTCGAATTGAAACGCGAAGCTGTTCCAAAACGCGGCGGCTCCGCCGCCGGGATAGTTCCACGGATAATTCATCCAGGACAATGCATTGGGACGGTTCGGAAGCGGAGGAGAGGCGTATTGCTTCTGCCAGGAGTGCAACAGGTTGAAACAGTGGCCCAACTCGTGGACATACGTGTAAAGTTGCAATCGAAGCTTATCGGCCGTGATTCCGCCGATTCCCTGGTGGAACACTGCGCAACCCTGTCGTTGCCTGCCCGCCTGGTCAAACATGATGCCGTAAAGGCCCGATCCAAGGTCGTGCAAGCGCGCCACGACTTGCCAGACTGCCCACTGGGGCAAGTCCCGCCACAACATGAAATGGCCCTGCATTGAGGCATGAAGCTCCGCATTGCTCCAGGAAGCATTGGCACCTGCTTCGATAATGTTGATCACGTCGCTTCCTGCCGTTGCGACCATTTCCACTCCGGCCTCGGCGTAGGCCGAGATGACACTCAAGTTTCGGGCGGGTCCGCCGGAGGGAAAAGACCCGGTGTTGTAGGAGCTGAACACCGGGGTGGCGACATCGGAGACGCGATCCGTTTCAATTCGAACGGTGCGGAAGTAGGCGGATTCGAAGGCACAGAGGTAGGCGGCCCCAGGCGACCCACCGACCGTAAAGAACTGGAGCGATGCCGGAGCCTGCGGTTGAATCAGGGTGCGCCGCTGAATGGTCTCTTGAACCACCGGTGCCCCCGCCACAAACGTGAAATTTCCGGTGCCCCGTGCGACCACTTGCGTCGCCGTCACCGTAATGGCCGGCGAGTTGACCACGAACGAACCAAAATACACGGTGGTTCCGCCGGTGATTTGGAAAAAATCCCCGCTGACCCGGTTCATCGGGCGATTCCGGTCCACGTCGACCCTGAGTTCGACCTGGAACGCCCCCAGCGTGCCTCGGTATCGGCCGCTCACCGCGCGCCGGGCAATCGGGATCGGGATGGTCGGAATCGGCAAACCTCCGGCAGCCGCGACTCCTCCAGGTTCTGTTTGGGTGGGTTCTCCGGAACCGGAACTTGAGGGGATCGAAGACGTGGAAGCGCTCTCCGCATTCGAATATTCACTGTTGATCACGTCGATGACGTCGATATGTGTAGGGTCGGTCTGTGACATACGTTTATTCCTTTCATACTTTTTGAATTGGTACAGATAGTAATTTGCTCTTTGTCACGGCGCGGTTCACGGAGAACTGTTTTTGCGTCAGGGTCATATCCGCGATTCTATTCCCATGGCTTTGCAGCACAGTCGTGAATGCGCGGCGTTGTTCACAGTTTGAGTATCTTGAATCCACTTTGCGGAGCCAACTCCGCCTATTTATCAAAACGCGACAATTCTTTATCAAAACGCGACACAAGCGGGACCGGACCCTTGATGCGCGCGAATTCCTGCGGTGCAGAGCCAAACCATCGTTTGAAGTCGCGGCAAAAATTTGACTCGCAGGTGTAGCTCAAGGACGCAGCGACTTGTTTGTTAGAAAGACCCTCGGCTAGGAGTCGCGGCGCGAAGCTCATCCTCTCGCGCATGATCCATGCCTTTGGCGTGGTGCGGAATTGCTCACAAAAGCGCCGCTCCAGCGTGCGCACGTCCAGCCCAACATGCACCGCCAAAGCCTTCACGCGAAATCCCTTTTGCCTGATAACAACCCGAAGTTCGTCCGCTCTGGGAAGATGTGCGCTCACATCATTAATACGGCCGAAACAGCCTCGATCTATCAAAGACTGCAAAAATCTTTTTGCCGCGGCGCACGCGTTGGTGCACGGACACCAACATGCACAACACGGGCGAAGTCCTCTTCCGCCTGAGCGCCAACACCGACCCGCAGCGCGACAGCATTTTCACCAAAGGCCCGAGCGACATGCTCGACCACCCCACTTTCGAGATTGGGATTGGAACGAAGCTTGGTATTGACGCCACGCGCAAGCTCGCGGGTGAAGGATTCAAGCGTCCTTGGCCACCGCTAATCCGCATGCACGACGATGTGCGCCGAAGAATTGATGCGCTGTTCGGGGGAACCGCGAAATGATTCTGTCAATCAACAATCTACTCTCAACTCTCAACAAACTTCGGCCGCGACTGATCAAGATGGATGCGGCGGAGAAGGCGAAGGTGGAGAAGATTTTCAACCCATAGCAGCCGACGTGAGTGAGCTGCGAACTGAAAGGGCTGAAAGCCCGAAAGAGAATAGCCCCGGGCAACCAGTCAGGTTGATGAGGTCTGTCAATCCGAATAGCAGCCAGCAAATTGTCTTCAAAGGACTTCGATTCTCCTGTTTCACGCCTTCATCACGCTGGTCTGTTTCATGTTTGGCTGCCTTTCTGCTGACTGGTCGAGTTTATGCCCGCTCTGCGAAGGCGCAAAGAAAAACCTGGCGGCTTTGCACCTTCGCGGCTTTTCGTTAAAGAATTCTGCCGCCCTTTCAGGGCTTGGGAATTTTGTGGACGGTTGACCCAGGGCGTCGCTCGCAGACTCGCTTTGCCCTGGGCTATTTTCTCTCGGGCTTTCAGCCCTTCCCAGTCAGCCAACAGCAGCACGGTTGCCACGACCAACGTCATGTTGCATCTGCAACATAAACTTGTCCTGCGTCACGCGGTTCAACGTGCGCAATTGCCGGTCGGCGTCCCGAAGCACGTCCACCCGCCGCCGGTCCTTGCGGACGGCCACCAATGCCTGTTGCCCCATCCGATAATCCCAACGGGATTCCGTCCCAAAGCTCAGGGTTGCGCGGAACGCGCTACCCTGGGTCACCGTCCGAAGAAGATCACAACCCCAACAGGGTTGTGCCTGACGTCACCCGCACGCCAAACGAAAACGGAATAGCCGCAACCGCGTTGCGGTTGAGATGTTTGTTGAACAATGACCCAAGGTAGGCGCTGGCCGCACCAACCTTGGGCTGATGGACGCAATCCCTTTGGGATTGAAACCAATTCTCGTTCCCTGTTCGCGCTGGCTGATCGCGCAACTATAAAGATGTCGCCCCGCTGGGGCTTTTGCCCGGAGCGCGGGTCTGCGACGTCTGCGACCCGCGGCAGCACCGCCATTACCGAGCGCTTCCCAATCTTCCACGCGCCTCGTCTCTCGCACGCGCTGCGGCTCACAGAGTCGCGCTCCGTCATTTGTAAGCCACCGCCGCGCTGCATGGACCGGCCAGGTGGATGACTTCAAAGCGTTTGAACCCCACCTGGCCGCACCACTGGCGGAAATCCGCACCGCTAAAGTCGAAGGCCTCGCCGAATTCAATGAGCATGTTCAGCGACATGAGCAGAGCAAAAACATTCTCGCGCCGCGCATCGTCAATGATGTTCTCGATGGCCACGAGCGCGCCACCCGCCGGACGGCCTTGGGCAGCGGGTCGGTGAAAAAACTGCCTGAACGGGTGCTGACACGGTCGCTGAGTCCAGCGGCGGCGATGCTCCTGCGCGCGATGGGTTCGACGGCGGGCAAATCCCACGTGACGCATTGGAGGTGCGGATGTTTTTTCGCGACTTCCATGCAGAGCAAGCCGGTCGCGCCGCCGATGTCGCAGAGGGTATTGAATTTTGAAAAATCAAATTTCGCGGCGAAGGCTTCGAAATTGAGACGCGACAGGCCCGTCATGGCGTTAAGGAAGATTTCCAGTTTCACCGGGTCTTTATAGAGCGCCTCGAAAATGCCTTTCTCGCCGTACTTGACTTCGTTCTGCGGCTGGCCGGTGCGCAACGCCTCGGGCAGGTCATGCCAATATTTGAACAGACGCACGTTGAGCATGGTAAGAATGCCGCCGATGTAGCGGGGGCTTTTCTCGTCGAGATACATCGCCCCTTCCGGCGTGTTGAAGTAAAGGGCGTCCGGACCGTCGCCGGCGCGGTTGAGGAACTTCATGGCGACCAGCGCATCAAAGAAATCTTTGATGCCGCGCGGATGCAGGCCGAGTTGACTGCCGAGTTCCGCGCCGGTGAGGCGGCGCTGGCCCAGCCTGGTGAAGAGTCCCATTTCGACCGCGGTGAGGAGGACTTTGGAATTCCAGAAGGCAAAGGCGGTTTGCAGGATTTGCGAAGGATCGAGAGATGTGTTCATGCAGTAGAGAATGACAAACCGATTTGAAAACCGCAATGATGCGTTCCCAAAGCTTTGATCAGGCAGCGGCGATTTGCGATGGCACAATCTTGTTTCGCAGGACGGAAAAGCCGCTTGCGGCAGGCGTGCGAAAGGAGTTTGCTCGCCGCCAAGCCTATGAAACCAATCCGAGCCCGCGCGCTGTTTGTCGCTTCAATTTTCAACGTCGCCCTCCATTGCCATGCCGCCGTTGGAACAGAACCCGCCAACTGGCCGCAGTTCCGTGGTCCGAATGGCTCCGGGCTTTCGCCTGACGACCAACCAGCACCGGTCCGAGCTCAGGCAACGTAGCTGTAATCGTACGGCTTCCGCATTTCGCGAGCGAGGCGGGTGTTGGCTTCTTTCGCGCCCTCGCCGGTGAAGACTTCCTTCGCCGGGTCCCACTGGAGTTTGCGGCCGAGGAACATGGCGATGATGATGAGATGGCCGATGACGGCGGAGCGATGCCCGTGTTCGACCTTCGCCACCGGATCTTTGCGCGACCGAACGCAGTCGAAGAAATTGGCCATGTGGTTGTTGCTTTCTTCGAGCTTGAGGGCGCCCGCGGGCAACGGGGTCATGAATATCTCCTCTTTGCTCGCGTTCATGTCGCCGCGGTTCACCCAGATCCAACCTTCGGTGCCCGTGAAACGGAT
>WNGL01030399.1_pt1 | contig 10736 bp, 11 predicted proteins | sample 5400591 | NCBI WGS metagenome assembly WNGL01 (sample SAMN13153377, study PRJNA577476) | soil metagenome | isolation source: 80 cm soil or saprolite under Garry oak tree replicate 1 | place: USA:California | collected 2016-06-15
TCGCCGGCGGCTTCGGGCTGCCCGACAACGCGTCCGTCTCGGCCAAGATCGAGGAGATCTTCCGCCGGGACCTTAGCTCGCTGCCGGCTGAGAGCAGGCGCCTGCTGCTGGTGGCGGCAGCAGAGCCAGTCGGAGATTGCGCCCTCATCCTGGCGGCCGCTGAACGACTCGGCATTCCGGCTGATGCGGCCGAGGCTGCGACGGCTTCAGGCCTCATCGACCTGGGAACGCAAGTACGGTTCCGCCATCCCCTCGTCCGCTCGGTGGTCTACCGAGATGCGCCCGTCAGCCAGCGACGTGTCGTCCACGGCGCCCTCGCCGACGCGACGGACGCGACAGTCGATCCGGATCGCCGAGCGTGGCATCTTGCGTCAGCCGTGTCCGGACCTGACGAGGACATCGCGGCCGACCTCGAGCGATCGGCTGCGCGGGCGGAGGCCCGCGGCGGACTCGCAGCCGCGGCTGCGTTCCTTGATCGAGCCGTCGGGCTCACACCCGACCCGGCCAGACGAACCGAGCGTGCGCTGGCGGCTGCGCAGGCGAGCTTCCAGGCCGGAGCGTTCGACGCAGCGCAGCGTCTTCTCGCAACCGCGGAGGCTTATCCGCTCGCCGAGTTCCAGGCCGCCCAAGCCAACTTACTTCAAGGCCATCTTGCCTATGTCACGAGCTACGGCGCCGATGGTGCTCTCCTACTCTTGAGGGCAGCGAGGCGGCTCGAGCCGTTCGATCTTGATCTCGCCCGAAGCGCCTACATCACCGCTTGGGCGGCCGCGCTAGTGGCTGGGTACCTCGGCGGAGCAGACATCCTCATTGAGATCAGCCGCGCTGCCCGCAGTCTGCCTCTACCGTCCGAAGGTGCGCACCCGCTCGATCTTGTGCTTGACGCTATCGCCCAACTGACTGTCGAAGGGCACGCCGCGGCGGCTCCAACTCTCCAAAGGGCAGCAAAAGTGGTTCTTGAGATGTCGGTTGACGAGGCTCTGCGGTGCGGCTCGCAAGCCGGAGCTCCCAGCACTGTCTTGTGGGACGGCAGTACGGCCGTCTTCGAGCGGAATGCCAGGCTCATCCGCGAGGCCGGTGCCCTTGCTGAACTGCCCATCTACCTCCAAGAGTTGGGATTGGCGAAGACCTTGGTTGGTGACTTTGATGGGGCCGCCCTCGTCATCGCGGAAAGCGACCGAGTGGCTGCCGCGATCGGGACTCCGTTGCCTCCTTTCGCATCGCTCAACCTGCTGGCATGGCAAGGTAGGGAACGGGAGGCCTCAGCATTCATCGAGGCCACGATCAAACAATGCACGGCAGGAAGGCTGGGACTAGCCGTTCTGGCGGCAGAGTTGGGGGCGGCGGTCCTATACAACGGGTTGGGCCGCTACGGAGAGGCTGCCTCGGCAGCTGCCCACGTGACCGCGAACGCTGGACCCGTCGCACTCTACAACTGGGGACTTCCAGAGCTCGTCGAAGCGGCTGCGCGTTCAGGGGATCCAGATCTTGCGCGCGATGCGCTCGCGCGACTGGTTGAGACGACCCAGGCGGCCGGCACCGACTATGCGCTCGGCATGGAGGCGCGCTCACGGGCGCTGGTCAGCGATGACGGCGCCGCCGAGCGGCTCTATCGCGAAGCGATCGATCGGCTGAGCCGCACCGACGTCCGTCCGGAGTTCGCACGTGCACATCTTCTCTATGGCGAGTGGCTGCGCCGGGAGGGGCGACGCGTCGATGCGCGCGATCAACTGCGGACGGCCCACGACATGTTCGTTGACATCGGCATGGAAGCCTTCGGGGAGCGCGCCCGACACGAGCTTTTGGCCACTGGGGAACGGGTCCGCAAGCGCAGCGTCGAAACTCTGGATCAGCTCACACCGCAGGAGATGCAGATCGCGCGCCTCGCTAGCGACGGGCGCACCAACCCGGAGATCGGCGCGCAACTGTTCCTGAGCCGGCGCACTATCGAATGGCACCTGCGCAAGGTGTTCGACAAGCTCGAGGTCCGCTCGCGTCGCGAGCTGGCAGCGGGTTTGCAGCGAGCACACCGTTCAGACGCTCAGTAGGGCGCGTACTCCGGGTACTCACATAAGGAGCCTTGGCCGGCATCGGGGGTAGGTCATCAGCACGGCGTTGCCCGATCCGAGGAGTGCGGGCTTCCAAGCCCGCACTCCACTCGTCTTGCCGCTAGCGCAGCGTCTTGAACGCTGTCCGTAGTTCCTGGCTGAAGGCCTCCGGTTCTTCCCACGCGGCAAAGTGCCCGCCTTTGTCGGCCTGGTGGAAGTAGGTGAGGTTGGGGTAGACCTTCTCGGTCCAACTGCGCGGGGCTTGGATGATCTCACTCGGGAAGACTGTGAATCCAACCGGCAGCGTAAGCTTGCGCGGCTTCTGGCCGGACGCCAGTGCGGCACCGATGCTTTGTGTTTCCTCCCAGTAGAGTCGCGCCGCCGACGCTGCAGTGCCGGTCAGCCAGTACAAGGTCATGTTGTCGAGGATTCTGTCGCGGGTCAGGCCGCCCACTGGCGCTCCGTCGACGAAAGCGCGCGCGATCTTCGCGTAACTGTCCGGGTCGTGGTCAAGCATCCACGCTACGAGCCCAACCGGCGAGTCCATCAACGAGTAGCCGACCGTCTGAGGGTGCTCACCCATCTCCACGAAGTAGCCCCTTCTGAACACGGCCGCGGTCTGATTGAAGGCCACTGGTTCTTTGTCGGCCGAGGCGCTGATGGCGGCCACCGCAAGCCGCTTGACGAGTCCCTCTGGGGCGGGGATAGTGCCGCCGAAGATCCCAATCAGCACCGGTGTCGGGAAGGAGCCGAGCAAATTGAGGTGGATGCCCAGCAAGCCTTTCGGAGCCAGGCGTCCCATCGCATCGGTGACGTTGGCGCCTTGGTCCCCGCCCTGGGCGACGTATCGGCTATAGCCAAGCCGGTTCATCAGCTCCGCCCAAGCTTTCGCGATCTGGTCTGGGCCGTAGCCGCGCTCCTTCGGTTCGTCTGAAAAGCCGTAGCCCGGTATCGACGGCAAGACCAAGTCGAACGCGTCCTCGGCGCGTCCGCCGTGCGCCGTCGGGTCCGTAAGCGGTCCGACGACCTCGAGCATCTCGATCACCGAGCCCGGCCAGCCGTGGGTGATGATCAGCGGCAGCGCATTCTCGTGACGGGACTTGACATGGATGAAGTGAATGTCGAGCCCATCGATCTCGGTCTTGAACTGCGGCAGCGCATTCAGCCGAGCCTCGCAGCGCCGCCAGTCGTAATCGGTCGCCCAGTAGCGGGTCAAAGCTTGCAGCATCCCGAGCTGCACGCCTTGCGACCCATCTGCCACGAGCTCCTTGCGCGGCCAGCGGGTGGCGGTGATGCGGCCGCGAAGATCCTTTAGTTGCTCATCGGGAACGCTGACCTCGAATGGACGGATCGCCGCCTCTGTTGCCATGTCGCGGGTGGTTGCGCTCATGTGATCTTCCTCCTCGTTCGATCATGAATTGACGCTTGGAGGGCCGACGCGCTCGCAGGGGAGGACGGGCGCCTCATGCCCAAGGTGATTGGGGATCCCCCTACGCAATCTCCTTACTGGGCTCCGGCCCAGAATGCGCAGTGATGTCGCGACGCGAAGTCGCTGAATACCACTGGCTGTGCAGGAACGAGTGACAGAACTTTGGTCCCGTTCTCAGCTCCGAAAGAAGGCCACCGCACATTCGACTCCTCGCTGGGGTCGCCTTCGGACGCGAAGCTCGCCCAAGCTGCCCGCATGCTGGTTGCGAGAGTCTGCTGGGCGGCACTGAGCGGGGTCTGGTTTGGCGCGTCGTTGAGGTCGAAAAGGTACGGGAGCTCAGAAAGATGCGTTGCCGCTGCGACGGGCGGGGGGAAGTTCGGAACGTATCGTCCCGGCGGGTTGTCGTCGTCGAATTCGTAGGCGAACGTCGGCACGCGCTTGGAGAGCCACTGGTTCATTTGCAAGGCGGGGCATGCCCAGCTTGCATCGGCGTCGAGGGTGCTGAAGGCAACAGCGGGCAACACGTATGAGCTGACCGGATACTCGGCTGCGATTGCGGCTGCGCGCGCGGCTGACACACCGAGCACAGCCGAGATCACACTCTGGTAGTTCTGAGCGGTCATCTCGTACCACGGGACAGGGATTGGGACAAAGAACCCGCCCGTAACCGTGACCTGCAGGCCGAAGACGAAGACACGCTGTTCGTCGTGGGTGATCCCGTTGATCACCGGCACCTGCGCGAAGCGCCCCGCGGCCAACGCTGTGCCAAATGACTCGGGAATGACCGCGCCGTCTACGACGCCGGGGATGGCGGCGCCTGGGAAGTTGTTGAGCAGGGTCGTTACGGGCAGGCTCCGCAGGCACGCGGCGCTCTGGTCGGCGCAGCCGGAGACGTTGGCGAAGTTCTCGCCAAACGCTTCTGCCTGCGCCAGCGACAGTTGGTTCAGTGCGAACGATCCACTTTCAACGATGGCCCGCTGGAACAATCCCCTCGAGCCGGGCGAGATGAGGTGAGCCAGGACCGAAAGTGCACCGGCGGATTGGCCCGCGATCGTCACGTTTTCGGGGTCTCCGCCAAAACGAGCAATGTTGCGCTGGATCCATCGCAGGGCCGCCTGCTGGTCCATCTGGCCGTAGTTGCCGGCCGGACCGCCGGGGGATGCAGCAAATGCGGGGTGCGCGAGCCAGCCAAGGGCACCCAGTCGGTAGTTGACGGTGACTACCACCACGCCGTCCCGGGCCAGCTTCATGCCGTCGAAACCGCGCCCATCGCCTTGCGTCCAACCACCGCCGTGGATCCAGACGATTACAGGTCGTCCGTCACCTTCGTCCACTGATGCCGTGTAGACGTTTAGGAACAGGCAGTCTTCATTGAACGGCGGAGTGGCGAACGTCGACGCCGTCTGTGGGCAGCCCGCGCCGAAGTTGGTCCCATCGCGTATGCCCTGCCAGGGTGTTGGGGGGGCTGGCGGCCTCCAGCGGAGACTTCCGGTCGGGGCGGCAGCGTAGGGGATTCCTCGGAAGACATAGCCGCCTGCCTCGGTCCCGCCCCGGATGGCACCACCGGTGACGGCCACGACCGGATTGGGACTGGTTGCCTGGACGACCGATTGGGTACTGGCACCGGCAACCGGCGCTCCGATGACGGCGATCGCCAGCGCTGTGATCACAGCTCCGGCGCGTATGGCGCCCGTCTCACCGCGAATTGGGGTCATCTTGGTCATCTCGCCTCCTCCGTTCATCTGGATACCGCTCGGTCCATGGGCACGGTTGATGGTTGCTTTAGCGCGCCGCCGTCGCACCCGTGAGATGACTGGTCATTACCCCTGCCGATCACCAACCGGTGATGGGAGACGGCGCGTCGAGGGTCAGCGGCGAACTCGTGCAACCCCTCCCGTGTATGACCAGTGAGGAAACCAGTCAGCCGACTGGTGCCAGTGATGACGTTTGCGCCGAAAGTTCCTGTCAGATCCGCTTACAGGAGGATTTGTGATGGTCACGATCGTTTTGGTGCACGGTGCTTTCGCCGACGGCTCGAGTTGGAACCGAGTCATCGAGCTGCTTCTGAATAAGGGCTACAGGGTCGTGGCGCCTCCAACCCGCTCCGTGGTGTCGAGCATGACTCGGCATACGTGACGAGCGTGGTCGAGCAGATCGCCGGGCCAGTGATTCTTGTCGGACACTCCTACGCGGGTGCAGTGATCTCCAACGTCGCCCCAAAGACGCGCAATGTGGTAGGTCTCGTCTTCGTAGCTGCCTTCGCCACGGACGAAGGTGAACGCCTGGGAGACGTCACCGGTAAGTGCGGCCGCATTTGACGAAATGTCTGGGCCCCCGTCGTGGAGGTCCGTCAAGTCGTGGGCCATCGTCGCAACATCGGACAAGGCCGCCGGCACCGATATCGTGCGCCAGATGGCGCAGCGCGCCGGCGCAAAGATCACAGAGGTGGACAGCTCGCACGTGGTCATGGTTTCGCACCCCGAGGTTGTGACTGATGTGATTCTCGACGCTGCCCGCGCGAGCGAGCTAGCTGCCGCTAGCCGATGATCAGCTCTCCCGAGCAGACCGGGTTCCCTTCGTTGAACCAGATCGAGGCCGGAGTCTTGAACGTCGGCTACGCCGGGTTCGGGCCCGTCGGCGGGCAACCTGTGCTCCTACTGCACGGCTGGCCCTATGACATCCACAGTTTTGTCGACGTCGGCCCGATCCTGGCCAGCGCCGGGTATCGCGTGATCGCCCCGTACTTGCGTGGCTACGGCACAACGGATTTCCTGTCCACCGGCACTATGCGCAATGGGCAGCAGGCCGCGCTCGCACGGGACGCGATCACTTTGATGGACGCCCTCGAAATCGACGACGCGATCATCGGTGGCTTCGACTGGGGCGCGCGGACTGGAGACATCGTCGCTGCAGTCTGGCCCGAGCGATGCAAGGGCCTCGTCTCGGTAAGCGGGTACCTCATCGGCAGCCAGGCTGCCGGCAGGGCGCCACTGCCGCCGAGCGCTGAGCTCCAGTGGTGGTACCAGTACTACTTTGCAACCGAGCGTGGAAGGCTCGGTTACGAGCGAAACACGCGGGAGTTCAACAGGCTGATCTGGCGCCTGGCATCGCCCAAGTGGCAGTTCGACGACGCGACCTTCGACCGTACCGCAGCGGCGCTGGACAACCCGGACCATGTCGCCATCGTCATCCACAACTATCGCTGGCGGCTCGGACTTGCTGACGGTGAGTCACAGTTCCACTACCTCGAAGAGAAACTGGCTTTAGCCCCCGACATCGCCGTACCTACCATCACCCTGGAGGGAGATGCAAACGGTGCACCGCACCCAGATGCGAGCGCGTACGCCGAGAAGTTCACGGGCAAGTACAGCCACCGCGTGATCCGCGGTGGGATTGGGCACAACCTTCCCCAGGAAGCACCACAAGCCTTCGCAGACGCGATCATCGAAGTCGACGGCTACTGAGTACGAGGCCAGCAATGTCCAAGCTCCGGCCTCCATGAGCTCATCAGGACGTTCCGATTTGTGAATACCTTCGTGTGAGTCAAGTTGCTACTTAGGAGGGCAGATGTCGACAACTGAAGTTGCGAAAAAGACTGGTAGAGACAACACTGCGGTTCGACCTTTTCGTGTCGGTTTTTCGGACGCGGAGCTCAACGAGCTTCGCAGGCGCATCAAGGCGACCCGGTGGCCCGAGCGTGAGACGGTCACGGACGATTCGCAGGGCGTGCGACTCGCACTGATGCAAGCGCTCGCTCAGCACTGGGCGACGGACTACGACTGGCGCAAATGCGAGACGAGGCTAAACGCGCTACCGCAGTTCATAACCGAGATTGATGGGCTCGACATCCATTTCATTCGCGTCCGGTCCAGGCACGAGGACGCACTGCCACTGATGATCACGCACGGGTGGCCAGGCTCGATCATCGAGCAGCTCAAGATCATCGATCCGCTCACCAATCCCACTGCACATGGCGCCAGCGCATCAGACGCTTTCCATCTCGTGATCCCTTCGCTGCCCGGCCACGGATTCTCCGGCAAGCCCACCTCCACCGGGTGGGATCCCGCCCGGATCGCCCGCGCTTGGACGGTGCTCATGAAGCGCCTCGGTTACACGCGCTTTGTAGCGCAAGGCGGCGATTGGGGTGCGGCGGTCACCCAGGCGATGGGTATCCAGGCACCTCCGGAGTTGCTCGGCATTCACTCCAACATGCCGGGCACCGCTCCAGCCGCCGTGACGAAGGCGTTCGAGCGTGGCGACCCGCCGCCGCCCGGTCTATCGGAAGAGGAGCTGCGCGCGTACCAGCAGCTGTCGGACTTCTACGCAAAGCATGTGGCGTATGCACTCATCATGTCGACGCGACCGCAAACGATGTACGGACTGGCGGATTCACCCATCGATCTGGCTGCGTTCGCAATTGACCACGGCGACGGTACGGGCCAGCCCGGTCTCGTCGGACGGATACTGGAGGGAGAGTCGCTGGGCGCCTTGACGCGAGACGACATCCTCGACAACATCACTCTTTACTGGTTGACGAACACCGGTGTCTCCGCGGCCCGCCTCTACTGGGAGAACAAGGCGGACTTCTTCGACGCCAAGAACATTTCCATTCCGTATGCCATCAGCGTGTTCCCAGACGAGCTCTACCAAGCACCGCGAACCTGGGCCGAGAGGGCGTATCCCAAGAACCTCATCCACTACAACCGGCTCGACAAAGGCGGGCACTTCGCGGCTTGGGAGCAGCCGGAGATCCTCAGCCAGGAGTTGCGCGCTGCGTTCAAAGTGCTTCGTTAACAAGGCAGGCCTAGAGTGGGGGCGAGGTCGCCCCCGCTCTAGCTGCTGGCGTGGGGTGAGACAAGGTATCGAGATGCCACTTCAGACGTGCACGAGTGATCTGGAAAGGCGCCCGGGAGCCGCGCCTCATACGTCCCCGGGGCGAAGCGTTTGCGGACGCGATCATCGATGCCGACAACCACTGATGAAGGAGAAGGGGAGGCAATGTCTACACAAACTGATCGTGGCTGGGTGGCGCGGATCCTTGGCGTTGCGGCCGGCGACCTTCCGCTCGAGGGCACGATCGGCTCGTTCGACGGCGCCACCGCGTGGCTCAACTCGGCGCCGTTGACGCCGGCTTCCCTGCGAGGGCACGTCGTGGTCGTGCAGTTCTGGACCTACACCTGCATCAACTGGCTCCGCACACAGGCGTACTTCCGAGCTTGGGGACAGAGGTACCGGGATCACGGGCTGATCACAATCGGCGTCCAGACGCCAGAGTTCAAGTTCGAGCACGATCTCGACAACGTGCGCTGGGCGGTAGAGGCGAGAAAGATCGACTATCCGGTCGCGATCGACAACGACTTCCGGGTCTGGCGTGCGTTCGCCAACAACTACTGGCCAGCCCTCTACTTCGTCGACGCGCAGGGTCAGATCAGGCATCACCGTTTCGGCGAAGGCGACTACGAGCGATCGGAGATGGTCATCCGGCAACTCCTCGCTGATGCGGGCGTCGAAGACCAACGGCCCGGGTTGGCTTCGGTCGAACCGAACGGGGACGAAGTTCAGGCCGACTGGGAGAACCTCGGGTCGCCTGAGAGCTACCTCGGCTACGACCAGGCCACCGGATTCGATGCGGGCGGCCGTGCAGTGTGGGACAAACCGCACACCTATACGGCGCCGGAGCCCCTCCGGCTCAACCGTTGGGGACTCATGGGAGACTGGACCGTCCGCTCCGACGCGAGCGCGCTCAACGGACAAAACGGACGGGTCGCCTACCAGTTCCACGCGCGCGACGTGAACCTCGTGATGGGGCCGGCGAGAAAGGGAGCTAGCGTGCGATTTCGCGTGCTCCTCGATGGTGAGAGCGCCGCGGCGGCCCACGGAGTTGATGTCGACGCCGACGGGAATGGCACGGTTGTGCAGCAGCGGATGTATCAGCTGATCCGTCAGCCCGGACCGATCCGCGACCGCCGTTTTGAGATCGAGTTCCTCGACGGCGGCGCCGAAGCCTTCTGCTTCACCTTCGGATGATCCGCGATGAAATTGAAGACATTGCTCGAAGAGTTCGTCCGCAGCATGGCGTCCCTCGACCCATGGTGCATCCTGACCCAGACACGAGTGGATGGCGCGACGAACCTCCGGGCCCAAAACATCCTGTCCGGAAAGAATCCAGACTCTCCAGTGAGTCGTGATCATGCCCCGGATCTCGATGCTCAGATGGAATCCCTTCTGGAGGCGGTCTCCCTCGAAGAGCTGAGATGGCGTTTGAAGGCTTGAGTTGGTCCTTCGTCCGGTTTGGGGCTACGTCTGTTGACCCTGAAGTTCATCGGCGTGATAGGAGACCTGAGATGCTGACACGAGAGGACCTTGACCACTTCCGGGAGCGTCTCGAGTCCGAACGCGACGTCATCAAATCGCGCATGGCGGAGCGAAGCCGCGATAGCAAGGAGACCGTACGACAGGCTTCAGGCGTCGGTGACTCAGGCGACGAGGCGATCCGTCTGAATGATCTGGAAGTCGAAGCGGATGAAAACCAGGTCGATCGAGGCACGCTGGCACAAATCAGCAGAGCCCTTAGTCGGATCGACGATGGCACTTACGGAGTGAGCGAATTCTCCGGCAAGCCGATTCCGCAGGCGCGACTCGAAGCGGTTCCCTACGCGACGACGCTCGTCGAAGAACCGTCACCCGAGCCGGGCCAATGACCATCGCCATGAGTTACAAGATTGATCTGGCAACGAACGACAGATGGCACCAACCGCACGATCGGCAAGGACTCAAACTCACCAACTTCGCGGCCGAGCGGCTAGGAGCGAGATGAACGAGAACATTAGCCTGGGCCGAATCGCGGGCATCCATGTCGGTTTCAACTGGAGCCTGTTGGTAATTGCCGCCCTTATCGCCTGGAGCCTGGCAACTAGCCTGCTGCCGTCGACCGCTCCGGGCCACACATCCGGCGCATATTGGGCCGCCGGTGTGATATCCGCTTTGGTATTCCTCGCGTCGCTGCTGGCGCATGAACTCGCTCACTCCATCGTTGCGATGCGCCGCGGCGTCAAGGTCGAAGGGATCACCCTCTGGTTGTTTGGCGGCGTATCACGATTCAGCAGCGACACCAATTCTCCCGGTACCCAGGCCCTGTTCACGTTTGTGGGTCCTCTCACGAGCCTGGTGCTGGGCGTGCTTTTCTATGTCATCTCAATCGCGGCAGGCGGTGGCGCACATCCAGGCCTTGTGGCCGCGACCCTGTCGTGGCTGGGCTA
>WNGL01058328.1_pt1 | contig 10736 bp, 12 predicted proteins | sample 5400591 | NCBI WGS metagenome assembly WNGL01 (sample SAMN13153377, study PRJNA577476) | soil metagenome | isolation source: 80 cm soil or saprolite under Garry oak tree replicate 1 | place: USA:California | collected 2016-06-15
GCGCCGTGCTCGATCATCACCAGCGAGCGCGTGAATGTCGCCGCTGGCTTTCCTGAAACCACGAACAGCAAATGTAGCGGCCGCTCGATCGTCGCACCGCCGGCGACGCGTATCACCGCGCCATCGCCCATCAGAGCCGTGTTCAGCGCCACCGCGATGTCGTTGGCTGGCGCCAGCTTGCCAAGCCGCGCGGTAAGCGCACGATCCCCGTCGGTCAGCGCCTTTGCCAGCGAGACCACGGTCAGTCCGGCGTCCAAATCGTGTAAATCGGACAATTCGCCGACAAAAGCGCCATCGACGAAAACCAGCCGGCGGGCATCGAGGTCGCCCAACATTCGACCGGCAGTTTTGGCATGCGCCTTGGCCGCGGCATCGGGCGGGCTTGCCAGCGGCTTCGCCTCGCGCATCAGCGCGCGCAGGTCGGTATATTTCCACTCTTCGATCCGCCGATGCGGCAAACCCGCTTTGGTGAATACGTCGAAGGCCGCATCACGCCGCGCCGCGATCGCGTCGTCGCCGGGCAGCCGATCGCGCACCTGCGCAAAGGTCTGCGCAAGAGCGGTTTCCGCCGCAGTCTTGATGACGGCGACTTCCGCGTTCACGCCGGCACCTCCTCCCGATACTGCGCATAACCACCGGCTTCGAGCTCCAGCGCGAGTTCTTTGCCGCCCGTTCGCACGATGCGGCCGCGCGAAAGGACGTGCACCACGTCCGGGGTAATGTAGTTGAGTAGCCGCTGGTAATGGGTGATGACGACGAATGAACGATCCGGCGCGCGCAACCGGTTGACGCCGTCGGCGACGATCTTGAGCGCGTCGATGTCGAGCCCGGAATCGGTCTCGTCGAGCACTGCAAGCCGCGGCTGGAGCAGCGCCATCTGCAAAATCTCGTTGCGCTTCTTCTCGCCGCCGGAGAAGCCGACATTGACCGCGCGGCGCAGCATGTCCTGATCGATGCCGAGCTTGCCGGAGGTTTCGCGCACTTTCTTGATGAAATCCGGCGTGGAAAGTTCCGCTTGGCCGCGCTTTTTTCGTTGGGCGTTAAGCGCAGTGCGCAAGAAAGTCATCGTGGCGACGCCGGGAATCTCCAGCGGATATTGAAAAGCGAGGAACAGGCCTGCGGCGGCGCGTTCGTCCGGCTCCATTTCGAACAAATCGCGGCCGTCGAAATGCACGGTGCCTGCCGTCGGCCGGTACTCCTCCTTGCCGGCCAGCACATAAGCCAGCGTCGACTTGCCCGATCCGTTCGGGCCCATGATGGCGTGCACCTGGCCGGCCTCGACCTCGAGATCGAGTCCTTTGAGAATTTCCTTGCCGTCGATCTCGACGTGCAAATCCCTGACTTCCAACAAAGCCATTTTGCCTATCTCTGTTCGTTCGAATTTTTAATCGTTCTCGCCGTCGAAATAGTCCGCCGGCTGCATCCGTCCGAGACCCCGATAGGTCGCCGTTTGCAATTCGCCGCCCTTAGTACCGGCGACGATGCCGACCTTATTGGAGTCCGGGTAATCGACCACTTCGGTCGCGGCGATGCTCGAAATGCCGAGATAGCGAAGCTCGTCTTTACCGGTATTGATCAACTGATGCGGCTTGGTCCCCGCCGGGGCGGCAATCAGGTCGCCGGATTTGATCGGCAGCCGTTCCTCGCCCCAGCGATATTCGCCCGCGCCGTCGAGTACATAAAACAATTCGTCCATGACGTGATGACGGTGAAACGGGAACGCTTTCTTTCCGGGCGGCACCACATGCAGCGCGCAGCCGAGCGATTGCAGCCCGAGCACCGGCCCGATACGACCCCATTTGACTGCAAACGCGCCGCCGTTGCCGCGGTTGGCGAGTGGCACATCGGCAAGGTTGACAATCGGCCGTCCGCTCATCCGACCGAGCCTTCGAGCGAGACCGAGATCAGCTTCTGCGCCTCGACCGCGAACTCCATGGGAAGCTGCTGCAGCACGTCTTTGACGAAGCCGTTGACGACGAGTGCGGTCGCCTCCTCCGCCGAAAGCCCGCGCTGCCGGCAATAGAACAGCATGTCCTCGGAAATCTTCGACGTCGTCGCCTCGTGTTCGAACACCGCCGAGGAATTCTTTGCCTCGATATAGGGAACGGTATGGGCGCCGCACTGGTCGCCGATCAAAAGCGAATCGCAATTGGTGAAATTGCGCGCGCCGGTGGCTCGGCGATGTGCCGTTACTAGTCCGCGATAAGTGTTGTTGGAATGACCGGCAGCGATGCCCTTGGAGATGATCCGGCTCGTGGTGTTCTTGCCGAGATGCAGCATCTTGGTGCCGGAATCGACCTGCTGATAGCCGTTGGAAATGGCGATCGAATAGAATTCGCCGCGCGAATTGTCGCCGCGCAGAATGCAGCTCGGATATTTCCAGGTGATCGCGGAGCCAGTCTCGAGTTGGGTCCACGAAATCTTGGCGTTCTTGCCGCGGCAGTCGCCGCGCTTGGTGACGAAATTGTAGACGCCGCCGCGGCCCTTGGCGTCGCCCGGATACCAGTTCTGGATGGTCGAATATTTGATTTCGGCGTCGTCGAGCGCGATCAGTTCGACAACCGCGGCATGAAGCTGGTTCTCGTCGCGAACCGGCGCCGTGCAGCCTTCAAGATAGCTCACGTATGAACCGCGGTCAGCGATGATCAGCGTGCGTTCAAATTGACCGGTATTACGCTCGTTGATGCGGAAATAGGTCGACAGCTCCATCGGGCAGCGCACGCCGGGCGGCACATAGACAAACGAGCCGTCGGAGAACACGGCCGAATTGAGCGTGGCAAAGAAATTGTCGCTGATCGGCACCACCGTGCCGAGATACTTTTTCACGAGATCTGGGTGCTGCTGTACCGCTTCCGAAATCGGCATGAACAGCACGCCGGCCTTGGCCAATTCCGCCTGGAACGTGGTGGCGACCGAGACCGAGTCGAACACCGCGTCCACCGCGACCCGGCCATAGCCGTTGCCGCCTTCCGCTTCGGCGCCGTCCGGCCCCTGATCCGCGCTTTGCGGATTCTGCACGCCGAGCAGGATTTCCCGCTCGCGCAGCGGAATGCCCAATTTCTCGTAGGTGCGCAGAATTTCCGGATCGATCTCGTCGAGCGATATCGGTCCGTCCTTCTTCTTGGGCGCGGAGTAATAGTAAAGGTCTTGATAGTCGATCGGACCGTATTCGACCTTGGCCCATTTCGGCTCGCGCATGGTCAACCAGCGCTTGAACGCCTCAAGCCGCCAGGCCAGCATCCAGTCCGGCTCGTTCTTTTTCGCCGAGATAAAGCGCACCGTATCTTCGGACAGACCCTTGGGGGCCTTTTCCGATTCAATCAGCGTCTCAAATCCGTATTTGTATGGTCTCTTGCACTGCCGGCATTCGTCCCTCCGCTCACGGTTTCAAGGACCGCGGGTTGGATTTAGTCGGTTATGGCGATGTTCTGGCGGATTTGTCCTCTGCGGTCACCCCGCTTTGGCCGTTAAACCATTCGAACGGCCGTAAAAACTTTCGCCAATGCAGCCATTTAGGCGGCAATACTGTGCGCTCTACATAGTGCATTTGCAAGCCTCCTCCGAGCGGCAAGAAAGCCTTCGATATCGGCCTGTCCGGTGCTCCAACCCAGGCTCACGCGCACCGCGCCGCGCACAAGCGCAGGGGAAATCTCCATGGCCGCAAGCACATGGGAGGGCTGCACTTTGCCCGAGGAGCAGGCGGCGCCGGAGAGAAGGGCGATGCCTCAAGATCGAAGGCGATGACCGCGGTTTCGGCCTTCATGCCCTCGACCGCGAATAATGTTGTGTTCGACAGACGTCCAGCCGCCGGCGTGCGGCAAAATCGCCTTGAGGCCAAATCCAATCGGGCAACGCCAGCATGTGCGCGGTCTTGGCGGCAAAATGGCGCTGCCCCGCCGCGGCTGCCGCCCCGAAGGCTGCGATACCGGTGACATTTTCGGTGCCGGCAGGCCGCGCTCCTGCCGCCACGGATCAGCGGCTCCGGGAAATGGATATCTTCATTGCGGCGGATAACGGGGCCGACGCCCACAAATAGTTATTTTTTTGCATCCTATTCCTCGAACCCGTGCCGACTGCTGTGCTGAACGTGAGTGGGAAGTTCATGGCCCTGCCGGCCGGGTTCATCCTCGAAATAGACGCACGCACTGTTGGCGGCGGCCATCGCGGGCCGTCAGTAATTAGGCGATCACAGAGGCGATGGCGCCCAGAGGTCGAGAAAACTCAACCAGTTCGGCACCAAAGTGCCACTCCACGGTCGGATGGAGCGCGTTCGCCCGCCAACCGACGCGGAACTTCCGCATTGCCCCCACAATTGGTACCATTCGTCTCATGTTCGGGTTCATCGAGGATCCGGTAGAGAGCCTCGTTGCCCGACGCGCGCAATTACGCTAAATCCCAAGCAGTATTGCGCCTGGAGGACTGCGATGGACGACCACGGTCAGCTCGAATACGCCACAGCAAGGGGCAACGATTACCCGGGTCACGAGCAGACGTATCGCTCGTTCGTGACGCTGACGAAGACCGCCGTCGCGGTGATCGCCGTCATTGTGATCCTGATGGCGATTTTCCTCACCTGAACGCAATGGTCGAGTTGTCGGCTGCGAGCCAGCCGGTACCGGGGCGTGAGGTCGTCTGCGTGGGCGCGGGCGGATGGTAAGATCGCGGTTGCCGCCGAGAGCATGCGGGCGAGCCGCAGGCTGCGGAGACGCCAGAGACGCCGATCTGGATCGCTGCCTCCAACCCGACGATGCCTGTCAGAGACCACATTCGCGGTGCAAAGCCCCGCCGGCAGCGGCCGGCATCAGGCCGTGCCGTTGCACGATCAACGTACCGTTGCACGGTAAACATGTATTTGATACGCATATATGGTGGCTGCGCGGTGCCGGCGCCGCAAAAACGGGCCATGATCGGGGAGATCGATGCCGGTATTGTCACGGTTAAGCGCGACTGCGCTAATCTTTGGGATTTTGCTTGCCAGCGCCGGCGTCGCGTTCGCCGGCCTCGGCCAGCCGACGCCCTGGCAGATCGACTTTCAGGAATCGGCGTCCCCCGTCATGGACCAGATCTCCACCTTCAATACATTTCTGTTTTGGATCACTACCGCGATTGCGCTCTTCGTTCTGATCCTGCTCGCGATTATCATTGTGCGCTTCAATGCGCGCGCCAATCCGACGCCGTGGCGTACCACCCACAATACGCCGATCGAGATTCTCTGGACCATCGTTCCGGTCATCATCCTGGCGGCGATCGCCGTCCCCTCTTTCCGACTGTTGTTCGTGCAGCTCGATGTGCCGAAACCTGACCTTACGGTGAAGGCGACCGGCAAACAGTGGTTTTGGAGCTACAGCTATCCTGACAACGGCAACTTCGAATTCGATTCGCTGATGGTGCAGGACAAAGACCTCAAGCCCGGTCAGCCGCGGTTGCTTACCGCCGACAATGAAATGGTCGTGCCGGTGAACAAGGTCGTGCACGTGTTGGTGACCGGCGCTGACGTAATCCACTCATTCGCGGTGCCGTCATTCGGCATTCGCATGGATGCAATTCCGGGCCGCATCAACGAAACCTGGTTCAAGGCGACCACCGAAGGTGTGTTCTACGGTCAGTGTTCCGAACTGTGCGGCAAGAATCATTCCTTCATGCCGATCGCAGTGCGGGTCGTCAACGACAGCGATTTCGCGACCTGGGTGGGCGAAGCCAAGAAGAAGTACTCCGCCGAGGACAGCGTGCCCGCGAACGCCTTGGCAGCGGCGGGCGGGCCGTCGTCGCGGTAACGGGCGCAGCGGGATGTGAGCTCGAGCAGTTGCTAACGAGGAGCCGGCAATGGACACGATGGTGCACGCAGCGCATGGCGATGAGGAAGCCCACGAGATTCCGCACGGCTGGCGGCGCTTTCTCTATTCGACCAACCACAAGGACATCGGCACGATGTATCTTGTTTTCGCGATGGTTGCCGGCCTCATCGGTGCAGCGTTTTCGATCGCGATCCGCGCCGAGCTGATGTATCCCGGTGTCCAGTTCTTCCACGAGACGCATTACTACGACGTGGCTGTCACCCTGCACGGGTTGATCATGATCTTCTTCATGATCATGCCGGCGATGATCGGCGGCTTTGGCAATTGGATGATCCCGCTGATGATCGGCGCGCCGGACATGGCGTTCCCACGCATGAACAATATTTCATTCTGGCTGTTGCCGGCGTCCTTCGCACTGTTGCTGACCTCGATGTTCGTCGAGGGCGAGCCGGGAACATTGGGAGCCGGTACCGGCTGGACGCTCTACGCGCCGCTGTCGACCTACGGGCATCCCGGCCCGGCGATGGATTTCGTCATCTTGTCGATTCATCTCGCCGGTGCTTCGTCGATCCTCGGCGCCATCAACTTCATTACCACGATCTTCAATATGCGCGCGCCCGGCATGACCTTGCACAAAATGCCGCTGTTCGTGTGGTCGGAACTCGTCACCGTGTTCCTGCTGCTGCTGTCGCTGCCAGTGCTGGCCGGCGCCATCACCATGCTGTTGACCGACCGCAACTTCGGCACGACATTCTTTTCGCCCGACGGCGGCGGCGACCCGATTCTGTTCCAGCACCTGTTCTGGTTCTTCGGCCATCCGGAAGTCTACATCCTTATAGTGCCGGGCTTCGGCATGGTCAGTCAGATCGTGGCAACTTTCTCGCGCAAGCCGGTATTCGGCTATCTCGGCATGGCCTATGCGATGGTCGCCATCGGCGGCATCGGCTTCGTCGTCTGGGCGCACCACATGTACAACGTCGGCATGTCGGCGAGCGTGCAGGCCTATTTCATCACCGCGACGATGGTGATCGCGGTGCCCACAGGCGTGAAGGTCTTCTCCTGGATCGCCACCATGTGGGGCGGCTCGGTCGAGTTCAAGACGCCGATGCTGTGGGCGATCGGATTCATTTTCCTGTTCACCATCGGCGGCGTCACCGGCGTTGTACTGGCCAATGCCGGCGTCGACCGCGAGCTGCACGGCACCTATTACGTCGTTGCGCATTTCCACTACGTGCTGTCGATCGCCGCGGCATTCGCCATTTTCGGCGGCTGGTACTATTGGTTCCCGAAGATGACCGGTTACATGTACAGCGAACCGATCGGTCTTCTATGGCTTGGTGCTGGCCTTCGTCCGCAAGGAGCGGGCCGCGGCCAATCCCTGGGGAGCGGGCGCCACCTCGCTGGAATGGACGCTGCCGTCGCCGCCGCCGTTCCATCAATATGAAACGCTGCCGCTGATCCGATGAGCGTCACCGTCGCGCGCGCCGAGCCCAGCATCGCTGGAGTCGGCGATTACCTCGAACTGATGAAGCCGCGCGTTATGTCGCTCGTGGTGTTCACCGCGCTGGTCGGGCTGGTTGTCGCGCCGGTGCCCATGCATCCGGTGATGGCGTTCACGGCATTGCTGTGCATCGCGGTCGGCGCCGGCGCCGCGGGCGCGCTCAATATGTGGTACGACGCCGATATCGACGCGCGCATGGCGCGCACCGCGGCGCGTCCCATACCGGCCGGGCGGCTCGCGCGCGGCGAGGCACTGGCTTTCGGTCTGACGCTTGCCGGCTTCTCGGTGGTCGTGCTCGGGCTTCTGGTCAATGTTTTTGCCGCGCTGCTATTGGCGGTGACCATCGGCTTTTATGTCGGCGTCTACACGGTCTGGCTCAAACGCGTAACGCCACAGAACATCGTCATCGGCGGCGCCGCTGGCGCGCTGCCGCCGGTGATCGGCTGGGCGGCAGCCACCGGCGGCCTCGCGATCGAGCCGCTGGTCCTGTTCCTGATCGTCTTCTTGTGGACGCCGCCGCATTTCTGGGCGCTGTCGCTTTATCGCGCGGACGATTACGCCCGCGCTGGCGTGCCGATGCTTCCGGTTGTGGCCGGCGCGACCGAAACGCGGCGCCAGATTCTGCGCTACACGCTGGTGCTGGCGCCGGTCGGCGTTGCACCGTGGCTGCTCGGCTATACCGGGGCGTTGTACGGCATACCCGCCCTGCTGGCGGGCGGTGCGATGGTTGCGCTTGCCATTCGCGTTCGCGGCGAAACGCGCGGCCATACCGCCAGCAAACAGATGTTCGGCTTCTCGATTTTGTATCTGTTCCTGTTGTTCGCCATGCTGCTGGTCGATCGCATGGCGGGAGGATTGTTCACGCCGCTGTGGGGCCATTTCCCGACAGGAGCATGAGACGGCGATGAGCGAGCACGAACCAAAGCCGGCGCCTGGCATCAGGCTGACCAAGCAGCAGCGGCATGCCCGCCGCGCCCGCTCGATCGCCATTGCCATATCGCTCGGCGTGCTGGCGGTGCTGTTCTACATCGTGACGCTAGCGAAGGGGCCGGGCGTGCTGGAGCGGCCGCTATGATCCGGCGCTCGACCCGCGATGCTGTCGTGGCCTTTGCCTGCGGCGGCTTTGTTGCGGTGATGATCGGCGTGTCGTATGCGGCCGTGCCGCTGTATTCCTGGTTCTGCCGCACCACGGGGTTCGGCGGCACAACCCAGGTGGCGAAGGCGGCGCCTGAGCACGTATCGGCGCGGACCATCACCGTGCGTTTCGATTCCAACGTCGCCGCTGGACTGCCGTGGACGTTCGGGCCGGAGCGCCGCACCATCGACGTGCGGCTCGGCGAGGTGGTGACGGTCTACTACAAGGTCACCAACGAGGCCGCTCGGGTCACCGTCGGCCAAGCCGGCTACAATGTCAGCCCGCCGACGGTCGGCATCTACTTCGAGAAGATCAACTGCTTCTGCTTCACCACGCAGACGATGCAGCCGGGCGAGACCCGCGACATGGCGGTCGTGTTCTATGTCAATCCCAAGCTCGCCGACGATTCCGAACAGGACAGAGTCAGGACGATTACGCTATCTTACACCTTGTATCCGGCACGCGAGCCAGAGGCGACGGTGAACGAGAGCGCGGTTCTGGGTAAATTCGGCGGTATCTAAAACGAGAGGCAAATGCGGCGCGGGACCGCAACGGGCCGCGCCAAAGTGGAGACGACGACGATGGCCGATGTTGCACACGCCAAACCGCACCACGATTATCATCTGGTCAATCCCAGCCCGTGGCCGGCGGTGGGCGCGACTTCGGCATTCGTAACGGCCGTAGGGTTGATTCTCTGGATGCACGACACCGCCGCCTACGCCCCGATCATCTTCGGCGCTGGATTTATTGGCATTGCCTACACAATGATCGGATGGTGGCGGGACGTGATCTACGAAGCCGAAGTGGAAGGCGATCACACGCGCGTAGTGCAGATATCGCACCGTTACGGGATGATCCTCTTCATCGCTTCGGAAGTAATGTTTTTCGTCGCCTGGTTCTGGGCCTATTTCAACACCGCGCTGTTCCCGGACCAGTTCCAGGATGTGGGCCGCATCGCATTCACCGGCGGGGTCTGGCCGCCCAAGGGCATCGAGACATTCGAACCTTGGCACTTCCCGCTGCTCAACACGCTGATCCTGCTCACCTCGGGCACCACGGTGACCTGGGCGCACCAGGCGCTCCTTCACAACGATCGCAAGGGCCTGATCTGGGGCCTGACGCTGACCATCGCACTGGGGCTGAGCTTCACCTGCGTCCAGGCTTGGGAATATGGGCATGCGGCGTTCCACTATTCCGGCAACATCTATGGCGCCACGTTTTTCATGGCGACGGGCTTTCACGGCGCCCATGTGATCATCGGCTCGATCTTTCTCATCGTCTGCCTGTTCCGCGCCATCGCCGGACAGTTCAAGCCGACCCAGCATCTCGGCTTCGAATTCTGCGCCTGGTACTGGCACTTCGTCGACGTCGTCTGGCTGTTTCTGTTCGCCTGCATCTATGTGTGGGGCGCCGGCCCGTAGCCTGGGTAGCTTCCCGGACGCGGTGCAGCGCATCGTCTGGAACGATCCCGGCTCTGCAGCGCATCACGCCGCTGCGCTTTGTGATTCGCTGCGCGCGGAAACAGGAACATGATCACTACACTCTCAGGGGCGGTTCACGCTGGTCTCCGCTGCCGCTGTCCGCGCTGCGGTAAGGGCAAGCTTTTTGCGGGCTTCCTGACGTTGCGGCCGCGCTGCGAGGTCTGCGGGCTCGATTACGGCTTTGCCGATTCCGGCGACGGCCCCGCCGTATTCATCATGTTTCTGGCCGGCGCGATCGTCGTCGGCACCGCACTGATCACCGAGATTCTGTTTCAACCTCCGTATTGGGTCCATGCGGCGCTGTGGCTGCCGCTGATCCTCATTGTCACGCTGGGGCCGTTGCGGCCGATGAAGGGATTGATGATTGCGCTGCAGCACTATCACAGGGCCGAAGAGAGGCGCTTCGGCGGCGGCGCGCCCTGAGCAAGCCGGGCAAGAGGGGGGCGATCTCGTGCTCGATTGGCGCTGTCTCAGTTTGACATTAATTCGGGCGGCCTGCGTCCACAGGTTGTGGACAGGGGCGTCATGGCGGCATGTACGTGGATGGCATATCCTTCCTGGGGCTTGGAGGCACCATGACCGAATATGTCGTCGCGCTTTGCTGCATGGCTGGGGCCGAGCTGATCCCTGTAGAGTCGCTTAACATTACAGCCGACGATGACGGCGAGGCTGTTCAAAAGGCGGTCGAGTGGAGAAGGCGGCTGAGTGGAGAGTGAGCACAATCAATGCCGCCCCCATTGACCGGAGGGCGTGGCTGCAAGTTCTTCACGATGGGAAGGCTATATACTCGCAAAAAATTGGACGATTTTGATGCCCCGTGGTCC
>WNGL01027071.1_pt1 | contig 10735 bp, 11 predicted proteins | sample 5400591 | NCBI WGS metagenome assembly WNGL01 (sample SAMN13153377, study PRJNA577476) | soil metagenome | isolation source: 80 cm soil or saprolite under Garry oak tree replicate 1 | place: USA:California | collected 2016-06-15
GTGGTCCAGAGCGACGCTGAACAGGACCTTGAGCAGTCAAGACCTGGCGCGGCACAGATGCCGGGCCGTGCACTTCGAGTGGGGCCATCGTCGTCCCCACCAATGACTGTGAACATCAATGTGCAGCTGACTCTGCCGGAGACGACCGACGAGAACCTCTACGACCGATTCTTCGCCGCATTCCGCAAACATCTCGTGGATAGGCCTTCGGAGTAGCGATGGAAGAACTACGGCGGATCCGCCGGAATGCCGATGCATTCCGAACTTCCGCTCGTGAAGTGCTCGCGCTCGCTGAGAGCAGCCCGTCGCGCTTGATAACGGTCGACCAGACCCGCCGACAGCTCGTAGGAATGTCGCTCCGACAGGATGAACTCATTGAGGAAGCGATCGGCTGCCTTGAGCGAGGTTACTACCGTGCTTCGCACGTCCTTGCGTGGGCGGCGTTCATCGATTTCCTGGAGCTGAAGTTAGGGGCCGACGGACTTGCGAAGGTTCACCTGATGCGACCGAGCTGGCAGAAATGGCGGTCGATCGAAGACCTACGAGAAAACATTCCGGAAGATCAATTCATAGAAGTTGCGCGTGAAGTCGGTCTATTGGGAAAGCAAGAGACTAAAGCAATCCGTGGCCTTCTGGCTAAGCGAAACGAGTGCGCGCACCCGTCCGTCTACCGGCCCGGGCTGAACGAAGCGCTTGGCTTCATCTCAGAACTCTTAAGCCGGGTCAAGGAGATGCAGCCGCGAACGGTTTGAGCGGAGGCCGGCCTTCCTCGAAACGTAAACGGGCGCCCGACTCCCCGACGCCGCAGGACCTCGAGGCGGCCCGCGGCAAGAGCATCCCCGATCTCATCGCCCCCGGGCTCGACGTACTGTTCGTCGGGATCAACCCGAGCCTCTGGTCCGGTGCGGTCGGATTGCATTTCGCGCGGCCGGGCAATCGCTTCTGGCGCGCGTTGCACGAAGCCGGGTTCACCGATCGTCTCCTGTCGCCGCACGAAGGACGCGACCTGTTGAAGCGCCGGATCGGCGTGACGAATCTCGTGAATCGCGCGACGGCAAGCGCGGACGAGCTGGATCTCGCCGACTACGAGCGCGGCGCACGTCGCATCGTGGCCAAGATCCGCCGCTACCGGCCGAAGGTCGTCGCGTTCGTCGGGATGGGCGCGTACCGGGTGGCCTTCGGCCGGCCGCGTGCGTGTGGCGGCCGGCAGGACGAACGGCTCGCGGGAACAACGATCTGGGTCCTGCCGAACCCGAGCGGCCGGACCGCCGGCTACCAGATGCCCGCGCTGGCGCGCGCATTTCGCGAACTGCGCCGATCGCTCTGAGGCGGCACACTCTCGGAGCCGGGGAGGTGAGCATGCCCAACACCGTGATCACCACAAGAGAAGAGCCGATCGCCACGGTGCAGATCAACCGCCCCGACGTTCTCAACGCGTTGAACGAAGAGGTCCTCGACGAGCTCGTGAAGGAGCTCACCGCACTCGACGAGGACGAGGCGATCCGCTGCATCGTGCTCACGGGCAACGAGCGCGCCTTCGCGGCCGGCGCCGACATCAAGGAGAACTTCGTCACGGCGACGCCGGTCTCGATGCTGAAGCAGGACCTCACGACACGGTGGGAGGCGATCCGACGGATCCGGACGCCGATCATCGCGGCGGTGTCGGGGTATGCGCTCGGTGGCGGCTGCGAGCTCGCGATGATCTGCGACATCATCGTCGCCTCCGAGACCGCGCAGTTCGGACAGCCGGAGATAAACCTCGGGATCATCCCCGGCGCGGGCGGGACCCAGCGCCTCACGCGCGCGGTGGGGAAGTACCGCGCGAACGAGCTCATCCTCACCGGCCGGCGCATCAAGGCGGACGAGGCGAAAGCGATCGGGCTCGCCGCTCAGGTCTTTCCAGCAGCCTCGTGGCTCGATGATGCGAAAGCACTTGCCCGCACGATCGCCGAGAAGCCGCCCGTGGCCGCGCGACTCGCGACCGAAGCGGTCGACCTCGCGTGGAACTCCACACTCGACGCGGGCCTCGAGTTCGAGCGAAAGGCGTTCTACCTCCTCTTTGCGACGGAAGATAAAAAGGAAGGCGTCGACGCCTTCGTGAATAAGCGCAAAGCGATCTTCAAAGGGAAGTGACGAGCCTTTCGCCGCTGCGCGTCGAACGCGATGGCGCCGTGACGGTCCTCACGCTCAACCGACCCGACGTGCTGAACGCCTTCGACGAGCCGCTCACCGAAGCGCTGAACGCATCGCTCGCAGATTGCGCCGCGGATCCAGCGATCCGCGCTGTCGTGATCACCGGAGCGGGCCGTGCGTTCTCGGCGGGCCAAGACCTCGCCGATCGCCTTGCGATGATCGAAAAGGGCGGCGAGCTCCATCTCGGCGACGAGCTGCGCCGGCGCTACCACCCGGCGATCGCCGCAATCCGCGAGATGCGCAAGCCGGTCATAGCCGCCGTGAACGGTGTCGCCGCGGGCGCGGGCCTCGGGGTCGCGATCGCGTGCGACATCCGCGTCGCCGCTTCCTCTGCGACCTTCCGTCCCGCGTGGGGCCGCGTCGGGCTCGTCCCGGATGCCGGCTCGGCTTTCTTCCTTCCCCGTCTGGTGGGCTGGGGTCGCGCGCTCGAAATGGTGCTGACCGGAGACCCAGTGAGCGCGGACGAGGCGCTCCGCATCGGGCTCGTGACGCGCGTGTGGCCCGACGCCGAATTCGCGGCGAAATGGCGCGAGCTGGCGGAGACCCTCGCTCACGGCGCGACCGAAGCGTTTGCGCTCACGAAGGAAGGCCTGAACGCAGCGATGGCGCACGGGTTCGCGGAGTTCCTCGATCACGAGGCCGACCTCCAGGATCGCGCCGGTCGCACCCACGATTACGCTGAAGGGGTGAGGGCGTTCAGCGAAAAGCGGCCCGCGAAGATGGAGGGGCGGTGAGTCGGCACCCGCGCGATGCGGTGATCCTCGGCTATGTGCGAACGCCGTTCGGCCGGTACGCCGGCGCTCTTTCTTCGCTCCGCCCCGACGACCTCGCCTCCCACGTTATCCGCGCGGTCCTCGAGCGCACCGACGTCGGCGATTCCGAGATCGATGAGGTCGTCTTCGGCGCGTCGAACCAGAGCGGCGAGGACAACCGCAACGTCGGCCGCATGGCGGCACTCCTTGCGGGGCTGCCGGAAACGGTGCCCGGCGTGACGGTGAATCGCCTCTGTGGCAGCGGGCTCGAGGCGGTCAACGACGCCGCGCGACGTATCCGCGCCGGCGAGGCCGACGTTGTCGTCGCCGGCGGCGTCGAGAGCATGTCGCGCGCGCCGCTCGTCACGCTGAAACCGTCCGAGGCTTTTCCGCGCGGCGAGCGCGTGCTCGCCGACACCACCCTCGGGTGGCGCCTGGTGAATCCGCGGATGAGCGATCTGGGTTACCACCCGATCTCGCTCGGCGAGACGGCCGAGAACGTCGCCGTGCAGGAGCACATCGGTCGTGCCGAGCAGGACAGCTACGCGGCGCGCAGCCAGGATCGCTACGCGCGCGCCAAAGCGGACGGTTTCTTCGCCGGCGAGATCCAGGCCGTGCACAACGGCAAAGAGCTCGTCAGCGAGGACGAGCACCCGCGCGCCGATACCAACATCCAGAAGCTCGGAAAGCTCAAGCCCGCGTTCAAGGACGGCGGCACCGTGACGGCAGGCAACTCGTCCGGTATCAACGACGGCGCGGCCGCGCTCCTCATCGCGGCGCGCGGGAAGGCGGAGTCGCTCGGACTCCGTGCGCTCGGGCGCGTGGTGGCGAGCGCCTCGGCGGGCGTACATCCGGACTACATGGGACTCGGTCCGATCCCTGCCGTGCGCAAGCTCGTGGAGCGGACCGGCGTTGCGCCGAAGGAGTGCGACGCGATCGAGCTGAATGAGGCTTTCGCGGCGCAGGTGATCCCGTGCATTCGCGCGCTTGGTCTGCCCGACGACCGAACCAACCCGAACGGCGGCGCGATCGCCATCGGTCATCCGATTGGCGCATCCGGGGCGCGCCTCGCGGGCGCCCTGCTGCGCGAGCTCGAGCGCCGCGGTGGCCGCTACGGTATCGCGACGATGTGCATCGGCGTCGGCCAGGGCCTCGCGACGCTCTTCGAACGGGAGTCCTGAGCGGAGCCATACTTACGCCGGTCTGACCAGCGCTGGAGGGGTGCAATGGGCGGATTCGCAAAGAACGAGCTTGCCGCAAAGCGCGGGTACACGTATCGGCTGACGCGGCGCCAGTTCCTAGTCGCGAGCTCCGCGGCCGCTCTCGCGGCGTGCGCGCCGGGCGCGGTCACCCCTAGCGCATCGTCGAGCGCGGCCCCAGGTAAGGAGCTCAAGATCGGCCTGCTCCTGCCATTCACAGGTGTGTATGCGGAGCTCGGCAACTCGATGCGGCGCGCTACCGAGCTGTATCTCAAACAGAGCGACCAGAAGCTCGCGAATCGTCATGTCACGCCGGTCTACGCGGACGATGCGAACGTTACCGCCACGGGGATCGCGGCGACCCAGAAGTTCATCGACCAGGACCAGGTCGACGTGATGATGGGCGTGGTGCCGACCCCCCTGGCCTATGGGATCCGGAACGCGGTGCACGCCGCGAAGCTGATCTTCATCGACACCAACGCCGGCGGCAACGCGCTGACGCGCGACACGACCAACTGCACGCCGTCCTGCAAGAGTCCGTACATCTTCCGCGCCTCGTTCTCTTCGTACCAGATCTCGTACCCGATAGGTGACTACCTGTCGGCGAAGGGAACGAAAGAGTTCTTCCTCGCGTACGCGAACTACGGGTTCGGCACCGAGTCGGCGGCCGACTTCACGACCGGTCTCAAGAAGAACGGCGGCAGCACAACGGGCAACGTCGCGCCTCCGCTCGGCAACCCCGACTTCGCCCCGTTCGTCACGCAGATCAAGAACCAGCCGACGAAGAACGTGTACTCGTTCTTCTCCGGCGCGGACGCGATCGGGTTCATCAAGAGCTGGAACTCGCTCGGTCTGCCCGCCGCCGGCTACAAGATGTACGGCGCCGGGTTCCTCACCGAGCAGGACGTCCTCAAAGAGGTGAAGGATCTCGCGAACGGCGCGATCACGTCGCTTTTCTGGGCCGTCGAGCTCGATAACGCCGAGAACAAGAAGTTCGTCGCCGACTTTCAAAAGCAGTACCCCCTGCTCCCGGACGTCTTCACGGTCCAGCAGTACGACGGCATGCGCGCGCTCGACGAAGCCCTCAAGGCGCTCGGTGGCGATACCTCCGACAAAGACAAATTCGTCAAGGCCCTCGAGGACGTGAGCTTCAAGAGCCCGCGCGGAGACTTCACATTCGACAAGACCACCCACAACCCGATCCAGGACATCTACATCCGCGAGGTGAAGACGCAGAACGGGCAGACGGTGAACACGATCAGCGACAAGATCGCCAAGGTGACCGACCCGGGGAAGTGACCTCCGCGTGAGCTTCGAGCTCGTTTTTCAGCAGGCGCTGAACGGTCTGTCGTTCGGCGCCTTGCTTTTCATCCTCGCCTCCGGCCTCTCGCTCGTGTTCGGGATGATGGACGTGGTCAACCTCGCGCATGGCGCCTTCTACATGCTCGGCGCGTACGTCGCGCTCTCGGTCGTCCAGCTCACCGGATCGTTCTGGGTCGCCATGCTCGCGGCCCCGCTCGCGCTCGCGCTCCTTGGTCTCCTGATCGAGCCCCTGCTGCTGCGCCGGCTTCGCGGGCGACACCTCGATCAGGTGCTGCTCACGATCGGCGTCTCCCTCGTGATCGTCGACGTCACCGGTCAGCTCTGGGGCCGCGAGGTCCGCTCGCTGTCGGCGCCGCCCGGCCTCGACGGATCGGTCGCGCTCATCGGTGGCGTCTACCCCATCTACCGCCTCTTCGTGATCGCGTTAGGCGTCGTGCTCGCCGCGGCGATGGCCGTGGTGTATCGGCGCACCCGGATCGGCATGCTCATCCGCGCTGGCGTCGAGGACGCGCAGATGCTTGGCGCGCTCGGCGTCGATACGAATCGGCTCTTCGCATCGACGTTCGCGACGGGTGCGGGGCTGGCAGGCCTCGCCGGGGTGATCGCTGCTCCGGTGTTCGGCATACAGCCCGGCATGGACACCGACCCCGGGCTCCTGTACTCGCTCGTCGTCGTCGTGGTCGGCGGTCTCGGCACGCTGCGCGGCGCGGTCGCCGGAAGCCTTTTGATCGGGCCGGCCTGCTCGGCCGGATCCGCGTGGCGCGATGAGACCGCTCATGCGCTGGACCCTCGTCGCGTTGGCTGCGGCGGCGCTCGTGACGTTCCCGTACTGGAGCGCAGCGTGGGAGTCCACACGGTTCGCAACGACCCTGCTCCGCGACGGGCTCATCCTCGCGATCTTCGCGCTGTCGCTCGACCTCCTCGTCGGCCGCGCGGGCATGCCGTCGCTCGGCCACGCCGCGTTCTTCGGCGCGGGAGCCTACGCAGCGGGCATCGCTGGCCAGCGCCTCGCGACGGATCAGCTGCCCGTCACGCTCGGGGCGGCGGCGCTGGTCGCGGCGCTGCTCGCGCTGATCATCGGTGTTCTCGTGGTGCGATCCGAGGGGATCTTCTTCTTGATGCTCACGCTCGCGCTCGCGCAGATCGTCTTCGCGATCGCATTTCAGTGGACCGCGGTGACGGGCGGCTCGAACGGTCTCTCGGGCGTCGGGCGCCCCATGCTCGCCACGCTCGACCTCAGCTCGCCGGACCTCATGTACGTCCTCGTAGCGATCACGTTCGTCGTCGCGGCCCTTGCGGTCTGGGGGCTGGCGCGGTCGCCATACGGACGAGCGTTGATCGGAGTTCGCGAGAACGAGCGGCGGATGCGCGCGCTCGGCTACGACACCGCGCGCCTCCGCCTTTCCGCGTTCGTCCTCGCCGGGACGATCGCCGGCATCGCGGGCGCTCTTTCCGCGTACTCGACGCGCTTCGTGTCGGCCCAGGACGCGGGACTCGGCAATTCCGTCCGCGCGTTCGTCACCGTCCTGGTGGGCGGAGCGGGGACGCTCGGCGGACCGATCGCGGGATCCGCTTTGGTCTCGGTAATCGAGCGGGTCGTACCGTCGCTCTTACCTGTGGACCTGCGGATATCTGAGGCGATCCTCGGCGTTGTCTTCATCGCGTTCGTCCTGTTCGCGCGACAGGGCATGGTCGGGCTCGGCCGGGACGCATTACTGCGGGTGCGTGCGCGATGATCGAGATCCGCGAGCTCCGCCGCGTGTTCGGCGGCGTCGTCGCGCTCGACGGCGTGTCGCTCAAGGTCTCCCAGGGCGAGCGTCGCGCTGTGATCGGACCGAACGGGGCGGGGAAGACGACGCTCATCAACGTCCTCGCCGGAGAGATCGCGCCCACGGGCGGCACGGTACGGCTTGCCGATCTGGACATCACCCGCCTTCGCTCGTGGCAGCGCGCGCGGCTCGGGCTCGCGCATGTATTTCAGCGGACCGAGCTGTTCTCGCCGCTGTCGGCTCGCGAGAATGTCGCCCTTGCGGTCGCCGCGCGTCGCGGGCCCTACCGCGTACTTCGTGCGCCCCCGCGTTCGGAGTATGCCGAGGCGGACGCCATGCTCGAGCGCGTCGGTCTCGCCGGTCGCGAAGACGTCGCCGTCCGCGCGCTTTCGCACGGAGAACGCCGGCAACTCGAGCTCGCCGTCGCGCTCGCGCAACGCCCCCGCGTGCTTCTACTCGACGAGCCGACCGCGGGCATGTCGCCCGTCGAGACCGCGCGCATCACCGAGCTCGTCGCGGGCATCGATCGCGCGCTGACGATTCTCATCGTCGAGCACGACATGGACGTCGTGTTCCGCCTCGCCGATCGCGTGACCGTCCTCCACGAAGGCCGGGTCATCGCCGATGGCACCGCCGCGGAGGTGCGCGGCGACGTGCGCGTGCACGACGTGTATCTGGGCAAGACGGTCACCATCGCATGACCGAGCCGGCGCTCGCGGTCCAAGGCCTTCACGCGTATTACGGCGAAAGCCACATCCTGCAAGGCGTCGATCTCGAGGTCGATAGCGGTGAGGCGGTCTCCCTGATCGGGCGCAACGGCGCCGGCAAGACCACGACGATCGCCTCGATCGCGGGTTTTCTGCGACCGCGCGGCGGAAGCGTCCGTGTCCACGGCACCGATCTCACCGGGGCCCCGCCGCACCGTGTCGCGCGTGCGGGCGTCGCGCTCGTCCCCCAAGGGCGCCGCATCTTCGGCGATCTCAGCGTGGGCGAGAATCTCGCGGTCGCCGCGCGGCCGGTGATGGGTGGCTGGGACGAGCCCCGGGTAATGGAGCTCTTCCCGATCCTCGCGCGCCGTCGCGCGGCGCGCGGCGACCAGCTCTCGGGCGGCGAGCAGCAGATGCTCGCCATCGCGCGCGCGCTCATGCGAAATCCGACTGTGCTTCTCCTCGACGAGCCTTCGGAGGGTCTCGCGCCGAAGCTCGTGGAGCAGGTCGGCGAAATACTCACGAAGGTGCGCGCGACCGGACTCGCGCTCCTCCTCGTCGAGCAGAACCTCGGGCTCGCCACGCGGGTCGGGCAGCGCGTCTTGGTCATGAACAAGGGCACGATCGTCTTCGCCGGCACGCCGGCCGCGCTCGCGGCGGATCGAGACGTCGAGGCGCGGTACCTCGGCGTATGAAAGATCGGCCGCACAGCGGCGCGCCATTCGCGGACGCGGCCTCCATCGCGCGGCCCAGCGACGACGATCGCTTCATGCGCGAGGCTCTCGCGGAAGGGCGTCGCGCGGCGGACCACGGCGACGTTCCGATCGGCGCGGCCGTCGTGCGCGACGGCGCGATCGTGGCGCGAGCCGGCAACCGCCGCGAGGTCGACGCCGACCCGACCGCGCATGCCGAGATCATCGCGATCCGGGAGGCCGCGCGCGCTCTCGGGCGCTGGCGGCTATCGGATTGCGCGCTGTACGTGACCGTCGAACCCTGCGCGATGTGCGCGGGCGCGGCCGTCCTCGCCCGTATCGCGCTCGTCGTCTTCGGCGCGCCGGACGAGAAGGCCGGCGCGGTGCGGTCCGTCGCCGAGCTGCTTGATGCGAGCTGGATGAACCATCGTCCGCGCTGGCGCTATTACCCGCAGCTGCGTGACGACGTCGAGCGCCTTCTCAGCGGGTTCTTCGCGACACAGCGGAAGGGACGCCCCGAGGCGGACTGACGAGAGATCTGGACGGCCTAACCTCCGACCGTCACGTCGCGCGACCGCAACCGCCAGTACGCGAGCCCCAGGAAAATGACGATGTAGACAGCGAGCACGATCGCGGCCTGCGTTGGGTCGGGCAGCGTCGACGCGGTCGGATCCTGCGAGGTTGGTCCGGCCTGTCCGCTGACGGTCCTTGTCAGTGCGGATGCATTACGGCTCAGTCCCCAGTTGACGATCTGCGCGTAGTCCTTGTTCAGCGACACGAGGATCCCGGCCACGATTCCCTCGGCGAAGTAGACGACAAGTCCCGTCGCGATCCCGGCACCGGCGGACTTCGACCACACCGCGATCGCGAGAGCGAGCGCCATGTACGGAAGGAAGGTGTAGCCGCTCTTGACGGCGACGCGCGTGACCTCAGCGACGTCGACGCCGCTTCCGACCGAGATGCCCGCCACGGCCGAGACTGCGTAGCTCGCGGCGATCGCCGCGATGGTGCCGACGACCATGAAAACCACGGCGTACAGGACCAGCGATACCGCCTTCGAAACAAGGAATCCGCTTCTGCTCGCGCCGTGGGCGAGGAGCGTTCGGAAGGTTCCCCAACCGAACTCCGTTCCGACCTGGCTCGCCGCGAAGACGATGAGCATCACGCTCCCGAGTCCGGCCACGACGCCGACGCCGAACTGGGCGACTCGGTCGGGCGCGATCTGCCGGAGAGCCTCGTCGAGCTGGGCGGTCCCGCCCGCCGGCGCGGGTAGGGCTCCGCTCTTCACCGCCTGGAGCTGCGCGTTCACACTGGCCCAAATGAGGAAGTAGAAGACGAACGCAATCACGACGATGAGCCCGAGCATGATCCACGGCATCCACCTTCTGACCAGCCGGTAGAGCTCGCTACGAAGCAGGCGGAGCATTTGACGCCTCCGGTTCGGTCAGCTCGAGGAAGACGTCCTCGAGCGAGCTTGCTCGCGGCACGATCGCGCTCGCGTAGAGACCGGCCGACGCCAGCGCGCGGTTGAGCTCGGCGCCGCGCTCCGGCTCGGCGACAACGTCGAGGCCGGTCGGAGTCTCGCGGATCTCTTTCACGCCGAGGCCGCGCAAGATCTGTGCGGCTCGGGCCTTGTCGCCGACGACGATCTCGAAATAGGAGCCGCCGCCGCGCGTGACCTCGGCGATCGTGCCGCCCGCGATGAGCTTTCCCTTCTTGATCACGAGGACGCGGTCGCAGACCTGTTCGACCTCATATAGGAGGTGGCTCGCGAGGAGCACGCCGCGGTTCTCACCGGCGAGCTCGCGAATGAGCTCGCGGATCTCGCGCTGTCCCGCCGGGTCGAGCCCGTTCGCGGGCTCGTCGAGAATCACGAGCGCAGGATCGCTGAGCAAGGTCGAGGCGATGCCCAGGCGCTGACGCATGCCGAGCGAATACGTGCGGAACTTCGAACCGCCGCGTTGTGCAAGACCAAGCCGCGCGAGCAGCGGGTCCACGCGCGCCAGGGCGCCTCCGCCGCGAAGCAGAGCGACGGAGACGAGATTGGCGCGGCCGGAGAGATAGGGATAGAAGGAGGTGACCTCGAGCATCGCGCCGACA
>WNGL01010402.1_pt1 | contig 10733 bp, 9 predicted proteins | sample 5400591 | NCBI WGS metagenome assembly WNGL01 (sample SAMN13153377, study PRJNA577476) | soil metagenome | isolation source: 80 cm soil or saprolite under Garry oak tree replicate 1 | place: USA:California | collected 2016-06-15
GATTAGGTTTCGGCCTCGGCAAACCAGGCGGCAGTATCATGACCTGCCTCGCAAAGGCCAGGGACGGGTACGCTATCAGATCTACCAAGAACTGGAAGGCTTCCGCAAAGGCGATATCGTGCGGGTCAAAGGAACCTCTATCAAGCAAGTGAATGCCATTTATGCCGATGGGCGGTTAGCGTTCAAACGCGTAAAAGGAGAGCCTCCTTCGGCTCGACCCAGTGACTGCCGGTTGCTCGAACGAGGGCGCACGATTGTCTGGGAAGTCGGCGCATGAAAGGCCATGAATGACCAGAAAAAGCCACATTTTAAGCAACCAGTTGTGATACCCGTCATCGTAGTAGATGACACGCCGGTGAAGCTGCGTGGCGTGTGCGAGTTTGTCGAAGAAACTCCCCAACTGCGTTTGTATGGCAGAGCAGGTGATGTCAATACCGCCGCTCTACTCATCGAACGCTTCTGCCAGGAGCAGGCGCAGGCGAATCCAACATTAGAGGGCTGGCTGGTACTCTCTGATCTGCATCTTGGTGCGGATAACGGCGTGTACCTGGGACGGCTGTTGCTGGAAAAAGCGCCTGGGCTGCGCGTAGTCATTTATACTCAGGACCCTAGCTGGACACTGGCAGCAGAGATATTTCGCCAGGAATATGCGCGCGGCTCACAGCGAGGCGCTGCCAGACGCGCGAAAAAACAGCCCGGACTGCATGGCTATGCGCTTTTCGGCAACATTGAGCCAATCTACCTGGAGCGTATCGCGACAACCGTTGTGCGCAAGCATGAAACGTTTATTGATCCTGAGGTGCTACAGTATCTCCTGAAAAGACTGCGTGGGCAGCGGCTCACACCGCGCCAGGAAGAATGTGCCGCGCTGATTGCCGAGGGCTTGAGCAATGACGATATCGCCCTGCGCATGGGCTTCTTGAACGCTCAGGGGAAGCCAAACATGGGGCCATTGGAGAATCTGGTCAGCGAAATCTACAGCTTTTTTGCGATAGAGGGCGCGCCCAGTGATCCTGGACGGCGTGTTTTGCTGGCCTATGCCTACGAAGCCTATGCCGGGCTGCGCCCGATTTGATATCATTGTGACTTCATAGTTCCTGCACCAGTTCGCTTGAAAGTGGTCTCGTGCGGCGAGGCTGCTCCGACCTTGGCAAAGGGAGACGCAGGTGGATGGTCGTTCCATGCTGGGCCCGGGGGCGAGGAGTGGAAAGAATGGTCAGGTTGCCGCCCGCCTCGCGAGCTTTGAGTTTCGCCTTGAACAGGCTGGTCTTATCCGCCGGAACTTTGTTCACATCGAAGCCGCGCCCGTCGTCAGCAATCAGGATTTCGATATAGCCATTGGCGCGGATAGCGCGTACCGTCGCGAACGAGGCCCCAGCATGGTTATAAATGTTCAGCAATGCCTGCGTCACTGTATACGAGATGGCTTCCGCGAATTTTATGCCCTGTTCGCTTTGTTCCAGGTCATGGCTCAGTTCGTCGAGCGCCCACAGGTCGGGCTGTATCTTTAGCAGAGACTCAGCATGCAGCGTGGGCAGGTCTTCGCGAATCAATTTCTCCAGGTGCAATTTCAAGCCGAGATTGCGGCGCTGGTAGGCATCCTCGACCAATAGTTGCAGTCCGCGCAAATCGCCTTCTAACTCTTCGCTGATCTTGCGCACTTTTCCTAAGGCTTCGATGATGGGCTGCAGGAAAAGTTTGAGTCCAGGAGTGTGTTCAGCCTCCAGTTTCAATTTGTGCTGCCAGTGTCCAAGCAGGGAGCGAATGCGCAGCGCTTGCTGCTTGGGTTGATCGTGGATGCGTTGGGAGAGAATGGAGCGAAGGTGCGCGTCTGCATGCAGCAAGAGCGAGGTGGCCTGTTGCAATTCGCGGTTCGATTGCAGTAGTTGCTCAGACATCCTTTGTTGTTCTTGTAACGCCGATTCGCGCTGTTCCAGTGTGACCTCTAAACGATCGATCAAGCGTAGGGAGCGTATGGCGTACAGGATGACCAGGGGGAAAACCGCCGCCAACGCATAAAAGACCGGCAGCGATAGCAGTGTTCTTCCGGTCAACAATATGGGCAAAATCCCCAGGCCAAATCCGAGACCCACGCCGCCGATCCATAGTGCCAGCAGATCACCCAGGCGACGGCGCAGATGTGCAGGGATACTTGTTCCAGGCGCTGTGCGGAGAATACGGAACAATGAAGTCAGGCCGATACCCAGGCTAAGCAACCCGCCGAAAACAGCATAAACCAGTGAGAGAATAAATTGCAGGCGTGTCGTCACGCTGCCTTTGATGAGCAGAGAACTCAGATCGAAGGCGAATAACGCGATCAAGGGCAGATAAGGTAAGACATCCAGCCTGACGAGGGGACGGCGAGACGTTCTTAACGTTTCGGGTCGATAAGTCAGGCTGAGTTGAATAAAGGCCGCTCCAAGCAGAGCGAAAGCGGGAATCCATAAAAGTTGGAAAACGAGATCCGCCGGGTAGGCTTGCTGCACATTTCCCCAGTGGCTGTAGAGCAAAAAGAGGATCGCCGGGGGTAAGAGCGTAAGGCCTTCGACCGCTCCCGTCCATTCTTGTGACCTGGCAAGCAAGATACCACCCACCAGCAGCCAGCAGATACCCGCGATCAAGGCCCACCCATACGTATCGAACCACATGTTCCAGGTAAATGTGGCAGCCGGGTGCTTCACGGTCATCACCTGGCCATTCTGCTCAAATGTATACGTGATACTATCTCCTGGGTGAGCATGCTGGTAGACACTCGAGAGGGCAGAGATGTTTTTCCCATTTACGCCGGTAAGTACTTCGGTGTTCGTCAGCGAACCGGGAGCTACTGGAAATGCCGGGAGTTCAGGCGGAGTGGAGACAACAACTACCTGGCTATCTGTATCAATGGCCCAGAAAAATCCACCAAAAGTTCGCCCGACTTCGCTTAATAAGCGCGCATGCCCAATGCCACTTAGAATAAGCAGTGCCAGCGCTACGACCAGATAGAGCAGAGTTAAGCGGCGGCGTAGTCGCTGCCACCATTGTTGAGTTGTGCGTTGATCGTTTGAAATAGACACACTCTAGTGTAACATGCAGAGAAGGTGCGCGCAAGGCGAAAAATTCACTTGTTATTCTGTAATCCGTGTGATATGCTGATACTATGAAAAGGAATGCGCACGCTGGACATCAACATACATATAACATGGCAAAGCAGAGTTTGCGCGTGGCTTTCTTCCTCACTCTGTTGATACTAGGAGCAGAACTGATAGGCGGTTTTCTTGCCAATTCCCTCGCTCTACTCTCCGATGCTGGACACGTAGTCACCGACATTTTCGCACTTGGCCTGGCATGGTTTGCCACCGTGCAGGCAGAACGGCCCGCCAACGCTCGTAAGACCTTCGGCTATCACCGAGTGGGCATCCTGGCTGCGTTCGTGAATGCGGTAACACTCATCCTCATCGCCGTCGCTATTCTTTGGGAAGCTATGCAGCGTCTGCAACATCCTCAGCCGGTTCAACCTCTCATCATGTTCCTCTCGGCAGGTATCGGCATCATAGTGAATCTCTACATCGGTTTTGGCCTGCGCAAAGAGGGAGAGAATCTCAACGCACGCGCCGCCACCCTGCATGTTTTTGGAGATGCCGCTGTTTCAGCAGGCGTCATCGTGGCCGGCATCATCATACTGATCACCGGTTGGACCATCGTTGACCCGTTGCTCTCGGTTGGTGTCTCTGTTTTGATCGCCATTGGCGCCTGGCAAATTTTGCGCGAAACGACCGATATTCTCATGGAGGCAGTCCCTAAAGGTCTCTCCATTACGGCGCTTGTAAACGATATGCGCCGTATTCAGGGAGTACAGGACGTACACGATATCCATGTCTGGTCTATTACCGGCAACATGTCTGCCTTGTCCTGCCATGTCACTATAGAGAACCTGCCACCGAGTGACAGTTCCTCTATTCTGCAAAACTTAAACAGCATGCTCAGGGAGAAATACCATATCGGTCATGCTACCATCCAGTTCGAGTGTGATGCTCAGAGTGAGCAGCCCTGTGCAATGAATGGACTCTATTGCCGTCTGAAGGCAAAGGACGATACGTGCGGTGACCAACATACCAGCGAACTTGTATCCTCGTTGAATGATAGTACATCGCTTACTGCCAAACCGAAAAGGATATCCTGATGGCGCGCTCGCTCAACATCACGTCAACAGGTGAGCGCGCCGGGCAAATACGTCTCGGCATCTGGATCGAATTGGCAGCCTTTGCCTGGATGGTAATCGAGGCAAGCATCGCCATTAGCGCAGGCTTTGCTACCCACAGTATCTCCCTCGAAGGTTTTGGTATCGACAGCATCATCGAGCTGCTTGCGGGCGGCGTCTTACTCTGGCGTTTGCTTGTCGAGCAGCGCGGTGGCTCCATCGAAGTCGTCGAACAGGCAGAAAGTCGCGCGGCATGGATTACCGCGATCAGCCTCCTGGGACTCGCTCTCTATATCGCCGCCGAAAGTGCGTTCGCGCTCGTCACACAGAGCCGTCCCCAGGCTTCCTGGTGGGGAGTTGGACTGGCCATAGCGGCAGCGATCATTATGCCATTGCTCTGGCAAGGCAAACTGCGTGTAGCCAGGCGTATCGGAAGCGCTGCTCTCAAAGCGGACGCCGCTTGCAGTGTCACCTGTGCCTATATGTCTGTCACGCTCCTGGTTGGTCTTCTACTCAACAAATTTTTGGGCCTGTGGTGGGCCGACCCACTGGCCGCGCTTGTCCTGGTCTACTTCATCGTGCACGAGGGACGCGAGGCGCTGCACGAGGCGCGTACAGGGGAGACGTGTAGCTGTGGCGAAGAGGAATGTTCCTGATCTATTCTCCTTGAATGAGATGACCAAACACCAGAGGCAGAAGGAAAGAACCATGAACGAGTTTCCTGCGTGGCTGGCAGCCACACTCGCGTCCGACGCCACTGAGGGACGGGGCGTCCTGCCAAACACTATTCTTCCCCTGCGACCCGCTTCACGCGTTGTCGGCCCGGCCCGCGTGGTGCTGATGAGCCAGGACGACAACCTGGCGGTGCGAAAAGTTATGGAAGCGCCGCCAGCGCCAGGTGCTGTGCTGGTGGTCGCGGGGGGGAACGCATCGCGCACCGCGACCATTGGGGGCTTGATAGCGCTCGAAATGCAGAACGCGGGAATCGCCGGGCTGGTCACAGATGGCCTGGTGCGCGACTCGCGGGAAATCCGCGAGTCGGGGTTTGCAGTATGGTGCCGGGGAGTGACCCCGACGGCTTCTCATAAAAATGGACCGGCGCTCGTAGGCGGCTCGGTCTCTATTGGAGGCACGGTCATCCGAGACGGCGACCTGGTCATTGCCGATGATGATGGAGTAGTGATCTGGCCGCAAGAGCGCATCGACGAATTGCTCACCAGGGCTGAAGCAAAGCTTCATCAGGACAACGCGCGGCTGGCGCGACTGCAAGAGAAGAATGAGTAGGGCCGTTGTTCCTGAGAGATCAGTAACCAATTGCTGGTAATGACAATGGCACTTATAAATCGCCGCTATTACGAAATGGAGGGTATTTGCGCATTCCCTCAATTTCGGGCGCGACGAAGCGGTAGCCGACGCCAGGCTCGGTGAGCAAGTAGCGCGGATTGGCAGGGTCGGCCTCCAGCTTCTGGCGCAAACGGTTGATATAGACCCGCAGATACTCAGCCTCGCCGCCGTATTCGGGTCCCCAAATACTTTGCAGCAACATACGATGAGTGAGCACCTTGCCTGCGTGAGTGATAAGTTGCTTCAGAAGCGCGAACTCAGTTGGGGACAGCCGCACCTCTACCCCGCGAAATCGCACAACGTGTCCCGAAAGATCGATCTCAAGGTCGCCAAATTGTTTTAGGCCGCTTGTTGGTGGTATGGTCTCCCATTGGGTACGGCGCAACACTGCGCGCACGCGAGCCAGCAGTTCTTCCACCCCAAACGGCTTGGTCAGGTAATCGTCGGCGCCGAGATCGAGCGCCGTAACTTTGTCGCTTTCAGCGTCCAGCGCGGTCAGCACAATAATGGGTACAGCCGAGTGCTCGCGCACGCGTCGGCAGACTTCAAGGCCGTCCATGCGCGGCATCATGATGTCCAGAATCAGCAGGTGAGGATCTTCGCGCTCCCACACGGCTACGGCTTCCAAACCATTGCTCGCTTCCAGTACCTCGAAGCCGCGTGCGCGCAGGTTCCGGCTCACGAAGTCGCGCAGCGCCACTTCATCTTCAGCGAGCAGGATGCGCTTTGCTCTCGTTGTCATATGTGCCTTCCTTCCTCTGTCAAGGGCTTGGTTATCGCCATTTCAAGAGGCCGCGTGACAACCGTAGGCGAGACGCTTTCTCTCTGGTCGAATGAGTGTGGAGCACCGGACGCGCTAGCGTCGTTTCCGACCTGAATAGGGGTGGTGAGTGGCAGGGAGAACGAAATAATGGTACCCCGCGTGCTGCTTTCTGCCCGGATGGCGCTTCCGTGGGCTTCGATGAAAGCCTTGCAGATGGCCAGTCCGAGACCGGTGCCGCCAGAATGCTGCTGTCGGCCATGTTGCGCCCGGTAGAAACGCTCGAAGACGTGTGGCAACTCGTCAGGGGCGATGCCAGGTCCATTGTCCGAAACCGATACGACAATTACATCATCCTGCCTGTGGGCGGTGATACGGACTTCGCCCTCACCATAGATCAGCGCGTTTGTGATCAGATTTTGAAGTACAACCTCTATGCGCGCACTGTCAACGTTTACCAGCGGCAGGTCACTGGGGATTTGCACAGATATCATGGCATCTGTGCGACTAAGTCGCTCGATGATCTTTGTCAAGATGTCCTGTATTCTTGCGGGCGCGCGATTGAGGAGCAGTAGCCCGGCTTCCTGGCGCGAGAGATCGAGCAGGTTGCTTACAAGCTGTGCCAGCCGGTCGGCTTCGCCGCTAATCGTCTGTAGAAAATGGCGCTGGTCCGCGAGAGGCCAGGTCACATCTTCCTGGAGCAGCGTCGAGGCATGACCTTTGATCGCTGCCAACGGCGTGCGCAATTCGTGGCCGACTGCTGCCAGCAACGCCGTCTTGAACTCGGCGAGTTCGTGCTCGCGCGTGACATCGCGCAGCAGCAAGCCGCGCCCAATAGCCTGCCCCGACTCGTCAACCACGTCGAATAATCGCAGGTGGATGGCACGGCGCTGACCATATCGCATGATCTCTACAACCACCTCTGTTGCTTCGGCGTACTCAGCCTGCGCCAGGGCCTGCTCGCAATCCGCCGGATCAACTGCCGCCGTGCGTAGTGCCTCGTAAAGCGCGCTGATGGGATGACCCTCCAGCGCCTCGCTGGGTAGACCTGTGATAATGCCTGCTCCTATGTTGGCATATAGCACGGTCCCCTCGATGCCTGTCAGCACCAGCCCGTCGCTCATGCTGCCCATAATCGCCTCCAGCTTCTGCTTCTCCTCCGAGGCCTGCCGGTAAAGTCGCTCGTTCTCCTGGGCTACCTCGCGGAGCCGCTCATCGCTGCGCTCGTAGAGCACCGCGTGTTCCCAGGCGAGGGTGGCGTAGTTGGCGAATGTCAGCAGCAAGTCGATCTCATTCTGGTTGAAGGGATGAGGTTCGGTACGATGCACCAGCAGGACTACACCTCCCGCATGCCGGCTAATGATGGGGATCGCCAGCACCGAGCGGAAGCCTTCGTCGTAGGAGTACGATGGCTGCTCAGGGCCGAGCAGTTTCTGCACCGGCTTTCCGTCGCGCAGCGCCAGTACTGGTGCGGAACTTACGTTCTCAGGAGACAGGGACAGCCGGTGATCGTAGCGGTCACTATGGCCGTCGCTGACCTGCACACGCAGCACGCCTTGCTCGTCCGGCAGTAGCACTGCTGCGGCCTGCACATCCACCAGCCGTCGCACCTCGCCAATAATCTTTCTTACGACCGCGTGAGGATCAAGCGACCCTACCACCGCGTTCGATGTTTCAAGCAGGGTGCGCAGCTCGCCGAGTTTTTGCAGCCCGTCGCGCTCCAGGCGTATGAGCGACCGTGCCAGGTCGCCGACCTCATCATCCCGCGCGGCGACTACGGTTGCATGTACTGGAATTGATTGCTCCGAGGTAGGCAGCGCCTGGTGCTCGATAGCGAGCGTATGTAGGGGACGGATGACTCGGACCAGCAGCATGAGCCAGAACAGCAGGCCGCCTATGGCGAAGAGCAATGCTGCCATCAGCAGCCAGAGATGAAACTGGGCGACGACAGCCAGCGCCTCGCCTTCAGGTCTTTGCACGACGACAGCCCAACCTGCACGCGGGACGGGAACAGCGCTGAAAAGCCATTTCTGGCCATCTGGCCCCTGGCCCAGAGTTGAGGCTGCCTGGCCATGCAACGCCTGATCGGCACCCGGCAGCTCGTTCAGCACTGTCCACAAGATCTGCTTGTGATCGGGCGTGGCGATGAGTTCACCGCGATCATCGATGATGCTGATCATAAGCCGACGGCCCCGGTCCTTCTGCGCATTGACGACTGCCCCCAGGGGGTCGCTGAGCTTCGCGAGTGAGAAGCTGGCTGCTACGATGCCGACCGGCTTACCACCTCTAGCATGCGCAAGGTAAGCGATGATGACGCCAGCGTTGAAGGTTGGTTCAACCACAGCACCCACCTCGAAGACCGGGCCGGGTTCCGTGAGGGCGCGCCGGACGACGTCGGGCGGCGAGAATTCCGCCACTAACTTGTCCTGGCACTTGCCCGGCAGCGGTGGGCAAGAGACGACCAGAGCTCCTAGCCGGTCGAGCCAGTAGACCTGATCCACGTCGCTGCGAGCGGCCTCAAAAGTCTGGAAGAGGCTCATCATCGCGGCAGGCGTATTGGCCTCTACCGCAAGGTTGCCTAACTTGGCAAGCGAACTTTCCGAATCGCTTAGATGAAGACTGGCCTCGACTGCGATTTCCTGGGCCAGCGCCTGGTCTGAAGCCTGGGCATCATTGCGCAGTTTCTGCTCGACTACAGCGTTGACTCCCACGCCTCCGATCAGCACGATGCCGACAAAGAGCAGGTACACGCTCAGCAATTGTACCAGGAGAGATCGACGCATGAAATGCAGCATAGCCAGTACTCCTCGGTGAGTTCTGCCGGGTGATCCGTCTACTTATATACTAAAACTCCAAAGACCACTGGATACTTTGGCCCTGACGCGCTCATTGAATGCAACTAATACGGTGGTTTGCACATTATACCACTTTGGCTGCCCAAATCATCTCTGAACTTTGGACAACCTACAGGGTCTGTGAATGATCGCCAGGGCGACCCTCGCGGTCGCCCTGGCGATCATTCACAGACCCTGGGACAACCTATCCAGTTCCACTTCATCTCAACTTCGACTCGTTCTCGTTTGCTCGCTGGACGAGGCGACTCGGGTGCTGGCCTGGAAGCTGGCACCCGAGCGTTCATGGCAGAACTGTTAGCCAGTTGCTTTGCTCGTAAACTCGTTGGTGAAGGTCGTGGTAAGATCGATCTGTTTGCCTTGCACCATCTGGTTGGTCTGTTGCTCAATGGTGAGTACCGACTGTGGGCCGTCCGAAGGCATGTTCCCATCTGGGCTGAAGATGGTCAGCTGGTTTTGCAACGCCGTCACGTAGAGGGTTCTATCTCCGGCGTAGTAGTCAGCTGGCATCATGGCCGCGATCTGATCCGCGGTATGCGTGTGAATCCACTTCAGGGTCTTGACATAGGCATTCACCACCTTCTGGACAACGTCTTTGTGGCTGTTGACATAATCGTTTTTCATAAAGACGCAGATGAAGGGGTAGGACCCGCCGAGTGCCGCCTGGGTCGACTGAGGTGTGCGCAAATCTACCAGGACCTTTCCGACGCCACTCGATAAGAGACGTGAAATCGTTGGTTCGGTGGTCATGCCTGCATCGATTCTGCCCTGTTGCATCGCCGCGATGAAGGTGTCGCCTGCGCCCACCGGCACGAAATGCGCCTGGTCTGGCGCAAGGCCAGCTTTGTGAAGCAGTGCGATGGATAGCGTATGGGTTCCAGAACCCAGTTCGGTGACCCCCAGGTTCTTGCCTTTGAGATCGGCAAACGAGTGGATCTGGCCCGCCTCTTTGGCGGACACCATCTCGGCTTCACCCGGCGCAATATCCAGTTGGACTACGCACTCTAGATTCTTTCCCGCCGCCTGGAGTTCGATGGTATGATTGTACGACCCCGAGCCGGCCTCCACCTGGCCTGCCAGCACTGCGTCCGTGGACGCCTGCCCAGATGTCTCGTCGACCAGCGACACATCAAGGCCCTGCTGGGTAAAGTACCCCAGCCGCTGGGCGAGTTCGTTCGGCAAATAGATCTGCTTGCTGAGCCCACCGACAATGATCGTGAGGTGTGTGGTAGTGGTAGTAGTACCATTGGCGGTTGTGGTAGTGGTACCACTATTGCCACAGGCACTGAGTATGAGTACCAGGATGATGCTGATTAGTAGGCCAAACCTTCGTTTCCATGAGTTCATGTGCTTTCTCCTTCCTGTCTTCGATAGTCACATGTGTGACTAGATAGAGTCGACAACCGATCCCATCGATCGGTGGGATTCCAGCTATGGGGATAAATACCGCAGCTTTTCTTCCTCTTCTTTATGATTCCCTCCTTCTCGTGCAGAATCTAGATGGTCACATCGCTGACGGTATTGGGCCGCCACCTGATCAGGCGGTTTTCCAGCGCGGTGACTAGTGCATCCGCGAGCAACGAGACCACTACCAGGA
>WNGL01010403.1_pt1 | contig 10733 bp, 12 predicted proteins | sample 5400591 | NCBI WGS metagenome assembly WNGL01 (sample SAMN13153377, study PRJNA577476) | soil metagenome | isolation source: 80 cm soil or saprolite under Garry oak tree replicate 1 | place: USA:California | collected 2016-06-15
CTCGAAGTTCGAGATGTCTTTCTCGATCGACAGAACGCTACTCAACCCTCCGCCGATGACGCTACTTAACGTGCTGCTGATCGTGGTTAGACCAGTCGCGAGGATGGCGCAGCAGGGGTCGACAAATTGACTCCTAATAGGCTTTGGCGCAAGGAGAGTAAAGACCACCAACAGAACAACGGTGCGGACCTTGTGTCCCCAAGCCCACCTGAATCCCCGCGTCAGACGCTGGATGGCATTCGTCATCGACTTTCTCCCTTCCTACTTCCGTTTCAGTAGATTCAGAATTTGCGTGCTTACATCTCCTGTCATGGCGGAACCGCGCTTGCGAAGAGCATTGTCGTGAGCGAGCCGGGCTGCTTCGTGACGCAATTCGGCCGCAAGCATTTTCTGGGTGAGGGCCTGACTCTCAATGCTGGCGACGACTGCGGTCGCTGTTAGAAAAGGCGCTGATCCCGGAGCTGCCTGGCTGGCAGCGTTCTCAATGTTATTGGCTGCCTGCAAGGTCAGATCACCGGCAGCGTCGCTCATCTTCAGTGCTTTCAAGTTGTCGACAGCCAATGCGTCATCCATGTCCATCATCGTGCGGTCTGCCGGGCTGGCTGCCGCCGTGTTTGGAACGCCGCCATAGGTCTTTCGGAACGAAGTGGTAAGGCTCGCGAAATCATTGGTTTGGTGATTCCGCATGACGTTTTCAAGGCTGATCGGGTTGGGCAGCGTAGCGCTCTTTAGGTTGATGCTGAAAATGTTCTGCATACGACTTCTGTACTGGCCAATCATCTGCGTCACCATCGCCTTCGCCTGGTTGATCAGCGTGACGGGCCAGGTCGCTTGCTGGTAGAAATTGCTGATCGCAGTTCGTACCGAATTGATCGAGTTCAATGCGGTTTTGATCAAGCCGTTGATTACGTTCAGCACAGACTGAATTGCTGCGACAAGGCTGCCTTGTGCCTGTGCGGGCGGCGGACTGACAAGCACCACGACAAGTACACCTGCCAAGGCGACGGCAAGCACCTGTCGCCGGGTTCTGGCGACGACCATCCGGTAGGAAAAGAAGACGAAGAAAAAGCCGAACAGCACGTTTGTCAAAGACACCACGAACACTCCTTCCATAACTCGTCCGGGTGCGGAAACAACCCGATAATCCAACCGATCCCACGGCCTACAAGGTCGAACAGGAACGGCGCACTCTCAAAAATCACGACGATGAGTGCTCCCCAGCCAGCGAAACGGAGCAGTTTGCGCCACCGGGGGGACATCGCGGCAAAGAGCCGTTTCATGGCTGCATTTCTCCCGTCACTGCACCTGAGATCTCTTCTGGTAGTGGCGGAACATCCGCCAATCCGTGAGGAAACCGTCGCGCCAATTCCTGATAGGTCTCGAGCAGCGGCTGGCCCGCAAACTTCTTTAGGACCCAAGCCCTGTACCTTCTCTCTCTGGGAAACGTTGTACACACCCAGTAGTCCGTGGCCGTCGGTGCGATTCGAATCGTTTGCGTCGTCTCGGCTTTTTCTCCCAGCACCAAGAGTGCGTCGGCACACTCTCCCTTCCGGGGTGCGCTGAAACGCTTTACCTCGTTCAACGCTACCGGATTCAGATACAGATGATTCACAAGCGGACCCATGTCCCCCGGTTGCTGTCCGATGATCTTCGTGCTCGCGTTCCTGAGGATTCCCGGACCATGCTCCCGGGGCTGGAACTCGGTCCCGACAAAATCCTCGACCGTCTGGCTGATTCCCCACACGCTCGCGTTTCTCTTCCGTGCCGTTCGAAAAAGCTGAACCACTTCAGGGGCAAGCGTTGGAGAATCCAAAAGAAACCAGCACTCATCGAGGACGGTAATGCTTGGCTGGCCCGTCTTGCCGCCGGCGCGCGAAGCTACGGCATTTGCAATCAGCATGCTCATGGCGGTTTCCAGTTTCGGGTCGGCACTCAGTCCTTCGACATTGAAGAAGAGCCAGTTGGTATCGAGCCGCATCGTTGTGTGGGCGTCGAAGAGCTTGGCGTAGATCCCTTTTTCTCCCGTCCACGCACGCAATTTGATTGCCGCTAGGCGAGCCTCGTCGATCGTGCGCTGCATGCGCTCTTCGTCTCGCCATTGCGCCAGTTCCTCTCGGAGATCGTTGAATGTGGGGATCGGGTTCGAGTAACGAACGGTGCAGCGCTTGTAGGTTCTTGCAATCGCGTCGCTCAATAGGTTGTCGACAAGTGAGTTGTCTGAGCCTGGGCTGTCGCCAATCATGTGGCGGGTGAGGTTCTTCAGGAATGCAACCTTCTCCTTGCTTGGCGTCGTTTCTCCTGCGGGCAGGTCCCAGGGGTTCAGCGTTTCAGCCCCGTCGAGTCTCACGTCGATGACGCGTCCACCCATCAATTCCACCAGAGGCTGGTAGGAATCACCTCGCTCGATGATGGAGATTTGCGGATTGGCACGCGCCATCATGAGCAGGAAGAGTTGTGCCATGAAGGTTTTGCCACCGCCGCTCTTCGCCATGATGAGCATGTTCGCGTCGCCGAGGCCGGCGTCGAACGGAGAGAAAGGAACCAACTGCCGGTAAGGCGTTTCAAACAACATCAGCGGCGAGTGCCGGGTCCCGCGCCACGGCATCTCGACAGGCAATAAATCAGCGGCATTGAGCGTGAGCAGGTCGAGTTCCCGACGATTCTCTCCTCCCATCGCCGGCAGGCCAGTGAAGAAGAGACGCTTCTGCGCTAGAGTCTCGGGAATTCCCCGGCCGCCATTCATCCGTGCAATTGCGTGCAACAAACGCTGGCGTCGGTCCGCCAGGATGCGTTCGGCCTCTTCCCGCTCCATGCGGCTCCGGCAGGGCCGGGACGTGCGGGTGGTTACGATCAGGCTCATCTGGCAGGCCTTCAGCGAACTCGAAATCAGGTCCTGCAGGACTTTGACGAGCTGGTGCTCCGCTACCTGGGCATCCACGTTGATGCGAAAGCCGCCGTGAAAATCCTTCTGCGCAGCGAGCATTTTCCTCAGGCGGCTTTTGTACTGCTTGATGGATTTGCACTGATCAGGGAGGGTGACTTCCGCGTTGATCAGCAGTGGGAAATCCATGACCACGAGGTCCCGAAGGATTCCCGGGAACGTGGCGTCGGGCAGGTCTTTCAAACTGATCCACGAATACAGCAGGCCGCCAATCTTGAGGTAATCGTCTTGTTCATCTTCGATGTTCACGTTCGCCATCTGGCTTCGCGCGCTCTCATACCAGAGGGACTCGTCGGGGTGCCGGTAAGGCAGCGTGTCATTGCCAAGGGGATGGAGCGCCCGCTTGATTTCAACGAAGATGTCCTGGTCACTCATCCGCCGAATGGACATGCCCGTGGCTTGGAGTGTGGCTTCCACACCGGCTAGGAGGCTCGAGAATTCCGAAAGCAGTTCCTCGTGCTCCTGCCACGAGCGCTCGATACACTTCGAAGCGGAAACGCTCCAACTTCCGCTCGATTTCATCTTCCGCTTCCACTCGAGGTCCGGCGACTGGTGATGAATGCGGGGATTCCAGATGAAATACAGGTGGAGAAAGTGCTGCAGATAGAAGCCGGAAGATTCCCGGTTCTGCCACAGCTCGACATGGAGACGATCGAGCTCGCGGAGCACCGCACCTTCGCTGCGGCGCTCTCGAACATAGCGCGACACCAAATCGCCCGTGCCTTCGGAAATCTCAAATCGCACCTGCATCCGCATGGATCGCTCCGGAAGCGACCTCACCAAAGCTTCGAGCAGCCCCTTGATCCTGTTCCTCGCCTCATCGCTCGCGTAGTACGATTGAATGCCCCCGACCTCGAAACCTGCTACGAAGGACCCATCGACTTGCACGGCCACGTTGTCCAACAGATCCCTTACACGGAGCTGCTCGCACAATGGGGGCGCGCTCATGGATTGTTCGTACCGTTCGACCGTCAGCGGCATCAGTGATCTCCCGACCGGAGGTATTCGCGCGTGAGCTCACGATCGCGTTCGAGGGCGGAGTACACGTGCGGCTTGGCATGAAACAGCAGCCAGTCCTGGAGGTATCCGCGCTGCTTGCCATACTTGAACAGCATCAGCGCGGGAACGCTCAACACGGGCACGACGTACTGCAAGACCATGTTCATCGGCAGGCCGAACATCTCTCGGTGCAGAAACCTTCCGAGAATGTTCGCAACGACCGCCAGAGCAAGGATCGCGAACAGGTCTTCAGCTTCGAGGCCAAAAAAGGTGACGCGTGTCCGGAGGTTTCGATATATAGGTGTCACTTCGAGCGCCATCGGTCTCCCCTGTTCAACTGACCCCTCCGGTGCCCTGCAGAACAAAGAACTCCGCCAGGCGCACCAACCCAGACAGAAGCAAGGACAAACCAGCCGCCACGAAATGCCTCATCCATCCTTCCGTGGGATGAATCCTCGTGACGATCCCCATGCGCAGCGCCCCTGCGGCGACCTGCAAACCTGCATACACGGGCATGAGCACGTTGCAGGTCCAGTCCACCAGGGTCACCAAAGAGATCCAGTAGACATCCGGATCATTCCAGGTTCTCTGCGAGGCGAACCTCTCCATCGCTCGCAACAAACCCGAAGCCATAAGGCAAAGAAACCCTCCGTACATCGCTGCGCCATAGGACTCCGATCGGGCGAATTTCAGCACTGCAATCGCGAAAAACAGGCCCGCCAGCGTCGGCAGGATGACGTTTCCTGCCCAATTCGTTAGGTTCAGAATCCCGTTGGTGAACGACATCTCGGCGTCTACGCCTCCATTGAAAGAACCAACTTCCAGATTCCCGAAACGCACAGCATCGCCAAGGCGACGGCGACCAAACGCATGGCCGGACGGCGCGCGGCAAAGTTAATGATGGCACCCACAATCGCAAGTCCTGCTGCGATCGGCATAATGGTTCCAGCGAGGTAATTCCAAAGGCTGTCTAGAACATCCGCAGTCGCAAACTGCGTTCCCGTGTTGTAGCTCTGGATTAGCGAATACGTTGTTTGCGTGCCGAGCAGAAACATGGCTGCAAGGACTGACGGCAAAGGGTGCCCCCCTGAGGCCGTGTCAAGGATTGCGCGCAGAACGAAATACGCCGCGAGTGCGGTCACCAGCCTTCCGACAACAAAACTCGTAACAAAGCTGGACACATCCGACTGAAATGAGCTCAGCCACGACGTACCTATTCGACCCGTTGGTAACGGAGCTGCGACTCCAAACGAGGTGAACCAGCCAAGTAGAGGCCCGAGTGTTACGAATACAACCGTCCAAAACATCCACTTTGTAAAGCTGCCACCGATGAGAAACGTCGTTCCGCCCTCGCGCCTCAAGCTGATTCCTGCAAGGACCAGCGCAACCAGCGCCGCCGCCGGTGCGAGCTGCAAGAGAACTTGGATAATGTCATTCAGGAGTTGTGGGACAGCCATTGCACTCTCATTCTCTTTCCATCAGATTCATGCCCAAGAAACTTCGTGGAACTTCCGAGCGGACGCTGGCAGGCAGTCTTTTCATAGCTCCTTTCCTTGACTGCCTGCCCGGTCCGCCGGCAGACGTACGCCGCCTCGACTTACGTCACGCCTCCCGTGCCGTTGGTGATCCAGAACTCGATCAACCGGGTGATCCCGGATACCGCCAGCAACCCAGCAGCTGCAGCCAGCCACCGGCCGACGCCGCGACCGTGCAGCCAGGAAACGACTGCTCCGACCACCGCCCCACCAGCTCCTACGGGTGCGATCACGTTGCCGATCCAGTTGATGAAGTTCAGGAAGGCACCTTCCGGCTGAGCGCCGGTTTGGCCCTGGACCGCCACGTTGAACTGCGGCTGTGGTCCAAGGCTTTGCGCCCAGACGATCTGGCCTGCCAGGACGAAGGAAATAGCGAACACGGCGAATGCTCGCTTCCATGCTTCGTCCGCTTTCACCTTCATGTAGGGGGCCCCCTTTCTGGCTGGCTGCTCTTCTCCTGCAACGGAGGATGCGGAGAGAAAAACTGCCGAAGCCGCGGGAACCCTAAGACCGTTTTTCCGACTTGTCAAAAAAGTGAGGTCGTACTACACCCGCAAGAAAGATCAAGCACAGAGTCTTATTAACGAGCGTGGAGATTCCTTCACCGGGCTATGACGACGTCCTCTTACTTTCGCTTAGGCCGCGAGAAAATGATCCAAGAGACGCCTGCCAACCATGTGCAAACCGTAGCAAGAATCAGGTGGAAGCCTGTCTGATTGCGAGTGAGACCGAAAGGATCAAGAAAACTCCACAATGGCTTCCAGTTGAGCAACATCACAAAACCAGCGACCAAGCACATCGACATTTCAAGCCTTAGCGCCTTCTTCAGAAGCCATGGGATCTCCGAAAGCGGTCCGCGCAGTAAGATTACGAGAAAGAAGGCTGCGGCGAACATCGAGGGACAGTTCAGAAACCACTCGACCCGACCAATCACCACTGCCACTAAAATGGGCATGGAAACTAGGATCAGAGCGATGAGCGGTCGCCCGGCGTGCCGAACACCACCTTCGGAAGATCGAAAACTGCAACGGAAGGATTGACGTGCCTCGCGGAAGAATCTCCTTATGGCGCGACCCAAATGCCAACCCAGCCGAAACGCGAGATACAGTCTGCAGTAACACCACACAGCCGCTTGCGCTCCTCTGTGCGGGTAATTTAGGCCACTACGCCGCTATTCCCAAGGGCCGTCCGTGGCTGCATTTGGGGTGGAAGTTCCCGGGAGTCTTAGTTGATGGATATGTCTTGCGGCTCAATCTCTACGTGCAGGAGCGAGATGCCCGCCTTTTTCAAAGCTTCTCTTTTTCGGGCAATGTAACGATCGTCGTATGTGCTCTCCAGCGTCTCGCCAATCCGAGCGAGAGCTGCCTCCAGCTTGGCCACTTCCGATGCAAACTCCACTCTTTCATACACTGAATTTCCGCGGCACACGTAGCAGCGGCCCAAATCATCCAGATTGAGATAGATTCTGGCAATCCCATGTTTGTATAGATTGATGCCATTCACTCGCCCCATGAACATGAACCCGGCACAGCGTTTCTTCCCGAGCTTTTCCTCCAGAGGCTTCCAATTCGGCTCCATTTCTCCTCGCCCTCCTTCATTGCTGAGGCACTGGTTGCGCCGTGCTTTGCATGTTCGACTGCTGAACCATTTCACTGAGTTCTCGTCTCAGTTGCATTAGCTGGCGGAGCTCCTCTGCGGTGGGGAGGGATGTAGTGTTCACACGCTGCGTTGCGGTCGACCGCGCGTCTCCTTCATGTACCGTCGCGCCCTTTTCAACGACGAGGTAGAACCTCGTGTTTCCTGGGACAGTGACAACGATGTTTTGGTTGAATGCCAGGCTGTTCAACTCCTGGTCACCGGCGATTCCGATGTTTGTGGCGATCCGGTCGCGTAGCAGGGCGCTCTCCGAAAGCGGCCCGTTGAAACCGTTGTTGCCTCCCGCCCCCACCAAATAGGTCGCCACTGTCCCGAGACCCGTGAAGGTTCGGACGAGAAAACGGGTTCCCGTCCTTCTTCCGTTGATACTGCCCTTGAGAGGGCCGTAGGTCAGGCTCATTGCCGTGGCGTCGATCTTCTCCATGGTGCCGTCTGGCATTTGTATTGTGTCGAACCGGATCGCCACGTATCCCGACCGGTCCGTTTGCTGGAGGTTGCCGATTGCCTTCGCTCCCGCGGGCACAACAATCTGCCCGTCCTTTTCGTAGTTGTACTCAATGGCCGCGACAACCGGTGTTTTGATGGCACTGCTCACGACGGATTGGAGCCGGGCGACCAGTCGCGTACCGGCTGGCAATCCCAGCATCACCGAACCTTCGTTCAACGCGGCCGAACGCGGTCCGGTGTTTGCACTAACTGGATTGCTTTGGACACTCCGAACGAACACCAACGAAGGCTTCTTGAGATCATCTGTCGCCGAAGTCGCTGATGAGGCGGAGGCCGCAGGTGCTTGCTGTCGCGTCGTTGGATCTGAGAAATCGATCCTCCCCAAAGCGTATGGCCCCGCACTGCCAGCAGCCAGCGCCTTTGCAGGTCCTGGCGGCAGGCCAATGGACGGCTGAGTTGGTCGCGCCGTCCTGCCTATATCTTCAGGGGTAACGTCTTGGCTGCCTTGGGCTTCGGGGTGCCCCGTTTGTGCGTTCAGCAGAGGCGTCACCGATCCCGTTTGCCCGGTCGCCTGCTGACCTAGTGTCACTCTGCGTCCCAAGTCCGGTGCTCCGGGTCGCCTCCCGTACGTCGTTTTCCTTGCGGTGTTGGACGAGGAAAACACTCCGAGAAATAACAAGAGCACTGCAATTGCTGCGCCTGCAAGCAGAAAGAGCGAACGACTCCGATCGCGCCCCAGGTCGCGCCGGTTCGTAACCCGCTGTTCGCGTCGCGCCTTGTCGAAGGCTTGACGAAAGATTTCACGCCATCCCGGACGAGTTGGACCTTCCGTTTCATCGATCAGCGACTCTTCCGCAGGGACGGCTTCTGAAGCTCCACTGGTTCTCTTCTCATTTTCCTCTGCCATTTTGGTCCTCCCAGGAAGTACTCACCCCAAACCCAATCGGCGCCAGCGCGGGGCGATCCACAGCTCCCGACTCGGCCACTTGCAAAAGAAGCGTCTCATTCGATTGCTTGTGGGGCGGCCGCTCAAACACCGCGACACCATCTGCGCGCTCCCCGGGACCAACCCGCCGCCGACTCAACCGAAAATCCAGAACGGGCAGCTGTTCCGCCGTCGACCACTTCTTGTGGTGGATGAGTTTTCCCGAAGTTGTTCTACCTCCGAGTTGCACTTGCGGCGGCATCAATAGGATGGCGCGGTTGGTTGGATTTACGACCGAGAACAAGACGACTACCTGTTCCCCACCATCAATCACGCGACTGACTCCAGCCCGAACCCTATCTCCACTGATGGATTCTTCACTCACGTGCTCACCGTACAGCACTGGCAAAGGGGCCTTTTCCTGCTGTTCGAGAAGCTTGTCCAAGCCACCATTCTGGACATCGTCTCGCGTAGCATCACTCTCTGTTGCCGGCGAATCTCCTCCGGTTGAGGACAGTGCATTTGAGCCCGCCGCCGACTTCAAAGGCCCTCGCCTCCCGCCCCAATCTCCTCCGGCTTGCAGGATGGGAACGGTTTCTCCAACCAGTGCGAATGGAATAGCGGACGGCGCAACAAAAAATCCTCCGCCAGGCTCGTACCTGAGAAGGAAGTCCACGTGAGGTCGTTCCGGCAAAGCACTCTCTCCACGGTTGACCAACAAAAGACTGACTTGATGTCCCCCAGTCGTGGAGATCAGCAGATTGGTTTCGGCCGATTTTCTCGAGATTGCTTTGACAAAAACAAGTTTTGGCTCGCGTTCAGAGTGTTCGACCTGAAATTCGGATGGGTCTCCGACTACGACCGAGTTGACGGCTTCCGGCAGACAGATGGCAGTGACAAACCTAGCTACCACTTCCACCACCGCGACTTTTCCATCGAGGTCTGTCTTGGTAAGGATCTTCGGCTCGACTTGGGGAACCTGCGCAAAGGCCGTGCCAGTCCCAACAGAGAAACCCAAGAGACAAAGTCCACGGAGTCGTTTCATTGTTCACCTCACCGTCTCGTCGCGGAGATATGGGTTACGAGCCTCCGCGCAGTCTCTCGGCGCATGGCGCGGTACAGCTGCGCCACACGACTGACGTACTCAAAGACCCCCCGAGAAGAGTATGCTAGGCCCCGCGAAAGGATCTGAGACTCACCCACTTGGTAGGCGGCTATAGCAAGTCGCAGATCGCCCTTAAACAGGCGGATCAACCAGGCCAGGTAAGCGACCCCGCCTCGAATGTTCTCTTCGATGTCGAATCGGTCTCGGACTCCGAACCGGAGCGCGGTTCCGGGCATTAGCTGCATAAGCCCTGTGGCTCCCTTCTTCGAAACCGCATAAGGGTTCCAGCCCGACTCTACCTGGATGACGGCCTCCACAAGTTCTGCAGGGATCCCGAAGGCCCAGGCGTAGAACGCTGCGCATCGCGCCGAGAATTCCTGCACCCGTGTTGGCTCGGCAGCGGAGGTTACGGGTGCTGTGAACAAAACCAGGAAAACAAACGCCTTGGCAAGTGTCGTCATCGGTCCGACTCTCAAGCCACCGCGCAACCCATGGTGCGCGCTCGATGTAGCTTGTCTCTGTACACCTTTGAATCCACAACGAGTCCTTCGAAGCCCTCGCGCAGCAACAGTCTTCCTCGATCTCCTTCCGTCTTGGCCAACAAGGGCAAGAGAACGTCTCTTTGCTCCGGCATGATCTCTTGGACCCCGAGAATTTGCAGAGCCTGTGCCAGGTCGAGCATTTCGGCAATCGAGGGCGGCTTTTCCATGTTCCAGCCGCGCAGTGCATGTGCCAGGCCCGCCATCTGGCTGAGCAGCGCAGTCTCCTGGTCCGCGCTCCGTGCGGATAATATCTCGACTTCTCGCTCGACCGTGGGATACTCGAACCGCAGATACAGGCATCTCCGACGCAGCGGATCGCCTAAGCGCCGCTCCTCGTTCGAGCTCAACACGACGAAAGGTACCGTTTCTGCCTTGACCGTGCCCAGCTTAGGAACGGTGATCTGCCACGCACTCAGAATTTCCAAAAGCAGCGCTTCAAAGGCGTGATCCACTTTGTCGAGTTCGTCGATCAACAACACGCAAGACTTGAACTTGTACCGGAGCGCACGCAACAGCGGGCCCTCCGCGAAGAAGTCGAGAGAGTGCAGCCTGTTTCGGATGCCATCCCAGTCCTGACCCAAGA
>WNGL01010404.1_pt1 | contig 10733 bp, 9 predicted proteins | sample 5400591 | NCBI WGS metagenome assembly WNGL01 (sample SAMN13153377, study PRJNA577476) | soil metagenome | isolation source: 80 cm soil or saprolite under Garry oak tree replicate 1 | place: USA:California | collected 2016-06-15
TCGCCCAGCACGCCCCTGGCGTACCCCTCACCGGCCTGGCCGCGGGCTTTCACGCCGTGGCCCATCTGTCCGCCGAAATATCCGAACGCGACGTGATCCAGGCAGCACGATCACGAACGGTCGGGCTCTACGGAATGAGCACCTATCGCGCAGACCATGCTCCCGGCCCGCCGCAGCTGGTGCTCGGCTTCGGCAACACCAGCCAGCGCGCCATCAAGGCGGGCATCGCCCTCATCAGCGACCTCCTGCAAAGCCGTCACTGACCCACGCACGCTCGGCTACCCGGCGCCGCCCGCAGTCGGCCGGATGGTCGCCAGCGGACTCGACGGTTCAAGCGGAGCGGTCCGCCAGCACTAGTTACTGAGGAACACCGATGCCGTGATCCGCGCATGCGCAACACTTCCGGCCGGCCGCGTCCCGCCCGGCCGGTCCGGCGGTCGTGCGACAGGACGCTACCAGCAGGTTTCACGCTGCGTAGCTGTATCAAGTAGTCGAAGGACAGGACGCGGAGCAAAGGTATAGACCATTGGCCTACCCAAGTCAGGCGCCGCAGACCCCGCTCCGGCCAGATCTGACAAAGCCCGCCGCGACCCGGTCCTAACTCACGAGCGAACATGGAGCCAACATGGGGACAAACCGGACACATAAAAAAATGACCTGGATAGGTGAAACCCCAGGTCATCACGGGTGCGCCGCCAGGGACTCGAACCCCGAACCCGCGGATTAAGAGTCCGCTGCTCTGCCAGTTGAGCTAGCGGCGCATTCAGAACGCTGTGATCGTAGCAGCAACCGGCGGGGCTTTGCGAATCGCGGCGCCCGCCCAGGGCGGGCTCCGGACGGCCGCGGTGCGAAGGTCCCAGGGCGTTCGGAAGAAGAGATTCACGGCACTAATAATCCGAACGGTCTGTGGTAGCTGTCACAGGGCAACGGTCTGCGCCTCCGGACTATCGCTACTACCATGTGCGATGAACCGCGCGCGGGATGTGGACGTAACCAGACGTAAGAGACGATAGGGCAGAGCGGGGTATTAGCGGGTGACGAACTCATGACCAGCCGTGACGTAGTCGAGGCAGGATCTGGGTCTGGACCCCCCCAGCCTCCGCAGCGCCTCGCTCCGGCTCCGGCCGCGACGGGAACCCGGCTGGCCTGGCTCGACATGCTGCGTGGGCTGGCCGCGCTCGCGGTGGTCTTCGACCACACCAGCTATTACGCGCTCCAGCACGTGCGGTCGCTCGTCTACCAGTGGTTCGACCCGGGCAACTACGGCGTCTTCGTCTTCTTCATCATCAGCGGGTACATCGTGCCGGCTTCGCTGGAGCGCAAGGGCAGCGTGCGGACGTTCTGGGTGAGCAGGCTGTTCCGGCTGTACCCGCTGTACCTGCTGGCCGTGGGCATCGCGATGGCATTCTACTTCGCGCACTTCGGCACGGCGCGCGGCGAGGACTCGGATCCGGCGACCTCGATCCTGTCCCAGCTGCTGATGATGTCGAACGTGCTGGCCGGGAACAACCTGCCCAACGTGGTCTGGTCGCTGTCCTACGAGATGGTGTTCTACCTGCTGCTCACCGCCTTGTTTATCGCCCGGGTGCACAAGCGCAGCAGCTGGTACGCGCTGGGGTTCGCGGCTGCCGCCGTCGCCATCGGCGGCGTGCTGCCGCAGGCGTTCTTCACCAACAACGTGGCCACGCCGAGGCTCATCGCGCTGGTGGCGGACCTGGCCGTGCTCGCCGGGCTGGCCTTCGCGGTCGTGCTGCGCGGGATGTCGCGGCTGCTCGGCGCGGCGCTCGCCGCGGTGGTGGCGATCGCGCTGCTCGCCTTCAACGGCGGCTGGATCTGGCCGTGGGAGGCCCTGTCGATCCTCGCCCTGATGTTCACCGGAACCATGTTCTACCGGGCCGAACAAGGCCAGTACCCATGGCGCCGGGCCATCGCGATCGGCGTGACCGTGTTCGGGCTCGCCATCGTCGCCGGCCTGTGGCACAGCCGCGCCTGGGGCATGTCGGCGCACGCCGAACTGCTCTGGTCCCGCCGCTGGATCTCCGCGTTCGCCCTGGCCGGGCTGACGTTCGCGGCCGGGCTCACGTTCCGCCACCTCAGGTGGCCGCGGGCGCTGACCTGGCTAGGCCTGATCAGCTACTCCCTCTACCTGCTGCACCCGCTGGTCATCGAGGTCTACCACCACTTCTACCCGTCGCGCCAGCACAGCTTCGCGGTCCAGGTGCCGATCGCCGCGGGCCTGGTGGCCATCATGATCGCGGTCAGCTCGGTGACGTACCTGGCCGTCGAGCGTCCGTCGCAGGGCCTGGGCCGGCGGGTGGGCCGCTGGCTGGATACCCGCTTCGGCACGGACCGGATCCCGGCCACGGAGCACGCGCGGGAGCCCGCCATGGCCGGGCGCGGTCACCCGGCTACCGAGTAGCCCCAGCCCGTACCGCATCCTGGTGTCATGGCTCTAGCACCGGCGGCCGAGCTGCCGTCTCCGCGTGAACCCGGCGCGCCGTACCGGGTCTGCCTGGTCTGCCTGGGCAACATCTGCCGGTCACCGATGGCCGAGACCGTGCTGCGCGCCGAAGTGGCCGCGGCCGGCCTGGACGGCGCGGTCGTCGTGGACAGCGCGGGTACCGGGGACTGGCACGTCGGCGACACGATGGATCCGGACGCGCGGAAGGCGCTGGCCGGCCGGGGCCACGACGGCTCGGGCCCGAAGACGCACCGGGCGCGCCAGTTCGAGCCGTCCTGGCTATCCCGGTATGATCTGATCCTCGCCATGGACTCGCGGAACCTCGCCGACCTGCGGCGGATGGCCAGGGCTCAGGGCGAGGACGCCGGCCGGATCCGGCTGTTCGGCGAGGTAGGCGGGCTGGCCGATACCGGGACAAGGGACATCCCCGATCCGTGGGGCGGCGGCCCGGACAAGTTCGGCCAGGTGCTCGACCTGCTCGACGCGGCCACGCCGGTGATCGCCGGCCGGCTGGCCCGGCTGCTCAAAACCGCGGGGTGAACACATCCGTCGCGCGCCGGATCGCGCGGCAGACCGGCCTGGCCGTGCGCGAGGCGCGCGTCGTCGGCTCCCAGCACGGCTATCAGCATCTGATGATCGCCCTGGCCGGCGGGCAGCGCGCGTTCGCCAAGGTGGCCACGGAGGAGCAGGCATCTCCGGCGGAGATCGGGGCCGCGTTCGCGGCCGAGGCGAGCGGCCTGCGCTGGCTGGCCGAGGCGGACGCCGTCCCGGTACCCGAGGTGCTGGCCGTCACCGGGACCGCGCTTGTCATCTCGATGATCCCGCCCGGCCGCGCCACGCCGTCGGCCGCGTTCGGGTTCGGCGCCGAACTCGCCCGGCTGCACGCCGCCGGGGCCGCGGACTTCGGCGCCCCGTGGCGGGGGTTCATCGCCAGCCTGCCGCTGGACAACACGCCGGGCCCGCCCGGATGGCCGCAGTGGTACGCGCACCGCAGGCTGCTGCCCTATCTCAGGATGGCGGTGGACGCGGGCGCGCTGCGGCCCGGAGACGAGCGGCTGGTCGAGGCGGTGATCGACCGGATCGACTCGCTGGCCGGGCCGCCCGAGCCGCCGAGCCGCATTCACGGCGACTGCTGGGCCGGGAACGTGCTCTGGTCCGGCGACCGGGGCTGGCTCATCGACCCCGCCGCCCACGGCGGCCATCGCGAGACCGACCTGGCCATGCTGGACCTGTTCGGCGCGCCCCACCTGGACCGCATCCTGGCCGGTTACAACGACACGGTGCCGCTGGCGGCGGGCTGGCGGGCCAGGATCCCGCTGCACCAGTTGCATCCGCTGCTGGTGCACGCCTGCCTGTTCGGCTCCTCGTACCGGGAGGGCGTGGTTTCCTCGGCCCGTTCGGCCCTATCGGCCTAGGTCCCGCCGTCTGCCGAGAGTTCCGGTGTCCGCCTGTGTCAAACCCCTACAATTGAGCCCCATTGGGGCGACAGATCAGGAAATGCAGTCGGGGACACCTGGGGAAGATGGCGCCATCGTGAGCGGAAGTGACGGCCGTCCGGCCGGGAACTACGGGGAGCAGGCCAGCCCGGGCGGGATCCCGCCGAGCTTCGGCGCCTCCTCACCGCCTCCGCCGCCGGCTCCCGGTCCAGCCCCGCCGGCTCCGGATCCAGCCCCGTCGGCTCCCGGGCCCGCCCCGTCGGCTTCGAGGCCTGCCCCCGCGTCCGTCCCGCCGCCCGATCCCGCGCCCGAACCCGATGACGGCCCGACGGTGGGCTGGTACCCGAGCGGGCAGCCGGCCGCGGGCCCGTTCGCCCAGCCGGCTGCCCCGCCGCGGCGCGGGGTTCCGGGCCTGTCCCGGCTCGCTAAGCCGGCCGGCGCCGCCGGCTGGACGCGGGCCTGGAGCGGCCGCAGCACGCTGATGAACGCCCTGCTGTTCGGGGTCGCCCCGGTGACGCTGGCCGCTGTGATCGTGGCCGCGTTCCTGCTCGTGTCCCCGGGCAAGGGATCGGCCTCCAGCCTCGGTTTCAAGGCCGGCCCCGCGCCCGGCACGCAGCAGCTCACCGCGAGCGCGATGGCCACCCCGTCCCGGTCGCCGTCCGCCTCGCCGTCGGCCAAGAAGAAGCACCCGCGTGCGACCACTTCCGCCTCGCCCGGGGCCAAGGTGCCGTCCAAGACCGGCAAGGGCGCCAAGGCCAAGGCCACGCCCAGGCCCGCGCACAAGGCGGGCAAGGTGACCCCGCACAACCTGGGCGCGCCCAACTTCGCCGGCTACTGCCGGCACATCGGTCACCGCACCGCCGAACTCATCGCCAGCAACGCCTACGGCTGGCGCTGCTCGCTGAACGCCGGCGTGCTCAAGACCGTCAGCGTCTGCGCCTGGACGTACCACCTGACCACCAGCCAGGTGATCGACGTGAGCACCAACTTCGCCGATCCGAACGCCTGGCAGTGCTGGCGCATCAACCACGAACTGGGCGAACTCGACGTCACCAAGTACTGCACCGCCTCCGGGCACGGCACCAGCAAGCTGGTCGCGAGCAACGCCTACGGCTGGCAGTGCACCTCGCCGGCGGCCGCGGTCGACACGACCGCCGCGTGCAACTTCCAGTACCACGTCAGCAACGCGGTGTCCCGGTTCGCCGTTTTCGCCAGCCCCTACTCCTGGCAGTGCTGGAACTAGGCTCGCTCACGGGGAAGCGTGCTCTCAGCGGCCGCGCTGCCAGCCTCCGGAACCGCGCTGCCCGCTTCGTCGCCGGCTTCGTCCAGGTCGGGATCGTCGTCCGCGGCCGCGCCGCCGTGCGCCTCCGGGGCGAGCGGCAGGGCGATCCGGAACGTCGCGCCCTGGTTCGGCGCGGTCCGCACCGAGGCGACGCCGCCGTGCGCGGTGACGAGCGCGTTCACGATGGCCAGTCCGAGCCCGCTGCCGCCGGTGGCGCGCGTCCTGGCCTGGTCCGTCCGGTAGAACCGCTCGAACACCCGCTGGGCCTGCTCCGTCGTCATGCCGGGCCCGTGGTCGGTGACGTCGAGAGTCACGGCCGGGGAGGAGTTCGGCAGCCGGGGGTCAAGCGTCCCCGACCCGATCAGCACCTCTATCGGCGTCCCGTCCGGGGTATGCGTGAGCGCGTTGCTCATCAGGTTCCCGATGACCTGCCGCAGCCGCGGCTCGTCGCCGGTGACCAGGAACGCGGCGCCGGGTTGCACCGACAGGTCAATGGTCCTGGACGGGGCGAGCAGCCGGGCGTCATGCACCCCGTCGCCGGCCAGCGAGAGCAGGTCGATCGGCTGCCTGGCCAGCGGCCGCTGCTGATCGAGCCGGGCCAGCAGCAGCAGGTCCTCGACGAGCAGCCCCATCCGGGCCGCTTCCTTCTCCACCCGCTGCATGATCCGGTCCAGGTCGTCGGGGGTGAGCCCGCCCGCCGTGCTGGCTCCGGGGGAGACGACCCCCCCGAGCCCCCCGGCGGCCGGGGCGGCGGGTGCCTTCCTGTCCCAGTGCGGGACCAGCCCGCCGCGCTGGCGGTAGTACTCGGCGAAGCCGCGGATCGCGGTCAGCGGAGTGCGCAGCTCGTGGCCGGCGTCGGCCACGAACCGCCGCATCCGCTCCTCGGAGTGGTGCGCCGCCGCCTCGGACTCCTCCCGGGCGTGGAAGGCCGTCTCGATCTGGCTCAGCATGATGTTCAGCGACCGGCCGAGGCTGCCGATCTCGGTGCGCGGATCACGCTCGGGCACGCGGCGGTTCAGGTGCCCGTCGGCGATCTCGCCCGCGGTTTCCTCGATGTCGACCAGCGGCCGCAGGTTCGACCGCACCACGGCGACGACGGCCATGGTCAGGATGAGCAGGATGATGAGGCCCACGACCAGCTCGGTGGCGGCCAGCCGGCCGATCACCGCGTTGATGTTGCCGAGGTCGGTGCCGATGATCAGCGTCCCGTTGACCTGCTGGGTGCCCTCGTTGGTGGTCAGGGTGTAGGAAACCGGCTGGGTAATCACCCGCCAGGTGTCGTCGCCGGACTGGGCGTGTACCGTCACCAGCTTTCCGTTGTTCGCGTTGGCCCAGGCCAGGGACGTGGGTACGGCCGGCACCGACTTGGGGAAACTGGAGCCGCCCCAGTGGCCGATCCCGGACTCCCCGCCGGGGAGACTCAGCGGGGTTCCCGGTTCCTGGACTCCTACCAGCACGTTGGAGCCCGGGCTCGAGTAGACCGCCCCGGGTACGGGGCTCACGTCCTGGTTGGCCACGCTGTTGAGGATCGATTGCAGCTGGCCGTCGTCTTGCGAAGTCAGGTACGACCGCAGGACCCACCCGCTGCTGACGCTGATGGCCACCAGCGCGAGGGCCACCAGCGCGAGCAGCGCCGTGATCAGCTTGGTCCGCAGCGGGGTCCGGTCGGAGAGGTCATGCAGCGCCTGCCGGGGCCGCCCCGCCCAGTGGCTGCCCGTGCTGCTCGCTCCCTGTGCTGTCATGGCCGAACGCACCCTACGAAGCAGGCAGCCGCAGCACGTACCCCACGCCGCGCAGCGTGTGGATCAGCCGCGGCTCCTTCGTGTCCACCTTGCGGCGGAGCACGGACACGTACGACTCGACGATGCCGGTGTCGCCGCGGAAGTCGTAGTCCCAGACGTGGTCCAGGATCTGCATCTTGGACAGGACCCGGTTGGCGTTGCTCATGAAGTACCTGAGCAGCTTGAACTCGGTGGGGGAGAGCTGGATCTGCTCGCCCGACCGCCATACCTCGTGGCTTTCCTCATCCAGCTCGAGGTCGGCGAAGGTGAGCCGCGGCGTCGGCTCGACCCCGTCCCCGCGCGTACGGCGGAGCACGGCGCGGATCCGGGCGATCACTTCTTCCAGGCTGAACGGCTTGGTGACGTAGTCGTCGCCGCCCAGCGTGAGGCCGCGGATCTTGTCTTCGGTGGCGTCCCTGGCGGTCAGGAAGACGACCGGGATGCGGGCGCCGCCGCCGCGCAGCCGCCTGATGACGTCGAATCCGTCCATGTCGGGCAGCATCACGTCGAGCACGATCAGGTCAGGCCGGTGGCGCTGAGCGGCCTGTACCGCCTCGGTTCCGGCTGCCGCCGTAACGACGTCGAAACCCGCGTAGCGCAGGCTCGCGGACAGCAACTCCAGGATGTTGGGCTCGTCCTCGACGACGAGCAGCCTGGCATCCGGTCGCTGCCGCGCATCGGTCAGCATTTCCATGCTCTATATTCTCGCCCCCAACGCTGAGGATAACCTGAAGGTCCGCTGGATAAGATCTCCGTTCCGCGCCCGCGGGCCGACCGCGGAAATGCCCCGCCAGGCAGGTCCGTTACCGGTGCGCGGGCCCGGCAGCCTGGCGCCAGTAGGCGATGGCGGCGGGCCGCGAGCCCACGCCGAGCTTGGAATAGATCCGGCGGACGTGGTTCTTGACGGTCTTCTCGGCCAGGAACAGGCGGGCGGCGATCTCCCCGTTGGTCTGGCCGTCCGCGATGAGGGACATGACCTCTGCCTCGCGGGCGGACAGCCCGTGCGGTTCCCCCGCGCCATTGTCGGCCGAGTTGAGAGCGGGCCCCTCGCCTCCGTCCGGCCGAGAGACCTTCCGATCATCCATCTGACCTCCGGCTGCGGACGGCGGCCCGGTAAGGGGCCGTACCGCAGCGAACGTACCAAACACGGTAGGTACCGCGTCAATCCCATGAAGATTCATGCAAATGAGCACATGGGCCGATATGGACCGACTTAGTCAGTACTTGTACCCAGCATCCCGACCTGCATACACGCGGCGGGAGAGACTGCTAGGCCGTGCCCTGGACGGAAGAGCCGATGATGAGGTTCTTCGGCAGCGCCTGATCGTGAGCCAGGTCGTTGAAGAACTGCCTCGCATCGGTGCGATTCCACTGCACGGCCGACCCGGCGGCCGTGGGCAAGTTCGCGTTCGCGATCGGCACCGTCGTGGTCACCGGGTTGCGCAACGCGAACGCCACCGAGATCAGCTGGCTCAGGCCCGTGCCCTGGTCGATCGTGATCGCGGCCGCCGCACCGTTGGCCGCGGGGATGACCGCGAACGGGTTGGCCAGCGTGCCCGGCGACGTCATCTTGCTCAGGATGCCCTTGATCAGGATCCGCTGGTCCTGCTCGCGCTGCAGGTCGCTTATTGCGAAGTTGCGGGTCCGCACGAAGCCGAGCGCCTGGTCGCCGTTGAGCGTCTGGCAGCCCGCCTTGAGGTTCAGGCCGGCCTTCGGGTCCTTCATCGGTGCGGGCAGGCACATGCGCACCCCGCCGACGTCGTTGACCACGCTGACCAGGCCGCCGAAGCCGATGCCCATGTAGTGGCTGACGGGCAGGCCGGTGACGTTCTGCACGGTCTGCACCAGCAGCTTCGGTCCGCCGAATGCGTACGCCGCGTTGAGCTTGTTGTAGCCGTGCCCCGGGATCGGCACGTAGGAGTCCCGCGGCAGGCTGACCAGCGTCGGACGGGTGCCGTTGGCCGGCACGTGCAGGAGCAGGATCGTGTCCGAACGGCTGCCGGAGATGTTGTGCCCGAGGGCTAGCTGGTTCTCTTCCTTCTTACTCAGCCCGGCCCGGCTATCGGACCCCGTGATCAGCCAGTTGGTTCCGGCCGAGGTGAACGCCACCGGGGTCAGCACGTCGACCTTGGTCAGCTTGGAGTTCACGCTGAAGTAGACCGCCACGGCGGCCACCACGATCAGCGCGATCAGCCCCGCCAGGATGGCCAGGACGCGCCGCGGGCGCAGCCACCGGCGCCCTCCCCGCGGCCGGTACCCCCCGCCGCCGACACCGCCTCCGCCGCCGGTCCAGGCGCGTGACGGCGGCTGCGCGGGCCACGCGTTGGCACCCGGCCCGCCCGCGTCCCGGCTACCGCCGGCCGCGTTGCCCGGGGCGTACATCCCCCGCCCCGGAGAGTCCGGCGGGCGCTGGCCCTGCGGCCCCGGGGAGTTGGGCGTGAAGCTCGGCTGCGGGCGCGGCCCGCCCGCGCCGGGCCGGTCAGGCTCGTCGCTGTACCACCCGCGTGGCCAGTCATCACTCATGACGCCCCCCAGACCGGCTGAGACGGAACATTCCCTCCGAAGGCACGGAGTCGATGCTAATAACAAAACACGAATGCTGAGTCAACCCCTGACATGACCCGCCGGCCGGCCCGAGACTGGCGGTCATGACTTCCGCCGAACTCACTCCCGATCAGCTACGCCGGGATCCGCTGCCGCTGCGCGGCCGCGTCGCGTTGGTGACCGGCGTAAGCCGGCGCGCCGGCATCGGGTACGCCATCGCCCGCCGGCTGGCCGGACTGGGCGCCAGCCTGGTCATTCACCACTACGCTCCCCACGATCGCGACCAGCCCTGGGGCGCCGATCCCGGCGGACCCGAGGCCGTGATCGGCGGCGTGACCGAGGCGCTGGCCGACCCGGACGCGGCCGTCTGGCACCAAGAGGCGGACCTGTCGGACCCCGATTCGCCTTCCCGGCTCGTCGAGTCGGCCGCCGCAACTTCCAGATTCCTGGACATCCTGGTCTGCAATCACGCCCGCAGCGGCGGCGACGGCCCGCTCGGCACCCTGACCGCCGACATGCTCGACGCCCACTGGGCCGTCAACACCCGCGCCTCGATCCTGCTGGCCCAGGCATTCGCGGCGCAGCACGAGGACAGCCGGCCCGGCGGCCGGATCGTCTTCATGACCTCCGGGCAGGACCTCGGCCCGATGACCGGCGAGGTCGCCTACGCCGCGAGCAAGGGCGCGCTCGCCTCGATCACCCAGACCCTGGCCGACCAGCTCGCCGAGCGCCGTATCACGGTGAACACGGTCAACCCCGGCCCGGTCGACACCGGCTACGCCCCGCCCGGCGCCCGCGAGATCGTCCGCCGCCACTTCCCTTCGGGACGCTGGGGCACCCCTGACGATCCCGCTCGCCTGATCGCCTGGCTGGTCACCGACGAGGCCGCCTGGATCACCGGCCAGGTCATCAACTCCGAGGGCGGCTTCCGCCGCTGGGACTGACCGGCCGCATCGCGGACGCCATGAAACCGGTCATCCAGTGCGTTAAAACGCCATCGATCCCGGGTTTCATGGCGTTCCGGCCGAGCCCGGACATGCGGATCCCGGTGCTGACGGTGCCAGCGTGACTAAAGCCCGGTTCCAGGTCCGGAGGGCGGCAGCAGAAGCTCGGGCGGCTGGCTGAGCATGGCGCGCAGGGCAGGTGTGACAAGGGCCGGCCCGGGCAGCGCGGCATGCGCGGCAAGAATGGCCGCCCTCAGGCTCGTGTGGAGGGGCGTCGATCCCGAT
>WNGL01011041.1_pt1 | contig 10729 bp, 7 predicted proteins | sample 5400591 | NCBI WGS metagenome assembly WNGL01 (sample SAMN13153377, study PRJNA577476) | soil metagenome | isolation source: 80 cm soil or saprolite under Garry oak tree replicate 1 | place: USA:California | collected 2016-06-15
AGGGCGTCGCTACAGCCAGCAACTTTGAATTGAACGTTCAACGTTCAACGTTCAACGTTCAACGTTTCAATGCCCCATCCGTTAGAACAACTCGGCGACGAAGCGCTGCGCGAGATCGATTCCGCGCCTGACGAACAGGCGCTCGAAGCCGCACGCATAAAATATCTCGGCAAAAGCGGCAGCATCTCCGCGTGGGGCGAGCAGATGAAAACGCTCAGCAAAGAGGGCAAGCCGATCGTCGGGAAGTTGCTTAATGAAGTTCGTACCGCGATCACCGCCGCGCTCGAAGCCCGTGCGCAAACTTTTCACGCCCAAAAAGAATCCGAGGGGCTTGCAAAGATCGACATCTCATTGCCGGGAACGCCGCGCGAGGTCGGCGCCATTCATCCACTGACGCAAATGTGGGATCGCTCGATCGAAATCTTCCGGCGAATGGGTTTCGCGCTCGCCGATGGACCGGACATTGAAAACGAATGGCACTGCTTCGATGCGCTCAACACGCCGCCCGAACATCCGGCTAATCTCTCCCGGCGCGGCATATCGTCGCGATGAACTTGACGCCACGCACAGCCCGCAGTTTCACCAAATCGAAGGACTTTACGTCGATGAAAACGTCAGCGTCGCCGATCTGAAAGGCACGCTCGAATTTTTCATGCGAGAATTATTCGGCGCCGACACGGCCGTGCAGTTCCGCCCGCATTTCTTCCCGTTCACTGAGCCCAGTCTGGAGGTTTATGTGAAATCCAAAGCGCTCAAAGGCGGCGAGCGCTGGATCGAAGTCGCCGGCTCGGGCGTCGTGCATCCCGCCGTTTTCGAACAGGTCAACAAAGCGCGCGGCGACAAGGCGTACGATCCAGAGAAATGGAGCGGCTACGCGTTCGGCCTCGGTATGGATCGCCTCGCGATGATTCTGTTCGACATTCCTGACATCCGCTTGTTCGCGCAAAACGATTTGCGCTTTCTCCGCCAGTTTGCATGAAATTTTCCGTTAATTGGCTGCGCGAATTTGTCGATCTTCCAAAAAATCCGGAAGAGATCGCCAAATTGCTGACTCGCGCCGGCATCGAAACGAAAAACATCAAGACGCGCGGCGCGAACATCGACAAGGTGATCGTTTCACAAATCGCCGCGTCGTCGCGCCATCCGAATGCTGATCGGCTCACAGTTTGCGAAGTGGACGACGGCAGCGGCACGAAACGCCAAATCGTTTGCGGCGCGACGAATTACAAAGTCGGCGACAAAGTTCCGCTAGCGTTGCCGGGGACAAAGTTGCCGAACGGAACTGAAATTCGGAAAAGCAAACTGCGCGGTGTCGAATCGGAAGGAATGCTTTGCAGCCCAATCGAGCTCGGCTTGGGTGAAGATGCCTCCGGTCTTTTGATTCTGTCACCAGATGCAAAAGTCGGCGCGCCGATCGATGATCTTTTCCCCGCGGACACGATTCTTGACGTCGAGATCACGCCAAACCGTGGCGATCTGCTCAGCCATTTCGGCCTGGCGCGCGAAATCGCGGCGCTGACTGGAAAGAAACTCAAATCGACGCCGCGTGAATCGAAGATCGACATCAAGAAATCGGGCGTGACGATTACCGCGACGCGTGAATGCCCATTCTTCTCCGCGCGCAAGATCGACAATGTGAAAGTCGGGCCGAGTCCGCAATGGCTGCGCGCGAAAATCGAGAGCGTTGGGATTCGTTCGATCAACAACATCGTCGATGTCTCGAACTTCGTGATGCTCGAGCTCGGCCAACCGACGCACGCTTTCGACGCCGACAAACTGAAAGGCGATATCAACGTGCGGCTCGCGCAGGACGGCGAAAAGTTTCTCGCGCTCGATGGAAAGACTTATTCGCTCAAGCCGGACAATTGCGTTGTCGCCGATCAAGAACGCGCAGTTGGAATCGGCGGCGTGATGGGTGGTGAAGAAACCGGCGTAACCGATTCGACGAAGAATATTTTACTCGAGGCCGCCTACTTTCTGCCGGCGAGCGTTCGGAAGACCGCGCGCGAATTAAATCTTCCGAGCGACGCGAGCTACCGATTCGAGCGCGGTGTCGATCCCGAAATGGTGCTTCGCGCCTCGCACCGTGCGACTGAATTGATTCAGGAAATCGCGGGCGGAACTCCCGCGAAAGAAATTCACCTGGCTGGCCAACTCCCGCCGGATCCGGCCGACGTTTCGTTGAGCTACGACAAGTGCGATCGCGTTGTCGGGATCGAGATTAAGCCGAAAACCATCAATGAAATTCTGGAAGGCTTCGGATTAAAAAAAACGAAGACTGAGAGGAAGAGGAAGAACGGATCTTCCAAGTGGAAGATCCCGAGTTACAGGCGGGATTTGCAACGCGATGTCGATCTTATCGAAGAAGTCGTCCGCGCATACGGCGCCGACAAAATTCCGGGAACCGACCGAAGTCGGTTCACGCCTTCAAGTCCGGCCGATCACGCGCACGATTTGGAATCACACATGCGCGAGCGCCTCGTGGCGCACGGACTTTTCGAAATCCGCACATCAAAATTGATTCCGCGAAGCGCATCTGCCTTCATCCAAGGCGCGGTTGAGCTGCGCAATCCGCTGAGCGAAGATCACGTTGCGCTGCGGCCGAGCCTAATCGGCGGTTTGCTTGGGGTGCTCGAACGGAACATTAACGCCGGCGCCGAGAGCGTCGCGATTTTCGAAATCGGTCGCGCGTTCATTCCGCCATCAGGGAAAGAAGAGCGACACCTCGCAATTCTGCTTTGGGGCAATGTCACGAGCGCTGCAAATTGGCGATCGCAAACCAAGCGAAACCTCGATCTGTTCGATCTCAAGGGCGCGCTCGCGGGCGTCGTTCCTAACTTATCGTTCCGAGCAAGCAAATTTCCTGGTCTGGCGTTGCCGGTCGACATTTACTCGGGTGACCGGATGATCGGTTTCGGTGGCCAACTTTCCTCGGCGAAATCGAGCGCGCCCGGGCGCGTGCTCGTTGCCGAGCTGCATGCCGATCTGCTTTTGGCCAAAGGCGAATCAGCAAAAAAATTTCGAGAGCTCGATCGCTATCCATCGATCACCCGGGACATCGCCATGATCGTACCTGAAAAATTGACGCACTCTGAAATTTTGCGCGTGATTGAAGAACCTGCAGAACCGCTCCTCGAAAGCGTCCAATTGTTTGATTTATTTGAGACCCGAGACGGCATCACCTTCGGGCCCGCAGCAAAATCACTCGCATATACATTGACATACCGCGCTAAAAATCGCACACTGACAAACGAAGAAGTAACCGAGGTGCACGCCAGGATTCGCGAAAAACTGAAATGCGAGCTGGGCGTCACGCTGCGAGAATAGTTCTTTGAAACTGTGAGAGTCGTTTGTTGAGGGTTGGGAAGAAAACCAGTGCTTTTCGCTCAACTCTCAACTGACGGCTCTCATCCATCTTGACTGGTTGAGCGAAACAAATTTTTACCCTGCGATGTTCGAGATTACAGGTGGGATTCCCGAACCGATATTTGACGAACCTCAGGAGGCTGAGTCGCTCGGAGAACATGGCAGGCCTTGATTGGAAGTCAGACGCTGCGGCGACGGTCATCCACCCGTTACGAAAAGGGAACGGGAGATCCGCCTAAACGGCATCGGCGGGGTAATCTTTAGAAACCCGGATCGAAATTTCGATCCGGGTTTTTTCGCGTGATCGAAGAATCGCGATTTGAAAATCCTTTGACGGGATTGATAGTGCGCAGTGACGTGCGCACGCTCCTAGCCCTCGAAGACGGTCGATATTTCGAGGGCGAATCCTTTGGCGCAACCGGTACCCGCGTCGGCGAACTTTGTTTCAACACCGCCATGACCGGTTATCAGGAAGTACTGACCGACCCATCGTATCGTGGGCAGATCGTCGCCATGACTTATCCCTTGATCGGAAACTATGGGATCAATTCGCTTGATCAGGAAAGCTCTTCGCCGCATGTGCGCGGGTTTGTCATAGAGGAATTGACTGAGGTCCCCAGCAACTGGCGCTCTGAAATGTCGCTCGATGAGTACTTGCGAAAATGGAATATCCCTGGCGCGAAAGGAATCGACACGCGCGCCCTTACGCGGCATTTGCGCACGCTCGGCGCGATGAAAGCCTGTCTAACGAATGAGAAGATTTCGCCCGAAGAAGCGACGCAAATGGCGATCCAGGGCGAGGGCGTAATCGGGATGGATTATGTGCGTGAAGTGACGACAAGAAAGATTTACCGCTGGGATCCGGAGGACAACCTCAGCTCGCCGTGGTCGGTCGCACAGCCACGAGACGGCGAAGGCCGACGTGGGTTGCCACCCATTCGATCTCGAATTGCTGCATACGACTATGGCATCAAGGAAAACATCCTGCGCCTGCTGCGCCAGAAAGGTTTCCAAGTAACGGTTGTGCCGGCGACTACGTCGGCAGACGAAGTGCTGGGTCTTGACCCCGATGGAATTTTTCTTTCCAACGGTCCTGGCGATCCCGCGGCGCTTCCTTACGCACACAAAACCGTGTATGATCTGATGGGCAAAAAACCGATCTTTGGGATCTGTCTCGGTCATCAAATCCTCGGCTTCGCGTTCGGCGGCTCGACGTTCAAATTAAAATTCGGCCATCGCGGCGCTAACCAACCGGTAAAGGATTTGCGCAGCGGCAAAGTGGCCATCACGGCGCAAAATCACGGATTCGCGGTCAACGCAGAGTCGCTTCCTTCGGATGTAGAAATAACGCACATCAATTTGAATGACGGCACGGTGGAGGGAATGCGCCACAGGAAATTGCCAATCTTCAGCGTGCAATACCATCCCGAAGCCGCGCCCGGCCCACATGATGCTTCGTATTTTTTCGATCAGTTCGCGGATCTAATTGAAAAGCAAAGGTAGGGCGCCTAAACGAACGTCCCCTCGATCCTCCGCGCTATTGACCAGCAGAGCCGACAGCCCACATTTGTCCCATGATTAAGTCAACAAACAATAAACCTAGTGTGTGGAGAGTTGCATTGACTGCGACCTTCATTGCAGCTCTAGCGTGCGCGCCGCTGGCGATCGCGCAGGAACACCAGCACGGCGATGACACGGCTGCTTCGAAAGAAGTGACCGGCGAAGTGGTCGATATGATGTGCTACGTCGATCATAATGCTGTCGGCGAAAAACATGGCCAGTCCTGCGGCGCGAAATGCATCAAGAGTGGCGGACCGGTCGGAATCGTGAGCGAGGGCAAAGCGTATCTGGTGGTTGGCGAACACAAGCCAATTAACGATCAGCTCGCAGAGTACTGCGGCAAAAACATCACTGTGAAAGGCAAGCTCGCAGAACGCGGCGGCATTGCCATGATTGAGAACGCCGAGGTCGTTAAGAAATAGCGGCTTGTCATCCCGAGCTGCGAAGAGCGGAGAGGGACCTCACAATCTAAGTTTGGAGCACGCAAATTGAATAGCGTGCTGAATCGGCTCGTTCGAGCTCCGCGCAGCTTTGCGAGCTCTACTTGTAATACGGCCGCAACGACGGGCGCAGCTTTCCTACCCGAAGCGCGGTTTCAATTTGCGAATCAGAAACGTCCGCTTCGGAGACTTTACGAATCTCCCCTGCCTCGAGCGCCGCAACTGGCAATCCATCGCGAAACAAAATTCGACTTGCAGTGAGTGAGGCAATTCGCGGTCCAGGCGTCAGAATGCCTTGCAAATTCAGCGGGTCCGCAGCGCTCAATGTGATTAGCTCGCCATTTGACGGCCCTTTGCGTATGGAACGCAACAAGCCAATGGCTTCCGGCAGCGCGAATTGTTCGCCGCTTACTCCTCCCACGAAATAGCCGCCGCGAATCTCGCCGCGCGCTTCCCAGCGACGATAAATCCGCCCCAAGTCGTACCAATTGACGCCAAGACTCTCGCGTTCGAGCAAACGGCGAAACACAACGCCGTAGCGGCGCAGCAGTGCCCGCGCGAATTTCTCGATCGCAGCCTCGCGCGCGGAGCTTTCTGCGCCATTTCTTGATTGCACCGAGGTCACCTCCGTTTTGAGCAGCGACCAGCGGCCCGCGAATTCGATGCTCGCAAGAGTTGTTTTGCGCCGGCGTTTTCCAATGTTCCGGCCAAATGTTGGGCGTTTGTTCGACGGGACGAGGAGCGCACGCAACCCATCGAAACTATCTGAAGTCACCAGACCGAGTGCAGCAAGCTGACACAGGGCCTCTTCAACTTGAGAAGGTAGCACACCGCTTCGCCGGACAAGTTCAGCGAAAAACAGCGCGCCACCGCATTGGAGCGCCTCGAAGACAGCTTGGCTTCTGATCGAAAGTTCAATGCCAAAATTCGGCTGAGTAAGCACCAGCCAGTCGTGTAGATTCTCACGCTGGTAAAGCGCGATGGGGCTTGACCGCAGTGGCGCCGAAACACGCGCGTTCGGACTTTGCGGGGTGCTCAAACGTCCCCAGCCGACGCGCCCAGAAAAGCAAAGACGATCGAGCCACTCGGGATCGTAGTCGGTAACACGCGCGGGAAGGATCGCCGACTCCCAAGCCGCCAAAGGCAACTCGCAGCCGTCGAGTTGTTCCAGAACTGATTGCAAGCCTTCCGCGCCTTCCACGTGGTGTTCTGGACCTGCGCGCTGCCACGCAAACAGAAATCGGTAGAAATCCCGAATCGAGACGGGTTGAATTTCAGCGCGCAGCCGATCGATTGTGAGCCTGTGAATTCGTGCGAGCAATCGCCGGTCACACCATTCCTGCTCGGTCGTATTCGGGTGGAATTTGCCCCGCAGAACAAAACCTTCGCTTTCAAGTCCCAGCAACGCCGTTTCGATTTCCGATCGGGCAAGACCAAGAATATTTTCCAGCTGCCCGACCGACATTGGACCGGAAACTTCAATTCTTCCGCGAAGCAATTCACGAATCGCTGCCGACCGGTCCCAATTTTGTCGCTGAGCAGATTCCGGCACCGTTACCTGAGAATCGGCGCCGGCGTCCGGATAAATTGTTTGCAGCATCGGCAACCGCTCGGCGCTAGTCCAAAAACGCTTCTCGCCAACACGAAGACGCGCCACCCGTTTCGATGCGACGAGTTCATTAAGTAATTGCTCCACTGCTGTGCCGTTGCCTTCATGACGAACTGATCGTTGCACTTCATCCTCCGTCATCGCCGCGAGAAGCATCAGCGCGTCATGTAATTCATCGGCATTTGTCGCTTCGGGCCATGCTTCCTTGTGCACTTTGTCGATTGCTGCCGCATCAAGAATTCCGAGGGCATCGCTGCCGTTTCTTTCCGAAGCCCGCCGCGTGTACACCGCCTGGGTGCGGCGTTCCTCCAACGGCGCGTTGTCCAGAAACGCGTACGGCCGCGCATTTAGGATCTCAGACGCGAGCGGCGACGGCTCGGGCAGGTCGCGCGCGATGCAGCGGATCTCGCCTTTCTCGATTTTGCGCAAAACTTCTTCGAGACCGTCGATGTCCATCGCCTCTGTCAGGCAGTCATCAATTGTCTGCTTCACCAACGGGTGATCCGGAATTTCGCGGTCGCCTACAATGTGTTCGAGGCAGGCAAGCTGATCTGGAAAAACTGCGGCCAAAAGATTTTCCGATTCCATGCGCTGCAATGGGGCAGCTATTTTGGCGCCGCCGCGAAAACGCGGCACCGCGAGAGACCGGGTCGCGTTCCACCGCCACCGAATGGTGAACATCGGCGCGTCGAGCAACGCTTGAACGAGCAGGTCGCGAACTGTTTTGGAATTGAGATAACGAAAGACTTCCTCCAGTGGAAACGAATGCTGCGTGCCAAGCGAAATCACAATGGCGTCGTCCGTGGCCGCCGCTTGCAGCTCGAAATTGAATGAACGGCAAAAACGTTTTCGCAACGCAAGACCCCAGGCCCGATTGATTCGACTTCCGAAAGGCGCATGCAACACAAGTTGCATTCCGCCCGATTCATCGAAGAAGCGCTCCATCACGAGTGTTTGCTGTGACGGAAGCGCACCCAACGCGCGATAAGTGGCGGCGAAGTAATCAGCGATTTGCTGAGCGGCTTCTGTCGGCAACTTCATTTCAGAGACAAGCCAATCGCGAACGTCCTTCCCGTCGCTGAGCAATTTTTCCATCTCCGCGCGAACATTTGAAACAGCTTGCGAAAGCTCAGCGGTGCGCGCAGGCGCTTCGCCAAGCCAAAATGGAATTCCAGGCGGCTGACCTTTCGCATCTTCGACGCGAACGACGCCGGAGTTGATTCGCAAAATTCGCCATGACGTATTTCCAAGCTGGAATATGTCGCCCGCCAGACTTTCAACGGCGAAGTCTTCGTTGACTGTACCGACGAAAGTTTCCGACGGTTCGAGAACTACTCGATAATCAGTGTTGTCGGGAATCGCGCCACCGGAGGTGAGCGCAACGAGTCGTGCGCCGCGGCGCCCGCGCAAACGATGGTTCACTGCATCGTGATGAATTAATGCCGCGCGCCGGCCGCGTTTGGTACTGAACCCTTCGGCAAGCATCTTGACAGCACTATCGAACTCCTCGCGAGTAAGATTTCGGTACGGCCATGCACAGCCGATCAATTCAAAAAGCTTCGTTTCCTCCCAATCCTCGGTGGACGCCGCAGCGACGATTTGTTGGGCCAGGACATCCAGCGGTTTTTCGGGCATGCTGAGGCGATCGAGCTCGCCGCGATGAACGCAGCGGAGCAATGCCGCACATTCGATCAGTTCATCGCGACTCAAGGGGAAGATGCGCCCTTTTGGCAAACCACCACGCCTGTGTTCGGCGCGACCCACTCGTTGGAGCAACGTGGCGATGGAGCGTGTGGTGCCGAGCTGGCACACAAGATCAACCGAACCGATGTCAATTCCTAACTCCAGCGAAGCCGTAGCGACGAGGGCTTTCAAGTCGCCGCGCTTCAATCGATCTTCCGCGTCGAGACGTAATTTCGCAGAGAGACTTCCGTGATGCGATGTGACCGAGTCCGCGCCAAGCAGTTCGCTGAGATGATGCGTCACGCGCTCGGCCATCCGGCGCGTGTTAACGAAAACCAAGGTCGTGCGGTGCGCCTGAATCAATTCCGCGAGCCGACGGTAAATTTCCTCCCAAACTTCATTCGACATTACCGCTTCGAGCGGAGAACCAGGAAGTTCGATACCCAGGTCCAGCTCACGGCGATGCCCGATGTCTATGATTTCACAATCAGGATTGCCGGCGTCGTCCACCGCACGAGTACCGACAAGAAAACGCGCAACTTCTTCGATCGGTTTCTGCGTTGCAGATAAACCGATTCGCTGCAGCGGATTTTTCGTCAGGGCGGCCAAACGTTCGACGCTCAAGGCAAGATGCGCCCCGCGCCGGTCATCTACCACCGCGTGAATCTCATCCAAGATCAGCGTTCGTACGGTGCTCAGCATGCGTCGCCCGGAATCGGAAGTGAGTAGCAGGTAGAGGGATTCCGGCGTCGTAACGAGAATGTGCGGCGGCTTCTTGATAAGCGCTTGCCGTTGCGCGGCAGTCGTATCACCCGTGCGAACTTCGGCGCGCACATCGATCTCGCACCCATTTGTTTCGCCGAACAACGCGCGGATTCCAGCGAGAGGCTCTTGCAGATTTTTACGGATATCGTTGCTCAACGCTTTGAGCGGCGACACGTAAACCACCTGCGTTTCATCCGGCAAATCGGCCTCGACGCCTTCGCGGAACAGCACATCCAGTGAAGCAAGAAATGCCGCAAGCGTTTTGCCGGAACCCGTCGGGGCAGAAATCACGACGTGCCGACCGGATTGTATTGCAGGCCAGCCGCGCACTTGCGGTTCGGTCGGTGAGCCGAACGTTTGCTCGAACCACCGCGCAACGGCGGGATGAAATCGGTAGGACTGCATGGAAAACAAAAACTGGGACAGTTAATTTAGGTGCAGGCGCGCGAAAGGAAAGTTATCGCGTTCCTGTCGCCGCGCTTCTTTATAAGACGCTGGCGTTTAGCTTCGAAAAACACCCAATGAGCGCTTCGTACGGCGAAGCGGCTATCCCTGCGCTCTGAGCGCGATTACTTCGCGCAACATCCGCACGCTATCGCGGAAAAAATTAACCTTGCTTCCTTGAGCGTGGTTCCAGCGGACCGGAATCTCGCGAATGCGCAATCCAGCGCGCTTCGCGAGAAGGAGCAGCTCTACGTCGAAGGCAAAGCCTTTAACCCGCGCCGCCTCCAGAATCGGTCGACAAACGTCGAGCCGAAATGCCTTAAACCCGCATTGCGTGTCCCAAAATGGGAGACCGGTTGCGACGCGAACGAGAAGATTGAAAACGCGGCCGCCTTGTTCTCGCTGCCAGGGTTGGTGAATGCCGATCAAACTGCGGTCCAGCGCGCGCGAACCGAACGCAATATCAACTTCACCTTTTGCAATAGGCTCCATCAGCTTCGGCGTCTCTTCGAGCGGCGTGGAAAGATCCGCATCAGAAAAAAGCCCGATCGGTTCTCGCGCGGCAAGCAATCCGGAGCGAACCGCAGAGCCCTTCCCGCGATTTGGAAAATTTTCGAGCAAACGAGTCTGAAGATTCGTCTCTCCTAAAATTTTGCGTGCGATTGCGCCCGTTTCATCGGTCGATCCGTCGTTAACGACAATTAATTCACTTTCCGGAGCGTTCGCAGTGAGATAATCGAGCGTAACGCGGAGCGTTTCACTAATGCGCGTTTGTTCGTTGAAACACGGAATAACGACGGTGAAAGACGGGAGCACGGGAGGCGAGATTTCGAGTACTCGTGAATCGCGATTCGTCGATTCA
>WNGL01056812.1_pt1 | contig 10729 bp, 12 predicted proteins | sample 5400591 | NCBI WGS metagenome assembly WNGL01 (sample SAMN13153377, study PRJNA577476) | soil metagenome | isolation source: 80 cm soil or saprolite under Garry oak tree replicate 1 | place: USA:California | collected 2016-06-15
GGTTGATAGCCAGGTGTCGTTGCTTGTGCTATATTGCTGAGTCCTAAACCAGCATTGTTACACTCTTGAAGAGCAAAGTTTGTACTTGAACCTGCCCCGCTATTAGCTGTACAATTGTACCATACATCTTTATATAATTTATCGCCAACTACAAAATTTGTTAGCAAGCCAGCGGTAGCAGCTGAAGTATAAACAGTTCCCGTTGCAGTGAATGCTTGTGCCGCTAGCGTGATGCTAACGATAAGCGTGTAAGTACCGCCGCTAGACCGCTTATAATAGCGTACAACCATGTCAACCGTGGCTGTACCTGCTGTTACCCTACTCTTTTCAATCCATTGCCAGTTACCCGCTACTATTTGTTGAGCTTCAAGGCTTGTATTGTCGAGTAGCCAGCCGTTTCCATCAGGAGCGCCAATAGCCCCAAGAGCGGGCCATGCTCCCGTATTGCCCTTTGCATAGATTTGCCCCCAACAATTAACACCAAAGGCAGTGCCTATCTTGGTATTTATTGCACTTGAGGTTGTTCCCGTTTGTGTTGAAACAAGTTGATTAGCAGTACTAAGGGTACTTGATACATCTTGATTTGCATTCAGGGTAAGAGAAACAACCATTGCTATTTACCCTCAAAAGCGTTAAATCTAGTTGACATAATCATGACAAAAACCTTGCTGTCCAATCAAAATGTACCTTCAATACAGGGCTAGCCACGTTTGAATTGACCGTTATCAAGTATGGTGTAACGCCATAATTCAGCGTTGGAGGGCGTCCTTGAAATTCAAGGTTTAGTCCTGTAACACTATCTATCACATACCAGCCATTAGCGACCGTAGGATCACAGATGATTGTCAAGTAGTCTGCATTGCCTCCAATAAGATTGTTCCCTGATACTGCAAAGTATTGATTGTCGGTTTGTTGCTGGATTTGTAGTAAGGATAAGCCTGTAAGGCTATTTACGGTAGTGCCTGAAGGGTTAAAACCTCCACTATAGCCAGGATAGCTATAGTTGGCAGTGAAGCTATAGACATTGATCGTTGTGCTTCCTGATGCATTTGTACCGTTTACAGTGACATTCTGAGTATGCAAATTAGCAAGAATGATAGGTGTTGCAAAGTTTGCTAGCTGGAGTACATCACCATCATGGAGTGTTACCGATGTGCCAGCCGTGAATGTCAAGGTAGTATAAGAAGTTCCTGAAGTAAGGCCAGTACTAAGAAGCCGCGTCGTCATTGCTGTTTTTTTGTTGGTTATAGTGATCGTTGGGCGGCAAAAGACATTGCCACCACCAGTGATGTTTTGTACAGGTGTAACCCATTGCGACCCTGAAGAGGTAAGGTTGATATCACCACTATCATAGGACGATGCTGAACCGGCAAAGGCATAAGGGGCAGGGCATACGAAGTCAATAGGGACTTCAGCTTTGATAATTTCGCCTATACCGAGTTGTACGGGGGTATAGAGGGCCGTGGCTATGAAATACCGTGAATCGCTTTGGTGATATGCAAGTGCTTGATTAGGCTTATTAAGGGCTGCATATAATGTATCAAGCAAACTTTCGAGATTTGCCCTAGATGTGCCTACTACTTTACATAAGACTTGTACTCTTTTCTCACCCGTGAAGGAGCCGCTTAGCTTCCCTCCCTCCATGCGTGCGATATTGACGATGTTCTGTTGTATTTGTGTTGTGCCCATAGGACGGGAAATAGCATAATATCCTGAGCTATTTGCATTTAAGTCAAATCCCCCATATGTCAACGGTACACTTGGCATTGCTATTTTCCCTCAGATATGATATAATACGGCTTGTCACCTAGCTTTGGAGTAATTGACCAAAGTGAAAGAGCGGAAAGTCTTGCCGCTTTGGTGACACAAGAAACAAGACTTTTGAGCGAAAGACGGTTCAAGAAATATGCCGACTTCATTACCGACTACTCCTGGTATCTATTCTATAACCAATATAATTAACCAGAAAATATATATTGGTTCTACTGATAACCTTCGCACAAGAAAACAACAACATTTTAACGGTCTTCGTAATGGCACACATCGTAACAGGCATCTTCAACGTGCTTATTATGTGTATGGGGAAAACGCTTTCTTTTATCAAATATTGGAAATAGTCCCAAATATTGACGATCTTCTTGTGAGAGAACAACATTACCTTGATATCCTTTCACCTGAATACAACATTTTACGCATTGCTGGAAGTAATCGAGGGTTTAAACATTCAGAAAAAACAAAAACTAGATTATCTGCCGCCCACAAAGTTAACCCCAAAGTCCTTGCTAATATAAAAAGACTCCACATAGCTCGCAAAGGTATACCTTTGGGGCCCTGTGCCAATATGAAAATAGCCCAAAGAAAACGATGGGAGAATAATCCTGAAGGCCGCGCACAGGTAAGTAAAGTCCATAAAAACAAAGTTATTAGTGCTGAGCAACGAATACAGATTAGTAAGAAGTTGGAAGGAAGAGATACTTTAAATCCTGATGCAAGAGCAAGATCAGCTAAAAATAATAAAGGCAAACACCATATTAGCTCTGAGCAACGCATAAAGATGCAAGAAGCAAAGAACGCTAAACCCTTGACAGCCGAAAGCCGTAAAAGATATGGTGATGCCCATAGAGATAAACCTAAAAGCCCTGAGCAACGTGCAAAAATGAGCAAATCAGCTAAAAACAAGGTTAAAAGTCCCGAACATTGTGCTAATATCAGTAAGGGCAAAAAAGGTGGTATACCTTGGAACAAGGGTAAAACGATGAGCCCTGAGATTATTGCTAAAATGTCAGAAGTGAGACTTGGTAAACCCGCTTGGAACAAAGGTATACCTATGAGTGAAGAGCAAAAAGCAAAAATGCGAGCAACATTAGCCGCTAAGAAAGCAGCACGGCAAGAAGACGCTTCTTGATTAATAAATTGTGCCAACGCGCCCTCCATACTCCAACAATGTGCCACCATGACTATTGAGTTGTTGTTGTAGTGTGGCCAGGTCATTAATACCATTCAGGTTCATGTTTCCTATGCTAATTCCCCCGCTACTCCCTAAACGTTGTAAGGCTTGTAGCAAAGCATTGGTTTTTCTTTGTTCTTGTAAAAGTTCCTGTAACACATCAGTATTGTTGTTATTATTAGCCGTATGTGCTGTTCCTCCAAGAAGATTAGGAGAGGCAAGCATACTCATCGGTTCTACCATGTGTGATATTGTGGCATGTAAAGTGGGTAAACTCGACTCAATACCATGTGCAAAACCTAAAACAAGAGCCGGGCCAAACTCATTCAGATGACTAAGCGGGCCTTCCTTCGCGGGTGACTGTGGGAGGTGAGCAGCGATAGTCGCTGCCACATTCCCTATAGCAGCACCTATCGCCCCGATGCCGCTCTCGATGCCAGCCGCCACGCCATTGGCAATATTAGCACCTGCCTGGATAGCCGCCCCTACCGCGCCATTCAGGATAGCAAGCATATAAGAAACGGCCGTTTGAATAATTGCCCCCGCCCGTCCTGGTAACGCATTGAGTTGTGCTACAACGCCATTTACCATATCTCCTGCTTTGCCAATAGCCTGATTAGCCATATCCCCAAACTTGCCAATCACACTTGACGACATAGATGCAACCTGAGCGGAAACAAGCCCCGGCAATTGCGCAAATTGATCTACGATGCTATTGATCATATCAGGGACAATGCTATGCCCCACTAATGAATTATATAAACCGACAAAGAGATTAAAAATAGTTGTTACAAACCATTGTGTTCCTGCAATAATACCTCCCATGCCCATCATCCAGATACCATTGATGATATTCCATGCCCCTTGCCAGGTTAGCTGAAAGCCGCTGCTTTCCTGTTTCATATCTTGACCGATTTTATCAAATCGACCATGAACAATATCACTCAGTATTTGAAGATAAATGCTTACTTGCTGAACCATGCCGCTAAATGCCTGAGTAACACCAGTTGCGAACATTGCAACGCCCTTTCCTGTATTTGCAAGGACAACGGCTAGCCAGGAGAGGTAAAAGTGGCTGTATATCTTTCTGTAGTTCTTGAAAGTCCTTCTTGAGAGTATCAAAGTAAGGATTTAAATTTTGCATGGCTTGTGCAATTTTATCAAAGTCTTGTTTAAGTGAAGTAAGATATATATTGACCAAAGGTGCAACAGCATCAACTATCCCATTAAAAGCAGGAATGAGTTCATTATTAATCTTATTTTTTATATCATCAAATGTTGGCTTAATTTGATTATTAATAAAATCATTAATTTTGCCTAAAATATCTTTTACCGCCCCGATTGCCTTATGAAGAAGATCATTTTTATCAATCCATTGTCGTATAGAGTCAATGACATTCATAACCCAGTTGTACCAACCCTGCAATGTCGTGATAACCTGTTGAATAATATTCCATAAACCTTGCAAGGCAGGAACTACATGGGCTTGTACCCAGTTCCACATACCCGAAAGAGCGGGTATAAGACTGTTTTGTATCCAACTCCACATATTTTGTAGTGCTGATACAACATAATTTTCTATCCAGTTCCATGCACTTGAAAGAGCGGGTACTAGACTGTTCGCTATCCAACTCCACATACTAGCAAGGACAGGCACAATATTGCTTTGTATCCATCCCCACATACTCACAAGAGCAGGAATGACGTAACTCTGTATCCAACTCCATAAGCTCTGCAATGCAGGGATAATAGAATCAACAACATCACGAAATGCTTGCCAATGTTGATAGGCATACACAAGAATTGCCGCTACCGCCGCTACCGCCGCCGCGATTGCCAGGAGAGGCCATGTAGCGGCAATGACACCCGCTGCTAGTGACCACACAGCCGGAACAAGGACATATAAGATTACAGCCGCCACACCCGCTAGTACGGGGAGAATAATTTGAAGGTTGTCATTCAGCCAATTGATAGCATTGTTGCCCTGAGTCATCCAATCTATCCAATTGGAAAAACTAACAAGAATGGGGGTGATGGCCTGAACAATCTGACCAAGAATAGGCAATAGCTTTGTGCCAATAGCAATAAACACCGCTTCAACCGCCGCTTTAGCTTGATCTAACTTGAAATTGAAGTTACCTTGAACATCGGCCCAACCCATAACAGCGTCTTTGCTTTGTGTGACCGTCCCTGTTATCGCGTCAAAATTAGCCCGCAAAGATTGAATGTGTGAACCTGTCAGTTCAAACATTGCCATCATCTGCTGAACCTTCTTGAATTCCTCTTGTGCTACCCTAGATGAATTTGGAAATTTTGTATCAAGGTGTTGTGTGATCTCGGCTAATGTCTTAATGAGGCCATCAGGGGTTTTCCTCATGTCCATTGCCACTTGTGAGGCTGACAAGCCGATTTCCTTGAGAGCATCGGCCCCCTTCTTGGCAGGGGCTTGCAATGCTACGAGCAATTGACGCAAGTAGGTAGCGGCTTCATCGGCATGTGTGCCTTGCATGGTCATGGTAGCCATTGCCGCCCCTACCTCTTGCAGAGAGACATTGGCAGTAGCGGCAATCGGTAGAACAGTCCCTAATGCCCCTGCTAAATCCTGAAGATGCATCTTGCCGTTTGCCGTTGTGGCTATCAGGGTGTTCATGACTTCTGTTGAATGGTCAGCACCAAGCGAGTAGCTATTTAAGGCACTGGTGAGAGCATCGGTTACTACCGACATGGAGGCATTTTCAGACTTTGCTCCCATTGCAGCGGTTTTCAAGATGGTTAGTCCAGCCGCCCCATGATAACCAGCACTCTCAATTTGATACATTCCAGCGGCTAGCTCTTTGGGCATTGTACCGACAATAGGGGCCATTGCCAGGATGCTATCGCCCACCATCTTGTAAGGCAAACTTGAAAGCATCGACTAAGGCCGTTGAAGTGCCAGCCGCTACCCCTGTTGCCTCAATACTTGTAGCATCGGTTTCTTGAGATGTAGCGTCAACTTTGGCAGCATCGGCATTTGCCACTTGAGCCGATGTAAGAGCATCAGTACTTGCCGCCGCCGCTAACACACCATCGCTATAGGCTACTAGTTGAGAATCAGCATAGGCCATTGCATCTGCCATGCTGGTAAAGGATGCGTCAACTTCACCGTCAGTAGCGCTCAGCATTGCCATTTGCTCATTGGCATACATGGCAGCATCAGTAAGGCTTGCAAAGCTTACTTGAGACTCATCGAGAGCAGCATTAAGGACTTGTGTAGCTTCTGAAGAGGATAGGGTAACGGTATCGAGGTCTTCAAGGCTTTTTGAGAGGATTTGGGTAGCCTCTGAAGAGACATCCATACTCTGAGTGATTTGGGCTTCTAAGGTAGTAAATGCAGAGGTAAGGTCAGCTAAGATACCTTTTAAATCAGCATCATCGCCACTAAACCGTATGATTTCATCATTGTTGACTGACATCCACTACATCCCCGCCCCACACTACAGGCCGCCCCGCTACGTTTGCTAATTGCGCTCCTTGCAATTCAGTAGGCAAAGAGTCTTGTTGTTGGTTCCCTTGTTGCGCTTTTTGTTTTCTAAGTTTCTCTTCAACCTCTCTTACATACTTGAAGAATGTTGGATAGTGCATCTTCATCATGGTTTCATGAGACATCCAAGGAAGATGCTCGGCTATCATCGTATTTAACTTGATAATATCAAAGATAGCATCTTCTTTTTTGTATTCATGATTTGACTCTGCTTGCCTTGCCTGTTGTTGCCTCTCAAAAGCTTCAAGGTGAGCAAGGATAAGTGATGCACTAGCAGGGTCTCGCTTCGCAAGCGTAGCGGCTTCTGGACACAATCAGAATAAATCTTGATAATATCCTCGTAGCTCTCTTCAGCACTCAGTTTTTCAAGAGATTCCATCTTCTTTTTCTGAGCCATGACCTTTGTCAAAAGCTCAGTAGGTACATGGGTAGCAATAAGGGCTATGCGTGCTTTGGCCTCATTGCGCATCATAGCTTGCCCCTCATCATCAAGAACAGCTTGCCCCTCATCATCAAGCAAGGGAACTTCTTTGTACTCAACAATGCGTACCCGTACAGGTTGAGGCAATGTCTCTTCAAGGTCTAGCTCTAAATCTTCGTCTAATTGTCGTTTAGCCGCGTTTTGCCTTGCCTGATGAATATCAAGTTCTACAAGGTTGTTACTGCCATTCAATGACTGTAGTGCTTTTTCAGCTGCTTCATTATCAACTTTGCTCATCTTTATTTTTCCCTCTCCCTATCCACTAATAAGCTGTATTGGTCAGATTGTTGATCGTTGTTGTCAACAAATTGGCATTAGCACCCGCGTTAGAGGTTGCTGTACCCTCTACAGGTAATTCATAGTGCTTGCCATCCTTCTTCATCGCCCCTAGCTTGCCAGCAACATAAGCCATGAATGGGATATTGTAGGTTACGGTATGGAAGCTATCAGCTTGCGTAAAGGTGACAATGAATGCTCCCGTCCCTATAGCCTGAGCATCGGTAGTCCCGGTAGTGCTACCTAATAAGGCAAGTTTAGCTAATGCCCATGTCTGCATAATGATGCTTGCCGTTAGCTTTAATTCATAGTTGCCATAGACAAGAGCCGCTAATGTTACAGCAGTAGTTTGCATGGTATCGTCAAGCATATTTTTTTGATCAATGCTAAACTTATCAATACCTTTGGCGTCTCCACTTGTGGAACCATTAAGAGTAAAGGATGCTTGTTGATACAAGAAGATTTGACGATTTTCCAAGACAACTGTTGTCGGGCTATTCTGAATAACACATGCAATGCCAATCACTTCAAGCTCTAAATACAAGGGTTTGCCGTGTTCACCATCGCGTTTGATTGTACTGACCTTGCAATCTGTCAATCTGAAAGTGTCACCAGCACTACCACTAAGGCTGCCTAGAGCCACTTCCCAGGATGAGTACTTGCCATCAGTTTTAGGAACAATGACATGGTTAGCAGCCGTTTGGATAGCAACACCACTAGCATGTGTCAAGAGGAATTTACCGCTATTGTAGGTACTAGCGACTGTCAATGTAAGCGATGATGGAGGAAGATTGAAGACAACAAACTCTTCATTAGCTGTGCCCTTCTCCAAAACCATTGTAACCGTACCACTAGACCCTAAACCCGCTACGGAGGTCAGAGGTACAGTTGTTGAGGTATTAGCAGTTGTGCCTGCTGTAGTCGTGGTAACAAGAGCCGATGTAAGGGTATCAGGGCTTGTACCTGCTGCCATTGCCTCTAGGTATGCGAGTTCATCAGGACGCGGTGCAAGTTTTAGTTTGACCTTCCACTTTTGACCGTTCTTGAAGACTTGCCCCAAGTTTCGGCTTCCGTCGCCTTCCCACAACTCTTCTGTTTTGAGGTCAGGCTCTAATCCTGAACCGTCAAGCCATCTGAAAAAATGGTCGGGTGCTACAGGTGTTCCCTGTACACTCTGCATTCCAGCGGCTATGTAGGCATTGTCATTACGTATTGGAACAAAGGTCATGCTTGCACCCCTTCATCAATAATTTGAGGCTCTTCACTAGTACTTGTTGTCTCTTCAACAGGTGGCGTTGGGGGAACCACGAGCTTTTGTAATTGCTTCTTGCTCTTTGCCCCTGGCTCAAAATGCTCTAGAGGATAAACAGGCTCAAAGTCTGCTCGTGGATCGTGAAATTGATAGCCAAGTTCTATCAATTCCTCTCTTGACTTATCAGCATGTTCAGGCATTGCCACATGACCTATGCCAACAAAGATACTAGGCTGATTACCGTTAGGATCGTGCCAGTAGGTTTGACCGTAGGCTTCAGCAGGATAGATCATAAGTTGTTTACCAGCAATAATGCCGGGTTTCTGATTACCGTCAGAAACATCTTCAACTCGATAAACATAGGGCTTGTCTTTATCCTCAAAGAGTGGCCCGTCATTACTGGTTAGTAAGTGTTCTACGTCCTTTTTAAAGACGGCTGGCACTTTCTGTAAAGGGTCAAGTGGCATAAAGCCTCCTCTTAAGCATTGTCGTAAGGTAAAACATTGATAAATAAGAACATCTCTTGGAAAAAGGCATTTTTAATGCCTGGAATTGTGTCATCAGGTACAGGTGTTTGGGCAATCTTGTAGACAGGGACACTTACCACTTTTTCACTGCCTTGATAAATCAAAGTATTGTTATCTTCTACATTTGCCGCCATTCTCAGTAAATCAACATAAGCATCAAGTTCAAGTTGACTTATAGTTACATTTGTTGCTTCCCAACGATTGTAATAACGAACTGAGATGATAGCGTATCCTTCAAAGAGCGCATGACTAGCAATGCTCCCCGTATACTCTCCTGTATCGATAAGGCAGGCAGGGAAGCCGCTTTGCCCTAATGCCGCCTTGTTTTTGACGTACATCCTATCTGTACCGTTTCCTGATGGACTTAAGTCAGCAAGCACTGTTCCACTAGGCAGAATTTGTTTTAGAACATTCATCAAGGATATTGGATCTCTAGAATTGTTCAGTGTTCGTACCATTAACCCAATGTCCTCATGAGTTCCACTACAGCACGCCTTACAGTTTGTATAACCTCTTCTTTGTTTGCTGCAACAGTAGGGGTTACAAAGTCGTTAGGACGTTCCCCTGATACACTCTTGACGGGATGCAAAGCCCCTTCCCAATACAAGGCTTTCTTGACCTTTGGTGTTATGCGTTGCCCTGTAGGCCCATATATGCCAGTCCCCTTGGTGACAAATAACAGCTTGGTAGGTTGTGTTGTGATTATTGAGACACCCAAAGGTGCAAAAGGAATAGCTTGAAATGACTGTGATAATGGCCCTCCTGAGTCACCAGGAATAGTATTTGATGAGGCGTTTTTACCTTTAGGAGCGGCATTGCTTAACGCTGTAGTCATCAATGCCCCACCCTCAACAAAACCCGCTTGAATAGTGCTATCAAGGTTGTCTCTTACATACTGAAGCCTTGCGCGTATAGCGGCAATGTTGGTTTTTGCTGAAATAATCATGCTTGCGCTGGACCCCCAATAATGTCTCTTGTCACATAACACACTCGACAAGGAAGCAAGCCAGCGGTGCTATTTTCTGTGTAGGTAACAGTCAAGATTTCGTTAGGGTTATTGCTGCTTAACCAGGGATTACCGTCTGAAAGTTGAAGAATACTTGTGAGTACATCACCGTCTACAATGTCAGTGCCAGGATCGGCTTTAAACTTGATGTGAGCCTGAAGAGCGCCCTCTACCAAAGGACGGTAGGACATTGTATGCAAAAATTCAGCATGCCCCTGAATGCCATTTAAATGCGCTACAGGAGATGAGGTGTTACCAAAACTATTGCTCGGTCTTGAAGTATTTACTTTGACATTTTTGAGTAAAGCCGCCACTACATCACCGCCACACTACATCATCACTTGCTATTATCAGTATAGCCTAGCCATAAGTCAGGCTGAACCTCTGTACCTTTTTTCGGTTGTGATACTCGTTTGGCAATGGTGCCAAACTGTAAAAAGACATCAATAAACTTGTCTTCATGAGGGCCAAGGTAGACAAAGATGGAGCCGAAACCGAATTGACTAGTTGAACCATCTTCCCTTGCAAACTTTGTTTGAATGGGATTAAGGCATACCGGATATTGCCATAAAGGCTGAAAATAAGTCCTAAATACTGTACTGCCTAATAACAAAAGAATAGCTTGATCTATGTGACCTTTTTGATACTCAGAGAGAGCATGTTCAACAAAAACCTTCTGCCAACTTTTTGTTGACCGCTTCATTTCAGGATGTATGAAAC